>OMBR01000907.1_pt1 | contig 12641 bp, 4 predicted proteins | sample 1674041 | NCBI WGS metagenome assembly OMBR01 (sample SAMEA103958138, study PRJEB25191) | human gut metagenome | biome: human-associated habitat [ENVO:00009003]; feature: intestine environment [ENVO:2100002]; material: feces | place: Germany | collected 2013/2015
AAACCAAGGCAGAGTTGGAAATCTTCTTCGTTGCCGATGAGTACGTCGGCCAGCGACGCGATCTCGCCGAATGCCTCGGAAAGCGCATCCTCACGGCCTTTCCAGAACGTCGCGCGGTAATTGAGATCGAACGAAACGAGCGTACCGTACTGCTTCGCGGCCTTTGCCAGCGCAAGGCTGCATTCCGTCGTCTCGTGGCTCATGGCTGCAATCAGGCCGGACAGGTGGAGAATGCCGACACCCTCCTGCCCGAAGATACGCTCGATATCAAAATCTTCGATAGAAAGTGTCCGACCAACTTCACCAGCACGGTCATTCCAGAGACGCGGTGCGCGCAGCCCAAAGCCGGAATCCGCAATGTTGAACTGGTGCCGATAGCCCCACGGCCCGCCCTGTTCGACTTCGACACCCTCAAAGCGGATGTTCCGCGCGCGGAGCTGGCGCTTGATGAAATCCGCAACAGGGCTGCCCTTGACGAATTTCGTGAGCGCGAGGCACTCGTGGCCAAGGCTAGACGCAACGTTCAGCACGTTCGTCTCCGCGCTGGTCGCCTGCATATAAAACAGGTTGCTGTTCTGTACCGCCATCCGCTCCGGCGGCGTGATGCGCACACCCATGCTCGTCGGGCACGCAATGGCATATTGATAGGTTTTCTTCATAGAGTCCTTTCTTTGATTCGGTTGAACCATCAAAGGCCGGGTGCACGCATCCGGCCTTTGTGTATGTTGGGTGTTCGGACTTATTTAGCGTCCGGTTTGCTGATAGTGGCTTTCGATTTAACTGCGATAATACCGAAATAGAATTCCTCGCCCACAAAATCACTGTTTGTGAGTTCTTTCTCAAAATAGGTCTTGTCATTGATTTTCAGAAGTACCTTGACGGTGCTCTCATTCACATCAATGATGCCAAATTCGATATTGTATGACTGTCCATCGTTCAGACTTGGTACTTCGGACGTTACAAAAACCGCCTGTTTATCCTTGCCGATGCAGCGCAGAACGGCACTGTCTTTGTTGAAATCCACATAAATGCCTCCGGCACCCCAATACACATTGTCCGGTCCAGAGCCGAGTGTGAATCCGTCATAACCGTCGTCGGCATAGCGCGTCCGCGTATATTTGAAGCGGAAAATCGTGTTTTTGTAGGTCTTTCCGTTGTAGCCGCCGACAGAGTAGGTAGAACTCAGGTCACCGTCTGCTGTGACACTGCCATTCTCAAATGTAAGTGCCTTATTCCAGCCGGTCGTCCAATTCTTCGTATCCGCCAGCAGTTCCGTCACATCGACCACGTCGTATGTGGGTTCGGGTTCAGGATCGGGGACGACGACCTTGCCGGTCTTTTCAATGGTCACAGACGCGGTGTTGACGCTGCCAAAGCAGAAGTAGCCCGCAGTATTCGCCAGCTTGGAGTCGGTGTAGACCTCATTGAACCATTCCGCGCCGTCTACCTTGACGATAACGCGAAGCTGGTTTGCTGCGATCTGGCAGACGCTGAGCGAAATGTCATACGTTTTGCCATTGTCCAGCGTCAGACCGCTTGTTGTCTTTGCAATCAATCCCGCATCGCCGCGCGCATAAAGCGTAGCTTTTCCATTTTCAAAGGCAATCATCACGCCGCCGCTATTCCATGGAAGATTTGTGACACTGTTTTCAAAGCTCCAAATGATCGCGCCGTAGTCGTTGCCCTCGCCCGTCGTTTGGGTGTATTTGAGTTGGAATTCCGTGTTGCGGTATTTTTCCTTCTTGTATCCGGCCAGCGCATAGGCCGTCTCGGTCGTACCGGCAATGGAGACCGTGCCGTCGCCGAACGTTGGAGCAGTCTTAAACCCGGCCCACGAGAAGTCCGTCCAGTTTGCCGTGTCTGCGATCAGCGTGTCCAGCGGAAGCTCCGTTGTCTTGTTATAGTGCTTGTCGTTGCCGGACAGGTCGTTCAGCGTGACCTGCACACCGCCGGGGCAGGCAATCGCGCCGAAATATCCGCCTGCACCGTGGAGCGTTGCGTCGGTGATTGTCTCGTCAAACAGCGTCTTGCCGTCCACGGTCACGAAAATGCGCACATCGGTGGAGTTCACGGCCACAATGCCGAAGCTCACGTCATAGATCATGTCGGAGCGGAAAATTTCGCCGGAGGCAATTACACTTTCATAGTTCTTGTCGCCGCGAATCTGAAGCTCCACCTGCTTTTCCTTGATAACGACCAGAACGCCCTTGTCTGCCCACGGCATTGCGACCGGATCGTTCAGATTGAAGTAGAAGCCGCCCCATTTGCCAGCCGTTTCGGGAAGCACCTGCTTATACTTGAAGTTGAACACCTTGCCGGAGAATTTTTCTCCGGTGTAAGCGGCCAACTCATAGCCTGCGTCGCTGCTCGTGATGGAAAGGCTCCCGTCCTTGAATTCCGGAGCATTTCCCGTGTAGGTCTTCCAGCTGTCTTCGCTGCGGACGAGCGTCGAGACGTTGATCTTGTTGCCGAGGCTTCCGAGTTCTGCACGGACGCCTGCATCGCTGGCCGAGGCGCCGAAATAGCCTGTCAGGCTGTGCAGCTTCGCGCTCGTGATCGTCTCGTCGAACAGCGTCACGTCATCTGCCGTCATGACGATGCGTACATCCGTGGAATTCACGTCATACATACCGAACGTCATCCGATAGGTCTTGCTGCTGTCGAGCAGATTCTCTGTGTTCGTCAGGAATTTTGTGCGGGTGCCGTCCTCATAGACCTGAAGCTCGATCACATCCGACTTGATGCAGGCAAGGATGCCCGTTCCGGTCCACGGATACACTTCCGCGCCGCCAGCGTTGAAGTACAGGCCGCCCCACTCGCCCGCAGCAGCCGCATCCTCGGAGAAGGTCAGCTGGTACTTGAAGTGCAGCACGCGGTTGGTGAACTTCTCACCCGCGTAGCCGGTATACGATTTGCCGTTGAGGAGCATTTTGCTGGCAATGAACTTCGGTGCGAACGTATTGGTGATTGTCTTCCAGTTGGTCTCGTCGTCGATCAGGCTGTCAATCGTGAGCTTCGTGCCCACACTGCCCAGCGTTACGTCCATGCCGTTCGGAGCCGCAACAACGCCGAAGCGTCCCTTTGCGGAATGCAGATACTCGTTTTCAGCCTCATAGCTGAGGATCTCTTTGCCGTCAACGGTCAGCACCGCACGCACGTCTGTGCTGTTGACATCGTACAGGCCGAACTCGACACGGTAGGTCTTGCCGCTTTCAAACGCGAACTTGCTGACCTTCATGACGAGCGGGTTGGCGCCGTCATAGATCTGAAGCTCTGTCTGATCTGCTTTGGCGACAACAAGAATGCACTTCTGGCTGTACGGCAGGTCAGCGGCATCACCCATGTTGAAGTAGAAGCCGCCCCAGCTGTCGTTTCCTTCTGGAAGTGTCTGCTGATAATCAAAGAGGAAGGTCTTGTTCGTATACGTTCTGCCGGTATAGCACGACGTCTGATAGGCGGACGTCGCGTTCAGCGTGAGCTTGCCGCCGACAAAGGTGGGCTTGCCTTCCTTGTTGCCGGAATACGGCGTCCAGTTTTCCGTATCCTCGATCAATGCGTCGATCTCGATCACATCGGTCGCGGTACCGGCGTTCTGGTTGTTGCAGAAGCGGGTGTACGCCTTCTGGAACGCAGCCACGCCGAGATCAAAGTCATACTGGCTGATCGGGTCCTTTGCCAATACGGCCTCCGCGTCGGCAATGGCCGCCGTGATGAGGTCAATTTCCTTCTGTGTCCACTGGCCGGGCTCGTCGCCGATCTGTGCGGCTTCGACCTTAGCTTTGGCCTCGTCTACCAGCTTGCGGAATTCCGTCTTATCCACGCCGTTGGGGTTGAATGCCACCTGAACAGGCGCCGACCAGACAGGTTCGCCCTGTGCGCCGCGGCTGTCCACCGGCGTGACCTTGCAGCGGATCCACTTGCCCTCGCAGATGGGCGTTACGGTGAATTCCGTGCTGCTCATGTTGTCGCTGACCTTTTTCCAGTTCAGGTAGAACAGGTCGTCGCGGCTTTCGGAAATATAGTAGTTTGCGACGGTCGCGCCCTCGCTGTCGCCGTCCGCGTCAGAGAACGTATATACTGCGTTCAGCGTTTGGCCAATCTCTGCTGTGCCGGAAACGGACACGCCGGACGCCGCCGGCTTCTGGTTGCCGGGGAAGCTCTTCACGCCGATCTTGCTCTGGTCGATCTGCTCAAAGCCGGGCAGCTGCGCCAGGACGGAATCGATGAGCGCGTAATTGCCTTTTGCATAGTCAACAAACAGCTGACGGTTATCGCCTGTGCCCTTCAGGATCACCAGATTGTTGTCGAGGCCGGTGATCTTGCTTTCCTGATTGTCATTTGTCTTGACCCACGGATAGGCGCTCGTCTCGCTGCCGCGCGGCGCAGCGTCGGTGTAGATGATAACATTGTTCTTGAAGATATTCGGGATATAGACGTCCGTCTCGCCGTCTCTCAGCGCCGCCATCCACGGCCAGCGGGACGTGTACAGTTCGTTGTTCCAGACCTGACGCAGGGAGGGCGCGATGCCGAAGCCGCTGTCATTCGTCATGCCGACTGCAAAATTGCCGGCAATATATACATTGAACGCACAGCGGGTATCGATGAACAGATTGTTCGTGATGACCGTATCGTGGCCGCAGTTGATCTTGACAGCCTCCAAATATTCGCCCGAGGCGCCCGGGCCGAAGATGTTGCCGGTAATGGTCGCGCCGCTCAGACCGTCGTCCAGATAGACCGCATTGGCGGAGAAGCTGGGGAAAGAGCTATCATTGTTGGCAATGTTGTAGAAATGGTTGTTCCGGATGACCACGCCCTGGCAGCGCGCGTCGCGGCCGCCGTAGACCGCGCCCATGTCCTTGCCGTTCAGAACGACATCATGGAACGAGTTGTTTTCAATCACGCAGTCCAGCGAGGTCGGCCCGCCGCCGACGATTGCGAAGTTCAGCGCCATATCCGTAATGTTGTAGACTTCGTTGTTGGAGAACGTGTTCTTCACACCGCGGAATTTCACGCCGCCCTCGTTCATCGTCCGGTACTGGTTCGTATCGTGGATACGGCAGTTCGTAATGAAATCGTAGCCCGGCTCCATGGTCTGATAGTCACCGCCATTCAGATAGATGGCCGAGATGGAGGTGTAAGCAACCTCGGAATTTTTCAGGCCGGAATAGGTTGCATTGTCAATGCTGACGGCTCTGCCTTCAAAGCTTGTTAGCGTGCAATTCTCGATCACGCAATGATCGACGTTGTTCATGACGATGCCGTCCTTTTTGGAGGACGTAACTGTCAGTCCCTCGAGGTTGAGATACGAAGCGCCGTTGACCGAAATCAGGTCAAAATTGCTGCTCGTCATGCGGAGTGTCGAATTTCTCGTCGTATCTGCAAACGGATAGATGTAGAGTCTGCCGCTCATCTGGTCATAATACCATTCGCCCGGCTCGTCCAGCGACTCGTAGGCGTTGTAGATCTGCACAGGCTTCTGACCGGCGGCGCTGCCGTAATAGGCAGTGTCCGTTGCCGTCACGATGCCGGTTTCCGGATCAAGCGTACCGTGGAAGTAGCCCTGCGCCCAGCCGTAGCGGATGTAGCTGGAATAGAGCCAGTCGGATTCCTGATAGCTCCAGCCCAAAACCCTCTCATCCGTCAGCTTGAATTCGGGATAGCTGGTGCTGGAATTGGGATTGACCGTCTCGACGTGCATCCAATCCTCGGTCGAGTTGGAGTTCGGGTAGCGCGTCAGGCGCATGTGCTGTCCGTCCAGCGAGAAAAGAGGCGCTTCCAGACAGAGGTTCAGAGATGACAGGCTAAAGCTGATTTCGCCCAGTCCAAGATCTCTGGCATCGGCCACCATGACATGTTCCTGCGCGTCCGGCGAAAGCTTTTCCTTCATTTCACCGGAAACCGGCTCAAAGGCAGACAAAGAGGCTCCGGCGCTGCCGGTAATGATGACCGTCTCGCCCGGATAGGCGCGCCACGTCACGGGCAGTTCTTCCGTGCCGCTGTCTTCCGCAGTCAGCTCGAACGTCTTATTCAGCACATAGGTGCCGCCGCGCAGGTAGACTGTTGTGGGAAGCTCCGTCGAGCGGTTCTCGCGCAGATAGTCGCGTACAGCCTCCAACGAGCCGAACGGCGCGTCCTTGCTGCCGTCGCCGTCACTGCCGCCGCTCGGAGACACATAGACCGGCTGTTCCGTGGGTTCCGGATCGGGATCGGGGTCAGGATCGGGCTTCGGATCGGGGTCCGGCTTCGGGTCGGGATCGGGATTCGGGTCGGGATCAGGTCTCAGAATGGGAAGAATCGCACCGATATTGGAGCTATCCTCTCCCAGCGCTTCTCGGTAAGCCTTTTCCGTAAACACGCCCTTCTCGATCAGCGTCTGTGCCAGCGTCTTGCCGCCGGATTTGAATTTCGTCTCCAGCAGCGCCCAGATCACGTCAACGGCGTTGCCGCGCGTATACTCGCCGCTGTTTGCGGGCACGACCGGCAGGCCGAGCTTTTCCGCCAGCTCTGCCGACTTGTTCCATGTAAAGTCCGTGTCGTCCTCATATTGCAGCAGACGCAGAACCATCGTCAGGAACTGTGCTTCCGTCACGAGTTTGCCGTAACCAAAGAGCGTTTCGCTGACGCCCTTGACAAGCGCGTTCTGGTAGCCATAGCCGACATAAGGGCTGGCCCAGGCCAGAACGTCCGTAAACGGATGCGCCGGGTTCTTTTCCTTCGCTTCCGCTTCCGCGCCGAGCAGGCGGACGATCAAGGTGATCGCCTGTTCGCGCGTCAGCGTCTTTTCCAGCTCGAAGCCCTTGTTTGTGCCCTGAAACAGGCCAAGGGTCTTCAGCGCTTCGGCCTTCTGCAGCGTCGTGCAGCTATGGCTGCTTCCGGCGGCCAGCGCCGGAACACAGCTCAGGAGCATCGCAAGCAGCAGCAGGACTGCAACGCAGGATTTATAAATTCGTTTCATAAATCAGTCTCCATTCCAAAAATAGTGCGCCGGGCATCAGCCGGAGAACGGCAGATATCCGGCGCTTTTGCGGGAGGTTCTTTATTCCAGTGGGGTGATCGTCTCAACGTCTCCGTTCAGGCGGGAACGCTCGGCCGCGAATACCAGACGGGTGTTTTCGCAGGAAATGCCAATTTCGCTGACCTCCTCGGCGGTCTTTGCGCCTGTCATGTAATCGTAGAGCGCGTTCACGATACCGGGATCGCCGCCGCCGTGACCGCCGACAAGCGTACCGTCCACGCGGCCATTGGTGTGGATGGTCTCCCACCAGCGGCCCTCAAAGTGGAAAATGCGGATTTCGTCGCCCTCAAAGTCGAGGAACATCTCGCCCTTCGTGCCCATGATGTTGGACTTTCTGCCGTTGTAGTTAAAGCAGCTCATGGTGAACGAGGCTGTAGATTTGTCCGCAAACTCCATGTTCACGACCTGATGGTCGACTACGTCATTATCGCACTTGAAGACACATTTGCCATACTGCGTATGACGAAGCGTAAATTCCACATCCGCGTCGGTGGGGTCAACCTTGCCGGTGGACGTCGTGCGGAACCACATGTTGTTCTTGTCGTCCAGATACAGCCGGACGGCGTTATACGGGCAGGTCTCCGCATGCGGGCAGCCGTCAATGCAGCGCTCCGGCGCGTCAGACGGGGCGTTTTCACGGCGGAAGTATTGGAGCGAGCCGAACGACTGAATTTTCGTGCATTTCTTCTTCATCAGCCATTGCAGCAGGTCGATGTCGTGGCAGGACTTGGCCAGCAGCATGAAATTGCTTTTTGCCGTGTTGCCCCAGTTGCCGCGGACAAAGCTGTGGCTCTGATGGATATTACCGAGTCCTTCCGTATGGACGATCGTCACGATATCGCCCAGAACGCCCTCGTCGATCAGCTGCTTGACGCGCGAATAGAACGGCGTATAGCGCAGCACATGGCAGACCATGAACTTGCGGCCGTATTTGCGCGCCTGATTAAGCAGGTCGACGCATTCGTCCTCTGTGCGCGCCAGCGGCTTTTCCAGCAGCACATCGTATCCGGCCGCCAGCGCCTTCATGGCCGGCTCATAATGCATACTGTCTTGTGTCGCAATGACCGCAAGATCGGCAAGCCCTGGCTGCGCCAGCAGCTCCTGCCAGGTATGGAAAACGTGACTGTCCGGGAGGTTATGCTTATTCTGAATGTTTCTGCGATGGTTCTCGTTCGGATCAGCAACGGCAACAACGCGAAATTTTTCCGGCAGCGTCTTCATGATATCGGTGTAAATTTCGCCGCGGTTGCCTGCGCCAATCAGCGCAACGGTAAAGACTTTCATTGAGCTCTCTCTTTCGCTTTCTTCTTTTCTTCTGCTTTCCCACGCGGAAGGATCGGGATAATCTATACCGTACATCCGGCCAACCAGCGTATAGCGCTGCATCGGATACCGGTTCTCCCCCAGATGTACCAGCCGGTCGGCCTCCGACGGATTGACCGAGTAGACGGCCGCGCCATAGGGCGCGTCGCCGAAGGTATTCCGGCTGACGGTGAAATGCTCATTGCCCGTCACGTGGGAGATTCGCCACAGGAAAATGTGGTGGCCCATCGGCTGCGGCCAGATTTCCGATCGGCGCGGCATTGTCTCACCAAGGCGGGAAAAGCCCATGCCTGCGTTCTCACAGACGTTGTCCGTGAATTCCGCATATGTTGGCAGAAGATCGCGCTGCTCATAGGCAGCCATGCCGCAGCGGCGGAACGTATTGTTCCGAATCAGGAAATGGTACGCGGGATTGCAGTCCGCGCCGCCCTGATGCGTCACGGCGGAATCGTAGATGTCGTCGAACACGCAGTGCGCGACCTCGACGTTTTCCGCCACGTTCCAGCACTCAAAGGCGTTGCCAAAGCGGATCTTCTGGTCTTTATCCCAGACGGCGCCGCCGATTTTGGCAAACCGGCAGTTTTCGATGCGCAGATTCCGGCCACCCTCCTCGCCTGCGATCCCGTGCAGGCCGTTGTTGCAGAATTCCAGATCAGAGATGACCATATCGTGACCGCAGTGTGCCAGCCAGCGGTACTGCGAGGTCGCGCATTCGATGCTTCCGTAGAAGGCCGCGGGATTTTCCTGCGAATAGACCAGCAGCGTATGATCCTCCGCAAGCGGGAGATGCTGAATGGAATATCCAAGGCAGGAATCAAACCAGTCGCCCTGCTCGCAAAGCTCCTCGCGTGTCCAGCGCAGCGCGCCGCACGTGCCGTCGCCATAGATCAGGTTGGCCGTCTCACCGGAAAGCATGCCGGTAAACCGCCAGATGCTTCCGCCGACGTTTTCCCATTGTGCCGGGTCGGAAAGGCTTTGGGAGCCGCAGAACACAGGCGGTTCACCCTCGCCATACGCGCCGTAATGGATGGGATGCTCCCAGCGGCCGGACGGATTTTGCAGCGGCCCGCGGAACACGCTGCCGCGCCGGAACAGAACGGTATCGTCTGGCTGAAGCAGCTCCGGGTGCTGCGTCCGGAACGGCGTTTCGGGACGCAAGCCGTCATTTTCGTCGCATCCGTTCTGAAAATCAATATAATATGTCGTCATATCTTCAATTATCAGGAAAGAAGTTTATAGGAAAAGCGGAAGAGACGGAACGCCTCTTCCGCTTTCGGTCAGAAATTTACCAGGAAGTAATATTGTTGGCCTCAATGTAGGCGTTGAGCTGGTTCTGGAACTCGGTGACAAGCTCTTCGATGCCTGCGTCCTTACGGGCAGCCATATAGTTGTTATAGAGTTCTTCCCAGTTGTCGCCTGCAACGCCGTTGTCAATCTGCGGGCCATACTCGTAGTACACGTTCAGGATGCTCGCGCAGATACCCTCGACATTCGTTCTGTCGAACGTGAAGTTCAGGAACGGGTTGACCTGAGCGGTTGCTTCCAGCGCTTCCAGATCCGCATAGTAGTTGGGATCGGTGCCGTTGTTGATGAGCGCGTTCTTGCAGGAGCCGATGATCCATCTCTGGATGCCGTAGCTGTCGTCCGCCGTGGGGCTGGCGCCGACATAGCTGGTGGTGATGGTGCCATCGGCGTTTTTGGTGTAGTCCTCGCCCTCGATGCCGTAGATCAGCGTGTTGTACAGGTCGGGCTGGGAGTAGATCGCGTTGAGGACCATCATGGCGCGCTCGGGCTCATCCGCGCAGTACGGGATGGCGTAGGAGGTATGGCCGCCGAGAATGAGGTAGGCGTTCTCTTCGATGGGCAGGTAAGTCATGTCCATACCGGCGTCTGCAATCGCTGCTTCCTGATCGGCCTCGGTCAGATACGGATCGCAGCTGAAGACATAGGTGGTGTCGGTGATCTCACCGTTCTTCGGGGTCGTCAGCGTGGAGGTGTCAACAGACATGATATCGGAGCGGATGTAGCCTTCCTTGTACCAGTCGGCCATCGTCTTGGCGTACAGCTTGTAGTGTTCGCCTGCAACGCCGTCCTTTACGGTGAAGGTGCCGTCGCAATAGGTGATGCCGATCTCAGCACCACCAACGCCGAGGAAGGAATACATGCCGTTGTACATGGACCAGCCAAATGCACGGCCGGTGTTGATGCCAGCGCCGAGCTTGCCGGCTTCCTTCGCAGCAGCCAGATATTTGGTCGCCTGATCCAGAACAGCCTGGAAGTCTTCAATGCCGGAGTAGTTGTTGCGCCACTTGTTGAGCGCTGCCTCGGTATCCTCGATCCAGGTGTCGCCTGCGAGCTCTGCGATCTCCGTCACGACGAGCCAGCCGCGGCGCTCGCCGCACAGGCCCTGCCAGCTGGGCAGATAGTAGATGTTGCCGTCGGCGTTGCGATGGATTTCAACAACGTTCTCGCCGAGAACGTCAACGATGCCCTGACCATACTCTGCGAGCAGATCGTCGAGCGGCATCAGGTTGCCGTCAGCAATGTTCTGCGGCTTGTTGATCAGCCAGCCGGTCCATGCGAGGTCAACGCCTTCGCCGGAAGCCAGAACCTGGGAGAACTTCTCGCTGTACTCTTCAAACGGAACGTCAATGAACTCAACGGTGGTGTTGGGAACGTACTGCTGGAGCTGCTCATTGAAAGCGGCCCAGACCTTGTCGGAGTTGGCCTGCTTGCCGGCGCCGGTGATCATGAGCTGAATGGTCTTCTGCTCAAGCGCGGGCTCGGCAGTCTCTTCGGGAGCTTCAGGGGTTTCGGTGTTGTCGGTGGTTTCCGCCGGCTCAGTCGTGGCGGGGGTTTCGTCCGCAGCGGGAGTCTCAGCAGTCTTGCTGCAGCCCGCCAGAACGATGCTCAGAACCATGATCATGGCAAGGAGCAGGCAAATGGCAGCTCCCGATAAGAAAACATCGTGAGGAAAGAGAGAACGGTATAGCTTCGGCTGTACCGTTTTCTCATTTTTCCGTTGATGCCGTGACTTTTGACATTTCCAAGACTCCGATACCCTTGTAGTAAATGTCGATCTCCTGCGTCCGATTCTTGCCCTTTGGGTCGCTGGCCGCATGGACGATGATTTTCTCCACGAACTCATGGAGTATGCAGGGCGTGAGCTCCGGGATATCCGTGTACCTCTCCACAACGGAGAGAAAACGATCAACATCCGACGATTTGCTTTCCTCCAGCTCCACTTCTTTCCGAAGGGAACTCGCCAGCACCTTGAGATCCTGTTCTTCCTTCTCATAGTCCGCAGAGAGCTTCTGAAAGCGTTCATCGGAGAGCTTGCCCGAAATGTTGTCCTCATAGAGCCGCTTGAAGATAGCATCCAGCTCTGTGATCCGCTTTTCGGAATCGGCAAGCTGCCGTTTCCGCTTTGCAAGATCCCGGTCGCGCTGCCGCAGGTCACTGTCCATGACCAGCCTCACAAACTCGTCCTTACTGCGGGAGGCGAAGGAAACGATCTCCCGCAGGTTTTCCAGAATCAATTCCTCCAAGATCACCGTGCGGATGGAATGGGTCTGACCGCAGAAGTCACGGCTCTTTCGGTAGCCGGCGCACAGGTAGTATTCCTGCTCGCGCCGGAAGTTGGTGGCTCTGCATTGATACATGACAGATCCGCAGTCCGCGCAGAACATCATGCCGGAGAATATCCCCATTTCTCCCATTTTTGTAGGACGACGGCGCGTCTGCCTTGCTGCTCTCGCGGCATCTGCGATTGCCTCCGTCCAGATCGGGTCATGGGTGTTCTCAAAGATCATCCACTCACTTTCCGGATTATGGATGACCTTTTTGCTCTTGTAGGACTTCTTCCTCGTCTTGAAATTGACCGTGTGCCCCAGGTACTCCCGCCAGCGGTCCATGATATCCGCTACGGTGGAGGCATCCCATGCGTAAGGCAAGCCCCGCTTGATATTGCTTGCTTTCCGGCCTCTGCTGGCATAATAGGCGGCCGGGGTCAATATCCTTCGCTCTGTCAGCTTCCTTGCAATCTGGGACGGTCCGAAACCGTCCATCACATATAGGCCGATCTCATAGACCACCGCTGCGGCTTCCTCGTCCCTGACCCACAGCTTTTTGTTGTCAGGAGACTTCATGTAGCCATAGGGCGGCAGGGTCGTCAGATGCTCGCCAGCGTTGCCCTTGACCTTCATCACGGCACGGATCTTCTTACTGGTGTCCTTCGCATACCACTCATTGAACATACGTCGTTTGGGAAGGTGAAGCGCAAACAGCAAAAATCCAGTATTCA
>OMBR01000923.1_pt1 | contig 12486 bp, 10 predicted proteins | sample 1674041 | NCBI WGS metagenome assembly OMBR01 (sample SAMEA103958138, study PRJEB25191) | human gut metagenome | biome: human-associated habitat [ENVO:00009003]; feature: intestine environment [ENVO:2100002]; material: feces | place: Germany | collected 2013/2015
ATTCATTGATAGATTGGTACAACGACTATACTCCACAGTCTTATGAAAGAACATATAACTTCATGAAAATTCTTGATTCTACAAAAACAAGAGGCAAAGGAAATGTTCTTCATTTTTCAGTAGATTCAGGCGCAATGGATTCATATGCAGGTTGGTTTGGACAAACTCTACAATCAAGTACAGCTTTCGACTATATGTTCATGAATGGTCAGCATGGTCACGGACAATGGATGATGCGTCAATCATTACCTCCGTATATGTATGTTGAACGAGACATTGAAAGTGGATTTGGTGGACGATTAGGTGACATTGTAAATAAAAAAATAGACGAAATTTTAAGAAAGTGAGGTAGAAAATGCCAGGTACATATCAGTATGATGTAGAAATTAAATCAAATGTAGCAAAACTGCTTTCGGATATGAAACAAGTCCAAGACAGATTAGACATTGTTGAAGGCAAAGAATATAAAATCAAATTAAATGTCGATGAAAAGAAATTATCTAGTGTAATTTCTAATCTCGAAAAAATGCTTGACTCTCTTGGAAAAGGAACAGGCGACTTCAAACAGTTTGAGAATTTATCAAAGGAACTATCAAGTATTGTATCAGAAGTACAGAGTTTAAGTAAAGCTTTTGGTAAAGTGGATGATTCTGGTGCTAAAACACTACTCTCTTCTATTCAGAACATTGATAAGTCACTTTCTGAACTGAGTCAGAATATTCTCAATGTTAATAAAAACATGAGCAATATGGGTGGCAATACGAGTGGTGCTGTCAAACAAGTGGAGAATATTAGTAATGCATATCAAGATGCTGCTAAAGAAGCTGAGAAACTGGCTGATTCACAGAGTAAGATTGGACAGAAAACGAATATTTCAAGTGGAACGAAAGACGCATTTCCTGATAAAGATATTTCTACATCTGTAGAATCTGCTACTAATTCCATCAAAGAAGAGAATAATATATTAGAGCAGAATACTCAGAAAGTTAAAGAAAATGCTGATGCGAAAAAGAAATTAACTGATACTGATAAGGAAGTATCAAATGTTAATCTGTCAAAATATGATAACCGTCTTGAATCATATACCAAGAAAACATCTGGTTACGATACTACTATTGCAAGGTTTGAAAATGGCGGTTGGACAAGCGATACTTATAAGCAGAGGATTAATGCTGTCAAAGAAGCCGTTAAGCAATATGCAGATATTCTTAATAATTTAAAAAAACATCCCGAATTAGTAAATGATGAAGAACTTGGTAAATTAGATAAACAAGAAAGACTTATTAAAGATAATATTATTGCTGTTCAGAATATGTCGGCTGCTGAGAAAGGATATAGTCTTATATCTGCTCAAAAAGAACTTGATAAAATCAATAATATTCTTAAAGAACATTCTGGAATGTCACGAGAAGCTAAGAATCAGATAAAAGCTTACTACGCTGAAATTAAATCTGGTAATCCAAGTGCTAGTTTAGATGTTATTCATGGAAAGATTATGCAAATAGTCAATGCTGAAATTGAAGCTGGTCGTGGCGGCAAGAGTATGTTTGATGCTATCAAAGAAAAAGCTTGGTATGGTGTCGCTAGTGCTATCGGTACATATTTTGGTTTTAATGATTTAATAAGATACGGTAAAGAAGGAGTTAGTATTGTTAGACAATTAGATACTGCTTTTACTGAAATGAGAAAAGTATCCAATGAATCTGTTCAAAGTTTGAAGAAATATCAAGATACCACATTTGATACAGCAGATGCAGTTGGAACTACTGCGAAACAGATACAAAATTCTACAGCGGATTGGATGCGTTTAGGTGAAAGCATGGATACTGCTGCTAAATCAGCTAAAGATGCAAATATCTTACTTAACGTATCTGAATTTGAAGGAATAGATGAGGCAACCGAATCACTTGTGTCTATGAGTCAGGCGTATAAAGATCTTGATAAAATGGATATAATTGATGTTCTCAATAATATTGGCAACAATTATAGTATTTCGACAGATGGATTAGCAACTGCTCTTAAAGATTCCGCAAGTGCATTAGTAACTGCAAACAATGATCTTAATGAAGCTGTTTCGTTGACTACGGCTGGCAATGCTATAACTCAAAATCCATCTAAGGTAGGGGCAGGTTTAAGAACGATTTCTCTTAGATTGGTTGGTACAGAGGAAGCCAAGGAGGAACTTTCAGATTTAGGCGAAGAAACAGATGGAATGATAACCACAGTATCAAAACTGAGAAATACTATCCAGTCTGCAACTTCTGCTGCAACAAAAGACGGTAAAGGTTTTGATATTTTTGATTCAAACGGAAATTATAAGAGTACATATGAAATCATGCAAGGATTGGCAGATTTGTATGATGAAATTGTCAAGAAAGATAAAGAATTAGGAACAAATAATCTTAACTTATTATTGGAGACTATAGCAGGCAAAAACCGCAGCAATATTGCTGCTTCTATTCTCCAAAACGGTGATATGCTTCGTTCAGTATACGAGGATGCTCAAAATTCCGAAGGTTCAGCAGAAAAAGAATTAAATTCTTATTTAGATAGTGTTGATGGAAAGTTTCAACAACTTCAAAATAGAACACAAGAATTTTGGTACAATGTAATTGATACTACAACTGTTAAATCTGTTTTAGATTTTACCACAGATTTAACTGAAGGTGCTTCTAAATTTTTTAAATTAGTAGAAAAGCATCTTCCAACCATATTAGGAGCAATTGCAACTATTATTGCTTCAAATAAAAGCGGTGGTTTGATAAGGTTAATAAATTTTATTAACAATTCTCCTTTCCTAGCTACCGTAGAGTTTAACCGTGAGGTGTACGAACTTATTGTATAATAAGCAAGGACTCTAATTGTAAAATAGTAGAGAATGACTGGCACTTAATCGTGGCTATGAGTCAATATGGCATAATAGCGAGGTTTATAAAGAAAACCTTTCAGTTACTATGAATTCAACATAGTACGGGAAAACCAAAAAAATTTGTTTTAGTAACCAAACTATAATACGAAAGGTTATAGCGGCGAATGTGAAAGCATGAGGTATGGTAATATCACTAAAACAAGGTAAATCCGCATCCGACAGTCTTAAACATTTTTGCAAAGACTACGATCATCGAGCATAAGGACTAGACGGTTGATGAAATCGTTAATGTGTGCTCAGGGGAGAATAAGAGGTGTACTTAAAATGAAGGTGATAGTTGATACACTTTACACCATAATTAATATATTGTGAGAGGTATGTTAATTATAATCAACATAAAAGAGAATAATAAAATAGGGCTGTCGTGAGACAGCCCTACCATTGATAAAAAGGAGAAAAATGAAATGGCATATAAAGAGAAAGATATTATAACATCATATTGGTGATGTCTTTTACTTTACTATCGGAAAGTTCAGTATGTTTACAAATCATGCTTGTGACAATGACTTTTCCTAAAACGGAGCGTAAATTATACTTACCACTTCCGATAATACTTGTTAAAAATTTTAACATGTCTCGCCTCCCTTCTCTATAGAATAGAAATATAAATTAGGGAAATATGCGCCCAGAAAGGGCAGATTCATTTTTCCGACTGCCATAAAAATAGACATTGGGACAACCTTCGGTTATAGAGTGTTATGGCACACATCTATGTTGTTTCTCCAATGTCTATATTTTATCATTGTATTAAATCAAATACAATCCCAGAACAATAGTTCTAATTTTGTAATTGTGAGTTAATATACTCTTCTCTTTCGGATTTCGTCATTGAGAAGAATTTTTCAAATTCTATATCAAGATTTTTGCATTCAATGTTGCATGTTCTGCATATACATTTAATGTAATGTGTGTATATGACTCTATGACAATTGGGACAGTAATGAATTTTTAGCATATGTAACTCCTTTGTATGGTATCTAATTAATAATATTATTAAATGTTAATCATTACATATTGTTCTTTTCAATATTAAGCGTTATTTTATCATCACTTAATGAATATTCTCCATGATAGAATTTAGCAATATCCATATCTAACGCTTCAATTACCTTACAAGCAGTTTGAAAAGTGGCTGATTCTATTTTACGCTCTCCACTTTCAAATTTTTGATATTGTTGAGGTAGAATTCCTGCTTTCTCAGCAATTTCTTGCTGAGTTAATCTAAGGTTAATTCTTCTTTCTTTGAGTATGTTAGATGTTGTTAATAATTTAAAAAATTCTGTTTTCATATTCCTTCCTCTTACATTCATTTGAGTGTATTTTACATTCAATTGAATGTCTTGTCAAGTACGAAAATACTAAACAAATGTTCTTGTAGATATATGTCAAATATTGGTATATAATAAGAAAAATACTAATGATTGGTGAGGAGTATGTATCATGGACAAAGAAAAATTTGATTTATCAGTTTTTATTGATGAATCTGGCAGTATTACCAAAACCAATATATCTCATAATAAATATTTTATTATAGCCGTATTATTCACAAGAAATTCGAAGAAACTAAAGACACAATTTAGACGTGGAATTTCTAGTTTAATTAAGAAAAAGAAATATTCTGAAATATTATTAAAAAATGGAGAAATAAAAGGTTCTGAAGTAAGTGAGAAGAAAAAGAAACACATATATGATCTCATTTTAAAAAAATGTAATGGCGAATTTGAATTAGGAATCATTGTTTTAGACAATACATATACTACTGATAAGTTTATAGAAAATCATGCACGAACATTTAATTATATTTTACAGTTATTTTTTGATAACTTATATAGGACATCTAGTAAATATGCAAATGATACACGAGATATGCACATTATTTTAGATGAACAAAATATTGCAACAGATGCTAAATATACATTAGATGAATATTTGGAACAGCATTTTACTGTCTTTAATCCATTATGTAATCATTTTGATGTAAAATATGCAGATTCTAAAAATCATTCATTATTACAACTTATAGATTTCATTTCAAATACATTTTATAGAAATATAGAAAAGCATGATAAAGAAAGTATCGTGAATGTTAAAAATCTTTTAAGTCATGTTTGTGGTGGAAGAATTTTTGATTTTTCAACTAATCATGACACAAAATTAACTTTAGATGAATAATATAGAATATACTTGACATATAATATGCTATATGATATATTTACCTTACCAAGTAATTCATCTATACGGTGCATGAGGATGTAAGGCGACTCTTGGGTGTCGTCCACCATGATGTTTTGGTAGAAAAACATTCCAGATATGGAATGTTTTTTCGCTTTCTAAGTAAAATATTTCATATAAAAATGGGGCAGGTGGTGTACAACATCTGCCTTATTTTATTTATAAATATAAAAGAACAGGACTAATCTCCTGCTCTTTTATACATTACTCTTCTACTATTTTATAAGTCTTTATCTTCACTTCCACTGCATTCGTCACTATGTTCACAGAATTCACAATGACATTCATCTGTATAGTCGCCTGTTTGCCAACATAGTTCTGTTGGAGACATATCATTATACATAAACTCACCCCCCTCTGCTTTAAAATTATTGTAAGGTAAATAAGGAATATTTTACCATTTTATATTACTATTTGTTTTAAAAATCACTCTCAAAAGAAAGGATTGTCTTATATGAAATCAAAATCAAAACCTCCAATTAAAACAGCTACCAACAACAATAATGACAAAGTTAATATTGATAACCGACCACCGTTACCATACCACAATTTGACAACCTCTGTTCCAGAATTACTTTGTATATTTTGTAGTAAGGATAATAATTAATTATTGCGTTTTTCTGTATTTATCAACTCAAATATTTCACTCACTCTTGAAGTAAGATTAGCTTGAGGTAATGGTGGTTTCTGTTGGTTGTTACTGTTATTATTATTTGTGTTCTTTTGACTTGTGTTATCTGTATTATTTGTTGGTATAAAATTACACCTCCTTATTACCATGTATATCCGCAATTACAGCACTTGAATGTTTTATTGATTTTCTTACTAAAGATTCCAAATGCAGCTATTGAAGCTCCACGTTCTATTCCACCCATCTTTTTAATGTTTGTAGAACCGCAAGTTGGGCACTTAGGTTTATTAGCATTTTCCTGTTCTTCACGCTTTTGCTTACCAAGATTGAAATAGTAATCCACTTCTGCTCCACGCATAGATTCCTCGAACTTACGCTTTTCTTCGGCTTCTTCTTCGGGAGTTATTTTTTGACCAGCTTTTTTGCCTGTTAAGCGTGTATATTTGTCATAACGGAAACTATAATAAAAATCTGGATCGCCCATACTATATTTTCTATAAAGTTCTTCATTAAAATAAGGGGAATTTTCAACTTCAAGACGAATTTTAACTTCATATTCATCTTTTTCATCTTCGGTCATTTGTTCATATTGTTCGCCTGTTACACCATCATCTTTAAGCATTTCACCTGTTGCACCACAAGTAGCACAACTTTCTGGATATAATTCATATTCTTCAGATGTGTCCGAACAAATATCACAACATCGTAAACAATACCTCATATACCAATCTCCTCTCACAAGTTTATATGAGTATAATAACACTAATCAACATATCTCACAATATTTAAAGTATTAACGATAGGAAAAATACTAGCTGATAATTGGGGTATTACTGATAAATTAGGTGGAACTAAAAACTTTACTGAAGTTGAAAAACTTGCTACTTTAAGTAGAGATAAAATTTTTGAGTTAAGCAATGCTATTAAAAATGCTAAAGGTGACACTATTCAACTTCAGAAGGTATTAACTGAAACCTTTGAGGATGGTAAGTACTCAAAAGTAAATGGTCTTGAGGAATACATTAAGAAAAATAAAACACTTGATAAGGATTCTATCAATGAACTTATTACTAAACAGAATTATGAGAACATTGCAAAACAGTCTTTCAGTTTTCAAGGTATTAACGCAAATATTAAAGAATATAACAATCTATTAAAAAGTTCTACAAAAGAGGGAAAATCTTTTGCAGAGGTTGTTACTTCTCATAATATGAAACTTGGTAGTTATCTCACAAGTCTTAATGGTGCAAATGCTGGACTTGGTGGATATATTAAAAGTCTTGGTATCGCAAAGTTAAAGACAACTGCATTGTCAATTGCTACCACTGCCTTAAATATGGTCATAGGTGCTATAGCTTCTGCTATTGCTTCATTCATTATAAAGGGTGTTACTAACATAATAAATAGTGCCGAGAATATGAAAAAAGCTGTAGATGATATGGTTACATCATATAATGATAGTTTGAAGACTCTTGAATCACACAAAAAGACTATCAATGATATAAAAGATGATTATGAAACCTTATCAAAAGGTGTTGATGAATTAGGCAATAATGTTTCACTTACGACTGATGAATATAAAAGATATCAAGATATTTGTAATCAGATTGCCGACATTTACCCTTCTTTGATAGCAGGACATACTTCTGAGGGTAATGCAATATTAACCTTAAAGGGCAATGTTGAAGCTTTAACAAAAGCATATAAGGATGAACAGAAAGCAGCCGCTGCAAGTGTTATAAGTGGCAGTGATAAGGAAAATACCAATGTAGTCAAGAATTATAAAAACGAATCAAAAACTGGCATAAAAAGTGCCTTTAAATCTGCATTTACATTTAATTCTGATAAATCTATGGTAAATGGATTATCCACAACTCAAAAGATATCTTATCTCGAAAGAGCTACAAATTTATCTATTAATGAGTTAAAAAATAAATCGGGTTCTATAGGTTCAGATAATGTATTTAGAAGTTTATTAAAGACATATGGATTAGATACTGATAGTACTGACCAAGAGGTTACTACTATCATTCAGAATATGAAAGCTGAATTGTCAACTTATCAGGCTGAAGTTGATGAAGCAATGAAAGGAATTAAAACTAAGGCGAATGCGTATTTTATATATAATTCAGATTATGATAATTTGAATGACGAACAAATAAATCAGATAAGTTCCTTAATTGATAAGGCATTAACTGAAGAAATCGCTGACACTTTTAATAAAGATTCTGATATAAATAGTAAATTTGTACAAAAAATTATTGATGGTATCGAGAATAACAAAGAGGGTATTTCTAATGCTTATAAGTCTTTATTGACAATTGATCCTAATAACATGGGTGATGTATCAAAAGATAAGCAGGCAATTGATGGCTACATTAAGAAAATTGCTGATTATATTGGAACAGATGCAGAATCTTTGAAAAAAGGTCTTGGTTATGATGTAGCTGATGACATATCTCAACAATATAACAACATTATAGAAGAAGCAAAAAAGAAAGAATCTGATTTTGATTGGGATTCTTGGTTTAAAGAACATTCAGTTAATACTCAAGAAGAAATTAATAAATGGAAAGAAATTGCATCTTCTGCTAATAGTGCTGCTAAAGCACGAGAGAATTATGCTAAACAGGTAAACACTTTCAAAGAAACTAAATTATTCGATATGGGAAGTGATAATGCTCCATCGACATTAAGTAAGTTAAATTCTCAATTAGACGAAATCCAATCTGCCTATTCTACACTCTCTTCCGCTGTTTCTGAATATAACAGTAATGGAAATATTTCAATTGATACAATGCAATCCGTTATCGCATTAGGTGATAATTGGCTTGATTACATTGATATGGAGTCTGGTGCATTTACTCTTGACCAAGAAGCTTTAAACAAACTTACTCAAGCTCGTATTGAGGATATGAAACAACAGGCACTTGCTAATTTAGCTTCTACCGTTGAAAGTATCACAACTGAAGCAGATGCAACAAAATATTTAGCTTCGACTAATTATGATGCTGCAAATTCATATCAAGAATTGGCAAAGGCAAAGTTATCAGAAGTACAAAGTAATCTTCAGAAGAAGGTGGAAGAAGGTTCACTCTCACAAGATTCATATGATAAAATAATTTCTAAATTTGAATCTGATGCTAATAAGATATCTCAGATATTTGATAATACAAGTTTTAAACTTACAGCAGATGGTTCAATTGGAGATAGTTTATCAGAACTAGAGTCACATGCTAATCTTCTTAAATCTATACAGGACGAGTTACAAAATACAAGCAGATTATCATCTTCTACTTTGGATTCAATTGCTAAAGCATTTCCTGAGTTGAATGAGTCGGTTAAACAGTTCAGAAACGGATTATTGAGTTCAGAAGAATTATTCGCATTATTAGAACAAGCTTATAATAATGATGCTGATGCATATATTAGTAATCAAATAAAGAAGTCACAATATGATGGTACATATTATGATAACTTAGTTTCAGCAAACAATGAATTTTTCCAAGGTTTATTTGATGCTTATGGTGAAGATTTAGAAAAGAGTAAAAATTTAGCCCAGGCAAAGAAAGTCATAAATGACAAGGTAATAAGTTTATTAGCTTCATCATGGGGAAAATTCTATCAAACTGAAATAGATAATGCTACTGGCTTAATGAAAATAGCAAGTAAGGCTACTTCTATGGATGATGATATGGATTTAGGTCTTGCTATTGCACAAAGTGGAGGAAATGAAGAAGAATATTTTTCAGATTTTCTATCTACTTTACAAAAGACTGTAGATGACTATAACGCTTTACAAAATATTGCTATAGATACAACTTGGGGTGGCATAGATACATCATGGAAAGGTTTATCTGGTTATGATTCTTCATCAAAAGATACAAAAGAGACAGCAGAAAAACTTAACTGGATTGAACGCTTAATCAATAAGATTTCTACAGCATATTCACGACTTAAGAATATTGTATCTGATACAACAACTACATGGCTCAAGCGTAATAATGCCCTTTCTGATTCTATGAGTGTACTCAGAGATGAGATAAACGCACAGTCGCAAGCATATGAGTATTACATGAACGCATTTAATTCTTATGGTCTTGACGATTATTATAAGAATCAGATTGCAGATGGCTCAATAAGTATTGATGTTATTTATGATGACGATTTGAAGGACGCTATATCTGATTGTCAGGATTTCTATGATAAAGCACAGGATGCTAAGACTGCTGTACAGGAACTTGGTATTGAGTTAAAAGGACTTGCTAAGAGTAGATTCGATAATGTAGCTTCTGAATTTGAAGAAAAGATTAATAAGATTGTTGCCGTTAGAGATTTATACAGTAAAGAAGATGAACTTATGAACGAAAAGGGTTGGTTCTCTTCTACTCTACTCAATTCAGCAATGATTGACCAGGAAAATAAGAATCTTCAAAAACTCGAAGCCGAAAGGGATGCTTTAGTCAATGCATTAAATTCTGCTGTAAATTCTGGAAGCATTATGCCTGAATCAGAGGATTGGTATTCTATGCAGTCAGCAATAGATGAAGTTTCTTCAAGTATTTTAGATGCTAAGAAGGCTTTGGTCGAGTATGATAATACCATTCGCCAGATTAATTGGGATGCCTTTGATAGAACTCGTGATGACGTTGAAAACCTTATTACTGAAACAGACTTCCTTACAGAATTACTTAAGGATGTCGGAATAACTGATGATAATGGTAATATGACCAAAGAAGGTCAGGCTGCTCAGGCATTACTTGCACAGAAATACCAATTATACCTTAATCAAGCAAAAGCTTATAAAGATGAAATTGCTAAAATTGATGCTGATTTAGCTAATGATCCTTATGACAAAGAGTTACTTGACAGAAAACAAGACCTTATTGATAAGGAACAAGAAGCTATTAAGTCTGCTATGAGCGAAAAAGATGCCATTAAGGATTTGACTAATGATGCTTATAGTGATTTTATTGATAAGCTTGGAGATGCCATTGATAAATACAAAGAGCTTATGAGTACTATGAAGGACGCTTACGATTATGAGAAATCTATTCGTGAGAAAACGGAAGCTCTTAATGTTTTAGAGAAACAATACTCTGCTTATCAAGGTGATAATTCTGAGGAAGGTAAGAAGAATATTCAGCAGCTTAAAGATCAGATTAATTCTGCTAAAGATGATTTGAAAGATACTGAATATGAAAAGCTTATTAGCGACACTGAGAAAATTTTAGATCAATTAAAAGATAATACACAAGAATGGCTCAATCAGCGTTTGGATCAATTGGATAATCTAATTCAGGATATTATTGACCAATCTAATGATAATGCTTCTGATATTGCAGAAACTATTACTTCTACTGCTGAAAATTATGGTTATAAACTAAGTGAATCAATGGCTTCTATATGGAGTACTAATACTGGTAATATAACTAAGGTTCTTGATAATTTCAGCACAAGTTTCATTGATAGCAATTCAAAGATTAAAGATGTTTGTGATAATATCAATTCCGCTGTACAGGGATTACTTGCAAATAGTAATGCCGAGGCACAGAGAGTTGCCGATGAGATTGCAAGACAGCAGGCTGAACAGAATGCAAGTTCTGATGGCGGTTACTCAGGTGGTAATGATTATTCTGATGATGATTGGAGTGGAAACTGGGATACTGGTTCAGATGATAATGATTCTTCTGGAAGTGACGGTGTTGATTGGATATATAGTAAGGATTATTTCGATAAAAATAGTTTAAATATAGACACATCAATCGTGGATCGCCTTAAGCTACACGATTATGATTCATCATTCGCAGCTCGTAGTCAGTACTACGATCAAATGGGTGGTGAAGGACAGTATTACGCTACTTATGATCAGAACGTATGGATGCTTGATTGGATGAAAAGTCATGGTTATCGTAAAGGAACTAAATCAGCAACAGGCGGTCTTACACTTACAGATGAAGAAGGTCTTGGTTCAGAAGTAATCTTCTCAAAGAAATATGGTACTCTTCGTAAGTTGGACGCTGGTGACATGGTATTCAATAAAGACCAGGTTGAAAAACTTTGGAATCTTTCTAAGGGAATCACTACACCAAACATGTATATGGATAATCTTGGTGAGTTACCTGATATTTCTAATATATCTAATAATCTTTCTAATAAGGTTGATGTACAATTCGGGGATGTAACTTTATCATTACCTAATGTACAGAATTATGAGGACTTTATGAAACAGATGGTAAAAGATAAGAGATTTGTGAAGGCAATTCAAGAGGGTACTCTTGGTCAGGTATTAGGACGAAATTCACTCAATATGTTGACTTTTAGATAAATATTATAAGGTGTATTTATTAATACACCTTATAAACAATTAATTTATATTAGTCAATTAATAATTCTTTTAAAACTTCTGATATAATCATACTGGCTTTGTTGATGGCAAATGATGCACACAATTCACCATATGAATATGGATTATTCTTATATTCATCAGGAATTTCATTGAGTTTATCTTGGAAATCTTTATGAATATCCTTAGATATATCAAGCATTATTGAATTAACAACTGTGTCAATTTCATTTTTGTTTATAGTTTTCATAAATTATCCTCCTTGTATAATATTTATTTAATCTATTATATCATTATATTCAATGAAAAGGTAGAATAATTGTGTAAATATATTAAGTAGGAATTCAT
>OMBR01000936.1_pt1 | contig 12355 bp, 6 predicted proteins | sample 1674041 | NCBI WGS metagenome assembly OMBR01 (sample SAMEA103958138, study PRJEB25191) | human gut metagenome | biome: human-associated habitat [ENVO:00009003]; feature: intestine environment [ENVO:2100002]; material: feces | place: Germany | collected 2013/2015
TGTATTCCATACACTTAGTATTTTATCAGATTATTTCTCAAAAAACAAGTCTTTTTTGCTCTTTCAGAAAAATTTTATTAGTCCTTAGCTCTCTTGCTGATGATTCCATCTGCAATTGACTTGGGAACCTGAATGTAGTGGCTGGGTTCCATTACATACTGACCACGACCCTGTGACTTAGAACGCAGATCGTTTGAGTAACCGAACATTTCTGACAGAGGAACGAATGCATTGATCTGCTTAACGCCGTTTCTGTCTTCCATACCCTGTATCTCACCACGACGTGAGCTTAAGTCGCCGATAACGTCGCCCATGTATTCTTCGGGAACTGTTACAACTACCTTCATGATAGGTTCAAGGATAACGGGGTTAGCCTTGCGGCATGCTTCCTTGATAGCCATTGAACCTGCGATCTTGAATGCCATTTCAGATGAGTCGACCTCGTGGTATGAACCGTCATAAAGCTCAACCTTAACGTCTACTGTCTGATAGCCTGCAAGAACACCGGACTGTAAAGCGCCCTGAATACCTGCGTCAACTGCGGGGATATATTCCTTAGGAATAGAACCGCCGACAATTGCGTTAATGAACTCATAGCCCTTACCGGACTCGTTCGGGTAAACGTGGAGCTTAACGTGACCGTACTGACCCTTACCACCTGACTGACGTGCATACTTTGTATCAACGTCTGCATTAGTGGTGATTGTCTCTTTATATGCAACCTGAGGAGCACCGACATTAGCCTCAACCTTAAATTCACGGAGAAGTCTGTCTACGATGATTTCGAGGTGAAGTTCGCCCATTCCGGCGATGATTGTCTGACCTGTTTCCTCATTTGTATAGGTTCTGAAAGTGGGGTCTTCCTCTGCGAGCTTTGCAAGAGCAATAGCCATCTTTTCCTGACCTGCCTTGGTCTTGGGTTCGATAGCGAGCGAGATAACAGGCTCGGGGAATTCCATAGACTCAAGGATTACGGGATTGTTCTCATCACACAGCGTATCACCTGTTGTAGTGTTCTTAACACCTACAGCAGCTGCAATATCGCCGCAGTAGCAAACTTCGAGGTCTGCTCTGTGGTTAGCGTGCATCTGAAGAATACGTCCCATACGCTCCTTCTTGTCCTTAGTTGCGTTAAGAACAGTAGAACCGGCTGCTACGATACCTGAGTAAACTCTGAAGAAGCAGAGCTTACCAACGAAGGGGTCTGTAGCAATCTTGAAAGCGAGTGCAGAGAACGGCTGATCGTCGCCTGCGTGTCTTTCAACTTCTTCGCCTGTTTCGGGGTTAACACCCTTGATAGAAGGAACATCAAGAGGTGAGGGCATATAGTCAACGATTGCATCGAGGAGCTTCTGTACGCCCTTATTCTTATAAGATGTACCACAGGTTACAGGAACGATCTCATTGTCAATCGTTGCCTTTCTGAGTACAGCCTTGATTTCTTCAACGGTGATTTCTTCACCTTCGAGGTACTTGTTCATAAGTTCCTCGTCCTGCTCAGCAACAGCCTCGATGAGTGCATCGTGATATTCCTGAGCCTTCTCCTTCATGTCGTCCGGAATTTCTTCCACACGCATGTCCTTACCGAGATCATCATAGTAGATGTCAGCTTTCATTTCGATAAGGTCTACGATACCTCTGAATGTATCTTCGGCACCGATAGGGAGCTGTATCGGAACAGCATTACACTTAAGTCTGTCCTTCATCATGCTTACAACATTATAGAAGTCAGCACCCATGATGTCCATCTTGTTGATGTATGCCATTCTCGGAACATGATACTTGTCTGCCTGACGCCATACAGTTTCTGACTGGGGCTCAACACCGCCCTTAGCACATAAAACTGTAACAGATCCGTCAAGAACTCGCAGCGAACGCTCAACTTCAACAGTAAAGTCAACGTGTCCGGGAGTATCGATAATATTGATTCTGTGCTTCTTCCAGTATGCAGTAGTAGCAGCAGAAGTAATTGTGATACCTCTTTCCTGCTCCTGCTCCATCCAGTCCATCGTAGCAGAACCGTCGTGGGTCTCACCGATCTTGTGGTTGATACCGGTGTAGAACAGGATACGCTCGGTCGTAGTTGTCTTACCTGCGTCGATGTGAGCCATGATACCAATATTACGGGTCATTTCAAGAGTTACGTCTCTAGCCATATTTCCTCCGTTTTATTGATTACCACTTGTAATGTGCGAAAGCTCTGTTAGCTTCAGCCATTCTGTGTGTATCATCGCGCTTCTTGCAAGCTCCGCCCTGACCGTTCATAGCGTCGAGGATCTCGTTTGCAAGTCTTTCCTTCATTGTCTTTTCGTTTCTCTGTCTTGCGTACAGAGTAATCCATCTCAGACCTAAAGTTCTTCTTCTTTCGGGACGAACTTCCATAGGAACCTGATATGTGGCACCGCCGACACGGCGTGCCTTTACCTCTAACTGAGGCATGATATTTTCCATAGCTTCTTCAAAAGCTTCAAGTGCGCCCTTACCTGACTTCTCGGCTACGATGTCAAATGCACCGTATACGATCTTCTGAGCAACACCCTTCTTGCCGTCGAGCATGATATTGTTTACGAGTCTTGTTACGAGCTCTGAGCCGTACATAGGATCGGGTAATACATCACGCTTAGGAACATTACCTCTTCTTGGCACTTTACTTCCCTCCTTCATAAATAATGAAAATCATCGGTACTCGAAAGCGATTAACTCCCGCCGTCCAATTGCAGAGGTAATATAATATATTACTCCACAAAAGTGGCTAAAAGTCATCAGTTACGCTTTTTTCGCACCAGCCTTCGGACGCTTAGCTCCGTACTTTGATCTGCCCTGCATTCTTCCGTCAACACCCTGAGCATCAAGTGTGCCTCTGACGATGTGGTAACGTACACCGGGGAGATCCTTAACACGGCCGCCACGGATCAGTACAACGCTGTGTTCCTGCAGTTTGTGTCCGATACCCGGAATATAAGCAGTAACTTCATAACCGTTGGAAAGTCTTACTCTGGCAATCTTTCTCATAGCAGAGTTAGGCTTCTTAGGGGTAGCAGTACGAACAGCTGTGCATACGCCTCTCTTCTGGGGAGAAGACATATCTACTGTTTCCTTCTTCAGAGTGTTCATGCTCTTCTGCAGTGCGGGAGCCTTAGACTTCTTTTCTGCAACTGCTCTGCCCTTACGAACGAGCTGGTTAAAGGTTGGCAAATGTTACACCTCCTTGCAAAATTATTAAAAATTTATGCCACAGAATAACGCTTTTACGCATTTATTCTGCACACATTTAAATATTATATACAAAAAGGCGGCGATTGTCAAGCCTATTCATTTTACCGAAAAAACTTTGTAACAATCGTCGCCTTTGGACTGAATTACAACTTAATTTTGTGCAGTTTCGCCAACTTCTTCACTGTCTGATTCGTTTACTTCCGATTCAGTACCGGCTTCAGCTGCCTTTTCTCTTTCTTCTTTTTCCTTCTCCATTGCCTCAAGACCTGTGCCTGCGGGAATAAGCTTACCAATAATAACATTTTCCTTCAGACCGAGCAGCGGATCTACCTTGCCGTGAATTGCAGCGTCGGTAAGAACTCTTGTGGTTTCCTGGAATGAAGCGGCAGACATAAAGCTGTCTGTTGCAAGTGCAGCCTTTGTGATACCGAGAAGAACAGCTTCGCACTCTACCGGTTCAATCTGTTCGCCGGCTTCCTTACGCTGTTCAAGCTCATTGTTTACCTTGACAAGCTCATTCTTGTCAATAACCGAGCCGGGAAGCAGATAACTGCTGCCGGGGTTGGTTACACGAGCCTTTCTCATCATCTGACGAACAATTACTTCGATATGCTTATCGTTGATGTCAACACCCTGTAAGCGATATACCTTCTGTACCTCGGCGATAATGTAGTTCTGAACTGCTTCCTCGCCCTTTACCTCGAGTACATCGTGAGGATTTACGCTTCCTTCTGTAAGTGTTTCACCTGCTTCGATGAAATCACCATCCTGTATTTTCAGCTTGTAGCCAAAAGGTACGGGATAAGGATGCTCCTCGCCGTCAGCTGTTGTAATTATAACGTGTCTGGTTTTCTTTATCTCGTCGATTCTTGTCTTACCGGAATGCTTAGCCATAATTGCGGCATTCTTGGGACGACGTGACTCGAACAGTTCTTCTACTCTGGGAAGACCCTGTGTAATATCTTCAGCCGATGCAATACCACCGGTATGGAATGTTCTCATAGTAAGCTGTGTACCGGGCTCACCGATAGACTGTGCGGCTATGATACCAACTGCTTCACCGATTGTAATCTTCTTGCCGTTTGCAAGTGAAGAACCGTAGCACTTTGCGCAGACGCCGTGTTCTGCGTGACAGGTAAGAACTGAACGAATTTTAACGGTCTTTACGCCCGATGCAACTATCGTCTTGGCATCAGCTTCCGTTATCAGCTTATCCTTTGAAACGAGGACTTCACCGTTGTCATCAGTGAAATCTTCAGCAAGGTATCTGCCTGTAAGACGTTCTTCAAGCGACTCGATAAGCTCCTTGCCTTCACGAATCTCGTAAATGTCGATACCGTCTGTAGTACCGCAGTCATCGGTTCTTACGATAACTTCCTGTGATACGTCAACAAGACGTCTTGTAAGGTAACCTGAGTCGGCTGTTCTTAACGCCGTATCGGCAAGACCCTTTCTCGCACCTCTTGAAGAAATGAAGTATTCGAGGATGTTAAGACCTTCACGGTAGTTAGCTCTGATCGGGATTTCAATCGTTTCACCCGATGTATTTGCGATAAGTCCACGCATACCTGCAAGCTGTCTTATCTGGTTTGTACTACCACGGGCTCCTGAGTCTGCCATCATGTAGATGGGGTTGTAATCATCAAGACCCTTTGTCAGTGCAACTGTAACATCTGTTGTAGCCTGGTTCCATACTGAAAGCACCGCAGATTTTCTTTCGGCATTCGAAATGAAACCGTTGTTGAAATACTCGTTGATTTCCTGAACTTGTGCATCCGCATTTGCAAGAATATCCTTTTTCTCGGGCGGTATTGTAGCATCGCATACAGCTACTGTGATTGCCGCCTTTGTCGAGTATTTGTAACCCATTGCTTTTATTTTATCAAGAACCTGTGCTGTCATAGGTGTTCCGTGAACCTTAAGGCACTTGTCGATGATTTTTCCAAGCTCTTTCTTTCTTACCTTGAAGCCGATTTCGAGATCAAACTTCTTTTCGGGGTCGTTTCTGTCAACGAAGCCAAGATCCTGAGGAATATGCTCGTTGAAAAGAATACGTCCTACAGTAGCGTCGATTATCTTTGTTTCGGGATGATCTCCGCCTACGTCCTTGGTAACTCTTACCTTGATAGCCGAGTGGATTGTAATATCCCCTTCATTGTAAGCCATAATAGCCTCGTTGAAGTCACGGAATACTTTACCCTCGCCCTTTTCGCCGGGCTTGTCGATAGTAAGATAATAAGAACCGAGTACCATATCCTGAGTAGGTACTGTAACAGGACGACCGTCTGAAGGCTTCAGCAGGTTCTTTGCGGCAAGCATAAGTGTTCTTGCCTCGTTCTGTGCTTCCTCAGACAGAGGAAGATGCACTGCCATCTGGTCACCGTCAAAGTCTGCGTTGAACGCTGTACAAACCAGCGGATGCAGCTTGATTGCACGACCCTCGACCAGTACCGGCATAAATGCCTGAATACCGAGTCTGTGCAGTGTAGGCGCACGGTTGAGCAGTACGGGGTGGTCCTTGATAACTTCTTCAAGAGCATCCCATACAGCAGGATCCTTAGCCTGCTCTACCATCTTTCTTGCACTCTTTATATTGTTAGCGATACCACGTTTGTCAAGCTCCTTCATTACAAAGGGCTTGAACAGCTCGATAGCCATTTCTTTAGGAAGACCGCACTGATCCATCTTAAGATCAGGACCAACTACGATAACTGAACGTCCTGAATAGTCAACACGCTTACCGAGAAGGTTCTGACGGAAACGTCCCTGCTTACCCTTAAGCATATCCGAAAGAGATTTCAGAGGACGGTTTGAAGGGCCTGTAACCGCTCTGCCGTGTCTGCCGTTGTCGATAAGTGCGTCAACGGCTTCCTGGAGCATTCTCTTTTCGTTTCTGATGATAATGTCGGGCGCGTGAAGCTCCTTCATCTTTGTAAGACGGTTGTTTCTGTTGATAACACGTCTGTACAGATCGTTAAGGTCGGAAGTGGCGAATCTGCCGCCGTCCAGCATAACCATAGGACGCAGATCCGGAGGAATTACGGGTATGCAGTCGAGTATCATCCATTCGGGACGGTTACCGCTGAGTCTGAATGCCTCAACAACATCAAGTCTTTTTAATAACTTTACTCTCTTCTGACCCTGCTGAGTATCCTCTAGCTCCTTCTTAAGCTCCTCGGACAGCTTGTCAAGGTCGATTTCGCAAAGAAGCTCCTTGATAGCTTCTGCGCCCATCTCGGCTCTGAAATCATCCTCATAACGCTCTCTCATATCAGCATACTCTTTTTCTGTGAGTATCTGCTTCTTTGTGAGAACAGTATCGCCGGGATCGACAACTATATACTTTGTGAAGTAAAGAACTTCTTCAAGTCTTTTGGGCGATATATCAAGTACCTGACCGATACGGCTGGGTGTACCCTTGAAATACCAGATATGCGATACGGGAGCCGCAAGCTCTATGTGACCCATACGCTCACGTCTTACCTTGTTGCGTGTTACTTCAACGCCGCAACGCTCACATATTTTACCTTTGAAACGGATTCTCTTATATTTACCGCAGGAACACTCCCAGTCCTTTGTAGGACCAAATATCTTTTCGCAGTACAGACCGCCTCTTTCGGGCTTCTGTGTTCTGTAGTTGATTGTTTCGGGACGCTCAACAACGCCGTAGCTCCATGCACGGATCTGATCCGGAGAAGCAAGACCGATCTTCATTGAATCAAATGTTTTATATGCCAATTTACAGACCTCAATTCTTTCTATAGAAGTTTATGTGTGATAACACACGCTTTTCTGTCAATGCCTATGCTTAAATCATCGTCTGATTATTCGTCAAACGAGTCGTCAGCGTCATTTTCGTTGAAGTCGATGTCAAAATCATCTTCATCGTCCTTATCGGCATAGAATTCGCTGTCTTCGTCTATATCCTTAGTTGTGAAACCGTCATCAAGAGAGCCGTCCTCGGCTACATACTCAAATGTATCCTCGCCTGCTGCCTGACCGTATTCATCGTCTTCTTCATAAGTCTGTCTGAGATCAATCTCATTCTTGTCTGCATCAAGTACCTTGATGTCAAGACCGAGTGACTGAAGCTCCTTGAACAGAACCTTGAAGCTCTCGGGAACGCCTGCCTTAGGAACGGGATCGCCCTTGACGATTGCCTCGTAAGTTTTAACACGTCCTACTATATCGTCCGACTTTACAGTAAGGATTTCCTGAAGTGTATAAGCCGCACCGTAAGCCTCAAGTGCCCAAACTTCCATCTCACCGAAACGCTGTCCGCCGAACTGTGCCTTACCGCCGAGAGGCTGCTGTGTTACCAGTGAGTAAGGACCGGTTGAACGTGCGTGAATCTTATCGTCAACAAGGTGGTGGAGCTTGAGGTAGTACATATAACCTACTGTTACAGGGTTATCGAAACGCTCGCCTGTACGACCGTCAACAAGCCATGTCTTACCGTCCTCGCTGTAACCTGCGTCTTTAAGACACTGGAAAATGTCCTGCTCATGAGCACCGTCAAATACAGGAGTCATAATCTTCCAGCCAAGCGCCTTTGCGGCATAACCGAGGTGAACCTCAAGAACCTGACCGATGTTCATACGAGAAGGTACGCCCAACGGGTTAAGTACGATGTCAAGCGGAGTACCGTCAGGAAGGAACGGCATATCTTCCATTGGGAGAATTCTTGAAACAACACCCTTGTTACCGTGACGACCTGCCATCTTATCGCCTACGCTGATTTTTCTCTTGAGTGCAAGGTAAACTCTTACAACCTTGTTTACACCGGGCTGGAGTTCGTTTCTGCTGTCTGCACGGGTAAACACCTTAACATCAACAACAGTACCGCATTCACCGTGAGGCACACGGAGAGATGTATCTCTGACTTCTCTTGCCTTTTCACCGAAGATTGCACGAAGGAGTCTTTCCTCGGCTGTAAGCTCTGTTTCACCCTTTGGAGTTACTTTACCGACAAGGATATCGCCTGCTTTAACCTCAGAACCGATCTGAATGATACCGTCCTCGTCAAGATACTTGAGAACATCTTCACCTACATTCGGGATATCTCTTGTAATCTCTTCGGGGCCGAGCTTTGTATCTCTTGCCTCTGTGTCATATTCTTCAATGTGAATTGATGTATAAACATCATCACGAACGATTTTTTCGTTGATAAGAACAGCATCCTCGTAGTTGTAACCTTCCCATGTCATAAAGCCGATGAGAGCGTTCTTACCGAGAGCAACTTCACCGTTTTCGGTAGCTGGACCGTCTGCGAGAACTTCACCCTTCTTAACTCTCTGTCCTCTTGACACGATAGGACGCTGGTTGATACATGTACCCTGGTTAGAGCGGAGGAACTTGATAACCTCAAAGTCCTGAACTCTGCCCGAGTCATACTGTACACGAATGTTACGGGCGTCAACGCTCATAACGATACCGTCTTCCTCAGCGAGGATACAAACGCCTGAGTCTGTACCTGCCTTGTACTCCATACCTGTACCGACGATAGGAGCTTCACTGCGGAGGAGCGGAACTGCCTGACGCTGCATGTTCGCACCCATGAGAGCACGGTTTGCGTCATCGTTTTCAAGGAACGGAATCATAGCCGTAGCAACAGATACAACCATCTTAGGAGATACATCCATGAAGTCGAATCTTTCGGGAGAATACTCTACGAACTCGTCACGGTAACGACCTACGACTCTTGAATGAACAAATCTGCCGTTTTCATCAAGCGGTTCGTTAGCCTGTGCAACAGCGTAGTTATCCTCAACATCGGCTGTCATATAAACAACCTCGTCGGTTACAACGCCTGTTTCCTTGTCAATTTTACGATAAGGAGCTTCGATAAAGCCGTACTTGTTGATACGGGCAAATGAAGCAAGATATGAGATAAGACCGATGTTAGGACCTTCAGGAGTTTCAATAGGACACATTCGGCCATAGTGTGTGTAGTGTACGTCACGAACCTCAAATCCTGCACGATCTCTTGAAAGACCGCCCGGACCGAGGGCTGAAAGACGACGCTTGTGGGTAAGCTCTGCAAGTGGGTTACCCTGATCCATGAACTGTGAAAGCGGTGAAGAACCGAAGAATTCTTTAATTGCCGCTGTTACGGGACGGATATTGATGAGTGAGTTAGGTGAAAGCGACTCCATATCCTGTGACTGGGTTGTCATTCTCTCTCTTACTACTCTTTCAAGACGGGAGAAACCGATTCTGAACTGGTTCTGAAGAAGTTCGCCTACGCAGCGGATTCTTCTGTTGCCGAGGTGGTCGATATCATCTGTATTACCGACACCGTGAGCAACACAGTTAAGGTAGTTGATTGTTGCAAAGATATCATCAACCGTGATGTGGTTAGGAACAAGCTCATCTGCACGGCTTCTGAGCATTTCCTTGAGGTCATCCTCATTCTCGCAGGAATCAAGAATTTCGCAAAGAACATCAAAACGAACATTTTCCTTGATATCACACTCTGCTTCTGCATCAAAATCAACATAGCAAGCGATGTCAACCATACCGTTTGAAATAACCTTAACGATTGTTTCATCGGCAGCCTTTACATAGGCAATCTTAACACCTGCGTTTTCGATTTCAAAAGCCTTTTCCTTTGTGATTTTTTCATCACGAAGAGCCATAACCTCGCCTGTGCGTGGGTTGGCAATCGGCTCTGCAAGAACCTGACCTTCAAGACGGTTTGCAATACCGAGCTTTTTGTTGTATTTATATCTGCCTACTCTTGACATATCATAACGACCGGGGTCAAAGAACAGGTTGTTTATGTGTGTCTGCGCACTGTCAACTGTCGGAGGCTCAGACGGGCGGAGCTTTTTGTAAACCTCGATAAGACCTTCTTCAACATTTGAAGCGGCATCCTTTTCGATAGTAGCTCTCATTCTTTCATCGTCACCGAAATAGTCGAGAATTTCGGCATCCGTGCCAAGACCGAGTGCTCTGATGAATGATGTAACGGGAAGCTTACGGTTCTTATCAATACGAACATAAAAAACATCGTTTACATCGGTTTCATATTCAAGCCATGCACCACGATTCGGGATAACTGTTGTTGAATACAGTTCCTTACCGGTTTTATCGTGATCCATTTTATAGTAAACGCCCGGGCTTCTTACAAGCTGTGAAACGATAACACGCTCAGCACCGTTGATAACGAATGTGCCGCTTGCGGTCATCAGCGGGAAATCGCCCATAAATACATTGCTCTCTTTGATTTCACCCGTTGACTTGTTCAAAAGTCTTGCGGTTACTCTGAGAGCAGCTGAATATGTTGCATCACGAACCTTACACTCAATTACGCTGTAGTTCGGGTGATCAACATCAAGTGTGTAGTCGATAAAATCGAGAACAAGGTTGTCCTGATAATCGGTAATGCCCGAAACATCTTTAAATACTTCTTTAAGACCTTCGTCAAGCAACCATTTGTATGACGCTTTCTGAATGTCGATAAGATTAGGCATATCAATTACTTCATCGATTTTACCAAAACTCATTCTTTCGGTGTTGCCAAGCTTTACGGGTTTGACATTAACCATAGGCGTATCACTCCTTAAAAAATCTATGAAACGGGGCAAGCGGTACTGAAAATCTGCTCATAAAAAGCTCTTGATAATATCCCCTTGTCGGATAAAGTTTTTTGCGGATTTTCCCGACCTCTTCGGTACATATCCCCATTATGGTACATTTTATTATTCTATATTGAAATAATCAATAAGTCAAGAGAATTTTCGGATTTTTTTCGGATTTTACTGACTTTTTTATATTTTTACAGGTTTTATTTCCCGAAAAGAATTATTTTTCTTTTCGGGCTATTTTTTACATCTCAATGCAACACCCGACACGGTGTATGGTTTTACAAGTAGGGGCGTTCATCGGACGCCGCTACAAATTAACAACTACTTTCATATAAAAAAACGAAATTGCATCAGAACCTTACTGGTATCTGATGCAATTTCTTTATCTAACTATATTATCTTATTTCTTAATGCGTAAAATTAGGTTTATATATGTACAGTCATTATCACTTAAACAAATGCACATCTGCAAAACCAAATTCTCCCCACCAATTTTCTTTCTTTTCAACATACAGTTCGAGCTTTTTGGCATTTGCAATATCCAGCTTAACCGTCTGAGCTAATTGTGAACTGTCAACATCATAAGTCGCTATTAATTTATCGTCTGCTAATACTTTTAAAGTCACTTCACAAACATCCGAAGTAGAATCATTCTCACCATAAGCACCGTCTACAAAACCGTAAGTAAATTGAATTTTGGAATATTTTCCTTCAAGATTATAGTCTGCATACAAATCTTTTGATGACAATTCTGTTGTTAATGTAAAACTATTATTTCGATGTTCGCCTGACATAACAAATGTATCCGAACCTCTGTATTCAACATATTTTTCACTTCTATAAGGCTGATAAAAATCAATAATATTATTGTCACAAAGTTTATCTGACAAATTTGACTCTTTGCTAAATTCCTTATTGCCGTTATCGTTTTTGAAAGCCTTAACTGCATATGTATATGTTGTTCCGTTTGTTAAATTTTCGTGTGTATATGTAAGAGAGTTCGCATCGGTTTCTGCCAATTCTTTTAGCTCACCTGTGTTTTCTTTACAAAACACAACATATCCGGCTGCTCCCTCAACCTTGCTCCATTCAATTTCAAATGTATCTATATCCAGGGCATTGACATCTTTTAATATTGGAGCTTTAAGAGCAAAACTGTCATTTACAACTTCTGTTTGCTTTTCCGTTTGAGATACAGTTTCTACCGACGAATTATTAGAAGAAATGTTATTTTTATTCAACAACGGTGAACATCCCGAAAGAGTAAAAACAAGCATACAACAAATAATTGCTTTCTTCATATCTACACATCCTTTACGACAAATTAAAACATTGAAATTTTACTGATTAGGTTTTGTTTGCCCACATCCGCAAGAGCCAACATAGTTTTTATGAATTTTACCACAGTTAGGACACTGCCATTCATCTCCTTGCGGTTTACTAAAAGTTATCACTTTGGGCGAACTGCAATTCAAACAATATTTAACACTATCTGCGTTCAATTGCCCACATCTGGGACATTCCCATTTATTATAGTCGTAAATAGGCTC
>OMBR01000947.1_pt1 | contig 12284 bp, 10 predicted proteins | sample 1674041 | NCBI WGS metagenome assembly OMBR01 (sample SAMEA103958138, study PRJEB25191) | human gut metagenome | biome: human-associated habitat [ENVO:00009003]; feature: intestine environment [ENVO:2100002]; material: feces | place: Germany | collected 2013/2015
CGTCAATTCCCCCTCAATGGTTCCGTTGTAGATCAGCACATCCGCATCAATCTCCGCAGAATAAAAATCTTCCATCTGCATTTTCATCGTGGAAAGTGCATTTTTTTCTTCATCCGTATAATTTCCGAGTGAATAGGTACCGCCTGCAAGTCCGATCATCGCAGAGACATAGTCGTTTGGCTTGCGCACAGTGATCGTCCCGTCCGAGGAAACTGCAAAAAATGCCACCTTTTTCCCGGTACTCTTTTTTTCCATAATCGGTTTCACACGTTTTACCTGTTTATTAAAATAGTCATCTGCCTGCTGTTGTTTTCCAAACAGAATACCAAACAGTTTGATCCATTCCAGCCGTCCCAGCGGATGCTTTTCATAACTGGAACGCTCGACCATCACCCGGATGCCAAGTTCTTCGAGTTTTTCCTTTACTTCCGGATTGTGCGTGACCATCGTATTTTCAATGGCAAATGTGCAGCCACCCTGCAACAGCTGTTCGTAATCCGGCGCACTGTATTTTCCGGCATAAACCAAAGAACCGTCTGCCATGGCATCCTTCGCCTGCTGCACATACCAGTCGTCTTCCTTCAATGCGGTGTATGCAACGTGTGACAGCCCGCCGGTCTGACAGATCAGATCCATCACCGCAGACGATACAAGGTACACATGGTTTAACGGCTGCTGTAAAACGGTTACATCCTCCGGTACATCCGCTGGCACCGGAACCCCTTTCGGAATAAGCAAAAAACGACCGTTGTCCACGATCGTAATCAGCTTATAATTTCCATATTCATCGATCTGAAACTGATCGGCATAGGACAATTTTACCTGCCCGGTCTGTTTCAGCTCTTTAAAACTTACATCTTTTGCAAAAGAAAATGTCAGGGTGTAATCAATCTCATGCGGCTGGCTCATGGCTGTAGTGTCTCCTACTACATCCATCGTACACGGAACTCCGGCAATTGGAAATGTAAACGTTGAATTCCCGCCCTCGTTCTCATTTGTATATTTTTTTCCATCGACCAGCATGTAATCGTAATAGGTACTGCTCCAGACTATGGTTGCATATGCCTGTCCGTCCGTCACTTTTACTTTTGCTTCAGAATCTACGGAAGCTCTGCCGCTTCCGCCTTCCAGTTCTACATTTACGGTGTATTCTCCGTCTTCCAGCGATGTGTCCGGTTCCGCTTCGGCAGTCTGCGTTTCCGCGGCATGCTGCACCTGTTCTTTTTCTGCCGTAGAACCACAGCCGGACAAAACCGACACACACATACAAAGGGACACGATAATTACCGTTAATTTCCTGCTTTTCATACTTTTTCTCTTTGACCGGATGATTTCTCCGATCCATCCTATCTGTTTTCCTGTAACTTCTGACACATGTACATCATTTTCAAATACGATGTACCGGAATTGCCGCCGTCTGGCAGACAACTCACATTTTATTTTTTCTGTGCATCTGATACACTGACTTTATGATCATACCAGGTTCCCTTGGTTCCAAGAATTGCAAGGTCAAACTCTTTTCCAAGCTCTTCTACCGGCACGTCAAATCCGTAAACTTCCTCTGTCGTTCCATCGCTGTATTTTACTTTATCTGTCGTTGGCTGTAACAATTCTGCACCGTCTTTTTCTGCATCTTTTGCGCTTCCCAGAAACAGATTTACGATTTTCTTGGATACCAGACGAATATGAATGGTCATCTTTTTGTCTTTTACGGTAAGGGTTCCACATCCATTGTCTGCTTCATTGACATGAAACATCCCACTGTCGGTATTAAACTTTGCGGTATAAGTGCCGTCCTCCAGCGCGGATACCGCGCTGGAAGAAGCAGACTTGGAAACTTTTCCAAGTGACTCAATTGCTTTTTTTGTATGCTCTACATAAAGTTTCTGGACAGCTTCAATCTCACCAAGTCCGGCAATCTGTGTGTCAACACTGTCGAAATTGCCGCTTGCAGTGAACTGGCTCTTCCAGGAATCGTCATCGTCTCCTGCCATGTCATTGTTTGCATGATCTCCGGCAACAACCATGAGTGGACGAAGAATAACTTTCTTGTAACCTGCGTCCTTAACTGCCTTGATTACATTTTCACAGGAAGTCTCTTCCGGCTCACCCTCTACGGTTCCGATAAAGACATTGTCATAACCAAGCTTATCCATCTGTGTAGACATCTGGCTGTAACTTACCTTTGCAGAATGGGAAGTACCGTGTCCCATGAATACAAATGCAGTACCGTCCTTCTTTGCGGCATCCAGTGAATCGTATCCTGCGGTCTTTACTGCTTCTGCTGTAATATCTTCTGCAACTGCCTTCTTGTCATCGTTGATCACTGTTGCATCATCACCAACTTCGCCAAGCAGCGGTTCCGCAACGACAACTTTTTCAAACTTATCCTTATATGCATCCAGCTCTCCGACAAGTTCATCATACTCTGCCCCATGCATCAGGTGTGTCGGCTGGATCACCAGATTCTTTACCCCGTTATCGACCGCTCTCTGTAATGCCTGGTCTACGTTGTCGATCTTCTCGCCATCTCTTGCCTGTACGTGATTGATAATGATCTGTGCGGTAAATGCCCTGCGGACTGCCCAGTCCGGATTTGCTGCCTGAATGGCTTTTTCCACACCACTGATATCTGCAACACGGCTGTCATTAAAAGATGTACCAAAGCTTACGACAAGGATTTCGTTATCTCCGATATTATCCTGATTTAACGGATCATCCTTGGAAGCATCACCGGTATCTCTGCCGAAATAATCCGGATCTGCATTTTCACCGGAAACAAGTGCTTTCTGTGCATCTGTCAGCTTGTCCCATGCTTCTTTTGCAGCAGCACACTGCTCATCGGTTTTATCTGTTCTTTCCTGAACATAAATAGCATCAATCAATTCTGCTACCTCATCTGCTGCTGCCTGATCGTCTTTTGCAGACTCTGTGCCCTGCGAATTTTCTACCTGATTGTTGTCTTTGCTGTCTTTGTTTCCGCATCCGGCAAGCATGCCTGCAGCCAGTACACATGTCAGAAACAATGCAAGTGTTTTCTTTCTCATAATTCTCTCCTTTTTGAAATACAGCATAGGCTGCATTTCCTGCATACACCACATCCACCCTGACGGATTTCTCATGCGATGTATTCTTTGGGTTGACGGGTTGCTTCATCTCATAAGATCACGCATCATCCAAAGTGCCAAAAGAAAAGCCCCACCCGGAACATTCCGAAAGGAGCAATCAACCCATGCAAAAAAGAACTGTCTGTGGACGGCTGTCCCACACAGTTTTCTGTAACATGCAGTACGATCAATGACTCGTGATCTGAAAGTAAAAACTTTCTGTACCAGATCATTGGCAGGTTTCCTGGCTCATAGATCATCATAACATGCTTCGCCTTCCCAATGCAGTTGCATCAGTGGCACCTGAAATGCAGCCTAAGCTGCATTTCCTACGTACACCGCATCCGCGCCAGCGGATTTCTCATGCGATGTGCTCCTTGCAGTTACTCCCTAATCACAGTGACGAGTTCGTACAGGATTTGCACCTGTTTCCCTTTTACCCTGCGCATACAAGCCCATATATCCCATGCAAAGCGGCTTTATATGACAGGCACCAACGATCTTCTTTATGAAACTTTCTACATATTAGCATATTGCGCGTTTATTTACAATGCGAAAATTACGTCTTTTCCGTTTTGATCCTGCACACCACTTCCGCTCCAGACTCCGCGTGGTTGTAAAAACAAATCATGCCGCCCTGCTCTTTTAAGAATTTTTTTGCGATCGCAAGACCAAGCCCCTGATGCGTCCGGTCATGCCGGCTGGCATCCCCGCTGTAAAATTCCTGATCTGCATAGATGAGATCCTGCTCCGAAAAACCCTTTCCAAAATCGCGGACGGTTGCAGTCAGATACTCCTGCCCCTCATACACTTCCATCTGCAGGCGCACCACGATCCCGCGCGCCCGGTCTGTGTGTTCCACCGCATTGCTGACCACATTTTTCCACGCTCTGCCAACCGGTCCTGGCTTGCAACATACATTCCCACACAGGGAATCCTCCTGAAAATCAACCGGAACTTTTTCCGCTGCCGCAATCTGCATGGCTGCTTCTTTGAACTGCTCTTTCAAACGCGCACAGGTGACTACTTCTATCTCCTCTGCGCGGTCACGTCCATACAGCAGTTGCCGCATATGCTCCAAATACTGCTCCATGCTGCCCACATTCGCCAAAATAGCATCCGTACACTCCCGGTTTTCCGCAGACAAATCCGTCTCCGCCAAAAGCTCGGCATTTCCTTTGATGACAGTAAGCGGTGTCTTGATATCGTGTGTCAGTGCCGCAAGCTGCTCTTTTTTCTGCTGCTGTGCGTCCCACTGTCTGGTCAGCGAATCTTTTAATGCTTCTTTCATGCCGGAAAGTGAGGACATCACATCGTCAATCTCCTTAATCTGCGATGGGCCGGTTTCAAACTCCAGATCATTTTGTCCAATTTTTTCCGTAACTTCGCGTAGCTGCCTAAGCTCCCGTTTTAATTTTTTTGCAAAATGGCCGGACAACAATATGGCGTGCAGGAAAAACAGCACCACACCAAGCACCGGTGTCAGTATCTCCAGAGATGGAACAATGCCGTTTAATTTATCGTACGCATACCTCATATGCAAATCGTATTTTACAATACAGATATCGCCGCTGTTCTGCTTAATATAGCGGTAATACTTTCCCATGGATGCATACTTACTGCCGTTTTTATACCCCTGCCATGCCCTTTTCTGCGCGTCTGCCGAAAAAGTTCCGGTCTTAAACCGCCCCGTCGCATCATAAATCCCGTATCTGCATCCATCCGGAATCAGGGCTTCCACCTCTGTCCCCGCAGCCTTAATTTCTTCCGTATGGTCCGTCAGTTGCAGCTCCGCATAATTGGCAGGCAGCGTAAATCCTGTCATGGGACTTAATACCAGAAACACCAGACAGAACATTCCGATTCCGAACGTATCCAGACAGAATAACGCCGCAAATTTCAAAAACAGCCCGGTCAGTGTTTTTTGTCTTCTTTTTTTCATTTCCATCGATAGCCGATCCCCCAAACCGTTTCAATCGGGTTGATCCCGAATTTCTGGAATTTTGCGCGGATATTTTTTACATGCTCCGTAATTGCGGAACTGTTGCTGTCCCCGTCAAATCCGAATACATGCTCTAAAATCCGTTCTTTCGAAAATACCTGTCCGTGGTTTAATGCCAGAAATTCGCAGATCGTATATTCCGCCTTTGTAAAAACAAGTTCATGTTCCTGCACATAGATTTTTCTCTCCCGCATGGAAAAACGCACCTCCCCGATACAGATCGTATGCGTTTTTTCCCTGTTTTCCCGCCGGATATGTGCAGCAACTCTCGCCCGCAGTTCCCCGATCCCGAACGGTTTTGTGATATAGTCATCACCACCCGCGCCAAGCCCGGTCATTACGTCTTTCTCTTCGGTTTTTGCCGTGAGAAACAGAATCGGACAATCCACTTTTTCACGGATTCTGCGGCACAGATCAAACCCGTCTATGCCCGGCATCATCACGTCTAAAAGAATGAGCTGGTATCTGCCCAGTTTGTCTTCCTCCAGTTGCAGCGGATCTTCAAGTGCCGTCACCTGATACCCTTCCCGCAAAAGTGCTTTTTTGATCACAGCTAAAATTTCCCGGTCATCATCAATTGCCAATATCTCAGTCATTGCACTGCCTTCCTTCATATTTATGAAACCATACTCCGATTATGACACACATCAGAAACAGAAGCAACAGACAAAACAACACACGTTTCCCGTTTACGGGATCATTGCAGTACCGAATGCCCCTTGCACTCCACGTAGCCGGAAAAAACTGCCATCTGCCCTCCCCAAGCCCGGTGAGAAACAGGGCGGACACCACCGACTGCGCCACGCCCACGCACTGGGATACGGTCTTTGGAAAGATCAGATTCAGGAACAAATGCTCCAGATACAACGGCACACTTCCGAAAATCAGTGTCCCCGTCAGCCGCACATACCGCATGCCAATCCCCTCTTTTCCCAGTAAAAAATGATACCCGGCAGCAAAAAGAACTGCTGCCCCGAAAATTGCAAGAACCCCCATGCCAAAAAGAACCACGCCCTTTACAACAAACCCTTTGCCCTTTACTTTGTAGTTCCCGAGAAATACCTGAAAATGATTCTGCTCCTCAAGTCCGATATTTCCCGCACACACAATGCTCACCACAAACGGAAGCCCGATACCGATCAGTTCAAAATATGCCATGGTCTGTCCCATGGGATTTCCTATGGTCCCGCGATAATAAAACAGCATGAAACCAGCGATGATAACCGGCACCGCCACATGAAACGGAATTAAAAAAGTATGCTTCATTTTCAAAAGTTCCGCCCGGACACTTCCCATCACACGTTTTGTCATTCTGCCACCTGCTTTCGAAACCATGTTCTGCCTGCCAGCCAGAATACCAGAAACCACAGAAGTGCGGCAGGAATTCCAATCAACAGACCACTCACTCTGCCGAGTTCCGGAGAATAGGTCACCTGCCCCGGCTCAAACGGCAGTCCGTTTGGCATCACTTTGATCACGACACACATCAGCCGCGATGTGATCGCTCCCGGAAACAACGCAAACCACGGTTTTAACGATACCGACGTAGACAAAATACCATAGATTCCAACATGGATCACAAGCATCAGAAATGTGCTTATTTTCTGTGCAAGAAGCAGGCAGAACGGAATCTCCCAGAGTGTGGTAAGCCACAACACAATTCCTGCCAGTATCTGTGCCGGAATCGGGATTGCCTGCCTCATCTTCAGATTCCCCACAGATTCCAGCAGCATCTGCCCCATCATGGAAAACAGCGTAAGTCCAGCAACTGCAACCGCCGACATCTTTATTCCGACAAGGATTTTTGCGTCCCAGATCTGTTCCATGCCGCAGGGCAGTGACCATATCGTGTAATTCTTTTTCTGTTTGTCCTTTTTCCCGATGATGCTGCACAAAATGCCCAGAAACCCCGGATACAGCCCGATGTACCACCAGTTGTACACATCAATGGAAAAATAGGAAGAGGTCAGCCAGAATGCCAGCAACGCCGTAAACACCGGCATGCCGAACGTAATTGCTGCCACGGAGGTATGACGGTATTTTAACTGTTCCGCCTGAAAATAATGTTTCATGATTCATTCCCTCCTTTTGCGACAACCTTCATAAACAATGCCTCCAGATCCTGCTGTTCCTGCAGTTTTCCTTCAAATCCCACCGTTCCCTTTGCAATGATCCCGATGTAATCGGCAGTCTGCTGGATTTCACTTAAAATGTGGCTTGAAATGATCACCGTAATGCCTTTTTGCGGGAAACTCCGGATCAGTGCGCGCAGCTCCTGAATTCCAAGTGGATCTAACCCGTTGACCGGTTCGTCAAGTACCAGCAGTTTCGGATCATTCAAAAGTGCCAGACCGATGCCAAGCCGCTGCTTCATTCCGAGGGAAAAAGCCCCTGCTTTTTTCTTTCCCGTATCCGTCAGGTCGACGGTTTTAAGTACTTTCTGAATTTTTTCATCCGGAATTCCGAGAAGAAGCGCGCGCACTTTCATGTTCTCCCACGCCGTCAGGTTTTCATAAATGGGCGGTGTCTCGATCAGCGCGCCAATATCCGCCAGATCTGCCCGCGTCCACTTATGCCCCTCAAAATAAATTTCACCGGACGTAGGGTTTAACAGTCCGGTGATTGTTTTCAACAGCGTGGATTTTCCCGCGCCGTTTGCCCCCAAAAGTCCATATACACAGTTTTTGGGGATTTCCATTGTAATGTTTTTCAGAACGTTTTGTCCTTTAAATTCTTTTGACAGATTTCTGATTGTGATCATATTCTGTTCCATGTTTCATCCTCCTCTTGATTTGTAAAATCAGTATAAAGGAGAATTCTAAGGAATTTATAAGGATCTTTTTATTTTATCTGCAGCTTTAAAAATGCCTGTTTCTGCGACGGATCTTCCGGGCTTTCCACCGGTTCATCCGTCTGTGTTCCCAGTTCTTCGTAGGTCATGACCGCACCGCCAATGCCGATCTGCCGCTTCTGGCTTGTGCCGTCGGTAAACGTTACGGTGCAGGTGATCACGGTGTCTTTGAACACCTTGTCATAGAGTTTTGCAAGTTCCCCGGGATCTGTGGTACTGCTGTGCATTGCAGTAATTTCGTCCTGTGATAACTCCTGCGTTCCGCATATATTGATCGTGGTATTCTCGCTGCTTTGTCTGTCATATGCCACCGTGTAGGAAGAAAGTGCCTGCTCTTTTGCGCCCGATGGTACTTCTTTTACCATATAATCATCTGCATGTTTCTGGTAAATATCCAGCGTTGCTTCCGTTTCCCCACGCTCTGTGATCCCTGCTTCTGCTGTATCCCCTTCATAGACTTCGGAATCAACGATCATATCGTCCGTTTCTCCGGTATCTGTCACCTGAAAAAATCCATTTTCCATATGATAGCTGATGGTTTTAATGTCATCGCCCTTGACAGAGAGCGGCATTTCCATAACAAATCCCATCTTTCCGGTTTTGCCATCATCCCATGCCGCATATCCAAATGTATTGCTCACCGATTCTTTGATGTAAACCGGTTTATCCTTTGTCAGTTCCGCTGCCTGTGCACAGATGACAAACGGATTTTTGGAAATGCTGACTGCTCCCGGTTCCTTTTGTACCGTCTGGTGTCCTGCTGCGATAGTTCCTGCCACAAGAAGTGCAGCACATGCAACTGCTGCAACTCCTATTTTCCATAATTTTTTCATATAATAGTTCCTCCCTGCCTGTTTCACTGCAATCTCTGTATCTGCAATTTCCGGTGCAAGGGCCTGTTTTAAGATCTGATCCAGTCGTTCATCCGTCATATCCGATCGCCTCCAATCGTTCTTTTAACAATGCTTTTGCTTTGCGCATCCGGGTTTTTACGGTACTTAACGGGATATGTAAGCATTCCGCAATCTCCTGCATGGTCATTCCGGCGGAAAAATTCAGGTAAACCGGCATCCGGTACTTCTCCGGAAGTGCCGCCACAACTGCCTGAACTTCCTCGATTTCCGCCTGATTTAACATCTGCTGCTCGGGCGTTTTTTCGTCCTCACACGCGCCGGACAAACCGCCCTGTTCCATGTATTCTTCAAGACTTCTCTCCGGAAGAATGCGGTTTCGCACGGCGTATTTTTTCTTTTTGTTTTTCCACAGCAGGATTGCTGTCTGCATGGCATAACTTTTTATATTCTGCGCCGCATCAAGCTTTTTTTGCTTTTCCAACAGCTTTACCATGGTGTCCTGATACAGTTCGTTTCCACGCTCTGTACTCCCGGCATTCATCCTGCAGAACCGCAGAATTTCTTTTCCATGTTCGGTGACAAACTGCTCAAATTCGTGCTTATCCATCCCTGATCCTTTTTCTCTCTTAAATCGATTTAAGGGGTTTGCCCTTACACTTTTATATTGTCCTGAACTGGCAAAAAGGTTTTATTTATACTATAATAGTATCTTGAATCATCAAAAATGTCTCCATTTTATTTTTCAAACATACTTAATTAACGACAAATAGGAATTTCTATATATAATAGAACTTGCAGTTAAGAGGCGCCTGGAAAAGATATGCGAATCCCATAAACTGAAATAAACATAAAAACACCCGGTTAAATCACTTGATGATAAGGACTGGTATCTATAGATAAAAAATTAAATGCTCAGGTGACGTTTTTTCGAAATTTTAGTGCTTGAAATCAGGAAATGTCACCTATATAGTAAAAATTGCTTTTCCAGGTACCGCTTTTTTCGAGAAAGTGGTACCTGGAAAAGCAATTTTTGATCTATAGAGACTTTCCGGTATCTGAATGTTAAATTTTCAATATATAGGTACCGCAATGGTATCTTTTACATGAATTTTATTGGTATAGATACCACGATGGCATCTTTTACTGAATTTTATTGATATAGGTATCACGATGATCTTTCCTATGATCTTCCACAACGACACCGATGGTCTTCGTTCTCCTCGTCTTTAGATTTTTTGCAATATAATTCGGAGTATAATTCGGTTCTTCAATTGCTTTGAGTACCCTCTGCTTTGTCTCCTGACTGGCATTTGGTTTCCCATTGATAATATTGGAAACGGTCGCAATCGAAACATTACAGTATTTTTGCTATTTCTTTAATTGTAACCATAACACCGCCTCTTTCACTGACTGCATAAATAATATCTTTATTATACGTTATACCTGCACCTGCAATCAACCATAAAAACGCAAAAAAACGGTATTTTCTATAAAATGAAAAAAGACCCACGAATCTCTCATGAGTCTTTCTCCATTTTAGTTTTTTTGCAAAATTTATTTATTTTTTACAGTGACTTTGCACTTATTTGTGATACCGTTAGATTTTACAGTAATGGTAACTTTTCCTGCTTTCTTTGCCTTGATCACACCCTTGGAAGATACGGCTGCGATCTTAGTATTCGAAGATTTGTAAGTTACTTTTCCAATGCTTCCCTTTACGCTTAACTTCGCAGTCTTACCTTTTTTCAGGGTTACTGTCTTTTTGTTTAAGGTTGGATTTTTAACGGTAATTTTTACCTGTCCACTTACACCGTTGTTAGTTGCGGTGATGATAACAGAGCCTTTCTTTACAGCGGTAACTTTACCGTTGGCATCTACTTTGGCTACCTTCGGGTTGCTGCTGGTGTAGGTTGTAATTCCGCTTCCGGATACGACATTTGCAAGGATATTGGTCTTACCCTTTACATACAGTGTGGTATTTTCGCTGACAACTGCAACTTTTGTGTCACGCTTGATATAGCTGATAGAAGAACCGTCCGGAGTCTCAAAGGTAAGGATGGTTGCCTCACCTTTCTTTGTGATGGCATACTTGCTGGCCTTTGTAAGTTTCTCACTGTCGGTTGAGATGTATACACCACTGCTTACATCTTCTTTTCCATCATTGTCATATGCATAAAATGTAAATGGACTCTCGGTATATGTTCCGGTTCCATTCGGATCGAAATACGTCACTCCGGTTCCGTCCGCTTTCAGTTCACAATACATTTTTGCGTTTTTATACTGCGGATTGCTGGCATATGCGGACATATCTGCATCCCAGACACCTGCTAAAACGCTCTGCTGCGCTGCGGTATCTGCATTCTTCATTTCTGCAAGATTTTCGGTACAGAATAAAGCGATGCAGTTTTGGATCATCTGCTCGTTTTTCTCTGTCAGTGCACTCTTTAAGATACCGGAGCCTACCCAGTTTGCATATTTTCCGGTGTTGAGTTTTAACAGTTCTGTCAGATCGCTGCCGTAACGGAATTCAATGTGATAGGTTGTTGCCGGAGTATCCGGGCAGAGGAATACATACTTAAACTCATCCTCGTTTTTGTCTGTGCTCTGGAATACATAACCTTCCATCACACCGCTGAGTGCATCTTTTTTCAAAAACTTATACGTATGGGAAACTTTTTTGCTGTCGCTTGTGGTAAATTCTACTTTGCCACCGTCCTGGAAAGAAACTTCCTTTACATCATTGATAAATCCACAGTAAAATGTATTTGGATCTGCTTTGTCACCGTAGGTCGTAGAACCCACGGAAGCCTTCAGCGTCTTTACGGCTTCTGCTACAGCACTTCCTCCGACAACGGCTGCTGCGTCATCGTTCCAATACTTATTGTATTTTACATCAAATAATGCATCCTTGAACAACTGGATGTAATCGCCTTTTACTGCGGTAAATAATTTATCCGCCTTGGAGCTGTCGGACTCCTCTGTCGGGATCGTTGGTACACTTGTGTTGGTGCCTGCCGCCATAACCGGTGCTGCAGATGTTCCTGCTACCGTAATGGACAATAACAGTGCGAGTAATGCTTTGCGCATCTTTTTCATAATTCTTCTCCTTTCAAAGCTCCGCAGTTAGTCTGTTGTAACTGCTGTTAGTCTGTTTATTTTATGATAGTCTTTTCCCTATGTTATGTCAAGAAGGCAAAACAAAAATGGATATCATGTAAAAAAGGAGAGATACAAAATCATGATCTCTCCAAGAATTTTTATTTGGTTTCAATTGTTCCACCGCACAGCACATGATCGTCCTGATAAAAGACAGCGGCCTGGCCAGGCGTCATGGCACGCTGCGGTTCATCAAACTGTGCCAGCAGTGTTCCATCCGGCTGCGGATACAGCGTACACGGTGCACCTGCATGCGAGTAGCGGATTTTACCGATAGCCTTGACCGGCCCGGTCAACTTTTCTTCTGCCATATA
>OMBR01000955.1_pt1 | contig 12165 bp, 10 predicted proteins | sample 1674041 | NCBI WGS metagenome assembly OMBR01 (sample SAMEA103958138, study PRJEB25191) | human gut metagenome | biome: human-associated habitat [ENVO:00009003]; feature: intestine environment [ENVO:2100002]; material: feces | place: Germany | collected 2013/2015
CGCACTGGAACATAAAAGCAACTTTTTGAAATAACGTATCTTCGAGGAGCCTTGACCGGCTCCTCTTTTTATTGCAAATTGTGCAGGCGGCGCTTGCATAATTATCAGCCTAACATCTGCATGTGGTAGAGCTTCACTTTTTCCTCGAACGGCAGTCCCGGATCTGTTTGTTGTAAAATAAAAATGTAGTTGCAAAAAGCAATCTTTCTTTGACATCAAGACTACAGCGTTTAGTCCTACAATGCAGTCATCGGGAACAGGAGCTTTTACTTGCCCTGATTGACAAAATGCTCGACACAAGGTGAAAACCAGAGAAAGAATAAACGCGGCTGGGTATCTGCTTACCCGACCGCGTTTATTCTTTGTCCGCTGCTATTACGGACAAACAGTCTTTTATTGTAGAAGGGGCATTCCAGTACACATGTCGTTTGGAATGCCCCCGTTTTAATTCTTAATTTGCTGGTAAAAAACTTACTTTCTGGCTCCATCCGCACCGATGGTCTTGCCGTCTACGGTGGTATTCACCGCCATAGAGCCATCTGCGTAGAAGTAATACTGCTTACCGTCAATCTGCTTCCAACCACCAGAGAACATTTTGCCGGTATTTTTGTCCAACCAGTACCACTTCTGATCATTAGAGAGCCAACCTTTGACCAAATCCCCGTTTTTGTAGTAACTCCATTCACCGCTGTCGTTCTGCACCCAGCCGTTGGCAGTCTGCGGGTCGATGATGACCTCCACGAACCGGTGCAGGACAGTAGCCGCCTCGGCGCGGGTGGCGTTGCCCTGCGGGTCAAACCGGTTGTTTTCCTTGCCGGAGAGAACGCCCGCCTGCTGCATAGCCTTGACCGCATCCTTTGCCCAGGAAGAAATCTGAGCGTTATCGGTAAGGGTCACAGCCTCCAGCGTTTTCGGGATGGAGTAACCCATCTTGTCGGCGTAGTTCTTCATAATTACTGCCATCTGCTCACGGGTGATATTGCTGTCCGGGGCAAAGGTGGTGGAAGTCGTGCCGTCCGCAATGCCGGTCTTTGCCGCCCAGTTGACATAGGGGGCATAGTAGGCATCGGCCTTTACATCGGTAAACTTTCTGGTCTGGTAATCCACCGGGTTAATGCCTGCCAGCCGTCCCAGAGCAGTAACAAACATTCCCCGTGTCAGGGTGGTGTTCGGGCTGAAGGTGGTTTCACTGGTGCCGGAGAACAGCCCGCGGCTGACCGTAAACAGGATGTGTTCCTTGGCCCAATGACCATTGATGTCGGTGAAGTTCGGGACAGGACTCTTGTAGCCTACGCCGTAGATACCAAAATGCTGTGCTTCAAAAATCACGGCTTTCTGGTCCGCGTCATAGCTGGACTTGGTGAGCCACTGCACCTTGCCTTTGTCGTTCACATAGACCGCATACAGGTTTCCGGCCTGTTCGTTTGCCGCCGGGGTATAGGGCAGTTTGACGGAAACCGTCTTGCCCTGCCAATCGGTGAGGGGCACTTCCTTGCCGCCTGTGACATAAACCAGAGAGACCTCATAGACCGGTCTTGTTCCAATCGCCGCTTTTGACTCAGCGGAAGTAACTGCTGCTTCGGAAATCCGCAGAATCAGATCCCCGCCCTTGGACTGGGCATTCAGCATCTTCAAGGTATCCAAGGTAAATCCGAAAGATGGCAGGCCGTTTGTAGTAATCTCAAACCGGCGTACCTTCGCCGTCACCAGCTTGTCCAGCGTCTGTGCCTTGATGGTGATGGAAAGCTTCTTTGCATCCGCCGCGTTCTGGTTGGGAACCGTTACGGCAATGCCGTTTGCGGTGTTTCCATTTTTCCTCGCGTCAGCGGTGGCCTTGTTGATTGCGTCCTGTACGGCGTTGCCGTCAATGCTGGTATTTCCGTTTTTATCCGGTGTTGCTGGTTTTGTCTGGCTGGTGGTAGGGATTTCCGGTTTGGTCTGATCCGGACTCTCTACAACCGTGGAGCCGCTGGAATCGCCGTTATCGGAAGAAGAACCACTACCGGAGGACGAGCCACCGCCAGAGGAACTGCTCCCGCCGCTGCTGGAATTGCGGCCAAATACGGCGGTCAAGGTACGGTCTGCGGTCAAGGTAAAGGAATAGCTTGCACTGATGCTGACCTCCGCGCCGTTCTCTGTCCAACGTGCAAAGTGATAGCCGCTGTTCGGGGTAGCTGTCACGGTGATTTTGGTGTTTCCATCAAATGTCCCGCCGCCGTTGACGGTGCCGCCATTCCCAGCCTTGACGGTGATCGTCCACTTTGTATAAGGCGTAGCGGTAATAGTGCCGTCCGATATGGTAACGGTTGTTTCCGCATAGGTGCTTGTCGCTACATTCCCCGTATTCGTACCTTTAGAGAGCTTCACAGTAAAGGCAAAGCTGCCGTCTGTACCGTCCCTGTCCGCTGCGTCGCCCTCGCTGGCCGCTGCAAAGCTGCCACCTGTCATGGTGACGGTATAGCTGGCGTCGTCTAAGTCCATGTTTGCAAGCTGCCCCTCAATCCATGCTTTGACTTCTTTCTCGGTGTTAGCGGTTGTCTGCGGGACAGTCCAATCATGATTTTCGATAGTGGATTTCGCCGCATTCACATCGTTCCGATTTCCAGTAGCCGGGTCTGGCGCAATAGAAACCTTGATTGTGTAATCTTCAGTTGTCTTTTCGTCCTCGGCTGTGACGGTGAATTTCCATTCGCTGCCGTCCGTTGTGGTAAGGCTGGAAACCGTCGCGCCGTCCGCCGTGGTAATGGAAACCGCGCTATTGTCCGTAGGCAGGGTAGATGTGCCATAGTTCAAAACAACGGTGATCGTGGTGCCGTCGATTATCCCAGCCTTTTCATTCACGGAAACCGCAGTTATGCCTGCGTTGGTGGAGAGCCACTTTGCATAGAAAACTTGATTATCTATGTCGGTATCGCTGATCCTTGTAACAGAGCTACCGGAAAAGCGGTCGTCTTTATACCAGCCTGCGAAAACATAGTTATCTTTGGTTATGTCTGTCGGAAGCGTTGCGCCCACGCCGTAGGTATAGCTGGTCACATCTTGTCCGCTGGCAATCGTGCCGCCATTAGCATACAGTTTCACGGTGTAGGTGTTGGCTTCAAAGATTGCTTTCACAGTCACATTTCCGGCTGGCATGGTAAATTTATCATTGGTGATCATTATGTTACCCGAAGTGGCCTGCCATTCCTTGAAGTGGTGTCCTCTATCTGGTATTGCGGTCAGTTGTATTTCTTCTCCTTCTTTTGCCGAATTTGGCATTGCAACAGCATTTCCATAACCGTCTGTCACCATTGTTACATTAAACTCACTCTGTTCTACTACGGGTTTCTTAACTTCGATCTCAAAAGACAGCGGTGTGTTTGCCTCTTCTACATAGCCTAATTTGGGTCGAATTGTAATGGTTACGGTCTTTCCAGCTTCATCGGCTGTTGGCGTGTATGTCAGGTGGTTATTATCGAAAGCAACAGTGCCGCCCGCTGTATTTCCTTCTTTATCAGTAATAGAGATAACTTGCCAGTCAAGATACGGCCTGTCCTTTTTATCAGCCAAGCTATAATAACCCGTATATTCATTGGGATCACCGCAAAGTTCTTTTTGGCTGACATACGGTATTGCTGCTGTATTTCCATCGGTCGAAGGAGCCGTTGCCTCCCCACTAATATTTCCCAATGTCCAGAGGAGCGTAGGTAGTTTGGCACAGTGGAAATACAGGCAAATATAATCATAGTTCGGATCATTGCTGATGGGAATAACCTCTGTTGCAGTAAATTGGTATTGAACGGCTCCCGTTTGCGGATCGGCTTTACTAATTTTATCCAAAGTCATGTTACTGTACTGATACTTCGCTGGATTTGTTTTGTAATAATCTGTTCCGGCAAAATATCCGGCAATTACATAACGCCCTGTCTGGGGTGTAACAGTAAGCGTATGGGTCGTTCCATACGCTGTTGAGACTCCGTCAGACACAGAATCTGTAAACTTGCCATTTTTCGCATTCATTCTAACAGATATTTTTTTGGTGGAATCGGTCAGCATAGGATTAGCCAGCCCGCCCAGCGCGGAAGCGGCTTCTGTGTAGAGTGAAAAATCAAGCTGGTCTAATTCCTCGTCGGAAAGCTGCGCCTTTGCCTCGTCTATGGCGTCAAGCTGCGCCTTGACTTCTTCGGCGTTATCTTCAGTGATTTCTTCTGCGTTCGGTAAAGCGTCGATCATGGCCTGTACGCTTGCCACCGTGACATCCTCCGCATTGGACGGGGTAGCAGTTTTAGCGTTTCCCTCCGCGCCGCATATCTCGCAGACATAGCCGCAGGGCGTTCCCTCAGTAGCCGGAGAATAGCCGCAATCCTCATTGTGTTCATGCTGGCAGTTTAATTTTCTTGTGACGCACCCACTTTCCTCGCTGCATACATGGGTACATTCTGTCGGCTCGGCTTCCTCCGCTTCGGACGGGGTGACCGTGTTGCCGGACACGCTCTCTGCCGGGTAGCACTCGTCTGTATGCTCATGGACACACTCGGTCACTTCCGTATAGCAATCGTTCGTATGTTCATGGGCGCAGGGCGTTCCCTCGATGCCCTCGGTATAGCCGCAGTCGGCGTTGTGTTCTGTGTGGTGTTGGCATAAGCCCCCCCACATTCTGATTTGAATTTTCCACCGCAAGTACATTTACCGGAAAAGTGGAGCATACCATCGCGCCCGCCATCAGCAGAGCAGCGATCCGTTTCTTTAATTTCATAGTCATCCTCCTGTTCCTGTGCTGATCTATCAAAAAACGAAAAAAAGTGCATAATTTCCCCTTTCCCTGTATTTTACGATACGGCATTTTGGGTGTCAATAGGTTTGGAGCGAATGAAGTGTGATACGGTGTGAATGATGTGTTTTCTCTTGCGCTGCCCGCCGCATTTTGGTACACTGGAAGCAGACAAGGGGAACAATTATGGCAAAGGAAAAAAGCAGAAGCCAATCAATTTAGAGGAAATTACCGCGATCACAAAAGAGCTGTTCCACGCCCACTACGCGGGGGATTTGGAACGGTAGTTTGACTATCTTTGCCCGGATAGTATCTACCTCGGCACCGGCGAGCCAATGCTCTTTGGCGGCAGCGCGATACGGGAACATTTCAAGGGCTTTGAGGGCAGGGCGGTGGACGTGGTGTCGGAAGAATATTACCCTGTCCCGCTGGGCGAAACAGCGGCGCAGGTCTGCGGCCAGATTGCGGTGAGAAGAAGGCAAAACCAGCTTGGGGTCGTCAACCACTTTACCAGCGGCTGGCGGCTGATCGGCGGCGAGCTGAAACTGGTACATCAGCACTATTGTCGCCCTGCGGCGGTTTGAAGCGGAGCTGATTTCGGGCATCTCCATTCCCATTCCCGCTTTGACTTATACCCAGGTCAAGCGGGATTTGCAGGAGCTGATCGAGAAAAAATAGCGGACGCAAAGCGGGCAGCAACGCATACATCCATGCAAAGATGCAAAATGGCGAGCAGTGCCCTTGTGATCACACAGGGCGTCTTTGCTCGTTGGAGGCACATCCCCAATCCCCTTAGAATGTCATCTTCGATGACAAGCTGCGCCCTCACTTTGTGAGTGCTGATACATTCCTGCTCAGCCGGAATATAAAAAAAGAGAGCAACCACCAATTTATATTTTTGATGATTGCCCGTATGCTTATCTCTCCTGCTGCCGTTTCTTTCTCATGTCTTCCTCTATGTCCCAACTCTGCTGAGCAGCATGGAAGGATTCCACATTTTGCTTCGCTATCTGATAATCCCGCATCTCTTTTTTTATTTTCTTGTATTCACTGTAAGCTGCCTTTTTCTCTGAAAGCAGTCTTACAAATTCTTCATTCAGATCTTTTACCTTTGGGATCTTTCCATCCGGCAGTTTTGAAAATGCTTCCTTTGCCGCCTTGTGAAGAGTGATTTCATCCCGGTGTGCCTCGTAAAATTTCTTACTGTATCCTGATTTTCGGTAGGCAATATATGTTTCCCTGGTCTTGGCATAATTGATAATGTGAGTCTTGATCACTTTATTTGCTGCCATCTTCTCCTCTGCATCTTTGATGGTTTTCATAAGTTCATGGTATTTTACAGAACTCCCATCCACCAATGCATCCAGCGTTTCCTTATCGTGAATATCATGCTGCTGTAAAAACAGAATAGATTCCGCAAACTGTTTCACATTATATTTTTTCGCCCACTGGACATAGCCGCCGTTCTTTCCCTGTGCCATTTTTTCCTGAATATCAACTACCAGATCAAACTTACGCTTTTCTGGTTTTGCTTCTTTCCGTTCTGGTACTTTTTCATTTTTTTCAGGAGGCTCTTTCTCTCCGGCAATCACTTTTTTCAGATTTTCTTCTGTAAAATCCTCTCCAAGTGAACGGAACCGAATGAAACGTTTCTGCTCTTTTCCACAGACTGCGGTATGCTTGCCACGCTTGATTTCATATCCTTGTGCCTGTAGAAGTTTCAGAAGTTCTTCAAAATCTGCTGGCTTCTGATCCAGGCATTTCAGAATATCTTCCCGGATGACATCCCTCATGCTCACACGTTCCGGGTACTTTGTCCTCCGCCGCCTCTCACTCGGCTTTACTTTTGGAATAACAGAAAGTCCATGCTCCAGACAGATAATGTCGCTTAGTCTCTGCAATGCAATTCCGGAAAACCAGAAATCCCGGAACTTCCGGTCACATTCCAGATTGGTGGAATTGAATATGATGTGGTTATGAATATGTGCCCGGTCCACATGAGTTGCCACAATAAATGCGTGCTTCCCTTTTGTGAATCTCATGCCGGTTTCATATCCGACTTCATTTGCTTCCTCTGGTGTGATCTCTCCCGGCTTAAAGGACTGGCGAATCTGATATGCAATCACATCTCCCTTAGGCTGCCGCCATGTCTTATACAGATATTCCTTTTTTGCCTGAGCAAATTCCAGATCAACAAGTTCCGGATTGCAATGATAAGACGAGATATATTTTCCCTCATCCGTTTTTTCTCCATTCATGGCATAATCAGTCCTGTCTTTTAGACACTGCATCACACTCCGACCTTTATTCTGGTGCATTGCTATCAGTTTTGTTGCCGCCATCTTCTCACCTGCCTTACATAATTGCTGTCAGTCTGTCCAGCACTTTTCTCATTTCCTGCAAAATCTCTTTCTGATTTGTTCTCAGTTCTTCGATATCCTCATGATAAATACTTCCTGTCTCATTGGCTTTCTTTGCATACTGATTCAGATTATTTCCGGATATTTGTAAAAGGCGCAGGACTTCTTTTAAATCAGAAAGATCCATCACAATAACATATCCATGAAGTGCCATCCGGATCATATATGCAGTAAGACTTGAAATTCCAGCCTCCTGCATACGCTCATGAATCTGTCTGAGTTCATCTGCGGTCACTCTCAGCTCAATTCGTTTTGATCTCTCTACCATCCCTGAAACTCTCTTTCAAAACAACATCCCGGAACCGGCTTTCTATCAGAAACAGGCACAGGGGGCTGCACCTGTTTACTCTGTTCCCTTAGTTTCTCCAGCACGGATTTTTTATCATCCGGTACGATTTCCAAAGTGCCGGCTGCCGGCTCCTCTTTCGCATTATTGATCACACCATCAAAGCTGTTATCATTCTGCTCTACCATATCTTCTATGCTCCTCATCGGATTTCTGCTGATGGAAGGACCGGCTCCTGCCACTTCTTCCGGCTCACATCCTCCGGTATTGTCCGATACTTCCACCTCATGCTCTCCGTGTACTTCATCCCATTTTTTAATCTTTCTGTTTTTTGCCTTTTCCATATTTTCCTGCTCCCTTCTCAAAATTCAGTTCAAATGCTGCTCTCTGGTTCTCATCCACTGTCATGATGACCGTTCTCAGCAATTACTAACTTATATGACATTTCATTCCTCCTTTTGTGGTAAAAAAATAGCACCTTAACCTTTTGGCTAAAGTGCTATGTAAATTTGTTATTAAATTGTGCATGAATCAGATAAACTGAAATTTCACAGTCGTTTCTCATACCTATTATCCTAATAACGATTGTTTAATTTCCAAGCAAATGAAACAGTAGTCCAATCAAGAAACATACCACTATTGTAACAATTCCGGCTACAATCCCTTTCAGTACATTTTGATATGGTCGTTTTCCGATTTCTCGTTGCTTCTGTATTTCGTCCAATCTTTTACCTTCTAAAAAGGCTACAATCTCTTTGTATGTCTGAATATCGTTGTCTTTTTTCACCTTTTCCACTTTCAAAGCCCAATACATCGTAATTACAAAAAGAATTCCAAACGGAATAAATGCAAGCTGTTCCAACCAAAAGAACAATGGGACTGCCGATAAAATCGTAATTGCTAAATGCACGCAAAAAATGTTACCATAGTAATTGAGTTTCTTAATTTCTTGTTCATTAATTTTTTCTTTCATAATTTCAATATCTCCTTTGATTAATTTATCAATGGAGGTTTGGAATACTTCACTCAAAAGAATCAAACTATTTACATCTGGATAACTTTTCTCATTCTCCCAATTTGAAATAGTTTGTCGAGACACATATATTCGGTCCGCTAATTGTTCTTGTGAAATTTGAAGTTCCGAACGATATTTCTTAATTTGATTCCCGAGTTCCATTCAATACACCTCCTTGCACTTGTATCTTAATCAAAAACAGATATTAATGCTATCAAAAGGCTTTGACAAAGGACTTTTTATCCTTGTCAAAATATTTTGACACACACAATTGTAGTCAAAAGAGCATAAAATTCAAATTTTCTGTTCCCTATAAATTTAAAGTTGTCGTCTCGCTTGCAAAGATAAAATTCCAATTTTCAAAGCTATACACTATCTTTACATACCTAATTTTAGTGTTTCGTTTTACTCTCTATTTCTGCTGTTAACATCTCAAAATAAGGACCACCTTTTTCCTTTACATAATCATAAATATCTTCATAATACCCCATATCAGAAAATAATTTACAAGTATAATAATTCATAATAGGTGTTCCTGTATATTTTTGTAACTCACCACTTAATATCATTGATATATAATGTTCTTTGTTTCCTACTTTATCAAATTGATTAATTGCCTCATCTAGAGCCTGTTCTACCCGTCTTTGTAGTGTTTCAAAATCTGTATCACTATTCAGATGAAAACTACCTTTATCTAATCCTGTTCTTGCCCTGAATTGACATTCATATTCTTTAAAAGATTTATTCACAAGCTGGTTATCAATTTCTATATACAATCCATAGTTAATAAAGAATTCCAATTCATCAGCAGTATTCCATTTTGATTTTTGAAAATTTATAACCCGTCCCAACCCAGATGCATCTATATATCTAAAATTTGAACCCTGCTTTTTCCAACCATAGGGTTTGAATTTTAATAAAAATATTTCATTTATTAATCTCTTAAATATATCCTGCATAATTTTCTCCATCTTCATAAATTCTTTAGGTTACAATCGATGATGGTGTAAACGAAAAAGCAGTTTTGACATTGCAGAGAACTGCCCCTTCGTTTACACCATTTTCGACTTGACCTAATTGAACAAAGTGAGCGTCCGGGTAGCCGCAACCTATGGACTTTCAATTCTTTGCTCCTGTCCATGATTATATATAATTCTCGGTATGAAAGCTACAACATTTTATAAAAAACAGGCAAACAGGCAAATGGGCATGACGATAAAACCTCAGAAACTGAGGCTTTTGAAAGTATTAGATGTTGCTCTTTAGCAACGCAGTGGCATTCTCATCTGTGGCTTTCCGAGATGCCCACCACATGCTTTACACACAAAAACTTTGATGCCATAAAGATGTTCCAATATTTCAGGCATTTCCATGTCACGAAGCTTTGAAAGATACTTCTTACATCCAAGTAAATTTCTGCAAAAGGTGAGCTTCTGGCTTTTAGTACGGGAACATAGCAGTCCGTAGTGCCTGATGCGGACAAAACGCCTTGGTGGTACATGCATGAGAAACCGCCGGACAAACTCTACGCCTGAAATAGTCAGTTCCTTCCACTGTCCCTCATTACGGTAATCCTTTACTAAGAATGTAACGGTATCATCATCCATACAGACGATGCAGTGATTGCTGACGGCAATGCGATGAGTATACTTACCAAGGTATTTAATTACTGTTTGAGCACCATTGAATGTCTTTTTACAATGAGGAATCCAGTCCATACCATAACAGGAATCTAAAAGCTCCTTGAACGTATAATGGTTACGAAATTTTTCTGCAGTACCATGAAATACCAGCTTATCCTCTTTCCACAGCCTCTTTAGTTCCTCCAGATATTTTCCGCGGAACACTTTGGAGATGACCCGGATGGGAAGAAAGAAATTTTCACCATTGTCCTTCCACTGGTTGTTGGAAGCCAGTCCTCCACCCAGCAGGATGGTATGAATGTGGGGATGAAAGTTCATTTCAGAACCCCATGTATGTAAAATGCAGATGTATCCTACCTTTGCGCCGAGATGTTTTGGGTCGGCAGTCAGTTCGCTGATTGTGGAAGAGGCTGCATGGTATAAGGCATCATAAAGAAGTCTCTGGTTGCTGTAAATGACAGGGTTTAAAATATCAGGAACCGTAAAAACCAGATGGAAATAAGGAGCATCAAGGACATACTCTCTGCGTGCATCCATCCACATTTCTTTCGGAACAGCCTGACACATGGGGCAGCAACGGTTACGGCAGGAATTGTAATGAATCTGTATGAAGCCACAATCCTCACATACACATACATTTGCACCATAGGCACCGGTCTTGCAGTTCATGATGTTATGTGCAACCTTTGCCTGTACAGGGGAAGGTGAATATTGATCAAGGTATGCCGGATAAAAATGATGAAAAATATCCTGTACTGTGGGCTTATCCATTGGCTGTACCATCCTTTCTGTCAAAAGGACTGCGGATGCCCATAAGGGATTTGTTGCTGACATGAAGATAAACTTCTGTGGATTTCGGATCGCGGTGTCCAAGCAATGCCTGAATATTCCGCTGTTCCACTCCCTGCTCCATAAGGTGGGTGGCAAAGCTGTGACGGAGGCAGTGAGGAGTAACACCGGATAAACCCGGCAGCCGATGCAGAACGTCGGATAACCTGTTCCAGTGTACTTACGGTAAGATACTGCCCTGTAAACTGATTCGGAAACAGAATGCCCTTTGGTCTGCCTTTCTGGAACCAGTATTCCGTAAGAAGTGCAAGGTTTCTTTCAGACAGAATGGTATAACGGTCCATCCGGTTCTTGGTATCCCGGACATGAATCTGCATGTTTGTGCTCTATTATCATGCGTGGAACAGTGATATCATCCCACAGAACGTGAAGTACATTCCGATAGAAAAAACGGATGGCTGAATTATAAAGGTTGAGGGTGGTCGCTTTCAGACCATCGTCCTTCTTGGCAAGAAGAAAGTCCCTGACATCCTGACAGGTAAGCTCTTCCGGGTGCTTTTCCATGTAATTAAGGAAATAAGAAACATAGTTTTTGTAGCAGTTAATGGAACGCTCTTTAAGGTTACGGATTTTTCCGGCTTCCTCAAGCTGTTCTAAATATTTTTCATACATAATAAAATCCTCCATATAAAATCAGTAGTTATCAGAAACACTGCTTTATACGGAGGAGCATTGGGGTCATAAAACCGCTTGCCAACCAAGTGGAAGGGTGGTATTCTTTTCATAGGCAGTGGAGAGGTCGATCCTGTTTGATTGTTATTTTGTGGTGATTTAACAATACTACTTTTAGGACTTGCTTTCCACTGTTTTGTTATAGAAAACAGAAAATCGCTATGCCACAGCCTCGGCAGGCCATCGCGTAGCGATTTTGTTCAACTGGAATTTATAGAACTGTGAAAAGTAAAGGTGGTAATTTTGTGGTTAAATATTGTATGAATTTAAGTGATGAAAAAAAAGAAACTGCAATTAAAATTGCTTTGGAAAGTAAAGGAAATGTTCGCAAGCGTAAGATAGCGGTTCCGCTTCTGATGATTTTGGGTATCGTCATTATTTTTAGTAGCATATTTTTAATTATAAATTCTCCTGCTATTTTATGGTATGTCTATATGGTGATTGGAATAGTTTGTCTGCTCCTTGCGTTTAATGCAAAGTCTTTTCAAAAATTTGTATTGAAAAAAGCGGAGTTACTCTTAGATAAGTCT
>OMBR01000956.1_pt1 | contig 12147 bp, 9 predicted proteins | sample 1674041 | NCBI WGS metagenome assembly OMBR01 (sample SAMEA103958138, study PRJEB25191) | human gut metagenome | biome: human-associated habitat [ENVO:00009003]; feature: intestine environment [ENVO:2100002]; material: feces | place: Germany | collected 2013/2015
AATGTGTCTCATTAAGAGCACCTTCAGCTACCTGAATAAGTGAGATACCATCCTGTGCATTATCAGATGCCTTATTAAGACCTCTGATCTGGCTTCTCATCTTCTCTGAGATTGAAAGACCTGCTGCATCATCTGCTGCTCTGTTAATCTTATATCCTGATGATAACTTCTCTGTAGACTTCTGAAGAGCATTTGTTACAACTCCCATCTGTCTGTTTGTGTTGATTGCTGATAAATTGTGCTGTACTACCATAATTAAATTCCTCCTTGAAATAAAAACTTCCTATAATTAAACTATATGTTTATTATCATTTCTGATTTATGTTTTATATATCGGAGGAATTTTTCAATACTTAACCCCTGAATTAAAATTTATTCATAATTATTTTCATTCATCCATTCTACAAGTTCTATTACCCTTTTATTATCAGGTGCATACATATTCATTTTATCTAATATATTAAGCCACAATATATCGCCTGAATTCAACAAATTATAGAATACTCCATCTGAACATAATGCAGCATCTACATCAAACTTTCTTTCTATATCTTCGCTCCACCCTCTTCTATCTTTATTAAAAAAGTCTGGTTCATCATAATATCGTTTTGCATCTTTTTCAAATATTATTCTTTTTATCTGGTCAAATGTTTCCCTATAAAATTCTTTTTCAAAATGTGCTCCATTAAGATTATCCCAACAATTTCTGTCTCCCATAAAATATTTAGACAAATCTATAACCCATGGATTATATTTTTCTATAAAGTATTTCTCTAAATCATATGCATTCTGATTGTATTTAGGATTGGGCTGTATCGCCATTCTAAAACCGTCTGGAATGTATTTAACTTTGCCATCCAAATCAAGATAATATGAATTACATCTGAATCTATTAAGAATTATATGGTCACTATCATATTTAGTCATTATTTTCTCCATGAATAAATCAACATATGTATACCATATCCATATTGGCAATTCGTATAAATTCCATTTATACATTTTGTCCTGATACTTTCTAAATAAATTTGTACGACAAAACTCATTAGCTTGAGTTGCCATACATGTATTTTTATACGACAAAAACATTATGCCCATGTCATAGAAATCCATAACAAGATAATCTGCATCCGATTCTAATAATAAATTTAAAGTTTCTTTGTTAAGTGTTTGTTTTAAAGATTGCAGCCTCGATTTATCATAGAGTTCATCTACTGTAATTGCTTGCACCTCTTCCTTTGTAAAGGCAGGTGGCATCATAGCTGCAACAATATTTTGTTTGTCTAGAAAATAGCCGAGTTCTAATCTATCATCTGCTATTCCATATTCTGATTGAACTCCATCGAGTAAAGATACTCTTGATATACAACTTCCCAAAACATTTATTTTTATCTTTTGCTTCATTTCTGTGATATACCCCCTATTTGTCTTTTACTGGTTTTATCAACACTTTGAGTGGAAAAAGAACAATATTCTTTTCCCACTTTTGTAGTTCATCAATTATTTATCCTGTTTTCAATAGCTTTCTTTAGCTTAGTAGAGCTTGTACTCTGCGTATACGGAAAGAATACCATAGTAGAACCATTTTTCTCCAGGAATTCTTTCTCAGCAAGCCATTCCGGATCATGTTCATAATCACTTCCTGAGAACTGTACATCAAAATGATAGACATTAAATATATCTTTTGTTCCACAAAGATTTAATGGCAATTTAATAGCCTCATCAACATATTTACATGAACGGACCATCTCTATTCTTTCATCAAAAGGCACAAAAGGCTCAGCTTGCTTATTAAGTCTTACCCCTTCATCAGATACCACACCTACTATCAAATACCTGCACTGCTCCTTAGCCCGCTTAAACATATTAAGATGTCCTATATGAAACAGATCAAACACCCCTGCTATATATCCCACATTGTACGGTTTATCTATGTCTGATTTATTCAATCCTGCCACAGAATTATTTTCCTGTACTGCTGCCAGTCTTTGTGCCACCTGTTCTTTTCTCTTATTTGGATAATCATTTCCCGGATCATATATATGATAATCCATTATTCCCATATCTTTTAACTGATTAACAACACCATTATATCCCTTAATACATATAATGATATGTCTCTCTCTTTCCGGAATATCCTTTAATATGTCAGGTGAATTAATCGGCACTCCCTGCATTGTTGTTCCCCATTTTGCACTGTTATTATCAATAATAGAGTAAATGTCATAATCATCTGCAAATTGAAACAAAAACTTCTCTGTGAATCTGCCTGAGCCAAAAAGAATCAACTTTTTGGAATCATCAAATCCTTCAAAAATATCAACAAAAATTTCCTGATATTGCTTTGCACTGTAGTTAATCTTTTCCCTGTTAGTATAAAGAATTCTATCATCTACTCTCTTATTCTCATAATATGGTCTTAAAGGCTTCTGATTCCTTAAAACATCTGTAAATCTTGATGACATACGCTGCCACATATCCTCACATTCAGATAATCCATATCGGTCAAATAATTCCCTTCTTGGAACAATCCTCTCAAATTCCTTATCTGTGCCATCATATATAATTGTTATTGAACGATACATTACAGCCTTCGCCGGGCAATTCTCCCAATAAAATTCCTGGTCATAATATATGAATCTGCTCTTAGCATCCTTAGCCGATTCATCATAAAAACAATTGAGTGGAACCATATCAATATATCCTCTCGCAAGTACAGGTCCAACATCTCTTCCATCCGCACTGTTCCTATCTTTTTCAGATAATACCCCTGTATGCTCTGATGAATTAAGGATTAATTCATACATATCATCCATTGCCTTTAAAAATGCATTTTTATCCTTTTTAGCAATAGCCTTTAATTCATTCATCGCAACCGGAGCATCAACATAAGGCATTACAAATGTATTATTCTCAACAGATGAATCAACTACATTTATTCCTCTTACATGCAAATCATTAAGATTATCCTGCATCTCTTTAAGTTTATGTATTCCTTCTTTGTAAACAGCCTTCTTAAGTACATTTCTGACTCCACCATGTTCACATATACTGGTTACAAGCGCATTATCATGTCCTCTGTCAAGTGATATTGTTGCATGAATGGTATTATCAAACTGTCCGTCCATGCTGCATTCTATAATGTAAGCATTAGCCATCTTATGAAACATGCCATTCTTTATTAAATCAGTGTACAGGTACTGCTCTTCAAGAAACACACTATCCGGATAGTTATAAAGAGGGAAATACCGCATAGCCAGTTCTTCAACCGGTTCATACCCTTCTGCATATACAAGCTGTGTTTCCTGCAAAGATGGCATTACTGAATAAAATTTATCATTCTCAAATCCAGCCTGCGAAAGCATCAATTTTAACTCTGCCATAGAATAACATCTTCCTGCTATAGAATCCCTGTCTGCATCCGACAATCTCCTGTAATTCTCAATCCCATCAAAATTGTGATTAGTATATAGGTCTCTGTCTCCACATATGTACTTAATCGCATATCGGTTTTCTGTTCCAATAACAAGCCTTCCTTCTGGCTTTAACAATCCATGACATATATTTAATAACTTTTGTGGATATCTGCTCTCTTCAATAACATCAACTCCAACTATATAATCATATGCATTACCCGCAATCTGATTATTTAAAAGCTGTTCTACACTGCAATCATCCACTTTCCCCTTGCTTTCAAGCAGTTCAAGTACTGCTTCATCTGCCTGTCTGGAATATATATATAGTATGCTGCTGTCTTGTCTGAAATTGTACCAGACTAATGCACCTTTTGAAAAATCCCTAATTATTGATTCACAATCCTGTCCATCAATATCTACCATCATAGTCCTCCAAAACTAATTGTTTTTTATATATGCCACTCTATTCTGTGCGTTTTCATAATCACCACACCGCTCATAATATTCAAGAGCTTTATCATTATATCCCAGACACTCATATATAACTCCAATATTATAGTATGCCTGATATGAATTCACGCCTTCAACCTTACAGCTTTCATAAAGTACAGCCTTTTTAAATTCTTTAACAGCATTATCAAACAAGCCATTTTTCATATATATAAGACCCATGAGAAATTTAAAATCCGCACTATCTCCAAATTCATCATATATATTTACAAACGACATTGCTTCTTTTTCCGCTCCAGAATTCAGCATTGCATATCCATATGTTTCAACCATATCGATAACATATTCCAACTTTGTATCTAAATCATATGAAAGTCCCTTAGAAAAATAATCGCACGCTTTTACATATTCTTTCTCCATATAGTAACTTTTACCAAGCTGATATAAAATATATGGAATTTCTTGTTCTTCAGATTCTTGTGACATAGTCTTTAGCTCATCAAGTCTGTTAACAAGCAGTTTTATATTTCGTTCAGCCTTAACTTTTCTTTCATCATCATTAAGACAATAACCCATATGATTTATAACTATTCCTGATAAAAATGTTTCTACTGCCTCTCCTGAATTAGATATAATCTGCTCATGTATTTTCCCATATATAGTACAGAATTTGCGATTAAAAGCTCTGCTTATCCACTCCCAGCTTTTATCCTGTTTAATATTATTCATATTAAGAATATTAATACATTTAATTCTTCCCACTTTATAAGGATATTTGTTTAACATATCACACAGCTCGATAAGCACAGACTCTTCACCCTGCAGATATTCATCACAATCCAATATTAATATATTGTCATTATCCGCCTTTGATACAGCAAATTGCTTTGCTGCACCAAAATCATCATTCCACTGATAATCATATACACAACTTGTATATTTTAATGCAATATTCTTTGTATCATCTTGTGAACCAGTATCTACCACTATTATCTGTACATGCTTATCCACAAGAGAACGTAAACAATTCTCAATATGTTTTTCTTCATCTTTAGCTATAATACACACTGATAAATTCATATTTTCTCCTATCACTTTTCTAACAGTGACTTCATAATATATTCATGTACTTTCACGCCACAACTTCCAGGATTAGCAACCACATCCTTAAGACTCTCCTTCTGTCTGTGTACAACTGTATCTAACTCCCCTGCACTTAACTGTGACAAGAACTGTTTTACGCTAAAATACATGCTCTCTCTTCTACAGAAATAATCCGCTCTGCCCATCTTTTCAAATCCATCTGAATTATGTAATTTATATTTTAATAATTCGTCTGACACTTCCATATAACATTGAGAAGATGTCTTATCCATTATATTAATAACAGCTAATTTTCTGTCATATGTACGCTGTATTAATATATTATCGTCAACTGCAGTTGCGAACCTAATAGAATCAAAATATTGTGGATTATATCCATTGCACTGTTTTGCCGATTCTGACAGAAAGTCTTTATTAATAACCTCCTGTGCATATGTATATTTATTTACGCTAATAATTGTATCAGAAAAAGCTGGAATCAAAATAATATAATCACCAACAATTATAAATGTTTTAAATTCTCTTTTCATTCCTGCTATATTTTCCCATGAATTATTGATAATTGCAGTATTAATCTTTATTTTTGCAATATTATCAACATCAATCTCATTTTCCCAAAAAGGTATTTTAATTAATTCATTTTTGCAAAAATCCGCCAACCATATATTATCAGAGTCTTCACTTATAGCATTGAATTTATAATCATCATTCAAGATGTTAAATATCTTATAATCATTTGTATATGGTTCATATTTTAATAAAGAATTAGAGCAGCCTGTAATTATCCACATATAATCTCTAGCATACACTGCATTATAATCCAACATTCCATAAGACAGATTATTAATTTTCTTTGCAAGCACAGCTAATGTATATCTATCAATTATCCACTCTTCAGACTTTATGTTATATTTCCATATTGTAAATCCATCGTATGGAAGAAACATGAGCATGTCACGGAACTTATACATTTTTCCTAATGGTCTTGCATCATATTTATCTGTACATGTAATTGTATAACTGTCTTTATTCTGTCCAGCCTGCGAATCAATATTGCATTTGCAAAAAGATATATAATCACCATATAAAGGACTAATATATGTTCCACTTTCATCATTACAGATGTAAGCATATGGCTGCTGCCATATATGACTTTCACACCCTCTTATATCTCCCATATACACACATGATATATTCTCATCTTGTGTTTTCACAGCATCGCATACATTTTCAGCTTTAAACATTCCTGGAAAAATATCTGACACGAAATATATATCTTTGCCATTAATATACGCTCCAATTATATTTAACCTATGTTGCTGTTGATATGAACATTCATCAACTAAAAAGTTATTAAATATAAAACATGGTCTTCCTGCTACCCCAAACATATTAATAACTGAACTTCCATCTGAACCAACATATGCATCGCTTATTGCTATAGTATCCGAAATATCATTAGTCTCATCATATATTCCAATATTATTATTCATAAAAAATGTTTTGAGTTCGATATATCCCTCATAGAGTTCTTCTCGCATCGACTTATAGGTTGCCTCTGTAAGCGGATGCGGACGCCATATTAAAGCAATATCTTTCATATCTTTGACAAGTTCAAAAAAATGTCTGAGTTTCACTAATAAAATTTCTCTTGAATTCAGTATATCTCCAAGCGTTGTATTAAGCATAACTACTTTTTTACCTACAAGAATCTTTTTCCACTGTTCTGAAACATTATTCTTCATCTCACATTTATATATAACATTATCTATTTTAGGTGAACCCAATGGAAGCATTTTATCATACACAGTCGTGCCCCTGCACGACTCCTTAAAATATTCAGACTGTGCAATATAATAATCTATGTTCTTATAAACAGGAAAATGCTTATGATTATCTGAAATAGCACCTGCTGTAACATAATATGGTATGTATATCAGTTTATTACTATAACTTTTTATTTTGTCCGAATAATAATCAGGATGTATAGTTGTAACTTTATTAGAATCATCATAAGGGTAATGTATATACGCTGCATCCGGTCTTATATTTTTAAGAACATAATTATCATAATTAACAACTTGTACATAATCTGGAAATCTGTTCCCATCATATGCTGATTTCCATTGCTTATTCCGCTTATCAAATTCAAAATATGGAATAACAACAACATCACATCTGCATCTCTTGTCCTTACTTGCCGCTTTCCATACACTCTCTAAAGAATCCCACATCTCAACTTTATACGGAAAAAAAGCTATTGTATATTGTGTTTCCATATTAGATATTTGAGTATATACATCTTTTAACAGAGCTACAGATTTCTTTTGTATCTCATAAAAATTATTATATAACGACATATTATACACACATTCGCAATATTCCTCTAACATATGAACAACTTCCAGACCATCGTTATTCTGTTCTAATATTGTTCCTACATTTATCGCATATTCTTGACATTGCGCCAATATCTCTATACCATCATCTGATGATATAGGGTTAATCTGTTCATGCAAACCAATCAATATATTCAGTTTATTTATAAGTTCATTTTTCATTGTGGTATTCATGCTGTTATATACCTTTCATGCATTATTCACTTCTAAGTTTTTCCAATCACTTTTACATAATTATTGTAACCATATATTACCATTTAATTAATATTTATTAAAAGCCTTTAGAGAATATTGCATCTCCAAAGGCTTTTAATCTACATTAAACCGTACTCCTTCAATAACTGTATCTGATATTCTTTATCTGAAGCAGATTTCTTTAAATCTTCTGTTCTTCCATCTGATAAAAGCAATGTAATCAACTTATTCACCAATTGCTGACCTTCTTGTATTCCTTCCAGTTTTCCCTCTTCGCGACCTTCTTCGTGACCCTCTTTACGTCCTTCTTCACGCCCTTCTTTGCGTCCTTCTTTACGTCCCTCTTCAAGTCCTTCTTCTCTTGCATCTTCCCGCTCAAGTTCTAACTGCCTGTCAAATGTATAATCAAGTTTCATATTCTTTGTCACCTCATTTCTTCGAGATATCAAGAATTCCTTTAATATATTGTGTTCGATACAGTAATCTATAGCCATCTCAATATCAATAACCAAATCCTCGTCCGTTCTGCCACAATGAAATTCTCTGACCTTATTAACAAAAATCATATATTCATCAAGCCACTTACAAGATTCTCTTATATGGGGATTCTTACCATTATTAATATTATATACCATACAGGTAAGCTCCAGCTTTGGATCATCTGTATGCTTTTCATATGAATCTGAAAGCTTAAGTTCCTGAACATCCGGCTGATTCTCTTCGCCATTATAAAACACTATAAAATGTGGTACCGGAATCTTTATGAGCTTTCGTCCATACAAATTGCGCCCAAGCTTCTTCTCCTTGCCATCTCCGCCTCTTCCACTTAACATATCTGACAAAATTGCTGTGAAATAAATCAGACTTCTAATTGGCATATTCGGACACACCGTTGACTGATGCTCATATATACTAAGGCTTGCATCCACAACAAATGCTGAATCATTCCTTATAGATAAAGAAATTCCTCCATCAAGTGTCTTAATCTCCACATCATCCGGATTTCCATACGACGAACCATTCATTACATTATAAAGTTGTAATGCTCTGTTCTTGTCCTCCATCAACATACTAAACACATCACTCTTGTACTCTCTGTTACCATTCATAATTCCTTCTCCTTATCTGATTACCGATAAAGCAGGAAATACAAATAGACCATATATTCACTATGATTATATCATACAATCCTGCTTTATACCCTATTAAAAGCAAGATTTTCATAATGAAATACAGACATAACCGAGATAAACAGACCCTGTACCGCCCATTGCTATATAAAATGAATATAACAACCGCACAGGTAATATAGAAAAGCTGCTTTTGTTAACAATGTTGTATCGTATATAAAGTATATTAATAAGATTTGCGATAAATGTCAATATTTTTAAATATAAAAAATGAACATTAAATTTTCCCATATAAATATTTATTTCTCTATCTCTCAGCTCTCATTGGATTATTGAGGAAATCCTCATATGATAATCTTATTCCTTCTTCTAATTCTGTCTTATATTTCCAGCCAAGCTTCTCTGCCTTAGATACACCAAGAAGCTTTCTTGGTGTACCATTAGGCTTTGTTGTATCCCAAAGAATCTTACCATCGTATCCAATAACCTTAGCAACAAGTTCTGTAAGCTCCTTGATAGTAAGTTCTTTACCTGTACCTGCATTAACAGTTTCATCACCACTATAATTATTCATAAGGAATACACACAGATTAGCAAAATCATCAACATATAAGAATTCTCTTATTCTCAAAGGCTATAGTAAATTTATAATTTCTAATAAAATTAATCTTCCCCTTTTCCCAGTTAGAATCATATCCAGAAACAAAGTCCACTGGTTTCATATTATTCATAACTAAACCCGGACAGTCAATGTGCTTATATTGGTAAGCGCAACATAACCCACCGTAGTGTAATCCTTCAAATTTAGGCGTAAGATTGGGACAGTTGGAGTATTATACTCTAAATCCTGATCAGGATTGCAAAAGTTGTAGCATTTCACTTCAAACTATTATCAGACTTTTGTATCATTTTACTCCAAATAAATTTTCGGAGGATTACACTACGGTGGGTTATGTTGCGCTTAATTATATTGCATTAACATTTCACAAAATTTTTTCTCAACAGCGTGCCATTACCTGCTGTTCCATTTGAGTATATAAAATCACAAAATTTTCTGTTTTTTAATTGATCCCTTTTTAAAATGCTGCGATTTAAAATATCTTTTGTCATTTTCATTTCGCATAATGGCAACCTTAAATATCGATCTTCAAATTCTATATAATCGAATCCTATTCCATAATCACATTCTTCAAAATTAGGGGTTACCGGTTCGCCTGTGTAAAAAATTTTCACACAATTATTAAACTTTTTATGCTCATTACCAAAAACAGAATATATTAAAAAATCCGGCTTATCAGAATATTCCAATTCATAATTTTCTTCCAGAATATCTGTCAAAAAATTTCTCTTATCTCCTCCAAAATCAACAACATTTATTTTAATCTTTTTCACTTTAATCCCTGCCTTATATCATCTGTAATCACCATTGTTCTTTGTAGCAATTCTTGACACATATTACATAATATATCCATTTGAGACTTTCCGCTTACTGCTAAAATTATCATCTCATTCTCTTTTATTGTAACATGATTAATATTATAGATTTCTAATCCATATAAACTTTTTTCATTTGTAATGCTTGAAGTAATAAAACCTTTTATTTTCCATACAAATTCATTATTTTTTAAATACTTATATATTTCACCCCCAACAACGCCTGCTCCATATATATAAATAGAATTATATAATCTTATTGTATTTTTAAATCCATCTATATCATATGAATTATTAATAACTGGTAATCTCTTTAATTTTTCATTAATAAGTACTTTAGATGTTCTTTCAAAATACATATCATGGTCAAATGTAATTTCTTGCAATTCATTCCATTCATTATCCATCCAGTATTTCTTATCTATCTTTTCCATAATATCTTTGAATTCATTATTAATCTGAATAAGAAAACAATATTGATAAGCCCCAGATAATCTATTATAATTCCAGATATAGTCTTGAAATTTAACATGCTGATATACATTCCACATAATATTATTATTTTCTTGTTCAACATCCTCTTTAATACTATTAAATTCGTCACATATACAATATATTTTTTTAGGGTTTTTAACAGATGCGTCTGGATTATCAAATCTATAATTTATAACTGCATCTTTTAAGCATATCATACTCTTAGCTTTCATAAGAACCCTAAATGTAAATGACACATCCTGATATGAAGCTCCCGGCGTAGTATTAAATTTTATATTATTATCCTTTAAAAATTTTTTTCTATATATAGCGCTCCATACACTTGCTGGCACTTCAAAAATATTAACATTTTCCATCGGAATAAAATTTTCATTATATTTAGCTTGTCTTAATATTTCATTATATTGAAAATGTGGCATACTATTTTCTCTATAAAAGTTATAATTTGCTTTTACAATATCTATTGTCTCGCTATTAGTGGCCATATATAATTTTTCAAACATATCCGGTTCTACAAAATCATCACTTTCTACAATTCCCACATATGTTCCCTTTGCTGCTTCTATTCCGCAATTAACTGTATCTCCATATCCAGTATTCTTTTTATCAATAACTTTAAACCTGTCATCAATTTCAACAAATTGATTAATAATATCCAATGAATTATCTGTAGAGCCATCATTTACACAAATAACTTCTATTTGTCTTAGTGTCTGTTTCCTTATACTTTCTAAACATTTATACAAATATTTTTCAACATTGTACACTGGAACTACAATTGTAATTAAAGTTTTTTTATCTGCAATATTCATATCTTTGTCCTTTTATTCATTTATATAATATTTACAGTTACTTGGAGTAATCCACAAAATCTTTTCACTATCCACTTTCATATCTATCAAGTCCATTTTTATCTGTTCATAAGCTTCTTTTCTTGCAACAGCAATAACTATAATATCATATTCCAAACTTTTAATAATTGCCGGATTATAAATATCTATATTGGGATAATTTATCTTATCAGCTTTTTTATCAAGCCATGCAACTACATTGCAATTAGAAAACCTTCTTAGCTGGGAATAATAATCCCGTCCAACTTTTCCAGCCCCATAAATTATAATATTTTTATTCTTCAATAATGCGATATCACTAAAATAATATTGCTGAAAAGCAAAAGGATCCGAACTGATATTAGACATATGCTTTACAATCTGATTTCCAAAATAAAATTCCAGTTCTTTTTCGTAATAATTATCAACTTTATATTTTATTAAAACACTTTGAATATTATTATATAATTTTATTTCCTTGCTTATGCCTCCTAATCCCATACCATGTGATAAAGATTCATTCCTTACCCTATAATGATAATAGGCACTGTTTAAAATATATATTCTATCTGAATTGATTATTGCTGATATCAGACAAACCAAGTCTTCCCCATAAGAACATTCATCATTAACATCATAATATGATTTAACTATAAGAGAACGCTTAAATAATTTTGACCATATACTGTGCTCA
>OMBR01000959.1_pt1 | contig 12129 bp, 8 predicted proteins | sample 1674041 | NCBI WGS metagenome assembly OMBR01 (sample SAMEA103958138, study PRJEB25191) | human gut metagenome | biome: human-associated habitat [ENVO:00009003]; feature: intestine environment [ENVO:2100002]; material: feces | place: Germany | collected 2013/2015
CAGCGCCTTCTCGTTGAAGCGGCTGCCCAGCAGGGACACGATGGTGGACAGCGTCAGGAACCAGATGATGGACGCGGAGCCGAAGCCGCAGATGAACGGCACATCGCCGCCGGCGGGCAGCGTGGCGCGGAATGCGCCCAGCATCATAGTGCCGTCGATAATGGCCTGCGGGTTCAGCCACGTCACCACAAAGGCGGAGGTGATGAGCTGCCACACCGGCACATTCACGTCCTTGCCGCCCTCCAGACTGGCCTTGGACCGCAGCAGACCCACGCCGATCCAGATGACGATCAGGCTGCCGATGGCCAGAATGACCTTCTGGAGCCAGGGCACCGCCTGCATCAGCGCACCCGCGCCCAAAAAGCAGCTGACGCCCAGGGAGATATCCCAGCAGATGACGATCAGCGCCGTCAGGTACACGCGGCCCCGCTTCTGGGTCAGGGCGCTGTTGATGACGAACAGGTTCTGCAGCCCGATGGGGGCCACATAGGCCAGACCCATGGTCAAGCCCTGCAAGTAGATGTTCATGGGTACGATTTTCTCCTCACACTATTTACTTTGGTTTTCTTACCTGCTATCATGATAGCACCTGCAGTGGAAAAAGCAAGAGCGCAGATTTATGTGAGCAGGTCAGGAGGAGCTAACCATGTCCGAGTCCCATTACGACTGCCCCTGTATGGAAAAGTGTCCGCTGCACCATGCCATGCAGCTCATCGGCGGCAAGTGGAAGGTCCAGATCCTGTGCGCCGTGTGCATCGCCGGTGCCATCCGCTACAACGCTCTGCGGAGCAAGCTGGACGGCGTCAGCAACACCGTGCTGTCCTCCGCCCTGCGGGAGCTGGAGAGGGATGGACTGGTGACGCGGCAGGAGTATCTGGAGGTGCCGGTGCGGGTGGAGTACAGCCCCACCGACAGCTGCCGTGAGCTGCTGCCTATTTTGGAGCAGCTGTCCGACTGGGCGGAAAAGCGGATGTAATGCAAAACGCCCCGCCTGCGCAGGGCGCAGGCAGGGCGTTGGGTGCTGTATGTATCAGACGGAGACGCGGCGCACGCCGTCGTTGGCCTTCATAAAAGCCAGCGCCTCCTCGTGGGTGATGGGCGGATCCAGCTTGGCCGTCACCTCCATGCAGAGGATGCCGTTCTGGCGGGTCAGGCTGCTCTCGGTGATCTGGCCGCGGTGGGACTTCACCAGTGCGTCAAAGCGGGCCAGCAGCTCATCGCTGTCCGTCATTTCCACCACGATCTCCTGGGTCGTCAGGGCGTCTGCCCCCACGGGGAAGCGGTGGAGCACGATCTGGATGCCCACCAGTACGGCGGCCTCGATAAGCCCTACCCAGTACATGCCCGCGCCGATGGCCATGCCTACGGCGGCGGTGCCCCACATACCGGCGGCGGTGGTAAGGCCGCGGATGGAGTTGCCGTTTTTGAAGATAACGCCGGCGCCCAGGAATGAAATGCCGCTGACCACCTGGGCCGCGATGCGGGCGGGGTCCGCGCCCCGCAGGCCGTCCACGCCGACGAGGTCCACAAAGGCGTACTTGGACAGGATCATGAACAGGGCCGAGGTGCAGGCGATGATGCAGTGGGTGCGCACGCCCGCCTCCTTCTGGCGCTTGCTGCGCTCCAGGCCCACCAGTGCGCCCAGTATCGCCGCCAGCACGATGCGGATAAAGAATTCCAGATTATCAAATACCGTCAGCGCCGTCTCCGGCAGATAGTTGGTCAGTCCCGACAGCATAACAGCTCCCTCCCTATCGAGTATAGAAAGTAGTATTACTTATTATACTCGCTCTGTCAAGCGCTTTGTGGGGGGACATCCTGTCAAATTATCTAAAATCCTGCGTTGTTTCGCTGGCATTTCCTGTTTTTATCCACAGTCTACATGTTATGAACCCATCTGCGGCGCACCGCAGTACAGAGCTCACAAACGGAGGGATCATTGATGAAAAAAATAGTTGCATTTCTGCTGGCGGGATGCCTCGCCCTGTCCCTGACGGCCTGCGGTCAGGAGCCCGCCGGCCAGACCGACCCGGCCGAGGAGACGGTCTACCCCGCCTGCTTTGATGGAATGGAGGACCTCATCGCCGCGGCCCGGGCCGAGGGCGCGCTGACGGTCTACGGCAGTTGTGAGGAGTCATACCTGGCCGCCGCCTGTCAGCATTTCCAGGAGCTGTTCGGTATCACCGTCACGTACCAGCGCACCGCCGCCGGTGCGGACGTGTGGTTCGGCGGCTCTGCCGAGAACTGCCGCGCCGCCGCTGAGGCGGGGCAGCTGATGGCGTACAGCGCCGCCAACGCCGTCCACCTGACGAACAGCGCCTACCGCGACGATGACGGCTATTGGTACGGCATCCGCCGCAGCGTGCTGGGCTTCATCGTGGACAGCAGCATGCTCCGGCGCATGGAGATCGATGCCCCCGCTGACTGGGCCGATCTGCTGGAGCTGCCGTATCAGGAGCTGATCTGGACCTCCAACTACGCCGCGGACGGTGCGGGCCGTCTGCTGCTCCGCGCCGCCATGCAGCAGCCGGAGGCCTTCGGCGGGCGGGACTATCTGGTGTCGCTGGACGAGAACATGGCGCTCTACACCGCTTCTGACGCGGAGATGGTCCGCTGTCTGGGCACCGGCGAGTGCGTCATCGGCATCGGCTTCCTGCACGACGGCATGGCCCGCATTACCGACGACAACTGCACCGGCCTGCGGCTCATTGCCCCCGCCAGCGGCGCGCCCCAGAAGGTGGATGCCGCCGCCATCTTCCAGGACGCCGCTCACCCCAGTGCCGCCAAGCTGTGGACGGAGTACGCGCTGTCGCCGGAGTGCGTGGATCTGGCCGCCCAGAACGGCTGCTACCAGTACCCCGTCATCGACAATGCCGCATCCGTCTCTCTGCCCGCCGTCATTGGTCTGGGCAGCGCCCCGCTCCTGCTGCCGGAGGATGACGGCAGCGAGGCGGACACCTGGGTGGATGAGCTGATGGCCGCGCTCACCGAGGCCGGTGCTGACACCGGCGCGGACCGTTTCCTCACCGACTGACGGCCTCCCCATCGCGCCCCACCGCCGCCGGAGAACCGGCGGCGGTTTTCCTGTCCTGCACAGCAGCGGAGCGGCGATATTTTCCTCTTTTTCCCGAAAAGGTGTGACAAGCGGAAGGTTTGATGTTATAATAGTCAAGATATTATAATGCAAGAGGTGTTCGCATGAATCGCAGATATCCACAGCTGGAGATCGACCTCTCCGCGCTGCGCAGCAATGCCCAACACATTGTCCGCCGCTGTCATGACCGGCACATCCGCGTCTGCGGCGTGGTAAAGGGCGCGGACGGCTTGCCGGAGGTGGCACGCGCCCTGCGCCAATGCGGCGCAGATGAACTGGGTACCAGCCGTCTGGAACAGGTGGAAAAGTGCCGCGCCGCCGGTATCGGCGGGCCATGGCTGCTGATCCGCATTCCCGGGCTTACCGAGCTGCCGGACGTGGTGCGCCTGTGCGAAACGTCCCTCCAGAGCGAGCGCGTCACGCTGGACGCGCTGGAGGAGGAGTGTGTGCTTCAGGGCAAGACCCACCGCGTCATCGTCATGGCCGACCTGGGCGACCTGCGGGAGGGGTTCTGGGACAAGGACGAGATGGTGGACGTGTGCGTCCACGTAGAACGGGAGCTGCCCCATGTGGTTTTGGCCGGCATTGGCGTGAACCTGACGTGCTACGGCTCCACCAAGCCCACGCCGGAGAAGATGCAGGAGCTGCTGGCCATCGCGGACCGCATTGAGCGCCGCGTCGGCCGGAAGCTGGAGATCGTCTCCGGCGGCGCCACCAGCTCCTACACGCTGGTGCATTGGGATACCATGCCGGAGCGAATCAATCACCTGCGCATCGGCGAGGCTATCCTGCTGGGCAAGGATCTGCAGGTGGACTGGGGCATCCGCGACATGGACTACCTGCGGATGGACACCTTCACCCTGCGGGCGGAGGTGGTGGAGGTACGGGACAAGCCCACCTACCCCATTGGCGAATTCGCCATCGACGCCTTCGGCCACAAGCCGGTGTACGAGGACCGCGGCATCCGGCGGCGGGCCATTCTGGCTCTGGGCCGTGCGGACGTAGGCGAGCTGGAGTCCCTGCTGCCCCGCGAGGAGGGCATTACCGTCATCGGTGGCTCCTCCGACCACTGCATCCTGGACGTGGAGGACTGCCCCCGCCGCCTGGAGGTAGGCGATGTGGTGGAGTTCTCCCTGTGTTACAGCCACATGCTCTACGCCACGGCCCGCAGCGACATGCACATTCAATTCGTAAATTAAAATAGGAGGAGAGAATATGGGAGAATTGACCGTTCTGTTGATAGGTGTGGTAGACGCACTGTTCGCCTTTTTCGTGGTGGCCCCCATGCTGCTGAATACTGCCAGCCTGTTCGGCGTCCAGAAGCAGTTCGCCAAGGCCATGGTGGAGGAGGGCGTCATCGACGAGGCCACAGTGAAGCAGCTGCACCCGAAAAAGCAGATCGCCGGTGTGCTGATCTCGCTGGTGCTGTTCGCCGTGCTGATCTGGACCTGTTGGAAAAGTGCGCCGATGGGCTATCTCTGCGGCGGCGTGGCGCTGGTGGCAGGATTCCTGAAGTACCGCAAGATCGTACAGTACAACAGCCTGACCGTCAAGCGGTTCCGCAACAGCTACAAGGACCAGATGGACACAAAGAAGTTCAACAAGTTTGTAGAGACTCACTTTTGAGCAAAAAAGGTACAGCGCGATGCGCTGTACCTTTTTTGCGTAAACTACGCAGCAAAAAATGGGAGACGGCAAAGCCGTCTCCCATTTTTTCGTTTGGTACGCGCAGAGCCTTACTTGACCAGGGACTTGTTGGCCTCGGCCATCTCCTGGAAGATGCCCTGATGCTTCTTGGCCATGATGGCCCTGATGACCAACAGGGTGGCAATCATCAGCGCCGCCGCGATGATGAGGCAGATGACCACGTTCTGGATCAGGCCGGCCAGGATGAAGCTGACGAAGGTAACGCCGGCCACGGTCAGGGCGTAGGGCAGCTGGGTGAACACATGGTTCAGGTGGAAGCAGTGCGCACCGGCGGAAGCCATGATGGTGGTGTCGGAGATGGGGGAGCAATGGTCGCCCATGACGCCGCCGGAGCAGGCCGCCGCCAGACCGATGGTACACAGAATGGGCTGCTGATCGTAGTTGAACACCTGGACCACGATGGGAGCCATGATGCCGATGGTGCCCCAGGAGGTACCGGTGGCGAAGCCGATGGCCGCGCCGATGATGAAGATCACGGCAGGCAGGAACTTGGCCAGATCCCCTGCGCCGGACATGGCGTTGACCACGAAGTCGGCGGAGTACATGCCGTAGCGGGTCAGGCCGCACAGCGTCCAGGCGAAGGACAGGATCAGGATGGGGGAGATCATCTGGATGAAGCCGTTGGGCACAGACTCGAAGGACTTCTCAAAGCCAATGGAGCCCCGCAGCCAGAAGTAGATGAACGTAAACACCAGAGCCAGCATGGAGCCGATGGCCAGGCCCGCGCCGGAGGAGGCGTTGGAGAACGCGCCCATGAAGTCGTGGAAATACTCGCTGGTGTCATCATAGTAGCCGCCGGTGTAGATCAGGCCGATGATGCAGGTGACGATCAGAACCACCACGGGCAGCAGCAGATCCAGCACGGAGGACTTGCCCTTGGAACCGGTCTCGTAGTCGTCAGCGCCGGCGAAGGGACGCTCGGGGGTGGTGAACAGGTCGTTCTTCACCTGGGCGTTGTACTCATGGGTCAGCATGGGACCGTAGTCGATGTTCAGGACGGAGATGACCACGATCATCAGCAGGGTCAGCAGGCAGTAGTAGTTCCAGGGGATCTGCCGGATGAACATCTGGATGCCGCTGACGGAGTCAGAGTTGACGTAGCCGGACACGGCGGCGGCCCAGGAGGACACGGGAGCGATCATGCAGACGGGAGCGGCCGTGGAGTCGATGACGTAGGCCAGCTTGGCGCGGGAGATGTGATGGCTCTCGGTGACAGGGCGCATCACGGCGCCCACGGTCAGGCAGTTGAAGTAGTCGTCGATGAAGATCAGCACGCCCAGCAGCATGGTCATCAGCTGTGCGCCCGCACGGGTATGTACGGTCTTGGTGGCCCAGCGGCCGAACGCCTCGGAGCCGCCGGTCTTGTTCATCAGGTCCACCATGATGCCCAGCACCACCAGGAACACGATGATGGCGATGTTGCCCGCATCGGACACGGTGGTGACGATGCCGTTATCGCCTTCCACCAGCTGGACCAGCGTCTCCCAGGGCCGGAAGTTGCTGACCAGCAGAGCGCCTACCAGGCAGCCCAGGAACAGAGAGGAATACACTTCCTTGCTGATCAGGGCCAGCACGATGGCTACAATGGGGGGCAGCAGGGACCAGAAGGTGCCTGCGAACGGGGTGGTCGCATCCTCAATGAGGATAGGTGCATCTTTATAGCTGATGCCCAGAACGACCAACAGCACGATAAAGATACCCAACGCAACGAAATACGCGATTTTGGTACTTTTCTTTTCCATGTGTGTGATTTACCTCCTCACAAAATGTGCTTTCATCTTAGCCGGTTTTTAGCAGATTGTCAACGTTTCAGCAATCTGGAGGGCGGGTAATTTTGAACAAATTATGAATCGCACTTTCTCCCTTTTCCCCAATTTCGGGCCAATTTTTCGGCTTCTTATCGGCATTTTGTCTTTTCTTAACATAGCCTTAGCGGGTATCCGTATCCGCTTTTCTGCCTGTTTATAACCCGATTTCGTCCACATGGCCGGTATTTGTAGTGAAATATCGCTATCGTATTTTCGCTCGCGTTAAGATATTTACGCGGTTCAGTGTTTTATAAGCACGTAAAAAATGGGAAGTCCCTGCGGACTTCCCATTTTTTGTGCGGTTCGGTATAGGAGGACGCCTTACTTGGCCAGAGCCTTGTCGGCCTCGGCCATCTCCTGGAAGATGCCCTGATGCTTCTTGGCCATGATGGCCTTGATGACCAGCAGGGTAGCGATCATCAGCGCCGCCGCGATGATGAGGCAGATGACCACGTTCTGGATCAGGCCGGCCAGGATGAAGCTGACGAAGGTAACGCCGGCCACGGTCAGGGCGTAGGGCAGCTGGGTGAACACATGGTTCAGGTGGAAGCAGTGCGCACCGGCGGAAGCCATGATGGTGGTGTCGGAGATGGGGGAGCAATGGTCGCCCATGACGCCGCCGGAGCAGGCCGCCGCCAGACCGATGGTACACAGAATGGGCTGCTGATCGTAGTTGAACACCTGGACCACGATGGGAGCCATGATGCCGATGGTGCCCCAGGAGGTACCGGTGGCGAAGCCGATGGCCGCGCCGATGATGAAGATCACGGCAGGCAGGAACTTGGCCAGATCCCCTGCGCCGGACATGGCGTTGACCACGAAGTCGGCGGAGTACATGCCGTAGCGGGTCAGGCCGCACAGCGTCCAGGCGAAGGACAGGATCAGGATGGGGGAGATCATCTGGATGAAGCCGTTGGGCACAGACTCGAAGGACTTCTCAAAGCCAATGGAGCCCCGCAGCCAGAAGTAGATGAACGTAAACACCAGAGCCAGCATGGAGCCGATGGCCAGGCCCGCGCCGGAGGAGGCGTTGGAGAACGCGCCCATGAAGTCGTGGAAATACTCGCTGGTGTCATCATAGTAGCCGCCGGTGTAGATCAGGCCGATGATGCAGGTGACGATCAGAACCACCACGGGCAGCAGCAGATCCAGCACGGAGGACTTGCCCTTGGAACCGGTCTCGTAGTCGTCAGCGCCGGCGAAGGGACGCTCGGGGGTGGTGAACAGGTCGTTCTTCACCTGGGCGTTGTACTCATGGGTCAGCATGGGACCGTAGTCGATGTTCAGGACGGAGATGACCACGATCATCAGCAGGGTCAGCAGGCAGTAGTAGTTCCAGGGGATCTGCCGGATGAACATCTGGATGCCGCTGACGGAGTCAGAGTTGACGTAGCCGGACACGGCGGCGGCCCAGGAGGACACGGGAGCGATCATGCAGACGGGAGCGGCCGTGGAGTCGATGACGTAGGCCAGCTTGGCGCGGGAGATGTGATGGCTCTCGGTGACAGGGCGCATCACGGCGCCCACGGTCAGGCAGTTGAAGTAGTCGTCGATGAAGATCAGCACGCCCAGCAGCATGGTCATCAGCTGTGCGCCCGCACGGGTATGTACGGTCTTGGTGGCCCAGCGGCCGAACGCCTCGGAGCCGCCGGTCTTGTTCATCAGGTCCACCATGATGCCCAGCACCACCAGGAACACGATGATGGCGATGTTGCCCGCATCGGACACGGTGGTGACGATGCCGTTATCGCCTTCCACCAGCTGGACCAGCGTCTCCCAGGGCCGGAAGTTGCTGACCAGCAGAGCGCCTACCAGGCAGCCCAGGAACAGAGAGGAATACACTTCCTTGCTGATCAGGGCCAGCACGATGGCCACAATGGGGGGCAGCAGGGACCAGAAGGTGCCTGCGAACGGGGTGGCCGCGCCTTCCACAATGATGGGAGCATCCTTGAATGTGAAGCCGAGGATCGCCAGCAGCACCACAAAGACACCCAGCGCAACGAAATACGCTATTTTGGTACTTTTCTTTTCCATGTGTGTGATTTACCTCCTCACAAATTGTTCTCTCATCATACCCGCCTGTTAAGATATTGTCAACCTCTTAACGTCATATTCCATTATTTTAACAAATTGTAAACACGCTTTTCCGTCATTCTCACAAATTTTCAGGCTCCGTGCTTGGGAAACCTTGCATTTTCCTCTCCCCCGCTTTTGGTATTTTCCCTGTAAAATCAAGGCTTTTTGTTACGTCAGTGTATAAAAGTATGCCGGAGCAAGCTGCTCCGGCATACGAATTTTGTATGTATTTTGTCGTTAATTCCGCGTTAAGACTGTTTAGAATCCGCGTTAAGGCTGTTTAGAAGAAGAACTGCTTGATCTGCCCGTACAGCACCAGCAGCAAGCCCAGCGGGGCAACATAGCGAACGCAGACGTTGTAGAACTTAAAGGCGGTAAACTTGTTGCCGCACTGCTCGATCTCATCCTTGACCACATCCGTGCCGATCTCATAGGCCACCATGAAGGTCATCAGCAGCGCTCCCAGCGGCATCATGACGCCCTCCGAGACGGCATCCCAGAAGTCAAGCCAGTCGGCAGCCCAGGCCTTCGGCTCCGCAATTCCCAGCAGATCCGCAGGCGAGAAGTTGCTGTTACCCAGCGCGTCCGCACAAACCAGAATACAGCCCAGGCCGACAGCAGCCGCAGCAATGAGGGTATATACCTTGCGCTTGTCTCCCTTGCCCTCGTCACGGGCTTTGTCAACGAAGTGCGCTACAATGACCTCCAGCAGGGAGATGGAGGAGGAGATGGCGGCGAACACCACCAGCAGGTAGAAGAGAATGCCAAAAAGCGGGCCCATACCGCCCATACGGCTGAACACATTCTGCATGGTGACGAACAGCAGGCCGGGGCCGCCCAGATCGCCGTTGGGGTCGAGGGCGAAGCGGCCGGGCAGCACGCACAGGGCCGCCATGAAGGCCACGATGGAGTCCATGATAACGATCAGCAGGCCGTTCTTCTGAATGTTCTCTTTCTTGCCCAGATAAGAGCCGTAGGTGATCATAGCGCCCATGCCCAGAGACAGGGAGAAGAACATCTGGCCGCCGGCGGTGGCAAATACCTGGAAGATGTTGGGTGCTTCTTCGATCACGCCGTTCGCAACAGCCCAGCCGGGAACAAACATATACTTCAGGCCGTTCACCGCGCCGGGCAGGGTACAGGCGCGGATGATGCAGATCAGCAGCGCGACAAACAGTGCGGGCATACCCACGGAGCAGACCTTCTCGATACCGCCGCCCACGCCGCCGAGGACTATGAGCATGGTCAGCGCCACGAAGATCAGGCCATAGATAACAGCCTCGGTGGGGTTGGCGATCAGAGCCGACCAGGCCTCGGCGCCAACGGAAGTGCCATTGGCTGCCGCAGCCTCAGCAAATACATTTGCACCAAAACCGGCCTTGAGCAGGTCGCCCACATTGAGAATGACATACTTGATGCAGTAGCCGCCCAGCGCGCAGTAGAAGAACAAAATGAAAAATGCGGATGCGATACCCATCCAGCCCATCCATTTGAACTTCTTGGAGACCATCCTGTACGCCTCGACCGCGCCCTTGCCGGTCTTACGGCCGATGGCAAGCTCACTGATCATCACGATGAAGCCGGTGGTGACACCCAGGAAAATATACACCATCAGGAACGTGAAGCCGCCATTGGCCCCCATCTTATAGGGGAAGCCCCAGATGTTGCCCAGACCGACCGCCGAGCCGACCGCGGCCATCAGGAATCCGAAATTGGATCCAAAGCCTTTTCTTTCTTCCATATCTTCTCTCCTTACGATTTCCCCCGCCTTCCCAGCGGGCGTATTTGTATCTTACCGCGAGAAAAAAGTCTTGTAAATAAGAGTAAACGTTTCTTAACGTCCGCTTCCCGAAAGTCATATTTTCCTTTATTTACAACATATAAAAGCCCCGTGAAGTGTCGATTTTCGTCGCCGCCTTTTTTCTTGTAGAGAAACTCACAAATTGGAAAGAAGCACCCCTCCTCGAGGGGTGCTTCCGGTTTGATCCGGTTGTTATGCGGCGCTCAGTCGCCCTCCCGCATGCGGTAGCCCACGCCCACCTCCGTGAAGATGTACTGAGGGTTGCCGGGGGTAGGTTCGATCTTGCGGCGGATGTTGGCCATGTTCACCCGCAGGATCTGGTTGTCGGTCTTGGCCTTGGGGCCCCACAGCTCGCGGATGATGAAGTCGTAGGTCAGGACCTTGCCGGCGTACTTGCCCAGCAGGGCCACGATCTTGTACTCGTTGACGGTGAGACCGGCGTTTTCGCCGTGCATCAGTACCTGATGCTTGTCGTAGTCGATGGTCAGGTCGCCGGTAACGAACTTGCCGGACTGGGCGATCTGGGTATTGGACAGGGTGGTGCGGGTGTGGCGGATGGCGGTGCGGATGCGGGCCAGCAGCTCCGACGTGCCGAAGGGCTTCACCAGATAGTCGTCTGCGCCGTAGTCCAGGGCCTCCACCTTGTCATGCTCGTGATTTCTCGCGGAAACCACCACCACCGGCAGATTGGACCACTTGCGCACGGACTTCAGCACCTCCATGCCGTCCATGTCCGGCAGTCCCAGATCCAGCACGATCATGTCCGGGCAATGGGAGGCGATCATGGTCAGGGCCTCCTCGCCACTGCGGACGATGATGGTGTCGTAGCCGTTGGCCGTGAGGATCATGGAGATGAAGTTGCTGATGGACTGCTCATCCTCCACGATCAGGACCTTGTCTTTAATCTTCATCGTCGTCTCCTTTCATGGGCAGCGTCACGGTAAAGCACGCGCCGCCGTCTTTTTTATTCTCCCCCCGTATCGTCCCGCCGTGGGCCAGCACCACCGTCCGGCACACAGACAGGCCGATGCCCATGCTGCGTTTGCCGTCGCTGCTGCGGTCACTGCGGGCCGCTCCGTCGAATAACTTATTCAGAAGGTGCAGCGGGATGCCCCTGCCGTTGTCGGCCACGGTGAACACCGCATCGCCCCCCTGCTGGGACAGCGTCACATCGATACGGCTGGTGCCGCCGTGGATCACGGCGTTTTCCATCAGGTTCACCAGCACCTGCTCGATGAGCAGCGGGTCCATGGGCACCATCATCAGCTCATGGGGCACCGACACATGTACCTCCACGTCAGGGTAGTGCTTCTGCGTCTTGGCCACGGCGCTGCCGATGACCTCCTCCGCCGCCTCCGGCGCCTTCTTGACCCGTGCCTCCTCGGAATTGTGAATGCGCGTGATGGACAGCAGGTTCTCCACGATGCGGATGAGCCACTGGGCGTCCTCGTTGGTGGAGCGCAGCAGCTGCTGCCGCTGCTCCTGCGTCAGCTCGCCGTCCTGCTCCAGCAAAACGTTGGTAGCTCCCACGATGCCGGTCAGCGGGGTGCGGATGTCGTGGGACACCGCCCGCAGCAGGTCGGCGTACATCTTCTCCCGTTCCGCCTCGCGGCGGACGGTCTCCGTCTGCTTGGCGCGGCTGG
>OMBR01000963.1_pt1 | contig 12087 bp, 8 predicted proteins | sample 1674041 | NCBI WGS metagenome assembly OMBR01 (sample SAMEA103958138, study PRJEB25191) | human gut metagenome | biome: human-associated habitat [ENVO:00009003]; feature: intestine environment [ENVO:2100002]; material: feces | place: Germany | collected 2013/2015
TAGCAAGCTCAAGCATTTCGTCATAAGAGATTTCCTGAAGCTTCTTAGCGTTCTTAACCTTTCTCGGATCAGCTGTGTAAACACCCTCAACATCGGTGAAAATCTGACAGAGATCAGCGTGCATTGCAGCCGCAATAGCTACGGCGCTTGTGTCTGAACCGCCTCTGCCGAGTGTTGTAATATCGCCGTATTTTGAAATGCCCTGGAAGCCTGCAACGATTACAATGTTCTTCTTGTCAAGCTCTTTCTTAATTCTGTCAGGCTCAACTTTTCTGATTCTTGCGCTTGTGTGAGCAGAAGTGGTATTGAAACCTGCCTGCCAGCCAAGAAGAGAAACAGCGTGGTAACCGAGCTTTTCGATTGCCATTGCAAGAAGTGAAATAGAAATCTGCTCGCCTGCGGCAAGAAGCATATCCTTTTCTCTTTTTGAAGCCTTTGGATTGATTTCGTTTGCCTTTTCAATGAGATCGTCTGTTGTGTCGCCCTGAGCGGATACAACAACTACAACATCATTGCCCTTTGCGTAAGTGTCTGTTACGATTGATGCAACATTCATTACTCTTTCGGCATTGGCAACAGAGCTGCCGCCAAATTTCTGAACTATCAAACTCATGTACTTAATACTCCCTCTGTAAAATTATAAATCAGCCACACGGATACTTGAAAGTACCGAAACACCGTCAGCCTCAAGCTGAGCAATCTTCTCGGCAAATTCGTTGTACGGCATAGCCTTGACAACAAATGCTTTTTCGTCGGCAGGTGCGTCAGCCTTATTGATTACTGTTACCTCACCGAATAATTTTTCTGCCTTTTCTGCAACATTACTGCCGTTTGCACGAACATACATGGCACGGCTTGACTCCTCCCAAGGAAGAATGTTTTTGCCGTTGCCGTCTGCCCAGTAAAGGAACTTTCTTGTCTTGAGGTGCTTACAGCAGTCGATTACATCGGCTACAACTGCGCTTGCTGTAGGAAGCTTGCCTGCACCCTTGCCGTAGAATACTACATCGCCTGTGCAGTCGCCTCTTACCATAATGCCGTTGAACTCATAGTCAATGTTAGCAAGCTGGCTCTTGTTCGGAACGAGCATAGGAGCAACGATAATGTCAATCTTGCCGTCCGCAAGACGCTTAACACTGCCGATAAGTTTAATTACGCAATGGAAAGCCTCAGCGTATCTTACATCTTCAAGTGTAATTTTTGTAATGCCCTCTGTATGTACAGAGTCGGGATAAACATGCTTTCCGTATGCAAGAGATGCAAGAATACAAATCTTACGGCAAGCATCGTGACCTTCGATATCAGCGGCAGGATTTCTCTCGGCAAAGCCAAGCTCCTGAGCAAGCTTGAGCGCATCGTCAAACTGCATACCGTCTTCAATCATCTTTGTAAGGATAAAGTTTGTTGTACCGTTAAGAATACCTGCAATCTCGTCAACATTGTTTGCAACAAGGCACTGGCTCATCGGGCGGATAATCGGAATACCGCCGCCTACCGATGCTTCAAAGAGGAAGTTTGTGTTTGTTTCCTTTGAAATTTCAAGGAGTTCTGCACCGTGAGCGGCAACAAGCTCCTTGTTTGAAGTAACAACACTCTTACCTGCTTTAAGACATCTCTTTACAAAGTCATAAGCAGGATTAAGACCGCCCATAACTTCAACAACAACTCTTATTTCGAGGTCGTTGATGATATCTTCAAAGTTTTTTGTGAATCTGTCTGCAAGCGGGCTGTCGGGAAATTCACGAAGGTCAAGAATCTTCTTGACATAAACCTCTTCACCGATGCTTGCATAAAGCTTCTGTTTGTGTGTTGTAAAGATTTCGGCAACGCCCGAACCTACAACACCGTGACCCATAATTGCTATTGAAACCATATCTAAAAACCTTTCCTTTCGAGTTTTTGGTTTTAACCTGTTATTTTATTCTGCGGCAGGGGGAGCTTCCTCACCGCCGCCTGACGATTCACCGCCTCCGGAGCTTTCGCCTCCGCCTGAGGATTCCCCTCCGCCGGAAGGTTCTCCGCCTGAATTATCTCCTCCGCCTGAAGGTTCTCCGCCTGAATTATCTCCTCCGCCGGAGGTGTCGCCGCCTGAATTATTTCCTCCGCTGTTGCTTGTGTCGCCGCCGTAATTGCTACCGCTGTTGTCACCGCCGTAATTGGGATTGTAGTAGCTTGAGGAGTCTGAAACATCTGAGCCGTATTCATAGTTACCGCTGTAATATGCACCTCCCGAACTCGGCATATTGTCCTCGGTGTAGTAGCCCACATACCGTCCCGAAATATTATCTGTTGAAACAATAAGTCCCGTTGTAGGATTATATGTTGCCTCAATCAGGTTATCGGATATCTTATATTCCTTGTTTTCTTTGCCTTTAAGGTACTTGCCCATAACATTTGCAAAGAATTTTGTTGCCGTTGTTCTTCCGCTGTAGGAAATGGTTTTAGGCTTATCAAAACCGCACCATGTAGCCATTACGGCATATGGTGAACATCCGCAGAACCATGAATCCTTATCGTCATCGGTTGTACCTGTTTTGCCGATAATGTCCCAGCCTGAAATTTGAGCGTAATGTGCGTTTGTATGAGCACTGTTTGTAACATTGTAGTGAAGCAGTCTGTTCATGATTCCTGCTGTTTCGGCTGAATAAGCCTGTTTCGGAACTGCGTCACGGTTATCAATGATTATGTTGTCCTCTGAGTCGGTTACATAGTAGTATGTGTACGGTTCGTAGTAAAGACCGCCGTTGCCGAGATATGTGTAAGCAGCCGCCATTTCTCTTACTGTAACACCGCCGTTCATACCGCCGATTGAAAGAGCACCCGTGTTCTGCGCATCCTGTTCCGTAAGATTCTTGAATCCCATTTTTGTAACAACCTGCTGATATGCAACGCTCGGACCGCCGATAAGCTCCATAGTCTGAGCGGCTGTTGCGTTTGATGACCACTCGATTGCATCGGGAAGACTCATATTGCCGTTATAGTAGCCGTATGCGTTGTTAGGACCCGAAACAAGCTGACCGCTTTCATTTGTACGATAGTTGTCAAGCGGTTCATCGAGAACCATTGATGAGAAATAAAGCTTCTTTGATTCGATTGCATAAGGGTAAACAACAACAGGCTTGATTGAAGAACCCGGCTGAAGTACGGAGTTGTAGGATCTGTCCCAGCCGAGAGCGCCTTCTTTCTTTGTTGAAGAACCGACTGTTGCAATTACTCTGCCGTCATATCCCATAATTGTTGACGCAATCTGAAGGTCGGAATCATTTGATTTATCAATATTGAGTGCCGCATTTTCAAGGTAGGTCTGAGCATTTTCATCCATTGCACAGTAGATTTTAAGTCCCTCTGTGTAAAGCTTTGAAGATGCCTCAGTTTCGCTTATGTTGTAATATTCCGCAATGTCCTTTTGAAGATCACGAAAGAGCTGATCAATATACCAGTTCTGAACATCTGCCTCGTCATCGTCGTCATCGTCATCGGACGCCTGCCAGCCGACAAATGTCATTGTGGCACTTTCTTTCATAGCCGCATCAAATTCGTCTTTGGTAATTTTTTTCTGATCATACATTTCATTGAGAACGATTTCACGGCGCTCCTTGTTGTTTTCGGGGAAAACAAGCGGATTCCATCTTGACGGGTTTTGTGTAATTCCCGCAATTGCCGCACATTCCGCAATTGAACAGTCCTTTATGCTTTTGCCGAAGTAAAGCTGAGCCGCCGATTCAACACCCTGACAGTTATTGCCGAAGTTTACCACATTGAGATAGGCTTCAAGAATCTGATCCTTTGTGTATTCCTGCTCAAGCTTTAGTGCCTTTGTGATTTCACGAAGCTTTCTTGTAATTGAAACCTCGTTGTCATCTGTAATATTCTTAATAAGCTGTTGAGTGATTGTTGAACCGCCGTATGAGTCCGAACCGGTTGCAAGATTTGCAACGGCGGAAAGAGTTCTGCCCCAGTCAACACCGTTGTGGTCAAAGAAACGCTTGTCCTCAATCGCGACAACCGCATCTTTCATTGCCTGAGGAATATCCTGATTGTCAACCCAGATTCTGTTCTCGGTATCGTATAGTTTCTGATACTCCTTAAATTCCTTTGTATCCTCATTCTGAATATATATTCGGCTTGTCTGGTTCATAGACTTTGCCTTGAGGTCGATGCCCGTAGGCTCGGACGCAATGGTGAAAATGTAGACAGCAAGTGAAATGCCCGTAATAAGCAGAGCAACCAGGCATACCGAACAAACGGTAATCAGGAACTTGCCAAAACCCCTGAAAAATCTTTTTACACCTCCGTCAGCTTTTTCGGATAATTCATTTTGCTGAATATCCTTCTTATACTGACTGATGTCAGTTTCACGCTTGTTTCGCATATTATCTCCTTTATCAATTCACAATTTACGGTTAAACGAACAACCGTCGGTTTGTAATTTGTCTGAGTGATTTGCACAAACGCAGTGCGCCGGCTGTAATACATAAATTATATAATAACATATATGTTCAAAATTACAAGCAGAAATACTCATTTGATTATTATATCACCTGAAAAGAAAAAAATAAATATATTAATGCAAATTTCTCTTAAAAAATATGCAGAATTAAGGCGGCCTTTTGGTTGGAATTTTATAAAAATGATGAATATAACCATTGGTTCGGGAAAAAATAAAAGTAAAAACTGACGGAAAGAGTGCTGTAATATGAAAAAAATAGTTGGATTAACAGGTGTGATTCTGATTGCGTGTATGATGATAAGCTCGCTTTTTGCTCCCGTGAATTCTGCGGAAAACACCTCTGCAACAGGCAATTATTCGTCGTCGCAGAATAACGGTACAACGGAAGGCAACTACATCATAAAAGCCGAAAAAGGGTATATTGTAGTGTACAAAAAAGGCGAGGACAAAGCGTATCTGACAACCGACTGCAGAGTATCAAATCTTCCGAAAGGCGACGCACTTTACCTTGAAAAAGGAATTGAAATAAAGGGAAAAGAAAACCTTATGAGGGCTCTTGAGGACTATTGCAGTTAAAGGCTTAATGGTAAGATAATTCTTCATATATATTGACTTTTCTGTGCTTTTATATTGACTTTTCTGTGCTTTTGGAGTAAAATCAGACTGATATGCCATAAAGTATGGTATCAGGTGCAGAATTTGCCGTAAATTTTTCAAAATAATGAAATCTTGCAAATTTTCTGTTTCTGAAAATCAAGTAAAAATGCAGAAAAGGAGATATTACATATGATTTCTACTGTCATTGACCAGTCGCTCGGTCTTGAGTTCCCTATTTTTCAGGGAGGCATGGCTTGGGTGGCTGATGCATCGCTTGCCGCAGGTGTTTCAAACGCAGGCGGTCTCGGCATTATTGCAGCTATGAATTCCAACGGCGAACAGCTCCGTGAGGAAATCAGAAAGTGCAAAACAATGACCGATAAAATTTTCGGCGTAAACATCATGCTTATGAGTCCGTTTGCAGAGGAAGTAAGCGATGTTGTAGTTGAAGAGGGCATCAAGGTCATCACAACAGGTGCAGGCAACCCCGGCAAGTACATGGCAAAGTGGCTTGAGGCAGGCATCAAGGTTATTCCTGTTGTTCCGAGCGTTGCGCTTGCAAGGAAAATGGAAAAAGACGGTGCTTTTGCCGTTATCGCAGAGGGCGGCGAGTCAGGCGGTCATGTCGGTGATCTCACAACAATGGCTCTTGTTCCTCAGGTTGTTGATGCAGTAAATATACCTGTAATTGCCGCAGGCGGTATTGCAGACGGCAGACAGATTGCCGCAGCATTTATGCTCGGCGCTCAGGGCGTTCAGGTCGGCACAAGATTTCTCGTTGCAAAGGAATGTACTATCTCTCAGAAATATAAGAACAAAATTCTCAAAGCAAGAGATATTGACACGGTTGTAACAGGTAAAAGACTCGGTCATCCTGTTCGTTCAATCCGTAACTCGTTTACCCGTGAATATACAAAGGCTGAGTACGATTCGGCTAATGTTTCCGATGAGGAGCTTGAAAATATGGGACTCGGCAGACTCAGAAGAGCCGTGAGAGAGGGCGATGTTTCTCAGGGTACCGTTCTTGCAGGACAGGTTGCAAGTATGGTTAAAAAGGAACAGCCGGCAAGAGAAATGATTGAAGAGATGTTCTCACAGGCAGAAGAAGTATTGAACGGAGCAACAAAATGGGTAAAATAGCATTTATTTTTTCAGGTCAGGGCGCACAGTACAGCGGTATGGGCAAGGATCTTTACGATAATTCGCCTGCCGCAAAGGCTGTTTACGAAATGGCTGATTCTATAAGAGAAAACACTTCAAAGCAGTGCTTTGAGGGTACAATGGAGGAGCTTTCAAAGACAGTAAATACACAGCCGTGTATTTTTACTGCCGACCTTGCGGCCGCAAGAGCTCTTGTTGAAAAGAGTATCACTCCCGACTGCGTAGCAGGCTTTTCACTCGGTGAGATTTCCGCACTTGCTTTTTCGGGAATCCTTTCCGATGAAGAGGCTTTCAGACTCGTTTGCAAAAGAGGCGAGCTTATGGACAAAGCCGCAACGGAAAATCCCGGTGCAATGGCTGCCGTATTAAAGCTTACTCCAGAAAAGGTTGAAGAAATCTGCTCAAGGTTTGACAAAACATATCCCGTAAACTACAACTCACCGGCTCAGACTGTTGTTGCAACAACAAGTGAAAATGCCGACGCTTTCTGCGAGGCAGTTAAAGCAGAGGGCGGAAGGGCAAAACTCCTTGCAGTAAGCGGTGCGTTCCATTCTCCCTTTATGGCTGATGCCGCAGAGGGACTCGGAAAGTATATGGAAAATGTTGACTTTGCTCAGCCAAAGGTTCAGATTTATTCCGATTACACGGCTCAGCCGTATTCGGGCGATTTCAAAACGCTTGTAAAGGCACAGGTTGAGAATCCCGTAAAATGGCAGACTATTGTTGAAAATATGATTAATGACGGCGTTGACACCTTTATTGAGGTTGGTGTGGGCAAAACTCTCACAGGTCTTGTAAAGAGAATCAACGGAGATGTAAAGGCATTCAAGGTTGAAACTGCGGCTGATATTGACGCACTTGAACTTTGATACTGTTCGGAGGTATAATATAATGAGATTTGAAAATAAAACAGCCGTAGTAACAGGCGGCTCAAGAGGTATCGGCCTTGCAATCGCAACAAAGCTTGCAAAAGAGGGTGCTAACATCGCAATTCTCTATGTAGGTGACGAAAACGAGGGCATTAAGGCTAAGGAAGAGCTTTCACAGTACGGCACAAAGGTTGAGCAGTATTTCTGTGATGTTTCAAACTTTGAAGAGTCAAAGAAGGTTGTCGATCAGGTCATCGAGGAGTTCGGCAGTATCGAAATTCTTGTAAACAACGCAGGCATCACAAGAGATAAGCTCGTTTTAAATATGGACGAAAAAGATTTTGACGCTGTAATCAATGTAAACCTCAAGGGTACATTCAACATGATTAAGCATACATACAAGCACTTTATGAAAAAGCGTTACGGCAGAATCTGCAGCACAGCGTCAATTGTCGGTCTTACCGGCAACGCAGGTCAGGCTAACTATTCTGCATCAAAGGCCGGTATTATCGGTCTTACAAAGTCGGTTGCAAAGGAACTTGCAGGCAGAGGCGTTACGGCTAATGCAGTTGCTCCGGGCTACATTGCAACAGATATGACAAGTGTACTTCCCGATAAGGTAAAGGACGCAATGAAAGCACAGATTCCTGCAAAGCGTATCGGTACTCCCGATGATGTTGCAGATGTAGTAGCTTTTCTCTGCTCTGACGATGCCGCTTATGTAACAGGCGAGGTTATCAGAGTTGACGGCGGACTTGCAATGTAATTGATTTGGAGGATATAATGAGCAGAAGAGTAGTTGTAACAGGTATGGGCGCAATTTCACCGATTGGTAACGATGTGCCTACAATGTGGAAAAATATGGTTGACGGCGTTTGCGGTATCGAAACAATCACAGCTTTCGATACAAGTGACCTCAAGGTTCACATCGCAGGTACAGTCAAGGATTTTGATCCCACACAGTATATTGAGAAAAAAGAAGTAAGAAAGCTTGATCCATACACACAGTACGCAATCGCAGCGGCACAGCAGGCAGTTGACGACAGCGGTATCATAGGCAAGATTGACGAGAACCGTTTCGGTGTTTATATCGGCGCAGGTATCGGCGGTTTGCAGACCTTTGTTAAGAATACAGTGGGCATGGAAAACGGAGGCCCGAGAAAGGTTTCTCCTTTCTTCATTCCGATGATGATCGGTAATATCGCAACAGGCAATGTTGCAATCCGTTTTAACGCAAAAGGTGTGTCTCTTTCGGTTATGAGCGCCTGTGCAACAGGTACAAATTCAATCGGTGAGGCTTTCCACTGCATCAAGGACGGCTACGCTGACGCTATCATCGCAGGCGGTGCAGAGGCAGTTGTTGCTCCTCTCACAATTGCAGGTTTCCAGAATATGAAAGCTCTTTCAACAAACGATGATCCAAAGCACGCATCCCGTCCGTTCGACAAGAATCGTGACGGTTTTATCATGGGCGAGGGCGCAGGTATGCTCGTTCTTGAAGAGTATGAGCACGCAGTTGCAAGAGGTGCTAAGATTTATGCAGAGCTTTCAGGCTACGGCAATACTTGTGATGCACATCATGTTACAGCTCCCGATCCTAACGGTGCAGGTCTTGCAAGAGCAATTAAGATTGCTTTTGAGGAGGCAAATGTTGCCGATGACGCACAGCTTTACATCAATGCTCACGGCACAAGCACACATCTTAACGACCTTACCGAAACAATGGCTATCAAAACCGCTCTCGGTGAAAAGGCTTATGATGCAAATATCAGCTCAACAAAATCAATGACAGGTCATCTTCTCGGTGCAACGGGCGCAATTGAGGCTATCGCTTCTGTTATGGCTCTCAATGACGGTGTTATTCCGCCGACAATCAACCTTGACGAACCCGATGAAGGTCTTGACCTTAACTATACACCTAACAAAGCAGTTAAGCGTGATGTAAATGTTGCCGCTTCAACCAACCTCGGCTTTGGCGGACATGACGCTTGTCTTGTATTTAAAAAATATTAAGCGAGGGAATTACTATGAATAAAATTGAAGAAATCAAGGAATATATTTCCCTTCTTGAAAATTCTTCTTTGAGCGTTCTTGAAATTGAAAAAGAGGACGGTACAAAGATTCATCTTGAAAAAGAACATCCGGCACAGCAGATTTTTAATGCATCTCCAATCGGTGCATATCAGCCGACTGCAACAGATGTTCCTGCTCCTGCGCCTGTTCAGCCACAGGCCCCTGCGGCTCAGTCTGCCGCTCCCGAGGAAGACGCCAAGACTGTAAACGCTCCGATTGTCGGCGTATTCTATGCCGCATCGGCACCGGGCAAGGCTCCTTTTGCTCCTGTCGGAAAGAAAGTAAGCAAGGGCTCAACCGTTTGCATTATCGAGGCTATGAAGTGTATGAACGAAATTCAGGCTGAGGACGACTATGAAATCGTTGAAGTTCTTGTTAAGGACGGAGATCTTGTTGAATACGGTCAGCCGTTATTCAAGGTTAAATAATCGGAGGACAGTATGAATCAGGAAGAAATTAAAAAGATTTTGCCGCACCGTGACAATATGCTTCTCGTTGAAGAGGCTGAAAGTGTTGACGAAAACACGGCAAAGGGCAGATATACAATCAAAGGTGACGAGTTCTTTTTACAGGGACATTTCCCCGGTAACCCCGTTGTTCCGGGTGTTATTCTCTGCGAAATGATGGGACAGGCAAGCTGTTGCCTTCTTGCAGACAAGGTTAAGAACTGCACACCTTACTTTACAAAGATGAACAATGTTAAGTTCAGAAATCCCGTGAAACCGGGCGACACTCTTGAAAGTGTCTGCACACTCACAAAGAGCAGAGGTGCATTCTACTTTATTGACGCAAAGGGTTATGTTGACGGCAAGCTCTGTGTAAGTGCCGAGCTTTCGTTTGCACTTGTTGAAAATAAGTGATTTTAAAGGCTGTCTGTGCCGTTTTGGGTGCAGACAGCCGTAATGCGATAAATAACTGGAAGTGAAAAAATGTTCTCAAAAATTCTGATTGCCAACCGAGGCGAAATTGCAGTAAGAATTATCCGTGCCTGCCGTGAAATGGGCATCAGCACAGTAGCAATTTATTCTGAGGCAGACAAGGACTCCCTGCATGTTCAGCTTGCTGATGAAAGCTACTGCGTAGGCGGTAACCGTGTTGCCGACAGCTACCTCAATATGCCTGCAATTCTCACCGTTGCCGTTGAAAGCGGTGCTCAGGCTATTCATCCCGGCTACGGACTCTTGTCCGAAAATGCCAAGTTTGTTTCGCTCTGTGAACAGTGCAACATCAACTTTATCGGTCCTTCATCCGAAATGATAAAGCTTTTGGGCGACAAGGACAACGCAAGAAAGACTATGCGTGCCGCAGGTGTTCCCGTAACCCCCGGCTGCGATATTGTTGAAAGTGTTGAACAGGCAAAAGAGGAAGCTGAAAAAATCGGTTTTCCGCTTCTCATCAAGGCTCGTTCGGGCGGCGGCGGAAAGGGTATTCGCCGTGTTGATTCAATAGAGCAGTTTGAAGAGGCATTTTTGTCAGCTTCAAGCGAGGCACAGTCAGCATTCGGTGACGGTGCCTGCTACATAGAAAAATTCATTCACCCTGTAAAACACATTGAAATGCAGCTCTTGTGTGATAAATACGGCAATATCGTTTGTCTTGGTGAGCGTGAATGCTCTGTTCAGAGAAAGAACCAGAAGATGATTGAAGAAAGTCCAAGCCCCGCTCTTGACGAGAAAACCCGTAAAGAGATGATGATTGCGGCTGTTAAGGCGGCAAAGGCAGTCAACTATGTCAATGCAGGCACAGTTGAATTTTTGCTTGATATGGACAATAACTTCTACTTTATGGAAATGAACACCCGTCTGCAGGTTGAACACGGTGTTACGGAAATGGTAACAGGACTTGATATTGTTCAGTGGCAGATAAGAATTGCCGCAGGTGCAAAGCTTTCCCGCACTCAGGACAGCATCTTCACACACGGCAATGTAATTGAATGCCGAATCAATGCCGAAAATCCGGAAAAGGGATTCAGACCGAGCTGCGGAAGAATTACAAGACTTCACACCCCGGGCGGTGCATTTGTAAGATTTGATACGGCGATTTATCAGGACTATTTTGTTCCTCCGTACTATGATTCGATGATCGGCAAGCTGATTGTTCAGGCAAGAAGCCGTGCCGAGGCGATCAGAAAGATGAAAATGGCTCTTTCCGAGCTTACCATTGACGGAATTGACATTAACCGTGACCTTCTTGCCGAGATTCTCTCGGACGAACAGTTTGTGAGCGGTGAATATACAACAGATTTTATGGCAGAGTTTGAAGAGAAACACGCCGACAGGAAGAAGTAAAAGATATGGATTTGTTTGCTTTCAGAAAACCGAAGAATGAGCTTGAGTCCGATGAGGGCGAGAGCAAAAATGTTCCCTTCGTTCCCGAAGAAATGTGGATAAAATGCCCCAAATGCAACACTATGCTCCTTACGACGGATATGGAGGAAAATCTTCATGTCTGCACAAAGTGCAATCACCATTTCAGAATGAACGGACGAGACAGAGTTGAAATGCTTGCCGACAAGGATACCTTTGTTGAGTTTGACGCAGACCTTTCAAGCCATAATATTCTTGATTTTCCGGGATATGACGAAAAGCTTGAAAAGGCGAGAAAAACAGGTGCTAAGGAGTCTGTTATCTGCGGAGAATGTAAGATGAACGGCATTGATACCGTTCTCTGCGTTATGGATCCGACCTTTATGATGGGAAGTATGGGCGTAATCACGGGCGAAAAAATCACCCGTGCGTTTGAATATGCAACCGAAAATGCAATGCCGATTGTTGTTTGTACTGCCGCAGGCGGTGCAAGAATGCAGGAGGGCATCCTCTCGCTTATGCAAATGGCAAAAACTTCGGGTGCGGTAAAAAGACACAGCGACGCAGGTAATCTCTACATCACCGTGCTTACAGACCCGACAACAGGCGGTGTTACGGCGTCGTTTGCAAT
>OMBR01000976.1_pt1 | contig 12005 bp, 8 predicted proteins | sample 1674041 | NCBI WGS metagenome assembly OMBR01 (sample SAMEA103958138, study PRJEB25191) | human gut metagenome | biome: human-associated habitat [ENVO:00009003]; feature: intestine environment [ENVO:2100002]; material: feces | place: Germany | collected 2013/2015
TATAATAGGAAGAAACTCATTTAGTTTGGATTTATTTTCTTTTTGATGGTTTCGATCATATTTCTTGTAGTTTCGTTTTTTTCGTATTCTTCGGTAACTTTCTTGATACCGTGGATAATTGTGGAATGATCGCGTCCGCCGAGTAAAGAACCTATGGTGTCCAGTGGACTTTCGGTCATATTTTTACATAAATACATTGCAATCTGGCGTGGTTTTGCAACATCACTGCTTCTTGTCTTTGAAATCATCTGATCTACAGAGATGTGATAATGTTCGGAAACAACTTCAATAATGAGCTGTGGTGTGATTTCCCGTGGCTTGTCCGGCGTGATAATGTTGGAAAGTTCCTTTTCTGCAATATCCAGACTTTCTACTTCTACCTCAATCTTACGGACAAACGGTGCATACTCCTTTGCAGCAGCAATCGCTTCTTTTACTCCGCCTGCAGCTCCGATATGATTATCTTTCAGCAATACCCCGTCGGAAAGATTATATCTGTGGTTATTTCCACCACCGATTCTTACTGCATATTTTTCAAAAATACGATTGTTTGGTGTTGTCTTTCTGGTATCCAGAAGTTTGATTCCGGTTCCTTTTAATAATTCTGCCACGGAATGTGTGTAGGTTGCAATTCCGCTCATACGCTGCAGATAATTCAGTGCGGTACGCTCTCCGCATAAAAGGGTCCGGATATCGCCATGCACTTTTGCCATAAGCTGTCCCTTATGAACTTCTGCTCCATCCTGCACCAAAAATTCAACGGTTGTCTTTTCATCGAGAAGTGTAAACACTCTCTCGAATACCTGCAGCCCGCATATAATGCCATCTTCTTTGCAGATAAGATCCACTTCTCCTGCCTGTGGATGAGGCATGACACTGTTTGTGGAGACATCCTCACTTGTGATATCTTCTTTTAAAGCACTGAGAATCCATGGATCTACATTTAATTTTAAAGTTACCTGATCGTACATCTCTCTCTCCTGATTTTCTTATTTTATTTTATCCGACCTGTGCACACTGCTTGCGAAATGCAACCGTTGCTTTTGTCCTTGCATCCTGTACCTGCTGCATCTTTGCATCTGCCGCGATAATCGCTTCCCGTACATATTCATGATACTGGCTCGACAGTGCTGCGGCATCCGCATAGATACTCCGGTCAATTGCCGCAAACAGTTCCGGTGCTGTGGAAATCGTTTCCTTCTGCCCACTCATCTGCTTTGCCGCCCGTTTTGCAAATACAAGGCTTTCCAGCAGAGAATTACTTGCCAGACGGTTTTTTCCGTGTACTCCGTTACATGCCGTCTCTCCCACAGCATACAGACGTTCCATGGACGTATGGCTTTCGTGATCTACCCATACCCCACCCATGAAATAATGCTGTGCCGGTACCACAGGAATGCATTCTTTGGTTACATCATACCCCATTTCACGGCAATGTTCCACAATATTCGGGAAATGTTCCATCAATTCTTCTCTTGGAATGGTACGCAGATCTTCCCATACATGATCTGTTCCATCTTTTGCCATCTGCTTATAAATTTCTTCTGCCAGCAGATCACGCGGCAGCAGCTCATTGACAAACCGTTTCATATTCTTGTCATAAAGCTTTGCCCCTTCTCCGCGGACAGATTCCGAAATCAGAAAACTGCGTTCCTCTTCGTCCGGCGAATAGAATGTGGTCGGATGAATCTGTACATAATTCACATCTTTCAAACGGATTCCATGTTTGATGGAAAGTGCAAGGGCATCTCCGGTCAGATGACGGAAATTGGTCGAATGACGATATAATCCTCCGATTCCTCCACATGCCCAGACGGTATGCTCCGCTTCCACCGTTTCAATTGTACCGTCCTCCCTGCGGATTACGGTTCCGTAACAGCAGTTATCCTTCGTCACAATATCTACCATCCTGGTATTTTCCAATATGGTAATATTCGGACACTTGCGGGCAGCAGCAAGCAGCTTGCTTGTAATTTCTTCTCCTGTAATATCCTCATGAAAAAGGATACGCTTGTCCGAATGTGCTCCCTCTCTGGTAAATGCAAGATTGCCATTCTCGTCACGGGCAAAATCCACGCCAAATCCGATCAGGTCATGAATCACATCCTGTGACGAACGGATCATAATCGATACGGATTCCCGGTCATTTTCATAATGTCCCGCTTTCATCGTATCCTCAAAATAACTGTCATAATCACTGTCATCCTTAAGCATACAGATTCCTCCCTGTGCAAGATAAGAATCACTGCTCTTAACATCTGACTTTGTAATAATTGTAATCTGTTTCTCCCGCGGAAGATTTAATGCACAGTATAAACCGGAACATCCGCTTCCCACGATCAGAATATCTGTTTTCATTTTTGCCACCTTCTGTATGAATATTTCAATAGTGTTTGACATGCAGTATAGCACATATCTTTACAGGTGACAAGACAGTGAACCTTTTTAATTAAATCCAACCACTTTTTGCGACAGACGGTATGCCGCAACTGAAATTTTTCTTCCGCTTCTTCCCGGCAGATTCATGGTCTGTCCCATAATGCCGTTGCGCAGGCGGTGAAACAGCCCGATATCCTTGTTTTTGATATACCGCCACAATTCACGCTTTTTCTCAAGGTTTTCTTCTGTGCCGGAACGCAGCAGCATAACCGTCGTGACAACCGTGATAATTTCCAGATAGTTTATCATATAATGCCGGCATTTATAATTGGACACTTTATTCAGATCCACATCGTCAATCATGATCTTATTCACACGGATCTGCTGGTCAATCCGGCTGATCATCACCTTCTCATTGACGGACTGATCCTCTCTTCCGATAAAATAACGGTAAAAATCCACATCCATATAATACATCGTCCGCACATGCGGCAATGGCTTATATACATAAATGTTATCCACATAAAAAGTATGTTTCGGCAGTTCAAGTCCACATTCCCGGAGAAGTTTTGTACGATAGATCACGGAATGCATCAGTATGTAATGTCCTTTATAAAAATGCCGCACATCACTCCAGGTAAAGATCTGATCTTTCGGAAAACCGGTCTGACGCATGACCCGCTTGTGTTTTGCCCCTTCCTTCTCATATACATAATTTGCCAGAAGCATATCAAGTGCCACACTTCCCCCTGCAATCTCCCTAAGCTTTGCAAGAATCGCCTGATAAGCGTTCCAGTCTACCCAGTCATCACTGTCCACTACCTTAAAATATAAACCGGTTGCATTGCGGATTCCCGCATTCACAGCTTCTCCATGTCCCCCGTTCTCCTGATGAATTGCTTTTACAATCGTTGGATATTTTTCGGCATATTCATCTGCAATCGCAGCGGTATCATCCTTTGATCCGTCATCCACAATCAGAATCTCCACATCTTCCCCTCCCGGAAGAATCGATTCAATGCAGTGACGCATATAATCCTGTGAATTGTAACACGGTATTGTAAATGTTAATAATTTCATATGTTTTCCCTTCGTACAAACCTGCTGAAAAAATAATTGATAGACCTATTATAAATGAGAATTTATAAACAGTCGAGAGATATTATCTTAACATTTGCTTAATCTTTTTCCATTGTTATTTTTGTTCATAATTTATTTACAAATCTCTCATAAACTCCACACACCGGCGTCATAATTGCAAACTATACTTTAGTCATACCTAAGAAATAAACTTTTTCTTTTTCATAATCCTCGCACCGCAAGGCGCGAGGTCCTCCCTTTTTTAGAGATTAATTTTTTCTCATAACACATAAAAAGAGCTGTCCTGTCCGGACAGCTCTTTTGCTTACTCTTTGATTTCCATCTTAATGGCATTCCAATACGCGGAAAAAGCACTGGGAACTGCATAGTTTTCCACTGCTTTCTGTGCCTCAGTAAATAAAATATTTTCTTTTGGTGCCGTAGTTTCTTCTACGAGAACCACATAGGCATGCATATGCCACTCCACATGGGAAAAAATGTGTCTGGCCGGTGCAAGTGCCTGTATCCGTATCGGTGAAAACCCCTGGTTTTTCACATATTCCAAAGCCTCCTGCTGCTCTAAGATACCCGAAACATTTAAAAGTTCATACAGGCCTGCTAAAAGCCCCTTCGCCGGCCGCTTGCGCAATGCCACATGTTCTCCGTCCCGGATGACAAACACCGTGCGCTCCTCGATTCTGCGCGCTTTTGCCCTGGTTTTCACCGGAATCGTGTCAATTTTATCCTGCAGACGTGCCTCACAGAATCCATACCATGGACATTCCGGACAATGCGGTGCCCCATTCGGCACACACACCATTGCGCCTAACTCCATCAGTGCCTGGTTAAATTTGCGCGGAATCAGACCATTCGTTACTTCCGTTTCCATCATCGCCTGCAGGCTGCGCTCCATCGCACTGCGGACCGACTGCTTCATGATATCCGAATCATCTGCGCACACACGGGAAATCACCCGCAGCACATTCCCGTCCACCGCCGGAACCGGCCGGTTATAGGCAATCGAAGCGATCGCTCCTGCCGTATAGCTTCCGATGCCTTTCAGGCGAAGCAGTTCTTCCACCGTATCCGGAATTGTCCCGCCATACTGCTCCATAATCTGTTCCGCTGCGGCATGCAGATTCCGGACACGGTTGTAGTAACCAAGTCCTTCCCACAGTTTCAGATAACGATCCTCCGGACACGCGGCAAGCGCCTCCACATCGGGAAGTGCCTCCATAAACCGTGCAAAGTAAGGTTTAACGGCTTCTACCCTTGTCTGCTGTAACATGATCTCAGAAATCCATACTTTATATGCCTTCGGATCATCTCTCCAGGGGAGTACGCGTGCATGCCCATCAAACCAGTCCTGCAATGGCTTTACCAGCTTCTTTAATTCAAAATCCGCTACCATATTACACCCGCAGGAAAAACGCACGATATCCCGGAATCTCAAATCCACCATTCAATGCAATTTTTTCTCCGGTGATCAGGTCGGTGGCTTCCGCTGCTCCGGCATCAAATCCTGCATAAAACGGACTGTCTGCCGCATTGATCGCAACGTAGACGCGTTCCCCTTCCCATTCTCTTTCAAACACGCACTGTCCATTGGTCAGAACTTTAGACATAAAGTTTCCATACTGCAGTGCTTTGGACTGTTTCTTTGCCTCTGCCAGTTTTGAAATCCACTCTGTCAGATCATTCCACTCCGGTTTCTCAAACGATGGACGAAGTGCCGGATCTCCATCTTCTTTGCGTCCTTCTGCGCCCCACTCACTTCCGTAATATACGCATGGGATTCCCGGCATCCCAAAAGCAAGCGCGTAAATCAGCGGCAGATGATTTTTATTGGTCAGAATGGAGGCCACACGGGTCACATCATGATTATCCACGAAAGACAACAGGTGTTTTCCCTTATATAACGTCCAGTTTTCCGGTCCGAACTGACGAAGCAGGGAATGATTGATCTCAAACATGTTCATGCAGTTAAAGCTGGAATACAATCCCTTGTAACACTCATAGTTCGTCACCGAATGCAGCATTTCATCGTTCATCAGCTGGTTATAATCCCCATGCAGTGTCTCTCCGACAAGGAAAAAGTCTGGTTTTAATTCATTACAGAAACTGCGCAGTCTGCGCACAAAATCATGATCCAGACAATATGCCACGTCCAGCCGCAGTCCGTCAATATCAAATTCGTCTACCCATCCTTTGATGGCAGAAAAGATATGCTGGATCACCTCTTCATTGCGCAGGTTCAGTTTGACCAGATCATAGTTTCCTTCCCAGCCCTCATACCATAAGCCGTCATTGTAGTTGGAATTTCCGTCAAAGGCAATGCGTCCGAACCAGTTCACATAAGGGGACTGCTCCCGGTTTTTCAAGACATCCTCAAATGCCCAGAACCCTCTTCCCACATGGTTGAATACACCGTCAAGTACCACGCGGATTCCTTCTTTGTGCAGATTGTTGCATACATTTGCGAAATCCTCATTTGTACCCAGGCGGGTATCAATCTTTGTATAATCCCTGGTATTGTATCCATGTGTGTCCGACTCAAATACCGGAGAAAAATAAATGGCATCGGCCCCTAATTTTTTAATATGAGGAATCCAGTCATTTACTTTTTCAATTCTATGTTCCAGCACACCGTCATTTTCAAATGGTGCTCCGCAGAACCCAAGCGGATAAATCTGATAAAAAACACTTTCGTAAGCCCACATATATTTATTAATTCTCCTTTCGGTTTTCTATCATTTTATGTTACATTTCATCCGGCATGATAATGGCCGCAATGATGTATGCAATCAGTCCACTGCCACCCACAAGTGTAAAGATCACCCAGATCAGACGAATCACGGTCGGATCTACGTCAAAATAGTTTGCGATTCCGCCACATACTCCACAAACCTTTTTATCTGTACTGCTCTTGTATAATCTTTTCTTCATAGTATTTCCCTCTTTTCTGAAAATCTGCAATTGTCAGGATAGTTTCAGTATACACAATCCCGAATAAAATTTCCACTGTCCCTTCAACTGTTCATGCCTGGTTAAGAAAACTTTAAGGATTTTGCAAAATCAAAAGAATGCATAACAATTTGCAAGATAGATAGATGTTGTATGAACTGTTCTGTGATAAAATCAAGAAAATAATGAAAAGATTACCAAGAGGGGAGATATAACATGCAAACCTGTACTTTAAACGGAACCTGGCAGCTTTCTGCCGGACACCGTTCTTTAGAATCTGTAGATATGCAGATTCCCGGCACTGTACTTTCCGGGCTTCTTGCCGCCGGAAAAATAAAAGATCCATTTTACCGTACCAATGAGGATGCTACACGCGCATTGTTCTGGAAGGATTATGTTTTCACCCGGACGTTTGATGTCGATGAAGAACTCTTGGCCCAACAACATATTGTTCTGGTGTGTGAAGGACTTGACACACTTGCGGAAATCAGCATCAACGGCACATTCCTTGCAAAAACAGATAACATGCACCGTACCTGGAAATTCCAGGCAAAGAAACTTCTGCACCCCGGAAAAAACGAAATTCAGATTGTTTTTCGTTCTGTGCTGCGTTTTATCGAAGATTATCCTTATGAAGCCCATAAAAAAATCAATTATATTCCGTGCGGCTCCATGAAAGGAAACCAGCTTTTGCGCAAAGCACACTCCATGTTTGGCTGGGACTGGGGTCCACAGACCATCGATGCCGGAATTTTCCGGGACATTTATTTGCAGGGATATTCCCATGCCAGAATCGAAGACATCCGCATCCATCAGCAGCATGCCAAAAACGTTTCCGTCCAGACATCCATAACACTTTCCGAATCCGTTCCGGGACAAAAACTTTGCGTGGAACTCTCAGAAGACGGTGCAGACAAACCGCTGCAGACGAAACTGTGTAAAACAAATGCAGACGGTGTGGCAGCGGTGGATTTTGTGATCGAAAATCCAAAACTCTGGTGGCCGAATGACTATGGCGATCAGCCTCTTTATATCGTCAGGACCACTTTACTGGATGAGGACGGAACAAGCCTGGAATCTATCACCAGACGGATCGGTCTGCGCACATTAACGATCAGCCAGGAAAAAGACGAATGGGGAAATGAATTCGCCTTCTGTGTCAATGGTGTCAAAATTTTTACCCGCGGGGGAAACTATATTCCGGATGACTGTCTGTACACAAGAATTACCGAAAAGAAGCTGGATTATATTCTGGAAAGCTGCCGCAGGGCACACTTTAACTGCGTCCGTGTATGGGGTGGCGGTTACTACCCTTCCGATGCTTTTTATGATCTCTGTGATGAAAAAGGGCTGATCGTATGGCAGGATCTGATGTATGCCTGCAATGTCTACGATGTAACGGACGCGTTTGCCGAAAACTGCAGGCAGGAGACCTATGATAATGTGCGCCGTCTGCGCCACCACGCCAGCCTTGGTTTATGGTGCGGCAACAACGAAATTGAATCTGCCTGGGATCACTGGGGCGATTTCCAGAAAGAAACTCCTTATCTTCGTGCCGATTATATCAGATTGTTTGAAGAAGTCCTCCCGAAAGCCGTACAAGAGGCAGACGGTGAAACCTTTTACTGGCATTCTTCCCCGTCATCCGGCGGCTGTTTTGACAATCCGGATGATGCAAACCGCGGAGATACCCACTACTGGGATGTCTGGCATGGACAGAAACCATTTACCGACTACCGCAAATATTTTTTCCGTTTCTGCTCCGAATTCGGTTTTCAGTCTTTCCCATGTGCAAAGACCGTCAACAGTTTTACTTTGGAAGATGACCGCAATATTTTCTCCCGTGTCATGGAAAGCCATCAGAAAAATGATGCGGCAAACGGTAAGATGCTCTACTATCTGTCCGAAAATCTTCGCTATCCAAAAGATCTGACACATCTCCTGTATGCCAGTCAGGTATTACAGGGTATGGCCATCAAATACGGTGTGGACCACTGGCGCCGAAACCGCGGCCGCTGTATGGGAACCCTCTACTGGCAGATCAACGATGACTGGCCGGCACCTTCCTGGTCCAGCATTGATTATTTTGGCAGATGGAAAGCCCTGCATTACATGGCTCAGAAATTTTATGCCCCACACGCGGTCAGTATGACGCTGGAAGATCACAGGTGCCACGTATATTTTTCCAACGAATCCTTCGAAACCACAGAGTATTCTCTCACCCTGTCCATTCGTGACCTGTCAGGGAATGTGCTGGAAACATACGAAACCAAAGGGAACTCCCCGGCCTTTTCCGCTATCGAAACAGCAGTTGTCGATATCTGTTCCTGGGAAGATCAAAAAGACGATGTATTTTTGGAAGCAGTGATACATACAAAAGATCAAAAAGTGTTAAAGGATGTGGAAACACTTGTGCCGTATAAATATTTAAATCTTAAAAACCCGGTTATATCCACGGAAGCAGAAGAAACGAATGATGCTTTTATCCTGCACATTTCCAGTGACTGCTTTGCTCCGTTTGTCGCTTTGGATTTTGACAATGCAGATGTTATTTTTTCTGATAACTTTTTCCACCTGACGGATAAAACGGTACAGGACATCATTGTGAAAAAAGAAGACATCTTACAGGGACATTTTGAAAATGCCGAAGATTTCAGGAAACGCCTTCAGATTCTGTCTCTGGGCACTTCCTATGCCCGTTCCTGAAAAAATGTATTTATCCACGTATCACAAAAATAAAGTGTGCGCTTGTCGCACACTTTCGCGCACGAGCGGTATGTTCAACATAAACTTCAGCGCCGGATCCACTTTCTCGGATTCCGGCGCTGTCTTTTGTTTACAGATGTTCTTCCAGTAAAAGGACATCCCATTTTTTCAATTTCATTCCGTGTTCTGTCATCTTTTGGCTGATCATGTCTTTCTTTCCGGTCAGACTCTCCGGCAGAATCTGCTCCTCATCCGTAAAGTTCATGACAAAATAGAATCGCGTGGTATCACTGACGCGTGTGACAACTTCAAGTCCGGTTTCTTCCGGGATAACGGATGAAACTCCGGCCTCCTGGACTGCCTGATCCAAAATCTTTGCAAGCCCTTCTTCTTCAAACTGGGTTGCAATATAATATGTGGTACCTTTTCCGTATGTATTCTTCGATGCTGCCGGCATTCCTGCATAGAAATCTTCCTCATAAGAGGCAAGTGCTTTCGCACCCTCTAAATGCATCAGATCGCACAAAAGACCGCATGCTGCTGTACTGCCGTCTGCAAACTTTGCCTTATTTTTCTGTTCCGGTGCAAGGGCATCAATCTCCTCAACCCATACCCCCGCCATCTCGCGGAGCGGTCCCGGATAACCGCCCAGATATACATTATCCGACTGTCCGACAATTCCGCTCATAAACGTAGTAATCAGAATACCGCCATTTTTCACAAAATTCTCCAGCGCTTCTTTCATTCCATCCTTTACCATATAAAGCACCGGTGCCACAACAATCTTGTATTTTGAAAAATCCGCATCCACAGGAATCATATCCACACCGATATTCTTTTTGTAAAAATACTGATAGTACTGATGAATCTGATCCACATATTTTAAATCCTCGGACGGACCGCTGGTGTACTCCAGTGCCCAGTAATTATCCCAGTCGAATATCAGTCCGACTTCCGCTTCATTGCGTGATCCCAAAGTACGGTCTCCAAAGCTTTCCAGCTCCGCGCCAAGCTGAGCCACCTCACGAAAAACACGGGTATTTTCACTTCCTGCATGTGCAATCACAGCGCCATGGAATTTCTCACATCCGCCCACACTTCTGCGAAGCTGGAAAAACTGGATCGTGTCTGCCCCATGTGCCAGTGTCTGATAACTTTGTGCCCGCATCTGCCCCGGACGTTTCAGGGAATTGTATTTCTGCCAGTTCTGCTGGCTTGGCGTCTGCTCCATCAGCATAAACGGCTCATCTTTTAAGCCGCGCATCAGATCGTGTGTCATGGCAATGCTGCTCCACGGCGTATCATAGGAAGGATAATTATCCCAGGATACAACATCCATCTCCTTTGCCCATTTGAAATAATCAAGTCCTTTAAACGTTCCCATCAGGTTTGTTGTGACAAATGCATCCGGCTTGACACTCCGGATCGCGTCGCGCTCCATCTTGAAGCATGCTAACTGGCTATCCGAATAAAATCTGCGATAATCAATGGAAATACCTGCAAAAGCAGTCTTTTCACTTCCGATTCCGTCACTTAACGCATTTGGCGGTACCACATCATCCCAGTCGTAAACGGTATGTCCCCAGAATTCCATATTCCAGGCCCTGTTTAATGCATCAATTGTCTTATACTTATCTTTCAGCCACACACGGAATGCCTTCTGACAGTTCTCACAGAAACACTCGTTTCCATATTCGTTGCTGACATGCCAGCAGGTCACATGTGGATTGTCTGCATAGCGCTCTGCCAGTTTATATGCCAGTTCACGCGCATAATGTTTAAACACAAAAGAATTCGGGCAGGCATTGTGACGGCCGCCAAATTTGTGCTGTCTTCCTTCATAATCAGTAAACATCACTTCCGGATATTTACGCACCATCCATCCCGGAAGGGCTGCCGTGGAAGTGGCAAATACGATATCGTAATTTTCTTTCGAAAGCATATCCACGATCTCGTCAAGCTCATCAAAATTATATTCATGCTCCGATGGCTGGATCTTTGCCCATGAAAATACATTGATTGTCGCGGTATTGATGTGTGCATCCTTAAAAATGCGCATATCTTCCTGCCAGATATCCTTCGTCCACTGATTCGGGTTGTAATCTCCTCCGTAGAGGATTCTCTTAAAATGCGTGCTCATAGTTTTCCTCCTGTTTTTTCATACTTGCACAGTCTGTAAAATGAACGGACAAAATAAAAGATTCTGAATATCTTATAACTTTTTTGTCCCATCCTTATTTTTCTCAATCATATATCATCACAGCAAAAAATTGTATAACAGGATAAACCAGTATTTATAACATTTTGAAACTATTTTCTTTTGTATTGTTTTATGCTATGATACCAATAAAAATATCAGACAATTGCCTGATGCACTATCGTTAAAAAGGGGAAAACCATGCCTATCTATTTCAGCAATACCTTAAACCGGGAACCGTTCCAGTTTGATTCGGTCGGAAACCACTGGATGCAGGAATCCCTCCACCGCCCGCAGGGCTATCCAAAGTACCATTATCTGCAGACCGAACAGGGCTGCGGGATCTTAACCATTGATGGAAACGAACTACTCCTTCCTGAAGGCCACGGAATTCTGATCACACCGCATGTCCCACATGCTTACCGGACTGCGGATCAGGGGGTCTGGATGACCTGTTTTGCCACCTTCGGAGGTACATTAGAAGCGCAGCTTTCACAAATATTTGGCAACGAGCGCATCCTCTTCACCGAAAAAGAAACGGCACTGGAAATCAGAGATCAGATTGATAAAGCTGTGACACATTTTGAAACCGAACCGAACAATCTCCGCCAGCTCTCCTGTGACTGTTATGCACTGCTGCTGCAGTTTTCCAATAGATTTTTCCACGCCAACACCAGCG
>OMBR01000979.1_pt1 | contig 11983 bp, 8 predicted proteins | sample 1674041 | NCBI WGS metagenome assembly OMBR01 (sample SAMEA103958138, study PRJEB25191) | human gut metagenome | biome: human-associated habitat [ENVO:00009003]; feature: intestine environment [ENVO:2100002]; material: feces | place: Germany | collected 2013/2015
AAAGATTGTGATTTTTTAGGGATAAATATAGGATTATTGGGGTTGACGAACCAGATGGAAAACGTTATAAATGAGGTGGTATTGATTTTTAATACCCGAGAATATAACACAACACGGAGGAATTCAGATGGGGATCATGAGTTCAGAATGGCGTGGCAGACTGCAGCATTGGATGCGCACGCTGAAGGATGATTTTTACAGACCTTTGGGGGAGATTTCCTGGGAAGCGTTCCGCACAATGGATCATTTATCTCAGGAGGAAGCGATGAATGGCCCGTTCGAGCCTGTAGAGCCCGGCTTTACCTGGGGCAAGACCTGGGAATATTGCTGGTTTAGAGGCAAAGTGGTTCTGCCTGCAGAAGCACAGGGCAAGAGAATTGTCATGGATTTAAAACCGGACGGCGAATCCACGCTGTTTGTAAACGGTCAGGAATTCGGTACCTACCGTGCTTCCTGGGTAACCCAGAAGCATCATTTCGTAGAAGATAACGTTCTGACCACTGACGCTGTGGCAGGAACAGAATATGAAATCCTGATGGAAACCTACGCAGGCCATTATTATCCGGAATCTCCGGACGGCGGCTGCGCAACCGGCCCGGTACTTCCCGGCGCATATCAGGACCCGCTGGAAGAGGGCAAGAGACGTACCCTCGGTATCTGCACCTTCGGTATCTGGAATGAAGACGCATATCAGCTGTGGATGGATGCAGACACCTTAAGACAGTTGTTGGACAAGCTCGATCCGAATTCCCTGCGGGCTGCAAAGATCGCAGAGGCGCTGGAGGCCTTTACCCTTGTGGTTGATTTTGAGCAGGATGAGGCTGGCAGAATCGCATCCTACAAGGCAGGCAGAGAAGCACTCCGCCCTGCACTGGAAGCGAAGAACGGTTCCACTATGCCTGTATTCTACGCAATCGGCAATGCCCATATCGATCTGGCATGGCTGTGGCCGATGGCAGAGACACACAGAAAGACAGAGCGTACCTTTGCAGCACAGCTGCGCCTGCTGGAAGAATATCCGGAAGAGAAACCTGCATACCTCCGTCTGAATGTGCTGACAAAAGGCTACCTGCCCCCCGACTGCAACGAAAAAGCCTCGAACGCCGCCAAAGGCAAGGCATGCAAATATTGCTACATCAAGACTACCCGAGAGCGGCAGGCCGACACTGACGAGAGCAAGCCTATCTCCATCCAAGAGATGCAGGAAATGTCTCCCCTGGAAATAGCCAGACTCTACTACCGCGAAACCGAAGGAGAAGAGATGGACCCAGAACTTTGCCAGCTGATGGAGACTGTCATGCAAAAAGTGAAAAGCAAGAACAACTCCTAATCATTTGTCCGGAACATGAAACTCCAGAAACTCACCATAAAGAACCTTGCCTCCATAGAAGATGCCGTCATCGACTTTGAGAACGGACCGCTAAGCGAGGAATCCCTTTTCCTTATCTGCGGCGAGACGGGTGCAGGGAAGACAACCATTCTCGACGCCATCTGCCTGGCACTCTACAACGAAACGCCCCGCATGGACCATGCCGAGAACGAAAAATACAAAGACCTGAGCCAGACTTTCTCTGCCAAAAAGGAAGATGTTGCCATCAACGACAGCCGACAACTGATGCGCCGTAACACCAGTGAAGCATGGACGGAGCTGGAGTTTACCGGCTCAAACGAAATGCCCTACACCGCCCGATGGTACGTGGCGCGGGCACACCGCAAGATTTCAGGAGCCGTGCAGGATGTGCGCTGGACACTGGAAAACAATAAAAGCGGCGCACAGCTCAACAAAAAGAATGAGATAAAGGCGGAAATACAAGCTGCAGTGGGGTTGACCTTCGAACAATTCTGCCGCACCACCATGCTGGCGCAAGGCGACTTCACCAAGTTCCTGCAAAGCAAGGAAAGCGAAAAATCGGATATTCTGGAAAAGCTGACCGGTACAAGTATCTACTCCGAAATAGGTGCCGAAATATATGCCGCCACCAAGGAAAGACGGACGGAATACGAAAACCAGAACCGGAAGCTGGAAGGCATCCACATCCTGGCAGAAGAAGAAGTCACTGCAATCAAGGAAGCCATAGCCACGCAAAATGCCGGAGTCAAGGAAGCCAATGAGCAGAAAACTACCGCCCTCGCAAAACGGGACTGGCTGAAGAAATACTCCGAACTCCTCCTCACCCGTGAACAGCAAAAGAAGATGTGGGAAGGGAAGCAAGCGCAACTGCAATCGGACGAATTCAAACAGAAAGAACTCCTGATTAAAGAATGGAATGCCACCGCCGACGCCCGCAACTGGCTCTCTACCTTGAAACAGCAGCAACAGCAACAACAACAGAACTATGCACAAGCCGGAATGTTAAGAGCATCCTTTGCCCGGCTGGACGGAGGAAGCAAGTGGCTATGCGGTTTCCTGAAAGAGCAAGAAGACAAGCTGCATCGTGCCGAGAAGTACTTGCAAGAGCATTCGCCCTTACTGCCCATGTTCGAGCAAAGCCAATCCATCATTACCGGCCTAAAATCCGCACTCGATGCCCAAACACGCATCGGCACCTACAACGCGCACCTTGAAAGACTTGCCGCGCAACAACCCGTAAAAGTCAAGGAGCGTACCGACAAGGAAGCTGCCCTCACCCGGAAAGAACAAGAGAACCATACATTGCAAAACGAAATAAACCTCCGGAACAAGCAGCTTGAAACCATGGACCGCCCTGCCCTGCAAGACAAGAAAAACAAACTCGATGCCGGACGGGAGAACCTGCTGCAAGCATTGAGCGCCTTGTCTTTACTGGCTGAAACGGAAAGGACACTGAACGAGGCAAAGGAAAACGAAAAGGCTTTGAACGCCAAAGTGGAGGCGTGCCAAAAGCAATACGTCCTCCTGCAAACGGCATTCGACAGCAAGAAAACAAGTTATGATGACATCCGCACCCTCTACGACAAGCAAAAGGAAGCCGTAGAAGAGTGGGCAAAGGAAACACGCTCCCGGCTTGTCGTCGGGGATACTTGCCCCGTGTGCGGACAAGAAATAAAATCGCTTTGCAAAGATGAAGATTTCCAGTCTGTCCTTGCTCCCATACGCACCTCCCTGGAAACAAAAGAGAAAGAATACAAGGAAACCGAGCAGGCATTGAACAACAACCGGACAGAATCCAATACCTACGGAACGCTGGCAGAGAATGCCCGTCAGTCCACAGCAAGAGCGCTCCGGAGCTACAACCTTGCCCGTACTGACGCACAGGCCAAATGCGCCCAATGCAACGACGTCGGCCTCTCCACAACCACCGGCGAAACCCTGAAGAAGCTACTGGAAGAGAACAAGCTGGAAGCAGACAAACTGAACGAAAAGCTCACGGAAGTTCAAAAGCTCAGCGCACAAATCATAACTCTGCAACGGCAAAAGGACGAATGCCAAAAACATGTGGACGCTGCACGCCAAGCCTTCAACTCTGCCGACAGAGTGCTGAATGAGCTGAAAAACAACATCGTCAATTACGAGTCGCTCACCGCCAACGAAAAAGAGAACATACGTGCCACCATGGACCGCGTCACTCCCCACATCCTCTGGGAAGGATGGAACACGGAATGGGAGAACTCCCCCCTCTCCTTTATTGACCGCCTGACGCAAGCTACGCGCAACTACCGGCTGGCGCAGGAAAAACAAAGAGAACTGAAATCCGCCATTGCCCTTATCCACAAAGAGCTGGAAGGGATAAACATCAACAAGGAAAGCATCGATGCCGCATTCCCCGACTGGCGCAACGCACCTGCAGCTACACAGGAAATGGAAATCAAGAACCTGGGGATTGCCTGGAATAATCTGAATACACAAGCAAGCGGACTGAAACAAAGCATATCCTCCACCGCAGACCAAATGGCAAGGCTGCAAAAGGATTTAACCGGGTTCTATGCCGCCAACCCCACTCTCGACGAGGAGCGTATCACCGTCCTATCCGCTTGGTCCGGCTCCCGGATAGAAGCATTGCGTGCCTCACTGCAGACACTTAAAGAGGAAGAAGTAGCTGCATCGACCTCCTTTCATCTGGCCACCGGACAAGTGGAAGAGCACATCAACCGGAAGCCCGAAATAGAAGAAAACGAAAACCTCGAAACCCTGGATGCACTCATCGCGAATCTCGAAGAAAAGATAACCGTCGGCAACCAATCCATCGGCCAGCAGAAGTTACGCCTAGAAGAAAACACCCGTAACATCGACCGGATAAAGGAAGAAAAGGAACGTGCCGACCGGTTACGCGAAGAGTATCTGAAGTGGGACCGCCTCTGCCGTCACTTCGGTGACGAACGGGGAAAGAACTTCCGCAACATAGCCCAGAGCTTCGTCTTGAAAGAACTGCTGGCAGGCGCCAATTTCTATCTGCAACGCTTGACCGACCGCTACGAACTGGAATGCCAGGCCGGTTCGCTCACCATCCTGCTGCGCGACTTCCATCAAGGAGGTGCGGCACGTCCGGCATGCACCTTATCGGGCGGCGAAAGCTTCCTGGTATCTCTGTCACTTGCCCTCGGACTTTCTTCCCTCAGCCGCCAGAGCCTCTCGGTAGACACACTGTTCATCGACGAAGGCTTCGGCACACTGAGCAGCGACTATCTGAACACCGTTATGGACACATTGGAAAAACTGCACCGGATGGGTGGCAAGAAGGTAGGCATCATCAGTCACGTGGAAGGACTGAAAGAGCGCATAAAGACCCAGATACAAGTACGGAGGATAGACAGTTCAAGAAGCGAAATAGAAGTGGTGAATACCCTCTAAGCTGGCATCGGGATAAAGAAAACGAATGTTTTTTCGGCTCTTGATAGTACAAGCACCTGCATTATTGTGTATTTTTGCAGTCTCATAAAAAAGAAAAGACAATGAAAAAGTTCATGAAAGGAGCCCGGTTTACTCCTAAAAACTATTCCGACGAAGTAGAAGCCAAAATTCAACATTATAAGAAAGAAGGATATAAACTGCCGATGCGAAGCGCACTCCGTACCGAGGAGCAGTTAGCCGGTATCCGTGCAAGCGCCAAAATCAACACGGCCCTGCTGGATTATCTCTCCGAGAACATTCGCGAAGGCATGTCCACAGCTGAAATTGACCATATGGTGTATTGCTTCACCACAGACCACGACGCCATCCCCGCCCCCTTCATGTACGAAGGCTTCCCAAAAAGTGTGTGCACCAGCATCAACGATGTAGTGTGCCACGGCATTCCCAGCACCAGGGAATTCCTGAAAAGCGGTGATATTGTAAATGTCGATGTATCCACCATTTACAAAGGTTACTTTGCCGACGCATCACGCATGTTCATGATTGGCGAAGTCAGCCCCGACATGCAGAGACTGGTACAGGTCACCAAAGAATGCCGTGACATAGGCATACAGACCGCACAGCCCTGGGCACGCCTCGGTGACGTAGGCGCCGCCATCCAGGAGCATGCGGAAAAGAACGGATACAGCGTGGTACGCGACCTCTGCGGACATGGCTGCGGCGTCAAGTTCCACGAAGAACCGGATGTGGAACACTTCGGCAAACGTGGTACGGGCATGCTGATAGTGCCGGGCATGACGTTCACCATCGAACCGATGATTAACATGGGAAGCTACGAAGTCTTTATCGACGAAGCCGACGGATGGACCGTCTGCACAGACGACGGACTGCCTTCTGCCCAATGGGAAAGCCAAATCCTGATTACTGAAGACGGAAACGAAATATTGACACAATAAGGCGGACACTTCAAAACACTTATGGAGATAGTATTACTGATTATAGGGATAATCATCGGAACCGTAGTCGGCTATCTGGCGGCAGACCGCAAGTCTGCCGCACTGAGGGCGGAAATCAGCGGGACAAAGAAGGAAATAGAATTATTGAAGCTGCAGAAGGAAGAAGCCGAAGCGTTGCACAAGCGCATGAACACCGAGTTCGAGAATCTCTCCAACCGTATCTTCCAGAGCAAAGCCGAAGACTTTACCAGGCTGAATGCCGAACACCTGGGCAATCTGCTCCGTCCGCTGGGCGATAACCTGAAGGACTTCCGCCAAAAGGTGGAACAAGTATACAGCACCGAAGCCAAAGAACGCTTCTCGCTGGGTGAACGCATCAAGGAACTGGTGGAACTGAACAACCGCCTCAGCGAAGATGCCAACAACTTGACCCGTGCCCTGAAAGGAGACTCCAAAATGCAAGGCAACTGGGGCGAAATGATTCTGGAACGTCTGTTGCAAGCCTCCGGACTGATTGAAGGCGAACACTACTTCCGCCAGGAGTTTCTAAAAGACGAACGGGGCGAAGCCATCATCAACGAGGAAAGCGGGCAGAAGATGCAGCCCGACATCATCGTGAAATACCCCGACGAACGGGAAATGATTATCGACTCCAAAGTGTCGCTGACTGCCTATGCTGCCTACACCTCTGCCGAAAGCAAGGAGGAGCAGGCACACTTCCTGAAAGCACACCTGCAATCTGTCCGCTCCCACATCGACGAGCTCAGCCATAAAGACTACTCGCATTACGACGCCCAATCACCGGATTTCGTTATGATGTTCATCCCCACCGAAGGTGCCTACCTCCTCGCCATCGAAAGCGATGCCCACCTCTGGGAATATGCCTACAACAAAAAGGTGGTACTAATGAGCCCCACCAACCTGATTAGCGCCCTGCGCCTCTCGCTCGACCTTTGGAAGAAGGAGAACCAGGTAAAGAATGTGCAGGCCATCATCAAGCGCGGCACCATCTTATATGAAAAGATTGCAGGCTTTACCGACACCTTCCTCGGTATCGGCGACCGGCTGGCCAGCCTGCAAAGGGATTACGACAAAGCCTTCAACCAGCTCTCGGACGGTAACGGCAGCGTAGTGCGCCAAGCCGAAATGCTGAAAGGCATGAGCCTCACTCCCAAGAAACGCATTTCTCCAAGATTGCTGCCCAAAGATACCATTCAAGAAGAAACAGAAGAGGAAAACGATAACATTCAATAAAACATCCAACATGAAAACTCTGAAAGACCACATTCTCCTTCACCAAGAACCATTCATACGAGGTCTGTGTCAACAGGAATTACCACCGGAGAAGTAACAGCCATTCTGGCAAATGCACCGATTCATATCAAGGAATAAAGAAAAAGCGACGAAGAATCCACTCCACTTTCTTTCAATAGAGAGGAAATGCCCCGAACAAAAAACTCCGGCAAAGCCCTGAAGGACAAGCCGGAGTTTTTTTTATCTCAAGACGGACAAGGAAGATTATCCGCCAAAGTTATCGAACATCAGGTTCTGAGCCGGAACACCGAGGTCGTCGAGCATCTTCTCAACAGCTTTCGACATCGGACCGGGACCGCACATGTAGTATTCGATGTCTTCGGGAGCTTCGTGGTCTTTCAAGTAAGTCTCGTAAATTACGTTGTGTACGAAGCCCGGAGTATACTTCACGCCCGCTGCATCGGCTGCCGGATCGGGACGGTCCAGTGCAAGATGGAACTTGAAGTTGGGGAAATCCTTTTCAATCTGCAGGAAGTCTTCCAGATAGAACACTTCATTCAATGCACGTGCACCGTAGAAGTAATTCATCACGCGGTCTGTAGTGTGCAGTGTCTTCGTCATGTGCATAATCTGTGCACGCAACGGAGCCATACCGGCACCACCACCGACCCACATCATCTCCTTCTTGGAGTCGAATATCGGATGGAAGTCTCCGTAAGGGCCACTCATGGTTACCTTATCACCCGGTTTCAGGGTAAAGATATAAGAAGAAGCGATACCCGGCATTACATCCATGAAGCCCGGGCCCTGGTCTTTCGGCTTGAACGGAGGCGTGGCGATACGTACCGTCAGCATAATGCGGTCGCCTTCGGCAGGATAGTTGGCCATAGAATAGGCACGGATGGTTTCTTCGTCATTGCGGCACTTCAAGCCCAGCAGACCGAATTTCTCCCATGCAGGCAGATACTCATCACCGATAAGGCTCTTGTCGATGTCCTTATCATAATCCATCGAATATTTAGGAATCTTAATCTGCGCATAAGAACCCGGAACGAAATCCATGTGCTCGCCTTTGGGCAATGCAACGATGAACTCTTTGATGAACGTAGCCACATTCTTGTTGGAGATAACCTCGCACTCCCACTCTTTTACGCCCAGTACGCTTTCGGGAACCTTGATGGCCATATCGCCTTTCACTTTCACCTGGCAACCCAGACGCCAGTGATCTTGTATTTGCTTACGGCTGAAGTGCGGGGTCTCAGAAGGCAGGATTTCGCCTCCGCCTTCCAGCACCTGGCATTTGCACTGTCCGCAGGAACCTTTACCACCGCAAGCGGAGGAAAGGAACACACCGTTTACAGACAGCGTATTCAGCAATGTAGAACCGGAAGCTACGTCCAGTTCCTTGTCGCCATTGATAGTCAGTTTTACATTACCCGAAGGCACCAGGAAATTCTTGGCAACCAGCAGGATAACAACAAGCAGGATGACAACCACGAGGAATACTCCAATGCTTGCTAATATCATATTCATATCCATTGTTTTATTCCTTTCTTTTAGATGTTCAAACCAGAGAAACACATAAATGCCATTGCCATCAGACCTACAGTGATGAACGTGATGCCCAGCCCTTTCAACGGAGCCGGAACGTCAGAATAGGCCATTTTCTCACGGATGGCAGCCAAACCCACGATAGCCAGCAACCAACCGATACCGGAGCCCAACGCATAAGAGACAGCATCAGCAATGCCACCGATGAATTTCGGGTCGCTCTCACCCAGCGTGATGCGCTGCTGCATGAAAAGGGAAGCACCCATGATGGCACAGTTTACAGCAATCAGCGGCAGGAAGATACCCAGTGAAGCATACAGCGAAGGGCTGAAACGCTCTACAATCATTTCCACCAACTGAACGATAGCTGCGATTACAGCAATGAAAAGAATAAAGCTCAGGAAGCTGAGGTCAACGCCTTCAATGATTGCGTTGGCAGCCAGCACCTTGGTCTGCAATAAATAGTTGACCGGAAGCGTAACCACCAACACGAAAGTTACGGCGATACCCAGTCCTACGGCAGTCTTCACATTCTTCGATACGGCAAGGTAAGAACACATACCGAGGAAGAACGCGAATATCATGTTGTCCACAAAGATAGAGCGGACGAATAAACTTATTAAATGTTCCATATCTCTTCGATAAATTAAGAATTAAAGAATTAAAGAATTAAAGCAATGAGAACTTGTACTGCAGCAGAGCAGCCCATTTTTCATTCTTTCATTTTTCATTCTTCATTTATTTATTACTGCTTTTCCTGCAATTCTTTGTGACGTGCACGCTGATACCAGATGATGCAAGCGCAGAGAATCAACGCCATTGGCGGCATCAGCATCAAGCCGTTGTTCACATAGCCCAACTTCTGCAGAGGTTCATAGTTCAAGATGTTGAAACCGAGCAGCGTTCCCGAACCCAGAAGCTCGCGGAAGAAGGCTACGATTACCAGAATCTTGGCATATCCCAAACCATTACCCACACCGTCAAGGAAAGATTCCCAGGGACCGTTCTGCATGGCAAATGCTTCCAAGCGTCCCATCAGGATACAGTTGGTAATAATCAGACCTACATATACAGAAAGCTGCACACTTACATCGTAAGCAAAAGCTTTCAGAATCTCACTTACAATAGTTACCAACGCGGCAACAACCACCAGCTGAACGATGATACGGATACGGTTGGGTATCGTCTTGCGCAGCAGTGAAATCACTACATTGGAGAATGCTGTAATCACCGTCACTGAAAGCCCCATCACAATGGCAGGCTCCAGTTTGGCAGTAACAGCCAAAGCAGAACAGATACCCAATACCTGCACGGTAACGGGGTTGTTCAATCCCAGCGGAGTAGAGAATACTTCTTTATTCTTCTTTGAAAACAATTGTCCCATATTCTTATTCCTCCTCATTATTATTAGTTAAAAAGTTCTTGTAGCTGCTCAGACAAGCCTTCAACATGGCATCCACACCTACAGAAGTGATGGTACCACCGGAAATGCCGTCCACCTGATAGTCAGGTTTCTCGACCTTGCCGTTCTTTACAACACCGAGAGCCACCTCGCCGTTCTCCAACGTTTTCTTTCCGGGGAACTCTCCCTGGAAATGCGTGCTGGCGATTTCGGCACCCAGACCCGGAGTCTCACTGGCATGAGAGAAGTAAACACCATAAACGGTATCCTTGTCGCTGTTCAGCGCAACATATCCCCAGATAGCGCCCCAAAGACCGGCACCGTAAACGGGAAATACATATTTCTTCTCACCGTCAACCTCTGCCACGAATACGTGCAGACGGTTATTTTCTTTGGCTTCCTTCTCGTAAGCGGTAGCAAATGCACCGGTATTCTCTGTCAGAGTACCGTCAACGTTCATCAGCATATCGCCCTTTACATATTTATTATATTCAACTTCGGCATCCTTCACGTCCTTGATGTTGAGTGCAGCAAGAATCTGCTTCTTCGTGTCAAGTTCCACATTCTTGTTCTGCGTCTCGCGCAAGGAAGAACTTACGAATGCCAGCAGGAATGCAACGATAACAACCATTACCGAAGCATAAATGATAGTATAACTATTACTATTGGTATTCATTTCTTTTCCGGTATTTAATTGTTAGACTTGATTGCACGTTTCTCGCGACGGCTGATGTTGCCCTGTACCACACAGTAGTCAATCAGCGGAGCGAAGATATTCATCAGCAGGATGGCAAGCATCATACCTTCGGGGTAACCGGGATTGAGCACACGGATAATGATAGCCATGGCACCAATCAGGAATCCGAAGATATACTTACCGGTCTCTGTACGTGCCGATGTAACGGGGTCGGTAGCCATGAACACGGCACCGAAGCAGAAACCGCCCAGCACGAGGTGTTCGTACCAAGGCATCTGTGCCATCGGAGTGTCGGGACCGATTGCATTGAACACCCATGCCATGAAGGCACCGCCTACGAATACGGAGAACATCGTCTTCCAGCTTGCAATGCCCGTCCACAACAGCAGAATGGCACCCAGAGCGATGGCGATAACGCTTGTCTCACCGATAGAACCCGGAATAAGGCCGGTCACCATGTCCCAGGAGAACTCCGGAACGGCGCCCGAGGTAGCGGCTGCACCCAACGGAGTAGCTACCGTCAGACCATCTACCGACTGTCCCAGACCGAAGATACTGTCGCCCGATACCCAAACGGCATCACCGGACATCTTCGTAGGATAGGCGAAGAATAAGAATGCACGGGTAATCAAAGCTACGTTGAACACGTTCATACCCGTACCACCGAATACTTCCTTAGCAAAAATTACAGAGAATGCAGTAGCCACCGCCAGAATCCACAACGGGCAGTCTACCGGAACAATCATCGGAATCAAGATACCGGAAACCAAGAAGCCTTCCTGAATCTCCTCCTTCTTCCACTGAGCCACTACGAACTCAATGCCGAGACCTACTACATAAGATACAATGATTTTAGGCAATACAGCCAGAAAACCAAAAATAAAAGTCATGAGAAATCCCGGATCAGCCCCTACTGCAAGGTTATGCTGATAACCGACATTGTACATACCAAAAAGCAAAGCGGGCAACAAAGCAATGATGACCACGGTCATCGTACGCTTCGAGTCAATATAGTCATGAATGTGTACGCCTGATTTGGAAGTTGTGCTCGGAACAAACAGGAATGTTTCGAAACCTTCAAAAACAGAACGGAACATCGCCAGCTTTCCGCCTTCCTCAAAGTTAGGCTTAATCTTGTCGAGGTAATTCCTTAACGCTTTCAATGTATTCTAATTTTTAATGTTATTAATTCATTTCCTTGTATAATACATCCAGACCTTGACGAACGATCTTCTGAATTTCGAGTTTGGACGTATCGACGAATTCACAAAGGGCAAAATCTTCGGGCGCTACTTCATAGATACCCAAGTTTTCCATCTTATCGATATCGAATGCGATAATAGCCTTCAACAGAT
>OMBR01000991.1_pt1 | contig 11881 bp, 8 predicted proteins | sample 1674041 | NCBI WGS metagenome assembly OMBR01 (sample SAMEA103958138, study PRJEB25191) | human gut metagenome | biome: human-associated habitat [ENVO:00009003]; feature: intestine environment [ENVO:2100002]; material: feces | place: Germany | collected 2013/2015
AATACGCCGGTGCTGAAAAATAACGTGGTCCATAGAACAGCTTCTCCTCCTGCTCCATCATCTTCAGCTTTTCATTATGATTCTGTCTTCTTGCTTCAAGTCCCTCCATAGAAGGATCCTCAAGCAATCCCATTTTATGTGCTAAAAGGAAGGCACCTTGCGCCTTCCTTAAACATTCCTGTTTTATACAATACTTTTGCTGCATTATTTTACCGCTCCTGTAATTCCGTTTGCAAAGCTCTTCTGTAAGCACAGGAAGATGATTGCAGTCGGAAGTGTACAAATCAATACACCAAGCATCAGCATACCATAGTCAACACTGTAACCACTCTTCAGGTTTGCTACAAGCATCGGCATAGTGATTGCTTTGCTGTCCTGTAAAATGATCGTTGGCCATAAGTAGTTATTCCATGCACTCATGAATGTTACAGTCATAGCTGCTCCATAAGTAGATTTCATAACCGGGATAAACATCTTAAAGAAGATCTGAAATTCGTTTAATCCCTCAAGTCTTGCTGCTTCGATAATATCATGCGGGAAAGAACGGGCTGCCTGTCTGAACAGCATGATCATAAACGGAGTGGAAATTGTCGGAAGCGCAAGTGCGATCCATGTATTAACCAGTCCCCATGAAGTAAACATCTTAAACAGCGGAATCATAATGGCTACGAAAGGAAGCATCATTGCAAGAAGAAGAATACTCATTAAAGTATCTTTTCCTTTGTCATGATAAATCTCGAATCCATATCCGGCGATTGAACACACAAGCAGTGCTACAACTGTAATGATGATCGCATTTCGGAATGAGTTATACATTGCAAGCCCAAGATTCTGCATGCCTACCAGTGTCTTAAAGTTCTCTATCAAGTGAGTACCCGGATAGAGTTTACCTCTTACGACATCGATACTTGAGTTTGTTGCTCCGCAAAGCATGTAATACAGTGGAAATGCAGACAGAAAGCTTGCAATAATCAACACTGCATAAGAAACTATTGATTTCAATTTAGTCACGTTTGTCACCTACTTTCATCTGAATTGCAGACAGAATTGCTACCATTATAAGAATACATACAGACAATGCTGCTGCATAATTAAATTTCGGTGTCTCTACAAAGGAAATATTGTAGATGTAGTGTGCCAATGTCATAGTTGACTTACCAGGTCCACCTGCTGTCAGGTTCATAGACTCATCAAACAACTGAAGTGTTCCTGAAGTTGACATAATTGCTGTCATAAGGATTGTTGGCTTCAGAAGCGGAATTGTAATCTTTATAAACTGTTTAAATGGTGTTGCTCCATCGATATAACTTGCTTCATATACGGAATAATCAATATTCTGTAATCCTGCAAGGTAGAATACCATATTGTAACCTGTCCATCTCCAGATCAAAGCTATAACAATTACCCAACGAGCCGGCCATGTACTCTGGAACCAGTCCACAGAAGACAGTCCGATGGCCATCAGCACTCTGTTGACCACTCCATCCGGAGCAAACAATGACTTAAATATCATGGAATAAGATACCAGTGACGTTGCACACGGAAGAAAGATCAAAGTGCGGAAAATACCTTTCCCTTTTATCTTAGGATTATTCAGCAGCTGCGCCAGCATCAGTGCGAGCACAAGCATGATCGGTACCTGAATCACAAAATAAAAGAAGGTATTGAACAAGCATTGCTGGAAGGTTTTATCCTTGAAGATCCTGGCATAATTCGCTGCACCATTAAAGACTCCTCCTGTCTTCCGGAAAGAAAGAAGGATTGCCTGTGACATCGGATAGAAACAAAATACAAATATTAAAATCGATGCCGGAAGCAGGAATGCCCATCCGGTCAGATTATGCTTTTTTTCCAAACTTAATTTTGCTTTCTTCTTTTCCATGTTTCTCTCCTACAACAGTACCGGGAACGCACTGCTGCACCCCCGGTACTATCCAGTTTCCATACTCTGGTGATTATTCAGCGATATTAAACTCTACGGTATCCTGAGCGTTTTTGATCTCTGTATCGATATCGGCATTCTTCTGGACAACGTTGGTGATCGCATCTGTCAGTGCGCTTCTGATGTCAGAGTAGTATGCACCGTAGTCAATTCCGGGAACACGTCCGGCGAACTCTACGATATCCTTGTACACTGCCTGACCACCGTAGAACTCATTGCCCTCATTATAGGTCTCAGACTGTGCTGCGGGCAGGTAACTTGCGATCGCTCCTGCATTTACCAGCAGATCATCGTATAAGTCTACATCCGCACCAAAGGTAGCGTTCAGGAAATCAAATGCCAGATCGGTATTTTTGCAGTTAGAAGATACTGCCCAGCTTGCACCACCGCAGTTAGCGTAGTTGGTTGCGCCTTCTACATCATCTAACTTAGGCATATTCACGATTGCCCATTTGCCTGCCTGATCCTCTGCCGCCTGAATGGAGGACATGATCCAGCAGCCCTGGATAACGCCTGCAGCAGTACCCTTGTTCATGGAAGCGATATACTGATCCCAGTCGGTATAATCTGCCATGATTCCTTCATCGATCAGCTGCTTATAGGTCTCGATTGCTTTCTTCAGTGCTGCGTTGTCAACCAGTGTCACCTCTCCATCCACCATGGGAGAAGCGCCTGCAGACTGTAACATCTCGATCACAATCTCAGAACCGCCGGAGCAGGTCAGCATGGGAACATCATTCGCAGCCATTACCTTCTTGGACAGCTCCATGAACTCAGACCATGTGGTATCCTTGAAATCTTCTACCTTAAGGCCTGCTGCTTCTACCATATCGGAACGGATCGCCATGATGGTAGCACCATTATCAAAAGGAATACCATAATGTGTTCCATCTACAGTGGAGTCAGCCAGCTTACCCATAGAGAACTGGGAGAAATCAATTCCGCAGTCATCCAGTGCTGTGAAGATTCCGGGATAATTGGTTGCATTTTTGTGGAAGGAATAATCCTGCATCAGGAAGATATCAGGTAAAGTGCTGTAATCACCGGCTTCAGCTGCTGTGATCAGAGCAGTCTCGATATCGCTATATACCTTCTCCTGAATGTCTAACTTGAAGTTAGGATGATCCACCTGATATGCCTTCTCTGCCTGCTTCATTGCATAGACATTGAAGTTAGGATCCCAGCACCATACGGTCAGTGTCTCGTCTTCTGCGGAAGCAGTCGTTTCTGCTGCTGCCTCTGTTTCCTTGGATGCCTCGCTGGATGCTGCGCTCTGCGCATCATTGCCGGCAGGCTTGCTGCCACATCCGGTCAGCATGGACATAGCCATTGCCGCTACTAAGAGCACGCTTAATACTTTCTTTTTCATCTTAAATAACCTCCTTATACTTGTAAAGTACTACCTTATAAAATATGAAACGCTTTTTGCTTTCCATAAGTTACCTGTCTTCCATATCGTCCACCCAACGCATTTCGCCGGGCTTCAGATCCAGCACATACGCACATTTTCCTTTGATATACAGCTCTGTGTGCTGTGCCTGTGCAGAGTTGTTGATCACTGCGATCTTGCCGGTCTTCTGGAATACCGTTACTTCGGTATCCACATTCGTTACATAGTAACGTTTCATCTCCTGCTCCATGCCGGCTGCATAATAAATTGCCCGAAGCAGAAGTCTGCAGTTCTGGGGAGAATACGGAAGACCTGCAAAATATACGCTGTGTCCTCTGCCATATTCATTGACTACCAGCTGGCTGTATTCCCCATCCATCGCAAGGATCTGATAATGTCCGCCCTGCGCATAGACGCGGCTGGTGCCCTCGCCGAAATCCAAGGCTCCTTCAATATCCTCTAAGATAAAGTGATCGTCATTTTTCTCATTATATTTGTCCGTACTGAGAGAGAAGCACATCTCGCGGTCTACACCGAGCACATCGGACAATTGGAAATATCTTCCCTGATACTGATAAGCGGTAGGCTCACCCACACCGATGAAGCCACCTCCCTGATCCACAAAGCGTCTGATATTGGTCAGGACCTTTTCGTCGATCCAGTTCTCCGCGCCGCTGAATGCTGTGTACGCATCCCCGACATTAATGATGACCTTGATTTCCTCAGGGATGCCGTTCCTGACATCATCAAAGGAAATGAACTCGACCTCAAAAGGCATTCCGCTTAAGCATTCCAGTACTCCCTCTGCGGAATAAGTTTCCCTGTGCCAGATCGCATGATGTACCTGATTGGACATCCACCTTCTCTGACTGCCCCAGCAGTTCAGGATCGCCACCTTGAAAGGTGCCACATAGGAAGCTGTCCCCTGCATATTTTCATGGATCTCCCGAAACTGCGTTACTACATTTTGTATTTCATCAATGAAACCGGGCCAATTACTTGCCAGCTTCAGATAGCCGCCATATCCAATCCTGTCCAGGGGAGACCTGAGTAATGCACGCCTTGCTTTACGCCAGTTATCCCTTGCCTCTCCGATCGGGTCACCGCCCTCGCAGAACACATCCGGGAAAAAGTAAGGTAACAGCCGTCCTTCGGTATAATCCACTCCCTTGATATCAGAGATCATGCGGAGTGTCACACCGCTTCCGACAGAGCCTACCACTGCATCCAGTCCGATGCCTGCGAAATATTTACCGTAGGGCTCTGTTCCGATCCAATGATCTCCGAGGAACATCATAGCTTCCTTGCCATAAGAATGTACAATGTCTACCAGCTCCTTCGCCAGCGCACATACCTCGATCTGCTGGAACTCTATGAAATCCAGGAACTGTCTGCTGGGAACGCGGAACATGCAGTTGTGATATCCCTGATCCACAATGTACTCCGGGCGGAATTTGTAGCCTGCCCATTTCTCAAACTGTTCCAGGATATAGGGGCTCACACTTGCGCTGTATCCGAACCACTCTACATATTTTTCACGCTTCTTGTCATCGAAGGTCAGTGTAAACTGATGGAAAAAGGTAGTGAAGCGGACCACATCGATATGAGGATTGTCTTCACACCATTTTCTCAGCTTGTCTTTGACATACTGTTTGGTCTTGGGCTGTCTCACATCGTAAGTGAGCTGATGCGGTGTATCCTTCCAGTCATTCGTGATGAAATTGTACATGTGTACCGGATCCCAGATCAAAAATGCCAGAAAGCTTACCGTATACTCATGATAGGGGATCGTACGGATCTCCACTTCACCGGATGCCTCATCAAATTCCCATGCATCCGTCGGCACCACTTCACCGGTCGTTCTGTCGATCACTTCCCACCAACGCTTCGGATCGTCCAGCGTATTGACCTTAAGCTGCTCCGTATGGAAGCCTTCCATCAGTCGGATGCGGAGTGTTTCCCCTCTGGCGGTGATGCGGTTGCTGATCAGGTATTCCTGCTGGATCTCCTCCGGATGCTTCATCGCCCACGCATTATCCTTTCTCGTGGTATAATAAGTCGCATATTTCTTCACCGGCTCTGACAAAAGTGCTTCCGGCATCTCGGTTCCGTCACAGTCTCTTAACGCGTCTGCGCCCAGAAGATTTTTTAACCGTATTGTTTCGTCAATGATGTCTGCATCGGTCGGCAGCGTCAGTCTTCCTGTCATCGCATGTTTTCCTCCCCATCGCTTTTGTACTATCTTGCAGCTGATGACTAAAGTATATCGGCTTCCGGACCTGATATCAATTTCTTTGTTGCTTGTTTTATTATGTTTATTGCTATTTTGTTACTAAAATAGTGGATTTTTTGAAATGATCATGTATAATATGCTTATCCCAATCATACAGATTTTTATTTTTTCGTCTTTTTTACGAATGTTTTTGTAAAATATTGTTCTTTTTATATATTCATTATAAAAAATACTGTGAATTTGAAAAAGTGCACAATAAAATAAGATAAAGAAGGTATCCATTTATGAGTAATGAATTTATCAATATCAGATCGGCAAACAGTTCCCCGGAACATTTCCAGCTTCGTTATATCTCCATCTCCAAATACGAAGGTGACTGGCAGTCCCTTCCGCATACCCACCACTTTTCAGAACTGTTCTATGTCCTGCGGGGCGAGGGTGCCTTCTATATAGAGAACGAAAAAGTGCCTGTGAAGACGGATGATCTGGTCATCATCAATCCCTATGTAGAGCACACGGAAAAAACACTTCCCAACGATCCCATGGAATATATCGTATTCGGTGTGGACGGACTTGCATTTTCTTTTTCCGGTGCAGGGCAGGACAATCCGAAGGGATACAGCTTCTATAGCTACGGCTCTGACAAAAAACAGTTCATCAACTTCGCCCAGCTGATGATGCAGGAATTCCGCGACAAACTTCCCGGCTTTGAACAGGTGTGCCACGGACTGCTCCAAGTGCTTCTGGTATATATTTCCCGGAAGCAGAATCTGTCCGTCATCTCTGACTCCTCCTTCCAGTTGTCCAAGGAATGTGCTCTGGCGAAGCGTTATATCGATTCCAACTATTCCCAGAACATTACACTGGATTCCCTGGCGGAGATCACACATATCAACAAATTCTATCTGGCACACTCCTTTACCGAATGTGTCGGACAGTCTCCGATCAATTACCTGACAGACCGGAGGCTGGAAGCCTGCAAGGGGCTTCTGGTGTCCTCCAATCTGTCGGTAGCTCAGGTAGCCACCAGCGTCGGCTTTTCTTCGCAGTCTTATTTCTCGCAGATCTTCCGTAAAAAGACCGGCATGACACCGCGCCAGTACCGGAGCCGGTATGCCAGAAAATAATGTGTACACTCATAAAAGACCTCACTGCCGGCGCATCTGCCGACTGTGAGATCTTTTATAATGGACATTTATTCACTTATTTGATCCATCCCCAGCATAATCCCAGGTATTCCACCAGAAAATACATGCCCCGCAGCCATATCAGCACGGCACAGCCATAGAACATCCAGACATTTTCTTTCTGCCTGTCTGCGATTTTCCCTGCCATGGATAAAATCGCACAAATCAACAAAACCATCGTTCCGAAAGCCGCCCGATCCGGATAGTGTGGGGACAGGATCATGGCACCCCAGGACAACAGTGCCCCCAGCAATAGCAGCACTGTATTTCTGCCCAGGTTTTCTTTCAGAATGCCTTTGCAGACGATCAGTGCAAATACCGTAAGCAGCAGGGCAGGGAACAGATACTCCATAACTCCCTTCGCTTCTGCGTAGCAGCGCAGATACATTCTCCACAGCAGGCTGTAGGCTTCTTCCCCCGTCTCCCCGCTGCGGACGAAATTGCCCGGTGCAGCTATCATCAGAATGGTTCCCGCCAGGCAGCTGATGTTTCCCAGATACATCCACACCGGAGCTTTTTTGTGCTCTCTGTGTCTTAACAGGATCACCAGAAGACTCAGGAGCCATACCGCAGGCCCCATATTCTCATTGCTCCAGCCTGCGATCAGTCCCAGTGGAAGGATCCAGATGACGATGCCGGGAAGATTTTTTTCCTCATATTTCAGGTAACAGAACAAAAATGCCAGCAGAAAACCCGCCATATACAGATAATTCGCTGCTCCAGCTTCCCAGAACATACTCATTTTCCAGTTGGCATTCAGCCCCAGGATCATCCCCAGCGCTGCAAACCAGTACGGGAGCTTACGTCTGTCTGCTATCATGCAGGCCAGCCATCCCAACAGCAGTGTCATTCCTGTATTCAGGATATCCGCCCAGTGTTCTCCGGCCAGCAGGATCAGCTGCAGCAGTGCATGCGCCATGCTTCTGCCTCCCCAGTTGAAATAATGCCAGATCTGCGCACGGATAATGTCACTGAGATTCCGGATCGGTGTATCCGCATACAATACCGTCGAATACCACTCATCATCCATCATAAATTCGATCTCATAGTTGACGCGCCACACGATCAGTGCTGTCAATGCGATCAGTACCGGGCTGATCCACCGGATTGCTTTTTTCTGCTTTTCCTGCATATATCTGCTCCATTCCTCTTATGGCAAAGAACGGCTGCCTATAACTGAATCTTCTTCAGACGATCCACTGCCTCCACGGTATTCTCATAGCTTCCGAAAGCCGTCAGACGGAAATAATGCTCTCCGCTGGGTCCGAAACCGGATCCAGGCGTACCCACCACGTTGACATTCTCCAGAAGGTAATCGAAGAACTCCCAGCTGGTCATGCCGTTAGGCGCTTTCAGCCAGATATAGGGAGCGTTCACACCGCCGGATACCGTGAAGCCCGCTTCCTGCAAGCCCTTCAGGATATACTGTGCGTTGTTCATGTAATAAGCAACCTGCTCCTTCAGCTGTGCCTTGCCTGCTGCAGAGTATACTGCCTCACCGGCGCGCTGTACGATATAGGGTGCTCCATTGTATTTGGTGCCGTGTCTTCTTGCCCACAGTGCATGGAGGCTCACATCCCCGCTCTTTAAATCCTTGGGGATCACGGTAAAGCCCAGACGCACTCCGGTAAAGCCGGCATTCTTGGAGAAGGAACGGAACTCGATGGCACAGGTTCTGGCTCCTTCACATTCATAGATACTGTGAGGCACATCCGGTTCGGAAATATATGCTTCGTATGCCGCATCATAGAGAATGACAGCGCCTACCTTATTGGCATAGTCCACCCACTCCTGCAACTGCGCCTTGGTAATGGCAGCACCGGTAGGATTATTGGGGAAGCACAGATAGATCAGATCCGGGGTCTCCTTCGGCAGCTCCGGTGCAAAACCGTTCTCTGCCAGACAGGGCATATAGATCACATCACTCCAGGTCTCGGACTTCGGATCGTAAGTGCCGGTTCTGCCTGCCATGACATTGGAATCCACGTATACCGGGTATACCGGATCACATACCGCGATCTTATTGTCCAGGCTGAAGATCTCCTGAATATTGCCACAGTCACATTTTGCTCCGTCCGATACAAAGATCTCGTCCGGTGCAATGTCACAGCCTCTTGCCTTATAATCATTCTCTGCAATGGCATTGCGCAGGAATTCATAACCAAGGTCGGGAGCGTAACCATGAAAAGTCTCCGCTTTTCCCATCTCATCCACCGCACCGTGCAGTGCATCAATGATGGCAGGTGCCAGAGGCTGCGTCACATCTCCGATTCCCAGACGGATGATCTTCTTATCCGGGTGTGCTGCGGAATACGCACTTACCTTTTTGCCGATGGTGGAAAATAAATAGCTTCCGGGAAGTTTTAAATAGTTGTCGTTTACTTTAAACATAGTACGTTCTCCTCTCTATTATCCCTGGTGCAGTATTGCTGTCACCTTGCTGTCGTAAATAAGCAATTTTTCCGCACTACGTGCTCTCAGATGGAGTACGGGTCCACTTCACCTTCAAATACGATCTTCGCAGGACCGGTCATGTAGACCAGATTCTCCTTGCGGTCCCATTTGATGTGCAGTTCACCGCCTAATAGTTTAACAGTTATTTCCTCGTCCGTCAAACCATTTAGTACACAAGCCACCGCCGTGGCGCAACATCCGGTACCACAGGCAAGGGTCTCCCCGGTGCCTCTCTCCCAGACGCGCATAAACACATTTTTCCGATCCAGAATCTCTACGAATTCGGTATTGGTCCGGTTAGGAAAACAGGTATGATGCTCAAACTTCGGGCCGATCTTCTCAATGTCAAGATCCTTTACCCCTTCCATAAATACGATGGCATGGGGATTGCCCATGGATACACATGTCATGTGGTATTCCGTGTCGTCTACCATGATGGGAGCATTCACTACCGCCGGTCCGTCTGCCGTCTCCTGTGTGGCTTCCACTGTTACCGGCACCTCTGCCGGAGCAAGGATGGGATTTCCCATGTTCACCTGTACCAGCGTCACCTGTCCTCTGTCCGTGGCGGTCTTTCCCTCCACGGTGAGTTTCAGATATTTTATTTTTCCGGCGCTGACGATGGTAATGTCCTTCTTGTCCGTCAGTCCCTTGTCGTAGACATATTTTGCCACGCAACGGATGCCGTTGCCGCACATCTCCGAACGGCTGCCGTCCGCATTGTACATTTCCATCTCAAAATCCGCTTCTTCCGCCGGATTGATAAAGATCACACCGTCGCCGCCGATTCCGAAATGTCTATCACTTAAGCTTCTTACGATCTCCGGCTTCTCTTCCGGTGAAAGCTTCTCCGTAAAGCCGTTAACATATACATAATCGTTGCCGCAGCCCTGCATTTTTGTAAATTTCATGGATTGCTGTTCCTCCTGTTGTTCTCTTTCACATATCATGTCTGTAACGCCCGGATCCCTGTAATCATTTCCGGGCCGTCCTGCTTACTCCGTCATCATGGACAATACCATCTGTGCCGTCTCCACCAGATTGGTACCACTGTCCATACTGGTCTTCTGAAGGTAGCGGTGGGCTTCTTCTTCCGTCATATGATTTCGTGCCATCAGTAATTCCTTGGCATCCTTGATTGCTTTTTCATCCGCTGCATTCCGCACTTTCGGCTGCATACGGCGTTTTCTTCTGCGGCGTTCCACACCTTCCACCATCAGGTTCACGGTATTGATCAGGTCCTGTACCTTTAACGGCATGGAAAGACATACGATGCCATTGCCATAGCATTCACTGATCAGATTCTGGGATGCCATCAGCAGCATCTCGAAACCTTCCGGCAGATCTTCATGTAGTTCCGTGTATATCATGTCCGCCAGCTTGTAGCTGCAGATCACAATACCGTCGTTCAGACCGTCCGCCTGACTGATAGCCTGAGTGCCTGTGGTACAGATACCCGTGACCTGAAAGCCACTGCGCACCAGAATGTTCTTGACGCCTTTGGCTTCCTCCAGCTTCGGCAGTACGACAATAATGTTCGTCATAGGCCCACCTCCTTTCTTCTGTCTTGTTGATTCATCTTGTAACCATTCCACCCCTCGCATTCGCAAAACCACACGCTTCTATGCAGCTAGTTTTGCTCATGTACGTGGCGGTGACTCCATTCGAGTCACTTTACGAAGAATAGTCACTCCATTATTACAAAAGAAAGGAATATTTTAATACTTGTACAGATACTCCTGAATCTCCCACTCGGATACCTGGGAACGGTACTCATGCCACTCTTTCCGCTTGGCATCGATGTATTTTCCGGCAATATGATCTCCAAGCACTTTCTGAATGAAAGTATCCTTCTCCAGTTCCTCCACTGCCTCCAGAAGTGTGCCGGGCAGCTGATCGATATGCAATTCCTCACGCTCTTTTTCTGACAGGGCAAAAATATTGGCATTGATGCTCTGAGGCGGCTCTATTTTCTCCCGGATGCCCTCTAATCCTGCACTCAGGCAGACTGCCAGTGTCAGATAAGGGTTAGCAGCAGAATCGGGACTGCGCAGCTCGATACGGGTGCCCTCTCCGTCTGTAGCAGCCGGAATACGGATTAAGGGGCTGCGGTTTGTCGTGCTCCATGCAATGTAGACCGGTGCCTCGAAACCGGGTACCAGACGCTTGTAAGAATTCACCAGCGGATTCGTAATGGCTGCCATTCCTTTGATATGTCTCATGATACCGCCGATGAAATAGTAAGCCTCTTCGCTCAGACCATTGGGATCGGAAGCATCCTGGAAAATGTTTTTTCCATCCTTCTGCAAGGACATATTGATGTGCATGCCGGAACCGTTGACACCGAACTTGGGCTTCGGCATAAAAGTAGCGTGCAATCCATGACGTCTCGCAATGGTGCGTACGGCCATCTTGAAGGTCATGATGTTGTCTGCGGTATTTAATGCCTCATCGTATTTGAAATCAATCTCATGCTGGGCCGGAGCCATCTCGTGATGGGAAGCCTCGATGACAAATCCCATATCCTCCAGATTCATGACAATGTCACGACGGGCATTTTCGCCGAAATCCAGGGGACCGATGTCGAAATACCCTGCCTGCTCATGGGTGTTGGTGGTAGGCAGGGTATTTTCGTCCGTATTAAATAAGAAAAATTCACACTCTGGTCCTACCTC
>OMBR01000995.1_pt1 | contig 11848 bp, 7 predicted proteins | sample 1674041 | NCBI WGS metagenome assembly OMBR01 (sample SAMEA103958138, study PRJEB25191) | human gut metagenome | biome: human-associated habitat [ENVO:00009003]; feature: intestine environment [ENVO:2100002]; material: feces | place: Germany | collected 2013/2015
GCAAACCATTATCGATTCTTCTTTCTCTGTCCATGATTGCAGGTATGTCGGTCTTTGCCTCAAATGCGGCAGTAACAAGCGATGAATCGGTTTCAGCAGGCAATTATTACAATGCAAATTATCTTGAAAGCTATGCAAGCAAAGCGTATAACGAATCGGGACTCGGTTCAGTGTACAGCAAAACTTCCACAACATGGAAAACCTGGTCACCTGATGCTTCATCCGTAAAGCTCAAGCTCTACACAACAGGTTCTGACAACGAGGCGGGCGCTTCGGCAATCGGCACCTATGATATGAAAAAAGACAGCTCAACAGGTGTTTGGTCACTTAATCTGAGCGGTGATTACAAAAACAAATATTATACATATCTTGTAACAGTAAACGGCACAACCAAGGAAACACAGGATGTTTACTCACAGGCTGTCGGTGTAAACGGCAACCGTACAATGGTTGTTGACCTTGACTCAACCGATCCGAGCGGTTGGTCGGACGATAAGCATGTTCTCTTTAACAGCGCATCCGAGGCGGCTGTATGGGAAGTTCATGTGCGAGATTTTTCAGTTTCCAAAAACTCGGGTGTGAGTGAGGACAACAAGGGCAAGTACCTTGCATTTGCCGAGGGCGGAACAACTCTTAATTCAGACACAAGTTCATCAGCCGTTTCAACAGGCATTGACTACCTCGTTGAGCAGGGCATTAACTGCGTTCAGCTTATGCCTGTTTATGATTACGGTTCGGTAAAGGAAGATGTTGCAAGTTCTTCTTCAAACCGTAACTGGGGGTATGATCCGGTGAACTATAACGCTCCCGAGGGTTCATATTCAACAAACCCTTATGACGGCAACACAAGAATCACTGAGTTCAAGCAGATGATTCAGGCTCTTCATGACAGAGGAATTTCAGTTGTAATGGATGTTGTTTACAATCACACATTCTCAACCGATTCCTGTTTTAACAGAACTGTTCCGGGTTACTACTACAGAATGCATTCATCATCAGCATATTCAAACGGTTCAGGCTGCGGTAACGAAACTGCGTCAGATAAGCTGATGTACAGAAAGTATATGATTGAATCCGTAAAGTATTGGGCGGAGGAATACCACATTGACGGTTTCCGTTTTGACCTTATGGGTATTCACGATATCACAACAATGAACGATATCCGTTCTGCTCTTGACGGACTTTATTCAGACGGTTCGGGTAAAAAGATTCTTATGTACGGTGAACCGTGGACAGGCGGTTCAGTTGCAATTTCCGACGGTTGCTCGCAGTCAAAGGCAGGTTCACTCAACTCAAGAGTAGGTATGTTCTGCGACAGCTACCGTGATGCAATTAAGGGAAGCACAGACGGTTCCGATAAGGGATTTGTTCAGGGCAACACCGATAAGACCGGAACGGTTGCAAACGGTGTAACCGGCAAGGGCTTTTCGGCTCAGGCTCCTTCACAGACAATTGCTTATGCCGACGCTCACGATAACCTTATCCTCTGGGATAAAATTGTAAAGAGTAACGGTTCATCAAGCTGGAATTCAACATCTTCATCACTCAGGGGACAGGTTAAGAAAGTAATGGGACTCCTCCTTACTTCACAGGGTATCCCGTTTATGACGGCAGGCTCGGAATTTTGCCGTACAAAACAGGGTGATACAAATAGTTACAAATCAAGCGACGCAATAAATGAGATTGATTGGTCAAGAGTAAAGACCTACTCGGATGTTGCCGCTTATTACAAGGGACTTCTTGAAATCAGAGAAAACTATTCTCCGATGAAGAGTTCAACATTCAACACTCCTTCATTCCAGTCAACACACGGTGATGTTGTTGCTTACACATATTCAAACAACAAGTCAAATGAGTGGGGCAAGGTTTGTGTTCTTGTAAACGCAAGTTCAACAAATGATTGGCCGATTACACTTGACGGCAGCGGCTGGACAGTAGTTGCAGACGGTACGACGGCAGGTCTTAAAAGTCTTGGCACAGTTTCGGGCAACACATATACAGTTCCCGCAAACAGCGCCTGTGTGCTTGTTCAGAGTTCAACATTCAACAACCTTAAGGTTAGTGAAAAAACATTCGGTACGGTAACAATCAAACATATTGATGACAGCGGAAATGTTCTCAAGACATCAACAGCAAAATATGCAGACGGTACAACATACCGTACTTACCCCGACACAACCATCCTTTATGACTATACTCTTAAGGATACTCAGGGTGTAACTTCGGGTACTGTTACAGGCGGAAAGAATTACAATGTAACTTATGTTTACAGCTCCAGCGGTATTCGTTCAGGCTATGTTACGGTAAATTATGTTGACGAAAACGGTGAGTCAATTAAGGATACCGTTTCAACAAAGTATCGTGAAGGCGACAGCTACAGCGTTCCGTTCACATCAATTCAGGGCTATCAGCTTGACACAGACAAGTATCCTGCCAACACGACAGGTACATTTAACGGTACTAACACAACCATTAACTTTGTTTATAAGGCACTTGACAGCACAAGTTCGGTTGTTCACTACTATAACTCAAACAACTGGTCAAATGTTCGTTGTTATGCTTACACAGACGGCGGTGAAGAGCCTAACGGCAAGTGGAACAACGCAACTGTTATGACAAGTGAGGGCAACGGATGGCTCAAATGCACAATTCCTGCACCAAGCTCATATGTAATGTTCCACACAAACTCACAGCAGGAGCCGGGTGCAAACGAGACAGGCTACCTTGTTTCGGGCGAGGCATGGGTTCAGAATAAGAAACTCAGCTTTAGCAGCAAGGTTATCACAAGCCACATTGACGCCGCAACAGGTGAAAAGATTGCCGATGATGAAATTTTAATTCAGTCAAAGGTTTCTTCCGACGATACATACAAAACTTCTCCGCTTTCGGGCAGAACAGATGTTATTGCTCCCGTAAATGCGTCAGGCAACCTTTCATCGGGTATTATCAATGTTGTTTATCTTTACACATCATCGGAGCGTCCTTCAACTGCTCCTTCAACGGTAACTCCTACCACAGCCCCCGTTACACAGCCGACGGAAAAAATCCTTATCGGTGATGTTAATCTCAACGGTGCGATTAATGTACTTGACGCAACAGCGGTTCAGAAGTACATTGTGAAGCTTATAACACTCTCAGATAAGGCTCTTATCGCGGCCGCAAGATGTGACGCCGAGGATGATATCGTAAGCGTTAAAGATGCAACATACATTCAGATGTATGTCACAAAGCTTGACGGTCACGGAAATGTCGGCACTTATTATGAGCCGGAAGTTACTCCGACAACCGCCCCTGTTACCGAGCCGGCAACAGAAGAGCCGACAGTTGCTCCGACAACCGTTCCTGCAACAACAGCTCCTGTTACAGAGCCTACAACCACTCCGTCATCAACCTATACAGTTAAGTTTACGAATTCACTTAACTGGGATGGTACACTCTACTGCTACTCATGGGCTGAAGACGGTACATCTACAAAATTATGGCCGGGCGTTGCGATGACATATCTCAACACAAATGACCATGGTCAGAAGGTTTACTCGGTTGAAGTTCCGAACACTGTTGATTACATTATTTTCACAAACGGTTCGAGTCAGACCATTGATATCGGTTTTGACGGCACTTCGCTCAATTATTATACAGAGTCGCAGTATGACTCAAAGGGTCATGCTTATGTCGGCACATGGTAATCATTTGTAAATAAGTAAAAATATAAGTCGGCAAGACAGTACGCAAATTAAACTGTCTTGCCGACTTTTTATGTTTAAAGTAGGGGCGTTCATCGGACGCCCGCCTTGATGAAATTTTTTGTTTAATAAAATGTTTTGAGGAGATGAAAATAGTGTGTAATCTGTACGGGAGAACCGTGTTATCCCGTGGGTATTCGTACAAATTATATGATATATTTAAGTATATAAATGTCGCAAATATATTGTTTTACTGTAGCGGCGAACCGTGTTCGCCATTTGTTTTGTGTGCAAACACAAAACAATCGGTAATAGCTGATTGTTTCGTTTCATGGCGAACCGTGTTCTCCTGTCTGAAATATAATCGCAATGCTATCAATCTAAAAAGAGAGCGTAAAATCACGCTCTCTAAAATCATCATAATTATAAAACTTTATATAATCGTTCCGCCGCCAACTACATATTCACCGTCATAGAGGACTGCTGCCTGACCTTTTGAGATTGCTCTTTGCGGTTCGTCAAAGACAATGTGCAGGGTGTTATCGTCAATCTGTTCAACGATTGCGTCCTTTTCGGGCTGGCTGTAACGAACTCTCGCCTTGACTTTAATCGGCTTGTCGATTTTGTCACAGGTGATGAGGTTTATGTCCGTTGCATAAAGCTCCTTTGAGAAAAGCTCGTTGTTATCGCAGAGAATAACCTCGTTGGTGTCAAGATTCTTTTCCTTAACATACATAGGGTGGGGGAGTGCAAGTCCAAGACCTTTTCGCTGACCTACGGTATAACGGATAATTCCCTTGTGTTCACCGAGAATATGACCTTTGGTATCGACAAAATTACCGTTAGGATAAGTTCTGCCCGTGTACTGTTCAATGAATTTTGCATAGTCCCCGTCGGGAACAAAGCAAATGTCCTGACTGTCGTGTTTTCGTGCGTTTATCAAACCAAGCTCATTTGCAATTTCACGCACCTTTTCCTTTGTATATGTGCCAAGAGGAAGGAGTGTTTTTGCAAGCTGTCTTTGTGTAAGACAGTACAGCACATAGCTTTGGTCTTTTGTGCTGTCAACCGATTTTTTCAGCAAATAGCGGTCTGCACCCTTGTCATACTCAATTGTCGAGTAATGCCCCGTGACAACGCAGTCAAAGTCAAGCTCTTCTGCACGGCGAATGAGCTTTTCAAATTTGATAAAGCGGTTGCAGTCAATGCAGGGATTCGGTGTTGTACCGTTTTCATAGGCTCTGATAAAGCGGTCGATTACATTTTCCTTAAAGCTGTCCTTGAAGTTATAGACATAGTAGGGAATGTCGAGCTTGAGGCAAACTCTCCTTGCATCATCAATGTCATCAAGAGAACAACAGGTTTTTTCTCGCTTTTCACCGATATCTTCGTTATCAAAGAGCTTGAGGGTAATGCCCGTTGCGTCATATCCCATATCCTTGGTAAGAAATGCGGCAACCGAGCTGTCAACTCCTCCGCTCATTGCAATCAATGCTTTGTTAGTCATTTATTCCTCCCGAACAGATTTGCGTTCATAAGTAATTTATCAGCCGAGTCTGATCATTTCGTCAATGCACTTTCTTGCGTCTGTGATAGTCTGATCGTCAAGCTTGATTTCTTCTCCGCCGTTGCCGTTAAGGCAGTTGTAAACATCAACAAGTGTTGTTGATTTCATATTCGGGCAGATGAGCTTTAATGTAAGACCGTAGAAATTCTTGTCCGGACATTCATACTGCAAATGTTCGGCAATGCTGATTTCTGTACCGACAATGAATTCCTTTGCATCGGATTTCTTTGCATAATTCATTATGCCCGATGTTGAGCCGACATAATCAGCCATAGCAACAACTTCGGGAGTGCATTCGGGATGAACAAGAACGAGTGCGTTCGGATGAAGCTCCTTAGCCTTCTTAACATCCTCAACATTTACGCAGGCATGAATCGGACAGCCTCCGTTGAGAAGCTTGATGTTCTTGTCGGGACACTGCTTTGCAACATAGTCGCCGAGGTTGCAGTCAGGGATAAAGAGAATGTTATTGTCAAGATTGTTTACGATTTTAACAGCCGATGAGCTTGTTACACATACATCGCAAATTGTTTTGAGTTCTGCCGTAGTATTGATATATGCAACAACTGTGTAATCGGGATACATTTTCTTAACCTGAGAAATAAGCTGTTTGTCCATCTGGTCTGCCATACTGCAGCCGGCAACAGGCTGTGCAAGGTAAACAGTTTTTTCAGGTGAAAGGATTTTGCAGGTTTCAGCCATAAATCTTACACCGCACATAAGAATGTTCTTGTTTTCGGCTTTGCTTGCGTCAACACTCAGCTTGTAGCTGTCGCCTGTGTAATCTGCAATTTCAAGAATTTCATGCGCCTGATAGCTGTGGGCAAGAATACAGACATCCTTTTCCTTTTTCAGCTTGAGAATCTGTTCTTGTATTGATGAAATATTCATAATAGCTTTCCTTTCAAGGTAATTAAAATTACTCCCCCTTATTATACATTTTCAGCAGTTTATATGCAATAGCTTTCGGTGTAAAAAAGCTGTATTTTTTGCGTTTTTAACAAGAAACAGCCCATATTTTTGGTTGTATTTAAAAAATGTTTTTGTTCCTTTAGACTTTACACATAAATGAATATGTGCTATAATCAAGTGCAAATTTTGAATAGTATCATATCCCAAAGTTAGAATGGGTTAAATTAGGGGGATTATGTGATGAAAAAGATAATTGCTGTGTTATTTGCAGTTATGATGATGTTATTGTCGGCAGTTCCCGCATTTGCTGCCGTAAGTCCTCAGCCGAATACATTCAAATATAAGGTTGAAGTTATTCCGACAGAGGGCGGTAACGGTGATTATAAGTTCACAACAGGTATTGACGAAAACGGCGAACAGCATGTTTACATTGAGCCGCTTCCTTATGACGGTTATGTTTTTGATCACTGGGAAATTTCGGGCGGTCCTTTCAGAACCGACAGCAAGTATACAGATGCTAATATGAATATTATTATTTCAGGCGACCTTGTTTGTACTCCTTATTACCGTAAGGCAAGCAGCGGCGGCACAACAGGTCCTGTTGCTACAGCTACGGCAAAGAAAGATGATTCAACAACTTCACCAAAGACAGGCGCAAGCGATGTTGTACCGTATGCAATTTTAGTTCTTTCTCTTGCGGCTTGCGGTGCGGCTGTATTTAAGCTTGTAAAGAGCAAATAATCCAACCTTAACTAAAAATCAAGAGACTTCTCATAAGGAAGTCTCTTTTTTATTCATTAGATGTTTGAATAATCAGGTTTTGTATTGCAGATGCAGAAGTTTGTAAATTGTAATAAAATTTTACTAACAAGTAATGATTAATTGACATACTGACACAAAAATGATACAATATAACCGATTGGGAGTTTTTGATATGAGCAGAAAAAGAAACAAATTTCTTATAGCTTTGATTATTTTGCTTGTGGCTGCAATTATCGGCACACTTGCGTACATAGTCGTTAAAAACTTAAATGAAAATAACGAACGAAAAAGTCTTGATAACATCGCAGGCTCGTATGCGTCAGACATTGAAAACGGTACAACCTCTGCAACAGAAGTGACTTCACCGTCAATCAATGTGAAAAAGGTCGAAAATCCGATTGATTTCAAGTCGCTTCAACAGCAGAACAGCGACATTTATTCGTGGATTTACATTCCGAATACAAATGTAAATTATCCTGTTTTGCAAAGTCATCTTGACGATAACTTATATCTTGACCACGATATTTATAAGAATTACAGCTTTTCGGGCAGTATCTATTCGCAGATGTGCAACAAGCGTGATTATTCCGACAGAGTGACTGTGCTTTACGGTCATAATATGGCAAACGGCTCAATGTTTGCAACGCTCCATCGCTTTTATGATGCCGATTTCTTTAACAAGAACAGGTACATCTATGTTTACACTCCCGACAGAAAGCTTACATACGAAATTGTGTCAGCTTTTGAATATGATAACCGACACATTATGAATTCGTTTGATTTTTCCGATGATAATGTATTTTCGGATTATCTCAATATGATTAAAAATCCACATTCTGTTTCTGTGAACAAGAGAAATACGGAGCTTACTACCGATGATAAAATTCTTGTTTTAAGCACATGCTTAAACAGCGGTGACGGAAGATATCTTGTGCAGGGAGTGCTGAAGAAAGATGAACCGACAAAATGAAAGTTCGGCTGAGGCAACAACTGAAAATATAGAAAACAAGCTTGATCCGAATACACCGGAAATTCTTGAATCGAAAAGAGAAAAGAACAGTAAGGAGCATGTAAGCAATCTTTCAAGGCTGGATATAGAAGGTTATATTTTCAAGGACAGCAAGTTAATAAAGAAAAAGAAAAAAGTATATACAGATGTGTACGGAGTTGATTCCGACAGCATTGTCGTGAATAGTAATACCACAAATCACTATAAAAAGCATAGATCAAAGTCGCATCATCACCATTCAAAGCATCGAAAGATGAAAACCTGGAAAAAGGTGCTTTTGTCAATCGGCTGTACATTACTTGGTTTAATTATACTCACCGTAGGCACGGTTGCGTATTTGATTTATCAGGGCGGAAACGAGCTGTTTAATACGGATATTCATGTTACCGCCCCACAGGGCATTGAAACCGAGGAAAACGGTAAGTATGTCGTATACAACGGTGAAACATATCAGTTCAACGAAAAGGTGACGAATGTTCTGTGTATCGGTGTTGACAAGCGCAACCTTGACGAAAATAATAACAGCAAAGTCAAGGCGAGCGGTGGTCAGGCGGATGTGCTTATGCTTGTGTCAATCGACACTTCAAACGGTAAAATAACGCTCTTCAACATTTCGAGAGATTCGATGGTTGATGTCACAATGTATTCAGCAGGCGGTGCGTATGCCGGCACGGAAAAACAGCAGATTTGTCTTTCGTATTCATACGGTGACGGTAAGGAATCAAGCTGTGAAAATACGGTAAATTCAGTTCAGAGGCTGTTCTATAACATTCCGATTAACACATACTTTTCGCTTGACCTTGACGGCATTTCCGCTCTAAACGACAGCGTTGGCGGAGTTGATGTTGTGTCACCCGAAACAATCGGGGAGTTTGTTGAAGGAGAAAGCTATCACCTTGTCGGACAGCAGGCTGAAAGCTTTGTTAGAACCCGTGATACAAGCAAGACCGATTCAAACAATATGCGTATGCAAAGACAGAAGGTTTACATTCAGTCTTTTATGAATACGGTTCTTCAGCAGACAAAGGAAGATTTAACCACGCCAATCGATTTGTTCAATGCGTCCGCTCCGTATTCATGTACGAATCTTAACCCGTCAAAGGTGTCATATCTTGCTCAGCAGGCTGTGCTTGGCGGTATGAACGGAATTGATATGGTTTCAGTCCCCGGTCAGGTTACAATGGGTTCAAAGTACGCAGAATTCAATGTCAGCGAGGCAGAATTTTATCAGCTGTTTTTGAGTATTTATTATACGAAAATAGAATAATAATCAAACAAATAAAATGCATCAGATTCCAAGTAAGGTTCTGATGCATTTTTGTTTTATGTGCAATGCGGTTGTTGAATTGTGCGAATAATAACAATTCTACGCTCGGGTGTAATATGTTTTGTAATTAAACAAACTATCTTCACGAATAGGGTACGGCGGCTCGCCGTAAAAAACAGACAGCCGATAATTGGCTGTCTGCATTTTGTTCAATATTCAATTTGATGCGGAGGTTGTTTCTTTTGAAGAAGTACCGCCTGTGAACAATTCTTCAAAAACGAAGCTTGCAAACTTCTTTCTCTGTTCTTCAAGGTCTGAAATTTTGATTGTTGATGTGATTGCACCGTTCCATGTTTCGGTTTTATCATCATAGTACCAAAGACCTTCTTCAGGAACATAATACTGCTCTACATCATAGGAAAGATATGTGAGAGCGTGAGAAACAAGCGCTGTGATTTCGTCCTTCTTGAGGTTTGTTGTTACAAGGGGACCGACAGAGCTTACAATTGAAACAATCTGACCGAGGTCTGCACTTTTCATACTTGTGAACAAAGTTTCAAGAAGCTTTCTCTGTCTTGAGGTTCTGTCCCAGTCGTCACCGTCAAGACCGATTTCGTTGCCGTCCTCGCCCTTTTTAAGACCTCTGTTTCGAGCATACCAAAGAGCCTCCTGACCGTTGAGATGAACAGTACCCGGTGCGTCTGTGATAGTTGTTCTTGTGTCAGCCTGATTGTTTTTGTACATCTGATAGTTGATGTAGTCAATTTCGTCCTGAGTAACTTCCATATCAACACCGCCGAGGGTGTCGATAATCTTCTTAAAGCTGTCAAAGTCAACAACCGCATAACGGTCAACTTTGATGCCGAAGTTTGCTTCAATTGTCTGAATTGAAAGCTTTGCTCCGCCGTAGTTATAAGATGAGTTGAGCTTGTCATATCCGTAACCCGGAATATAAACAAAGGTGTCACGCTGGAATGATGTCAGTTTAAGCTTTTTGTGGTTGTTATCAATGGTCATCATAATCATTGTATCACTTCTGCCGTATTCATCGCCGTTTGAGTTGTCCTCACCAAAGAGCATAACATTAAGCTCTTTGGAGTTCTGCAGAAGCTCTCCCTCTGAAAGCGAAAGGTTTGTTGTGTCGCCCTCAAGCGGTGCAACCGATGAGTTGGTAGCTACTGTGTTGTTGGTGTTTGTGTCATCAAGCTCTTTGAAGTTGAGAGTATCAAGGAACGAATAGTAGTAGAGCATTCCGCCGCCGCCCAACAGGAAGATTATTGAAAACACAAGGCAGAGAATTCTTTTAAGTCTGCCTTTTTTATTATATAATTTTTTGACCTGCTTATTTGAGCTTATGTCAATAAAATCGCTTTTCTGACTGCTTTTTTCGTAATTTGGCATATTACTCCTCCAATCGGGTAAAAAGCACACAATACATAAGTATAGTTTATTATACCATATGAGAATTTCTTTTAATGCTAAATTAGAATTAAAATCTGCCTTTTCGTAAAGTTTTAGCGAAAAATCTGACTGAAAATATTGATTTTTTTGTCGGTAACTGTCAATCCTGTTCATCAAGTGACAAATAGAAGGACGGAAGGAACTCTTTTTCAAACACCTCGTTTTCGGGCATATTCATGTTGTGAATTGATTTTTCGGTTGCCTCTTTTGCCTTTGAAAACTCGCTGTTGCCCATTTTTATTTCTTCAATACATTTTATGAGTGCGGAAAACTTGTCCGCCGCTTTTACATATTTTTTAAGTTCATCGTCACCTGCACCGTTCATTTTGATGATTTTATCCATATCGTCCTTAAAATCATCCGGAAGCATCGACACAAGCCTGTTGCCTGCCGTTGTTTCAATCTCCTTATAGGCATTTTTGATTTCGGGGTTGAAGTATTTTACGGGAGTCGGCATATCGCCTGTTATGATTTCGGTTGCATCGTGAAAAAGTGCGAGCAATGCGGCTCTTTCGGCATTGAGATTACCGCCGAAACGCTTGTTGTGAATCAAAACAAGGCAATGTGCAATCACTGCAACATCAAGACTGTGTTCGCTGAGGTTTTCACAGCGTGTGTTGTTCATAAGTCCCCAACGGTTGATGTACCTCATTCTTGAAAGCATTGCGTAAAAATGTGAAATATTCATAGGTAGTTTCTCCTGTTTTTTGCTAAAAATTAGTGCAATTTGTATCGCATTATGTTATAATGTAATCTAAATGCGAGTGTCCTCTGTTCTCTGCAAGCAAAGCAGAGCGTCGCTCCGAATTGAATATGTAGGTGTCTTTTGAATAAATGACGGTGAAGGACATTTATATTACTGATTATACTATTCATAATTTAAAAGTAAAGAAATTATCGAAAAAAAGATTTTTTCAGACTTTTTGCTCCGTGGAGGGTTTTATGCCGAGCAGAATTTTGCAAAAATATCCAACACAAAAACTATTTGGGTTGCGTGTGTTTCTTATATCAATTATAACCGCAACAGCACTTTTTCTACCGTTTATCATAATGGGGGGCGGTGTTTTCTATTATTACGGTGATTTCAATGTTCAGGAAATTCCGTTTTATCAGCTTGTGCATGACGCCGTAAGAAACGGTGATGTGGGTTGGATGCACAATGTCGACCTCGGAACGGATATGCTCTC
>OMBR01001001.1_pt1 | contig 11818 bp, 10 predicted proteins | sample 1674041 | NCBI WGS metagenome assembly OMBR01 (sample SAMEA103958138, study PRJEB25191) | human gut metagenome | biome: human-associated habitat [ENVO:00009003]; feature: intestine environment [ENVO:2100002]; material: feces | place: Germany | collected 2013/2015
TTGATTTCGTCCTTTACAGAGTACTCTGAAGCATTCTCAAACTTGAACTCTCTTACATATCTCTTGGAGCTTACGCCAGCCTTCTTGAAGTGGCCCTGCTCTGCTTTGTTAACACCATGTCTGTGTACGATCTGCTTTTTGCCGCTGGCATCCTTGTTAACAACCTTATCCTTCTTGTCAACGAAGCCTACCTGTACAGCACTGTAGCCATCATTCTCCACGGTCTTTACCTGAGTAACCACGCAGGGACCAGCCTGAAGCACGGTTACGGGAACGAGCACGCCATCTTCATTGAAGATCTGGGTCATTCCAACTTTTGTTGTCAAAATTGCTTTCTTCATTTTTACCTCCTGTGTTCTACATAGCGGACCAAAGTGTTTCTTGCAAAACCCAAAGTGTTTCTGCAAAACCCAAAGTGTTTCTGCGAAACACTTAGAAATACGCTTCGCGCATTTCCCTGGCGATTGTTCATCGCACTGTGTTCTTACGTCTAAGTAGAGGTTTTTGTTGTTTTGGCTTTACTTTGAAAAACTTATTTAGTTGTTCTTCATCTTGATGTCGATGTAAACACCGGCAGGCATTTCCAGTCTCTGAAGAGCATCAACAGTCTTCTGAGTGGGAGCCATGATGTCGATCAGTCTCTTGTGAGTTCTCTGCTCGAACTGTTCTCTGGAGTCCTTGTACTTGTGTACTGCTCTCAGAATGGTAACAACTTCCTTCTTGGTAGGAAGAGGCACGGGACCACTCACCTGAGCTCCGGTCTTCTTAACAGTTTCGATGATTTTTTTGGCAGATGCATCAACAAGCTGATGTTCATAAGCTTTCAATGTAATTCTCATTACCTGATTTGCCATAAAAAAAGTCTCCTCCTATTCGTACTTTTCAAGCAGTACGACAAGCGGCGACTGTACACATCTCCGTGTGTGTCTTTCGACTTCTTTACACACGTCCATCCCGTTGATGGTTTCTGAACTTGTACAGTGACTTGTCGTCAGTTTCCTAACTTGACATTCGCTCCACGGAAAACCTGCTAATTTGTAAGCAGCAACCTCACGCTTCACAGCTATCAATGCCACAGCACTTGCTATTATATATGGTATTTTCAAAAAATGCAAGTATTTTTTTAATATTTTTTATTTGCTTGCAGCCCTTCCATTTCTATTATATGATTAAAGGGTCAAAAGACCTTTTGGCCATCACATCATTATATATAGAAGAAAGAGGAAATCATATGTGGTTAGCAGATAAATGGAAAGATTATGAAGTCATTGATTGTTCACAGGGTGAAAAGCTCGAGCGTTGGGGCAAATACACGCTGGTACGCCCAGACCCACAGGTCATCTGGGATACCCCAAAGAAAGAAAAAGGCTGGAAACACATGAACGGACATTACCATAGAAGTTCCAAAGGTGGCGGTGAATGGGAATTCTTCAATTTGCCAGAAGAGTGGACCATACACTATTCTCTTCCTATTAATAAGGAGCTTACCTTTCACCTGAAGCCATTCAGTTTTAAACATACCGGTCTTTTCCCGGAACAGGCAACAAACTGGAACTGGTTCTCACAGCTCATTCATTCCGAGGTAAAGAAAGGACGTCCTGTTAAGGTATTAAACCTCTTTGCCTATACAGGTGGTGCCACACTGGCTGCCGCTGCTTCCGGAGCAAGTGTAACGCACGTGGATGCTTCCAAAGGAATGGTTACCTGGGCAAAAGAAAACGCAGTATCTTCCGGATTAGGTGATGCACCAATTCGCTGGCTGGTGGATGATTGTGTCAAATTCGTAGAACGTGAAATCCGTCGCGGCAATCATTACGATGCGATTATCATGGATCCACCATCTTACGGTCGTGGACCAAAGGGTGAAATCTGGAAAATCGAAGAAAGCATTTATCCACTGGTTCAGTTATGCAGCCAGATTCTGACGGACGATCCGCTTTTCTTCCTTATTAATTCCTATACGACAGGTCTGCAGCCTGCCGTTCTGTCTTACATGATTCATACCGTTCTCGGAAAATATAATGGCACCATTACAGCAGAAGAAATCGGGCTTCCTGTCTCTTCCAACGGGCTGGTTCTTCCATGCGGTGCCAGCGGACGTTTTCAACGTAAATAAATAATAACGATTAAAGTCAGTCCTGTATCTGTATACAACGGACTGACTTTTCATTTACTTTCTCTCTTCCTTCTGAATCACTTTCTGATAACGGTTCACCTCTTCTACAATCACACCGCTCATCGCCAACATACAGATCAGATTTGGAATCGCCATCAATGCATTGGCTATATCTGAGAAATTCCATGCAATCTTCAATGTCGTGGTTGCTCCCACAAACACCATGAGTGAAAAAACAATACGATAGATCAGATTAAACCGATGGGTACCAAATAAATACTCAAATGCCTTTTCTCCGTGATACTCCCATCCAAGAATTGTCGAGAATGCAAACAGTGCAATCGCAATACATACCAGCCAGCCTCCCGGTTCTCCAAGTATCGTTTCAAATGCTGAAATTGTAAGCGCAGATCCAACAACAAGTTCGCGATATTCCAGCTTTCCATCATCTTCAAATACATATTCATTCGCTGAGTCATCTTCCCATGTTCCTGTCAGATTTTTGTTTTCTGTATCTCCCAGAGGCGATGCATTTCCTCCCAACGTGAGTGTCAAAGTGTCTGATCCGTCTGCAAGAACCATCTGCGTTTTGTCTTCCGTTGTCTGATAATCCGAGATTGTATATCTCGTGGTAGATGTTTTGCCGTCATTTCCTTCCAGCGAAAATGTCAACGCTTCATCTGCCGCTTCATAATAATACGTTCCCGTTGCAGAAGTATCTGTGCTTCCCAACACACCGGAACTTGCGATGCAAAGACCTGTGATCGTACATACAACAATCGTATCCCAGAATGTACCTGTCATGTTGATGTATCCCTGACGCACCGGATCATTGGTGCTTGCTGCAGCTGCCGTAATCGCTGCAGATCCCATGCCCGCTTCATTGGAAAATACACCACGGGCTACGCCAAAACGTATTGCCTGCATCATCGATGCGACAATGCTTCCGCAAAGTCCGCCGCCGACCGCTTTTACGGAAAATGCCATCTTAAATATCATCACCACACCGGCCGGTACATTCCGTATATTTCCGATGATAATGATCAGTCCTGCCACAACATAAAACACTGCCATAAGCGGCACAACCACCTGTGACACTTTTGAGATTGATTTGATTCCACCGAGAATAATTGCAAGCGCAAGCACGGTAATGACAATTCCGGTCACCCAGACAGGGACACCAAATGTCGTGTCCAATGCAGAAGAAATAGAATTGCCCTGTGTCAGGTTTCCAATTCCGAATGATGCAATTACTGCAAACAATGCAAACAGCCAGCCAAGCACCGCTCCGAACTTCTTATTCTTGAATCCTTTTTTCATGGTATACATCGGGCCGCCGGACATTTCGCCTTTTTCGTTTACTTCCCGATATTTGATTGCAAGCATACACTCACTGAACTTTGATGTCAGGCCAAATGCTGCAGAAATCCACATCCAGACAAGTGCGCCGGGGCCACCCGATACCATGGCAGTAGCCACTCCAACGATATTTCCTGTTCCAATGGTTGCTGCAAGCGCCGTCGTCAATGCCGAAAACGGTGACACATCGCCTTCGCCCTTTTTCTGTCTTGCCTCCTTACTGAGCACACTTCGCAATGCATAGGGAAGATTTCTCCAGCAAAGCGCTTTGGTCCGAATCGTAAGAAACACGCCGGTGCCGACCAGAAGAATCAGCATCACCGGTCCCCACACAAAATCATCGATTTTTACCAGTACATCCGATAACATTTTCATAATCCTCTACTCCTTTCAGGTTATTCAAAAATAAGAAAAAGCCAAAATTCAGTCCCTCTTCGGACATAAATCTTGGCTTTTGCACTTCTTATTCTGTTGTATGTGATATTATATCACAAAATTCTCTTTTTTCGAAGTAAAAGAAAAATTAACACACAAATAATTACGATAATTCCGCATATAATGCTGAATCCGTATGCAGTATTTGCAAATGGTACCCATTTTGCATTGACATTCATTCCATAGATTCCGGAGATTACTGTCGGAATAGCCATAATCAGCGTGATGACCGTCAGGGATTTCATGATACTGTTCATCCGGTTATCAATAACAGAAGAAAGCAACTCTCTGGTACCATTGATGATGTCTCGATAAATACCTGTCATCTCAATGGCCTGCTTATTCTCCACAATAACGTCTCCAAGTAATTCCTTATCTTCCGGATACTGTTCGAGACGTTTGTAACGTGTCAAACGGTCAAGCACAACGCCATTGGCACGCAGGGATGTCGCAAAATATACCAGCGTCGACTCCAGTTCATGTAACGCAATCAGATCGACTTCCTCAGTATCATCTCCTACTCTTTCCTCGATCTCAGTTCGCATCTTATCAATAATACGAAGATCACTCTGATAAAGTACTGCGATACGATATAGAATCTGATATACAAAGCGAAGCTTTTTCTTTGTACTGAATTCCTTCACACGATTATTCAAAAATGCCTGGAGCACCGGCGTATCCTCTGTACAGACAGTTACAATCTCATCTGCGGTAATGATAATGCCAAGAGGAATGGTCGTATAGGATTCCTTCTCGTGTCGAATTTCGATTGATGGAATATCGACCAGAATCAGTGTATATCCATCCTGTAATTCGATACGGGAACTTTCTTCTTCATCCAATGCAGCAAGGATATCTTCGATATCCACCCCAAGGACATCCGCGACCATCTGGCCTTCCGCTACACTCGGGTTTACCATCTGCACCCACACACCGGTCTGGATGGCATGTTCTTCATGAATCTTCCGATCATCCGTCTTGTAATATTTAACCACAGGATTGGCCTCCTTTTTCTCTATAGAACTCTATGCAATTTACCAACCAGGCTCTTGTTACGAATCATGGAGAGATTATTAAGAAAGAGCACATCCTGCACTTTGTTTTCCTGCGCGAACTTGCTGATGCTTCCGGTCCAATACCGATAATCAATTACATATATTTTCTGATAATGATCGACTAAAAACGGTACAAACGCATTACCAAAAGATTCCTTCACAACAATACACGAACTTCCATCGTTCAAATCCTTGTTCTCGATTACCGTATAAGGATTATCACTTGCAATAAAAGCACTGTATTTCAAAGCTGCTCCATAATTTGTGACATCATAAATCACTGGCCAGTCATATTTCTGTCCGTCCGACGCAGTCACATGCATCACACTGTCATTGTGTGGATAATACGCTGTAACCACATCCGGATTTTTCTTTAACTTTGCGTCACTAGTATCATTATAAAAAGAACCGAGGAATCCGTCAAACTCTTTTGTATCATATGAATCAAGTTCTTCCGGTTCGATACCTTTTGCCTTGCAAAAATCGGTGTATGCATAGTATGCACCAAGTGTTGTCCAGTGATGATCGGTGCGGTAATATTCGTATTCATCGCGATGTTTCATCAGCGTATCATAGACATCTACACTTTTTACTTTATCGCTCATCTTATCCTGAATTTTTGTCATCGCCTCACGCTGATCGGATGATTTAATCTCATCCCGCAAATTGTCCGGAAACGTTATTCCCGAGCTGAGAGGAATAACCAGATCATAGACATCCGCCTTGCCATCCAGATTCTTTGCCACCTGGTTGATACTTTTCGCATAGTTGTCTGCCACATCATCCAGATATGTGTACAGTTCATAAGCGGCATCGTCCACTACGACCACACTGCTGTAATCCTTCACATTTCCATCCGATGTAATCTCCGGATAATTTGCCATGCTGCTTTCTTCCTGTGTCTGTGTAGCTTCTTCCGTGGTCACTTCTGTCTGTACATTTTCCGTTGCAGATGCATTATTATTGTCCTGTTTATCTTTCTGGCTTCCACATCCTGCCAGCATAGATACGGTAAGTGCCGCCATCAGAATTGCCGCATTTATTTTTTTGCGAACCATTTATATAACCTCTTTTCTTTCTGTCATCCATTGTTGTATTGATTTAAATTCCGCCCGTCAGCTTATGAAGATTTCGATCGGAAATAAAATTTGAAATATTATAAAGCACTAATACATCGGTAATATTATGTTCCTGTAAATAAGACTTCATATCTCCATTGTAATACCGGAGGTCAACCATATATATATTCTCATAATCCTGCGTTACAAAAGGCACAAAGCTGTTCGCAAAAGAATCTTTTATAATAAGAATATTCTTTCCTTTTGCCTTTGATGCAGCTTTCTGATTCTGTATATGAACCTGACCATAATTACCACTAAGGAAATATGCATATTTGTCTTTTTTCTGTAGCATTTCATCATCATAGATGCTGTCGAGCTGCTGCTTTTCATCAATCGTCACGGTACAGTCTTTGCTGCCAAAAGCATCATCTTTCTGTAATCCATATGTCCAGATTTCATCATAGGCAGAATCGGCATCCAGAATTTTTGAATACAGGCTTCCGCGGAATTTATCACTCACCACATTTTTTACAAGTCCATCTTCCGTCTCAGCTTCTCCACCTGTGCGTTCACTCCACACATCATATGCCAGACAGGCCCCTGCCGATGTCCAATGATGATCTGTCTTATAATAAATATATTCATCATTGTGATCCATAAGCGTATCCCGCACATCCACGAAATTGTAATCTTTCATCGCCTTTTGAACCTGATCAATGTATTTTGCCTGATCAAAAAGCCGCGCATTCTTCGGAAGTTTCTCCTGCATTACAAGTCCGGAAGTCGGTACGAGTAAAAAAGATAATTTCTGTTTGTCAATTGTCTCGGATGCCGTCATAAAATAGTCTTCAACTGCTTTGATGTTCCGGTCAACCTGCTTTTCATCCACATCCTCCGGCGTGATCTTCTCAAAGTCATAACCATCTTTTCCAACGTATGCACCACCGATATCGGTATCACCACAGGCTTTCTGAATTCCGGTCTTTACCGTGATCCATCCGTCACGAAAGCACACCTGATCGCGAAGATAATCCTCAAGCCCATCCTGAAACTTTCCACTCAGGATATTGTCCCACGAAAGTTCCGGTGTCTCCGCCAGATATCGGTTCTCATTCGGCGAAAATTCACGATCTTTGATTATCAGACTTGCCCCTGATATCAATACAAAAAACCCGATAAATACAATTATAATTATTATTCTAACTTTCTTCATCTCTAACCTCTAGCAACTATCATTTAAAAGCGGAAATACAAAAACGGATTGTAACTGTCTCCCACCAGAAAAGCGAACGATACCCCAAGCAACACGACCATAATAATCGGCTTTGCATAGGTCAGTCCACGCGACAGTTCGCACCATTGGTAAATATTATCGTCTTCTGTATTTTCAGAATCAACGGATTTCTTACAAATCTTTCGCAACCAGAAACGATGATCGATGGAACATACCACCAGCAGAATTAATAACACAGCATTGGTTGACAGGAAATAGAAGAAATCTGCATCCGCTCCACCATGCGCACCAATTCCGAACATTGTTTTGAGATAGCGTCCTAACTGGCTCATATCCGTCTGTGCAAAAATGGTCCATCCGATTACCACCAAAAACATGCTGTAAATATGTCCAATCCATGCAGGTGCTTTCTTCAGCCACTTCAATAAGAACAACTTTTCAATCATGAGCAATATACCATAATATATGCCCCAAAGGACAAAATTCCAATTTGCTCCATGCCACAATCCGGTCAGCATCCATACAACCATAATATTAAACAGTTGTCGTCCCATGCCCTTGCGATTTCCACCAAGTGGAATGTACACATATTCCCTGAACCATGAACTTAAGGATATATGCCAGCGTCTCCAGAACTCCGTAATGGTCTTTGACATATATGGGAAATTAAAATTTTCAAGGAAGTGGAACCCAAACATTTTTCCCAAACCGATTGCCATATCGGAATAGCCCGAGAAATCGAAATAAATCTGGAAACTGTATGCAATTGCCCCCAACCAAGCAGTCGCCGCAGACATCTGGTGTAACTGTGAAATTGTATCCCACAGACTTCCGATCTGGTTTGCCAGAAGCACTTTCTTTGCCAGACCAATAGTAAATCGAAAGGCTCCTTCGGAGAAATCTGTCAGTGTCACCTTGCGGTCGCTCAATTCTGATGCAACAGTTTTGTACTGTACGATTGGTCCTGCGATCAACTGCGGGAACAGTGTGACATATGTTGCAAATGCAACAATGTTATGCTGCGCCGGCACAACTTTGCGATACACATCAATGGTATAAGACATCGTCTGGAAAGTGTAGAACGAAATACCGATCGGCAGCGCGATATGAAGCAACGTAAGTCCTGCCCCTGTAATGCTGTTGATATTTCCAATGACAAAATCCGCATACTTAAAAAAGCCGAGGATTCCAAGGTTGCCCACTAAATCAATCATCAAGACAACCTTTGCTTTCCCCGGACGGTTCTTGTTCTGAAAATATTCAATTAAGCGTCCGTTGGTATAATCAAATACAGTAGAAAAGAGCATGATCAGCACATATACCGGCTCTCCCCATGCATAAAACAGAAGGCTGGCAATCAAAAGCACCAGATTTCTGACTTTGCCCGGGCATACATAATAAATCAATAATACCAACAGTAAAAATGCGAGTAAAAATACAAAACTACTGAATACCATATTATTTGAACGCCTTTTCTATAATTTCTTTTGCCTTGTCAGAATCTCCACACACGCAGAGAACTACGTATTTCCCTTTCTTCTCAAGGACTGCATTGCTGATACGTTTGGTTTCTTCCGGAATATATTTTTCGAAAGAATCCGATTGATCATCCAGGAAAGACTGTACATTTTCTTCCGTTGTACGTGCAGTCTCCTCATCCGGTGCTGTAAATACAGCGACTTCCTCCGCCGTAGAACCGCTTCCCATATACATAATGGCATCCACACCCTTAGGTACATCAATGGAATAGGAAATATCCTCATCATTGATCTGTTCTAATTGATCGTCATACGTAATATCCGATACCAAAGATTTCGCCAATGCTGCCGCATCAATCTCTTTCTGCGTGCTTCCGCATCCAGCCAGCAGAATCATGCCTGCTGCTAATGTTGCAATAAAACCTGATTTCTTCATGGTCTCATTTCCTTTCTTCTTTTCAACAACGATTCAAAGCTGCTTTTTGCACAGATTCCGGGGAGAATCCGCACATCTGCATCCAATATACCCCCCGCATCTGGCCGTGTAAAGCTTCCCTGTTCAGAATTAAGTAAATCTTAAATTCTGTAACAGTTTCGTTACTTTTCTTTTATTTAGTCGCTGATTCCAGAGTATTTTTCGCTCTGTGCACGAATCAATTCCTCATCATCAAAGTAGTTGATTTTCATGGCGCGCTTTACTTCAGAAAGTGTCTGTGCTGCTGCCTCACGAGCTACATCACTGCCCTTCTTTAAAATCTCATAAACAGCAGGAATATCCTTCTCGAACTCTGCTCTGCGCGCACGGATTGGTGCCAGTTCCTCCTGAATGACATTGTTGAGGAACTTCTTAATCTTGACATCTCCAAGTCCACCTCTCTGATAGTGTTCCTTTAATTCGTCCAGATTATGATATTCCGGCAGATATTCTTCAAAATGTTCCGGCTTGCTGAATGCATCCAGATAAGTAAATACACTGTTGCCCTCGATATGACCCGGATCCGATACCTGAATATGGGTTGGATCTGTGTACATGCTCATGATTTTTTTCTTCACATCTGCCTCGGATTCTGACAGATAAATACAGTTGCCTAAGGATTTGCTCATCTTTGCTTTTCCGTCAATACCTGGAAGTCTCAAGCATGCTTTATTCGATGGAAGCAGGATTTCAGGATCCACTAAAGTCTCTCCATACACTGCATTGAATTTGTGCACGATCTCCTTCGTCTGCTCTAACATTGGAAGCTGATCTTCCCCAACCGGAACAGTCGTTGCCTTAAATGCAGTGATATCGGCCGCCTGGCTGATCGGATAATTGAAAAATCCCATCGGGATACTTGTCTCAAAATTACGCATCTGAATCTCTGCTTTTACCGTTGGATTGCGCTGCAGACGGGATACTGTCACCAGATTCATATAGTAGAAAGTCAGTTCTGTCAGTTCTGCCACATGAGACTGGATAAAAATATTGGATTTTGCAGGATCAAGCCCTACGGATAAATAATCCAATGCAACTTCCATGATATTATCACGGATTTTTGCCGGGTTGTCCGCATTATCAGTGAGTGCCTGCGCGTCTGCGATCATAATGAAAATCTTATCAAATTCCCCGGAATTCTGTAATTCCACTCTTCTTTTTAAAGAGCCGACATAATGTCCGACATGAAGCTTTCCTGTTGGTCTGTCGCCTGTTAAAATGATTTTTGGTTTCATATTTTCCATATTAAAAATATCTCCTTATTTCTATACTGCCATCGTTCTTATTCCGGGCCTCCTGCCGGAAATAAAAACATACCTGTCTGTTATTATATAATTTTCTGTCTCATCACGCAAGAGCGCATCATGATTGTTTTTTGCCGAGTTTTTTGGTATTTATAAATTGTTTCAAATGTGATAAAATTTTAACGAAGTTATGACTGGAAGAAAGGAAATATCCAATTATCATCTAAAAAATTGGATGATACGTGTGAATTATGAAAATAGGACTTGTTGTAGAAGGCGGTGGCATGAAATGTGCCTACAGCGCCGGAATTTTAGATAAATTTTTAGATGACCATATTCAGTTTGACTACTGTATCGGCGTATCTGCGGGTGCAGCAAACACGCTGTCCTATCTTGCAGGACAACGTGGAAGAAATCTCCGTTTTTATACGGAACATTTAAGTGATCCCCGGTATTTAAGTGTACACAGTCTGATTCGAACCGGGAGTCTGTTCGGTCTGCAATACATTTACGGAACACTGACCAATTCTGACGGCAAAGACCCGATTGATTACGATGCAATCATGAAAAATCCAGCAGAATTTTATATGCCTGCCACGGATGCCGTCACCGGAACAGCCACTTACTTTTCCAAATACGATATTGTGCGCGACGATTATCGCACACTCATGGCAACCTGCGCCCTGCCGGGATTCTGTCGTCCGGTTCAGGTTAATCACCATTACTACTATGATGGCGGCGTTGCGGATTCTATTCCGGTGCAGCACGCTTTAGATGATGGCTGCGACAAACTTGTTGTGATTTTATCCAATCCAAGGGACTTTGTAAAACAGCCGGAAGCCCATCGCCCGATTTATAAACGGATGCTTCACAAATACCCAAAGACCATAGAAGGGATCGACCATCGCCACATCAATTATCAGGCGTCCATTGACCTTACCGCCAAACTGGAAAAAGAAGGAAAAGCTTTTGTTTTCGCACCAAGTAAACATTTAAACCTCGGCACTTTTTCCAAAGATGCGGCGCTTGAACAAAAACTTTATGATCTGGGTGTTTTCGATTACAAAACACAGTCTGGAAAGCTTCTCGCGTTTTTGCAGAAGTAACATAGCTTCGAAACTCTCTTTTTTCAGCTTTACTTCACAGTTGAAAACATGCAAAATACGGCTGCCACACAAAATGTCCTGTGTGACAGCCGCATTCTTATTTTATATCATTATTTTACTCTTGCCGTAAGCTTATCGCCCTCGGTATCGATCAGAATGGTATCTCCCTCTCTCACTTCATCTGCAAGGATCAGCTTTGCAGACAATGTCTCTACATGTTTCTGTAAGAAACGTTTCAGAGGTCTTGCACCATAG
>OMBR01001002.1_pt1 | contig 11809 bp, 8 predicted proteins | sample 1674041 | NCBI WGS metagenome assembly OMBR01 (sample SAMEA103958138, study PRJEB25191) | human gut metagenome | biome: human-associated habitat [ENVO:00009003]; feature: intestine environment [ENVO:2100002]; material: feces | place: Germany | collected 2013/2015
CCGGGACTTCTGCTGCAGCATATCACGACGAAGGAGCCGGAGGATGATATGATCGAGGTGGGGATAGCATCTGTGGAAGCTGTGTTTGACTGGAAGACTTATGTGGAAGAAATAGGACAAGAGGACAGTAGAGAACATGACATATCGGGAAGCAATTAATCTCGGCGAAAAGGTTTTAAATATGGCAGATGTGGCAGATGCAAAAATTGATGCATGGCTGCTTTTGGAGATGGTCTGCAAGATCGACCGCAGCTTTTATTATCTGCATATGGAGGATGAGGTCGCTGAGGAACAGTTAAGTGAATATGAGATTGCATTGCGCAAACGTGCAGAACATGTGCCGTTACAATATATTGTCGGTGAAGCAGAGTTTATGGGATTGAAATTTAAGGTCAATTCCAATGTGCTGATTCCGAGACAGGATACGGAGACTCTGGTGGAAGAAGCATTAAAAGTCGTAAAACCGGGAATGAAAGTACTTGATTTGTGCACCGGTTCCGGCTGTATTATTGTCAGTATTGTGCATAATGTACCGGAGGTGGAAGGGACAGCGACGGATATTTCCAAACAGGCACTTCTTGTGGCAAAGGAAAATGCAAAGCTGAACCAGGTTTCGGTCACGTTTGAGCGCAGTGATCTGTTTGACAATGTGACAGGGACATATGATGTGATCGTTTCAAACCCGCCTTATATAAGAACCGGGGAAGTGGTAAAACTCATGCCGGAGGTGCAGGAGTTTGAACCGATGGAGGCTTTAGACGGCAAAGAGGACGGTTTATATTTTTATAGAAAGATTATCAAAGAATGTAAGGCATATCTGAAACCGGGAGGACACATTTTGTTTGAAATCGGTTACGATCAGGGCGAAGCAGTGTCCGGGCTTTTAAAAGAAGCTGGATTTAAAAATGTGACGGTTATCAAAGATTTGGCACACAATGATCGTGTTGTGACAGGAATGGAGGATATATGTTTGATAAATTAGAGGATTTACTGATCCGTTTTGAGGAATTAATGAGTGAATTAAGTGAGCCGGATGTGGCAAATGATCCGGTGCGTTTCCGTAAGCTGATGAAAGAGCAGAGTGACCTGACTCCGATCGTAAATGCATATAAGGAATATAAACAGTGCAAACAGAACATCGAGGATTCCCTTGCTTTGCTTGAGGAAGAGTCTGATGAGGAGATGCGTGAACTTGCGAAAGAAGAGTTAAACGATTCTAAGGCAAGAGTGGAAGAGTTGGAAAAAGAGTTAAAGATCTTATTACTTCCGAAAGACCCGAACGATGACAAGAACGTTATCGTTGAGATCCGCGCAGGCGCCGGCGGTGACGAGGCTGCTTTATTTGCTGCTGAAATTTATCGTATGTATCTGCATTATGCAGAAAGCAGAAACTGGAAGACGGAGATCATGGAAGCAGATGAAACCGGCATCGGCGGTATGAAGAGTGTTACTTTTATGCTGAGCGGACAGGGAGCCTACTCCGTTATGAAATATGAGTCCGGTGTACACCGTGTACAGCGTGTCCCGGAGACAGAGTCCGGCGGACGTATCCATACTTCCACTATCACAGTTGCAGTGATGCCGGAGGCTGAGGAAGTGGATGTGCAGATCGATGACAAAGATATCCGTATCGATGTCTGCCGTGCATCCGGTGCCGGTGGCCAGTGTGTCAATACGACAGACTCTGCCGTGCGTCTGACACATATCCCGACCGGAATCGTGATCTACAGCCAGACGGAAAAATCACAGATCCAGAATAAGGCAAAAGCGTTCGCCCTGCTGCGTACCAAATTATACGACTTAGAGCAGCAGAAAGCCCACGATGCGGAAGCAGAGCTTCGTAAGAGTCAGGTCGGAACAGGAGACCGTTCTGAGAAGATCCGTACCTACAACTTCCCACAGGGACGTGTGACGGATCACAGAATCAATCTTACACTGTACAAACTCGATAAGATCATGAACGGAGATATCCAGGAGATCATTGACGCATGTATCGCAGCAGACCAGGCAGCGAAGCTGGCGAAGATGAATGAGAATTAAGGATAGATGTTGTAAATATAGTTGGTATTTTCCGCCAGTTAGAGAATTATCAGAGTAAATTATAATATGATTAGAGTGGAGCAGAGTCAGTCGGAAGGCTGGCTCTGATTTTTGCCCTTTTTTGCAGACTGGTGTGAATAACGGTGTAGTTTATGTAACTTTCTACGAAGATTTCATTGTTTCTGATGTTTAAATGGAAAATGTAAAAATGTTCTTGATATGAGAACTGGAGTATGATATTTTATAAATAGAACGTGCGTTCGTGTTCGAGAATAGGGGAAACATAATTGACGAGTGGGGGAAGATAATGAAAATTGAAAACATTATGAAAATGTTAGAAGTGTTTTGGCCAATTGCTATTGCAATTTATGGTTTTTTTATTTACAAATTTATTCCATATATGAAAACAAAAATTTTTATAAATGAATATCATAATTTTGAAGAATCATTTTTTTTGATGGAATACGAATTAGTAGGAACTATTGTAGCACAGGTATTGGTTATATTTTTAATTGTAGCATTTGGAAAATCGACGTGGTCTAATATTATAATAAATGAATATTTTTTTGCTTTAAGTGTCATTGGATTAATATATAGTTTTGGTATAAATTTATATAACAAACAGTATGATAGAGATATTTATTTTGTAGTTATTAGTTGCATTATTCTTCAAGTTTTGGCAAATATTAAGGCTGAAAAAGTACGGAATGTAAAGTATATAGTTATAACACAAAAAGAAACATATAAAACATTATTTGAACCAGTAAAAAGAGGAAAGTATTATTTTATAAGGATTACAGATAAAAATGAAGTTGAGAAGAAAAGAGTACAGATAGCAGAAGAAAGAATTGAGAAAATAGAGTATATTATTGAAAAAGTAGAAGAGCATGAATAATAGAATGGTAACAAAAACATAGTGAAATTGAATGATATAGACTATGTAGAGATATCAGATATATTAGGAGAAGTTATGATACTATTAGCTAAATGATTTAAGGAAAGTCAGTGTAATGGATTTTGTCTTGGAAAGGTGGTATGCGTATGACAGCAGACGAGTTGAAAAAGATAATTCAGTCCGGCGAAAAAATAGATGTGGAATTCAAACAGTCAGAAAATGATCTGACAAAGGATGTGTATCAATCGGTCTGTTCGTTTAATAACCGCAATGGAGGACATATTGTTCTTGGTGTAGTTGATAAGACAAAAGAGATTCGGGGTGTTAATTTCCAAAAAGTAGATAAGATGCTCAAAGATTTTACGATATCTATTAATAATGCAAATAAGCTGAATCCACCGATGTATCTTACACCAGAGGTTTTTGAGATAGATGGAAAGATACTTGTCTATATCTGGGTGCCTGAGGGAACACAGCTTAGACGTTTGAATGGCAGAATCTGGGATAGAACAAATGAAGGTGATATTGATATAACAGACAATGCAGAATTAGTGTATAAGATGTATGCGAGAAAGCAGAGCACTTATTTTGTGAATAAAGTTTATCCAAGACTTGGACTGGAGTATCTTGATCTTGACGTGATCCGAAGAGCGAAGCAGATGGCACTTTCAAGAGTAGACAATCACCCATGGGCAAATATGGATGAGAAAGAAATACTTAGAAGCACAGGACTTATTCTGACTGACCCGGATACGGGAAAGGAAGGAATAACACTTGCTGCGATTCTATTATTTGGAAAAGATAATACGATTATGTCTGTGTTGCCACAATATAAGACAGACGCTATTTATCGTGTGAAAAATCTGGACCGCTATGATGACCGCGAAGTTATTATCACGAATTTAATAGATAGCTACCGCAGATTGATGGATTTTGGAAAAAAACATTTGAATGATACTTTTGTGTTGGATGGAGATCAGAGCGTGAGTGCTAGAGATAAGATTTTGCGTGAAATTATATCAAATATTCTGGCACATCGGGATTATTCCAATGCATATACGGCACAATTTGTGATTGAAAGTAACCGAATCTATACGAAAAACAGTAATCTTCCACATGGTCATGGAGAACTGAAATTGAATCAGTTTGAGCCATTTCCAAAGAACCCGCCGATTTCGAAAGTGTTCCGGGAAATTGGATATGCGGATGAATTGGGCTCTGGGATGAGAAATACGAATAAATATACGAAATTATACTCTGGTGGAACCCCCATTTTTTTGGAAGACAATATTTTTCAAATAGTGATACCGATGGAATCCGTTGCTGATTTGCAAGTTGGACCAGACAACGTTAAAAAGGTGACTGAAAAGGTGATTGAAAAGGTGACTGAAAAGGTGACTGAAAAAGAGCAGGAGGTTCTTGCATTGCTATTAGAGAATGCAAATTATACCATGCCTCAACTTGCAGAAAAATTAAAGATAAGCAGAAAAACAATAGCGGTGCGGTTGAAGTCATTGAAGGAAAAAAATGTGATAGAACGAGTGGGATCAGACAGAAAAGGTTATTGGAAAATAAATAAATGATACAGAAAAGTTTATATCAGGGGAACAAATCGAACGAAAAAATATTTTCTTACCCAAAACCGCTAATTCATGCTATATTATACTTGCACCCAGACGGTGTATCATGTATGATATAGCATGAGTTGCTTTATTTAAGAGGAGGACAGACATCATGGAAAACGAGAATGTCTCAAAGAATTTTATCGAACAGTTTATTGATCAGGATATAGAGGAAGGACATTGCAAAACCGTCCATACAAGATTTCCACCGGAGCCGAACGGATATCTTCATATCGGACATGCCAAGTCCATACTTTTAAATTCAGGTCTTGCGCAGAAATATAATGGAAAATTCAATTTAAGATTTGATGATACGAACCCGACAAAAGAGAAGACAGAGTTTGTTGAGGCAATCAAAGAGGATATCAAATGGCTTGGTGCTGACTGGGAGGACAGACTGTTCTTCGCGTCCGACTATTTTGATCAGATGTATGAAGCAGCAGTAAAGCTGATCAAAAAAGGAAAAGCATACGTTTCTGATCTGAGTGCAGATGAGATCCGTGAGTACCGCGGTACACTGACAGAACCGGGAAAAGAAGATCCTGCGGGCAGCAGAAGTGTGGAAGAGAATCTTGCTTTATTTGAAGATATGAAAAACGGTAAATTTGCCGACGGAGAGAAAGTGCTCCGTGCAAGAATCGATATGACATCTTCAAACATCAATATGAGGGATCCGGTTATTTACCGTGTGGCGCATATGACACACCACAGAACCGGAGACAAATGGTGCATTTATCCGATGTACGATTTTGCACATCCATTAGAGGATGCCATTGAGGGAATTACCCATTCGATCTGTACACTCGAGTTTGAGGATCACAGACCGCTGTACAACTGGGTGATCGATGAGGTTGGCAAAGATATGATTCCGGATAAGGATGAGATGCCGCCGAGACAGATCGAGTTTGCAAAATTATATTTAACAAACGTAGTGACAGGAAAAAGATATATCAAGCGTCTTGTGGAGGAAGGTATCGTAGACGGATGGGATGATCCACGCCTTGTATCGATTGCGGCACTCCGCAGAAGAGGATTTACACCGGAATCCTTAAAAATGTTTGTGGAACTCTGCGGTATTTCCAAGGCAAACAGCTCTGTGGATTATGCCATGTTAGAGTACTGTATCCGTGAAGATTTAAAGATGAAACGTCCCCGTATGATGGCGATCTTAGATCCGGTCAAAGTTGTGATCGACAACTATCCGGAGGGAGAGACAGAGTATCTTGAGGTAGTCAATAACCTTGAAAATGAGGAACTTGGTGTGCGTAAAGTTCCATTTTCACGCGAACTTTATATTGACCGTGAAGACTTTATGGAAGAGCCGCCAAAGAAATATTTCCGTATGTTTCCGGGCAACGAAGTACGTCTGATGAACGCATACTTTGTGACCTGCAACAGTTTCGTAAAAGATGAAAATGGCGTGGTGACGGAGATCCACTGTACTTATGATCCGGCATCTAAAGGTGGAAACAGCCCGGACGGACGAAAAGTAAAAGGAACCATCCAGTGGGTATCTGCAGCACAGGCAGTTCCGGCTGAAATTCGTCTCTATGAAAACATTGTAGATGAGGAAAAAGGAGTGTATAATGAGGACGGAAGTCTGAATCTGAATCCAAATTCCCTCACTGTTTTAAAAAACTGTGTTGTTGAGGAAAATTTAAAAGATGCAAAAGCATATGACAGTTTCCAGTTCGTAAGACAGGGATTTTTCTGTGTGGATGCGAAAGATTCGACCGCAGATCATCTGGTATTTAACCGGATCGTTTCACTTAAGAGCTCATTTAAACTGCCTAATGCATAGCATTGTAATGATTTGCATTTTTGCCCTGAAACGGGCGTAACAGGAAAGGATATGAAATACAAATGAATTTATTTGCAGGATTGGAAAAATTTGGTATTAAAGCAGATAACACAACGGATCTGTTTGAGGATGAAAAAAAGCCGGCAGCATCCGCTGATGGTGGAAAAACAGAGGCTGCTCCGACAGAGGACAGTTTTCTGTTAGACAAGGCAATCCGTTGTACTGTCTGTGACAAGGTATTTAAGACAAAAATGATCAAGAACGGACGAATCAAACGTTTAGAGCCGGATCTGGATCTGCGTCCGCGTTTCGAATACATTGACACTTTAAAATATGATGTGGCATCCTGCCCGTATTGCGGATATACAGCGATGAACCGTTATTTCGAGCATGTGACATCAGGACAGATCAAACTGATCAAGGAACAGGTTTGTGCCAATTTCAAACCAACAGGTTCCGATGAACCTGCCGTCTTAGACTATGATCAGGCAATCGAGCGTTATAAGCTTGCACTTTTCAATACGATCGTCAAAAAAGGAAAGACCAGTGAGAAGGCCTATTCATGTTTAAAACTTTCCTGGCTGTATCGTGGGAAGGCAGAGGAGTTAAAAGGAACAGATCCGGAGACCTTAGAGAAGAAAAAAGAGGCAAAAGAGCAGGAAGAGGCATTTTACCAGCAGGCATATGAGGGATTTATGAAAGCAATGTCTACAGAGATGTTTCCAATGTGTGGAATGGATCAGTGTACCGTAGATTATCTTCTTGCGGCAATGGCATATCATTTCAAAAAATATGATGTGGCTTCTAAGTGTATTTCAAGAATCCAGGCTACACCTTCTGCATCGAAAAAGATGAAAGACCGTGCATATGATTTAAAAGAAAAGATCGTGGCAGAGATCAAAAACAGCAAATAGGCAAAATTATTATGATTGAAATAATGATTGATTTACAGGGGGGAGCGAAAGCTCCCCTCTATGAAAAAATATACGAATATATCAAACGGGATGTCATTGAGGGAAAAATTCCTGTTGGGGAAAAGCTTCCGTCGACAAGACTTTTGGCAAAGCATTTGTCGGTAAGCAGAAGTACCGTTGAAATGGCATATGAACAGCTCCTTGCAGAGGGATACATCAAAGCAGAACCTTGCAGGGGGTTTTTTGTGTGTGATATTACAGAGCTGTATGAGTTTGGGCATATAGAAAAAGATTTCAAACATACATTTACATTTGGAAAAAAAGAGCAGGAAGAGACAGCTTGCAGCCATGTTATTGATTTTTCCCCATATGCAATCGATACCATGCATTTCCCATATAATGTGTGGAGAAAATTAAACAAAAATGCACTGTTAGATGACAGGGAAGAATTGCTGTTATCCGGGGATGGACAGGGGGACTATGGGCTTCGAAAGGCGATTGCAGCATATCTGCATCAGGCGCGAGGTGTGAACTGTCAGCCCGATCAGCTGATCATCGGAGCAGGAAATGAATATCTTGAGATTTTACTGACACAGATTTTAGGAAGAAATAAGCGGATTCTCATGGAAAATCCAACTTATTTGCAGGCATATCATACATTTTTAAATATGGGATATCAGATGACGCTTGTTTCGGTGGAAGAAGATGGAATAGATCCACAAAAGGTCAGAAATTATGATCCGGATGTTGTCTATATCATGCCTTCCCATCAGTTCCCTCTTGGAACGGTCATGCCGTTAAAACAAAGGCTGGAATTGTTGAAATGGGCATTGGAGAAAGAGGAACGCTATCTGATCGAGGACGATCACGACAGTGAGTACCGTTACCGTGGAAAGCCGATCCCGTCGCTGCAAAGCGTGGATCATTTTGAAAAAGTGATTTATATTGGAACTTTTTCTAAGAGCATTGCGCCGTCACTTCGAATCAGTTATATGGTGCTTCCACCGGAATTGTTAAAACGTTATCATGAAAAATGTGGATTTTATTCTACGACCGTTCCCAAAATTCAGCAGGAGATACTGCGTGCCTTTATTGAAGAGGGACATTTTGAACGCCATTTGAATAAGATGAGGGGGATCTACCGTGCAAAACATGATTTCCTGCTTGCAGAGTTAAAAAAGAGAAGCTGGGTAGAAAAAATTTACGGAGATCATGCAGGACTGCATGTTTTAGTACAGGTAAACACTGAAAAAAAAGAAACAGAGATATGTGATCTGGCGGAAAAACAAGGAATCCGTATCTATGGAATCAGTGAATATGTTGTACGGAAAACGGAGCAGAGCTGTAATGAAACTGTGAGAAATAAAAATGCTTCCATAGAAAGTGAAAAAAACAATTTTGCCGGAACTGTACCGCATAAACCGATTCTTTTACTTGGCTATGGAAGACTGGGTGAAGATGAGATCCAGAAAGGTCTTTTGATATTAGATACTATTATATGATATATTCAATACTGTTTTCCGGTGTTTTTCTGGTGTTTGTGTTGAACAGGATCACTGCCTCTCGTTCCTCATATGGTCCCATTTCATAAAAACTGACACCGGTGCAGGAAAGCCGTGTGATGGAGATCAGGCGGTTGGCGCGTTTGGGCTGATCTGTGATAAAGGTGATGCCTTCCTCAAAGAATTCTTTGTCGAGTTCCGGATCATCCGGTTCTTCATAATAAGGATCAAACACATAGATATCACTGCCCGAAATACCGGTCAGGAGAATATAATGAGGAACTTCCAGGTAAACACGCAGCAAAACAGCACCGCCCTGCTGTAAGGCACCGACAATGAGGCTGTTTTCAGAGAGTACAACCTCGTCCTTAGCGAGAAAATTGCAGGAAATCGGGAAGTTTTTTACCTGTCCGAACTGTGTGAGCCAGTTACTCAAAAACATCATGGCAGATGCGGATGTACCGCGTTTTCCAACTTCGCCTGCTTCATTATAAGAATCAAGACAATAGAGCATAATATATTTGACGATATCCGGGTAAATTTCTTCGCGGTCAAAGAGATAGCGGATGGCATTTGTCAGTGTGGTCGGACCGCAGTCATATTCGGTGGATTGGTAAATTAGCAGATTCTTCATGTGTATTGCCTCTTTTCTTTATTCTAAGCAATACTATAATCAGCCATGAATTTTTTGTCAATCTTTCAACAAAAAAGGATTGACAATTTAAAACATAGAAAATATAATTTACCTAATTCCTAGTGGATTACTAGAAATAATATGCGAAAAGTACTATTTTATATGCTAAAAGCGGGCATACGGGAGTTTTTCGCAGAAAGTGAGGAAATTATGAGAAAAGAAAGAAGATGGAAAAAGGTCCTGTCAGCACTGGTGCTCGCAGCTGCGATGGGAGTTACGGCTGTTGGATGTGGAACTTCCGGCGGCAATACAGGCAGTCAGCCGCAGGGGGAAAATGCGGCGGCAACAGAGACAGCAGAGGTTTCGGATGATATTGTAAATATCGGTGTGACCAATACACTTGGAACGTTAAATCCGCTTTTGATGGATGGCGGAGAGACCAATAAATATGCGACCAGCCTGATGTTTCTTCCACTGGTAGAATTAAATTCGAATCTGGAATTTGAGGGAGAAATCGCGGATTCTGTTACGACGGAAGATAACAAAAATTTTATCGTGCATATCGATGAGAAAGCATCCTGGTCGGATGGCGAGAAGATCACGGCGGATGATGTTGTATACACGGCACTGCGCCTGACATCGCCAGTCATTGGCAATACTTCCATGATGTATTATGTATTTGAGGGTGTGGGCGATGACGGCTTTACGGAAGAGGGAGCAGAGAGCATTGATGGTATCAAAGCGATCGATGATGCGACCGTACAGTTCACCACAAAAGAGGAGATGTCTCTGACCACATTTGAGAATTCTTATGCGCGTTATCTGATGACACTTCCAAAACATGTGATCGAGCAGTACACGGAAGAAGAGTTAAAGACTGCAGAATGGTTCAATCACCCGGATGTCGTCAGCGGACCATATATGGTAACAGATTTCGATGTCGACCATTATATTTCTTATAAAGCAAACGAAAATTATTGGAAAGGTGCACCGAAGATCGCAAAACTCAATATCAAGATCGTGAGCGGCAGCCAGCTTTATGCAGGATTACAGTCCGGCGAGATTGATATTACACAGCCGACAATGAGTGTCATCCCGGAGGAAGATTATGATAGTGTTGAGGCACTTTCCAATGTAAATGTTGTATACGGAGAACCGGTGACCAACCAGTCCGTATTTATCCAGACAAAAAATGTTCCGGATGTGCGTGTGCGTCAGGCAATGTTATATGCAATCGACCGTAAGATGGTATTAGAACAGCTTTTAAAAGGAAAAGGGGAAGTTGCAGATGGATTTCTGTCTTCTGCAAGTCCTTTCTATGATGACAGTATCGTTCCGGTAGAGCAGGATGTAGAGAAAGCAAAAGAACTGTTAGCGGAAGCCGGATGGGACGGATCACAGACCTTACGCTTTTATGTGAACTCTGGTGACAGTGCATTTGTAAATGCTGCGAATGTATTTGTGGCACAGTGGGCTGCAGTCGGCATTAAAGTGGAAGTGCAGACTGTAGATTTTGCAACACTGATGTCCGTCGCAGGCACCAATGACTATGATATTTTAGCAGTACAGTACACCTATGCACCGGTTGATCCATATCCGGATGTGGCATGGCTGTTAGGCGGCGAGGACAGCTGGACCGGATACGGGGATGACAGCGTCAATGAAGCACTTGCAAAGACACAGACAACAAGTGATATGGATGAGATCAAAGGGCTTTACTCCGTTGTGGATCAGAAGGTACAGGAAGATGTTCCGATGTTCTCTGCTTATATTGTCAGCGCACAGGCTGCTGTCAACAAACGTCTTTCAAATGCCACACCAAGTGTGTACGGTTTCTTTAACAATGTGGAACAGTGGGAAATTACGAAATAAGGAACGGGAAAATCAATGTCAAAATTATTACAGGTAAATGATCTGACCACAGAGTTTACCGGGGATTTTGGGAAAAAAATCAGTGTGGATCATGTCAGTTTTGATGTCGCAGAAGGAGAGACGGTTTGTATCGTTGGTGAGTCCGGCTGTGGCAAGAGTGTGACATCACTGTCTATTATGGGATTATTAGGAAGGGGCGGAGCTGTCGTTGACGGCTCTGTCCTCTTTGCAAACAAAAATCTGCTGGATATGGATGAAAAACAGTTAGATACGATCCGCGGAAATCAGATGACGATGATTTTTCAGGATCCTTTAACATCGTTAAACCCGGTGTTTACGATCGGAAGCCAGATCACAGACAATGGCGACGGAACCTACAATGTAGATGTGCCAAGCGATGGATCTTCTCTGGATACTTCCGCATGGTCCAACTCCTTACGTGACTTCGGACCAAAATACATGAACGAGGATTTCTATGACAAAGTTTCTCTTCCGGAGGATCAGGGTGATGGTATCAAACTGGCAGACG
>OMBR01001003.1_pt1 | contig 11801 bp, 10 predicted proteins | sample 1674041 | NCBI WGS metagenome assembly OMBR01 (sample SAMEA103958138, study PRJEB25191) | human gut metagenome | biome: human-associated habitat [ENVO:00009003]; feature: intestine environment [ENVO:2100002]; material: feces | place: Germany | collected 2013/2015
TTCCCATCGCAACCATGAGCAACCGCGAATGGGGCAGCATCGGCACGAACTATCTAAAGGGTCTGTTTGCTCTGGCATTTCAGGGATTTCTCATCATGGTCTGCGTCGGCATCTATGCGGTGCTGATCAACGGCATGATTATTGCAGACAACATTCACTCGGCTCTGTTCTCTGTGGCGGCGTACACGGTCATTCTGTGCTTCTCGCTGTTCAAGACCGGAAGCCTTGCAAAATCCATCTTCCATGCGCACTAAGGAGGTCGGCAGCATGAAGAAGTACAGCATCATCTACGCCGATCCCCCTTGGGCGTATCGGACTTACTCCAAGAAGGGACAGGGACGGTCGGCAGAAAGCCACTACCCGACAATGTGTATTGAAGACATCAAGGCACTTCCGGTCGGTGAGCTTGCCGCGAAGGACTGCGCCCTGTTCCTTTGGATCACGTTCCCGTGCCTCTGTGAAGCACTCGAAGTGCTGGCGGCATGGGGCTTTTCTTATAAGACCGTGGCTTTTGTATGGGTGAAGCAAAACCGCAGGAACGACGATCTCTTCACCGGCATGGGGTATTGGACAAGGGCAAACGCCGAAATCTGCATCCTTGCTACGAAGGGACATCCGAAGCGAGTTGACGCCGGTGTGCGTCAGGTCATCCTCAGTCACATCGAAGAGCATTCCAAAAAGCCGGATGAGGCGCGGGAACGCATTGTTCGGCTCATGGGAGACCTTCCCCGCGTAGAGCTTTTTGCCCGTCAGTCTCCCGAAGGCTGGGATGTTTGGGGCAACGAGGTCGAATGCACAGCGCATCTTCCGACGGAGGAAACACCATGCTGCGGCTAAGACCCATTTCTCTTCGTGACGCCAACGAGTACGTCCGGCAGCATCACCGGCATCACAAGCCTGTTGTCGGTCACAAGTTTTCCATCGGCTGTGAAGCAGACGGTGAACTGGTCGGTGTAATCATCGCCGGGCGTCCCGTCAGCCGGTATCTGGATGACGGCTTCACATTGGAGGTTACAAGGCTATGCACCAACGGGGCGAAGAACGCTTGCAGCTTTCTCTACGGCGCGGCGGCAAGAGCTGCTGCGGCTATGGGCTATAAGCGCATCATCACCTACACGCTGGAAAGCGAAAACGGTGCAAGCCTTCGTGCTTCCGGCTGGATCTGTCAAGGCAAAGCGGGTGGGCTTCGCTGGACAGGCAAGCGTCAGCCGAAGGAGGATCAATATCCCGCACAAATGAAGCTGCGCTATGAAAAGCAGCTTAGAAAGGAGGAAACAGTCAATGGCATTTGTTCCGGTCCCGAAGGATCTTAACCGCGTCAAAACGAAGGTCATGTTCAACCTGACCAAGCGGCAGCTCATTTGTTTTTCCCTCGCTGCGGCAGTCGGCGTCCCGATCTTCTTTCTGGCGAAGGCACATCTCGACTTGTCTACGGCGGCAATGCTGATGGTGGTCATCATGCTCCCGTTCATCTTCTTCGCGCTTTACGAGAAGGACGGACAGCCCGCCGAAAAGTATCTGTACCACATCGTACAGTCCATGTTCATCCGGGACAAGGTGCGTCCCTATCGCACAAACAATCTCTACGCTGAAATTCAGAGGAAAATCAAAGAACAGGAGGAATTGCAGCTTGAACAACAGCACAGCAAAGGCAAAGCCTAAGATGACCGTCAAAAACGGCGTCGTTTACGGCGATGCCCTTTCCGCTCAGGAAAAAAAGCGGATCGTCATGCAGAAGAAAAAGGACAGGAAGGCAAAGAAAGTCCGCAAGTCCGCCCAGCAGACCATTCCCTATGTGGAGATGTGCCGTGACGGTATCTGCAAGGTGAACAGCCGCCTCTACACGAAGTCCATCGCCTTTGAGGACATCAACTACCAGCTTGCGCAGAACGAGGACAAAACTGCCATCTTTGAGAACTGGTGCGACTTTCTGAACTACTTCGACAGCTCGATTTTCGTCCAGCTCTCCTTCATCAATCAGAAGGCAAGCCTCAATGAGTTCCGCAAGCGCATTAACATTCCGGCACAGGAGGATGATTTCAACGACATCCGCTCCGAGTATTCCGGTATGCTGCAAAGCCAGCTCACCAAGGGCAACAACGGACTGGTCAAGAGGAAGTACATCACCTTCGGCATTGAGGCGGACTCCCTCCGCACGGCAAAGCCGAAGCTCGAACGCATTGAAACCGATATTCTCAACAACTTCAAAACTCTCGGCGTGAAAACCGAGCCGCTGTCCGGCTACGAACGGCTGAAAGTGCTTCATGATGTGTTCAATATGGACAGCAATGAGCCGTTCCGCTTTTCCTTCGATATGGTTGCCCGGACGGGGCTTTCCAGCAAGGACTTCATTGCTCCCACTTCCTTTGACTTCCGTGAAGGCAAGTGCTTCAAGATGGGCAAAACCATCGGTGCGGTGAGCTTCCTGCAAATCCTCGCGCCGGAACTCAATGACCGTATGCTTGCCGACTTCCTTGAGATGGACAGCAACATTACGGTCAATTTTCATATCCGGACGATTGACCAGGCGAAGGCAATCAAGAGCATCAAATCGAAGATTACCGACCTCGACAAGATGAAGATCGAAGAGCAGAAAAAGGCGGTCCGCTCCGGCTACGATATGGACATCATCCCGTCCGATCTTGCCACCTTCGGCGGTGAGGCAAAGCGTCTGTTGCAGGATCTCCAGACCCGCAATGAGAGACTATTCCTTGTGACCATCCTCATCATGAATACGGCAACCAACCGCCAGAAGCTCGAAAACGCGGTGTTCCAGACCGCCGCCATTGCCCAAAAGTATAACTGTGCGCTCAAGCGTCTTGACTTTCAGCAGGAGGAAGGGCTGATGTCCTCTCTGCCTATCGGCGTCAATCAGGTGGAGATCGAACGCGGACTGACCACTTCCAGCACGGCGGTTTTCGTGCCGTTCACCACGCAGGAGCTTTTTCAGGGCGGCGAAGCTCTCTACTACGGGCTGAATGCGCTGTCCAACAACATGATCATGGTTGACCGCAAGCAGCTCAAAAACCCCAACGGGCTGATCTTGGGTACACCCGGTTCCGGTAAGTCCTTCTCCGCCAAGCGCGAAATGACGAACGCCTTCCTCATCACGGAGGATGACATCATCGTCTGCGACCCCGAAGCCGAGTATTTTCCCCTCGTGCAGAAGCTCGGCGGTCAGGTCATCCGCATTTCGCCGGTCAGCACGGATTACATCAATCCGCTGGACATCAACACGAACTACTCCGAAGAGGAAAACCCGCTGACGCTGAAATCCGACTTCATCCTCTCCATGTGTGAGCTGATTGTCGGCGGCAAGGACGGCTTGCAGCCGGTTGAGAAGACCATCATTGACCGCAGTGTCCGCATGGTTTATCAGGAGTTCCTTGCAGACCCCAAGCCGGAGAAAATGCCGATCCTCGAAGACCTCTACAACATTCTGAGAAATCAGAAGGAGCCGGAGGCACAGCGCATTGCAACTGCCCTTGAAATCTATGTTCACGGCTCTCTGAACGTCTTCAATCACAGAACGAATGTGGATGTCAACAACCGCTTCGTCTGCTATGACATCCGCGAACTCGGCAAGCAGCTCAAAAAGCTCGGTATGCTGATTGTGCAGGATCAGGTGTGGAACAGAGTTACCATCAACCGCGCCCAGCACAAGGCAACGCGCTACTACATGGACGAGTTCCACCTTTTGCTGAAAGAGGAACAGACCGCCGCGTACAGCGTGGAAATCTGGAAGCGTTTCAGAAAATGGGGCGGCATCCCGACCGGCATCACCCAGAACGTCAAGGATCTGCTTGCGTCCCGCGAGGTAGAGAACATCTTTGAAAACTCGGATTTTGTCTACCTTCTGAATCAGGCATCCGGCGACCGGCAGATTCTCTCGAAGGCGCTGAACATCTCGCCCAGCCAGCAGAACTACATCACCAATTCCAATGCCGGTGAGGGGCTGATCTTCTACGGCTCGACCATCGTTCCCTTCAAGGACGATTTCCCGAAGGACACCCAGCTCTACCGCATCATGACCACCCGCTTAGAAGAAACCGTACAGAACTAAGGAGGATTTTTGAATATGAACAACAAGATGATTACCATTCCCTATGCGGACGCTATCGAATACGGAGAGAACACCTCCGCGCTGTTTAAGGCTCTGTGGGAGCTGACCGATCTGATCCGACTGGAAAGCGACCTCAAGAAGCATCACCGCGCCTACCTCCATGTGAGGGAGGACATCGACGAAAAGGTCAAGGAGGCACGTCAGATTATGACCAAGGTATCTGTGGATATGATCGGTTTCTATTTCAAGGTTGATGTTCCCGAAAGCAGCAACAGCGACGAGAATACCCCGTTCGCTGACGCGGCGGATGATGAAGCCGTATCTATCCCCAAGGACAAGTATGAGCTGATGATCGACGATCTGCTCACGATGTCCGAAATCATCCAGTGCGTCGCAGATATGCGCACGCAGGATGTGAAGGCAATCCGCGAGTTCGGCAAGTTCGTCCCCGCCTTTGCCGCCTTTGAGAAGAACCGGCTGAGCCTCTATCGTGAGGCGGCGAAGGAAGCCGAGGAAATCTTCGACCGTTGGGCGGACGAGATTGACGATCTCGATGAGGACTACGAACCGGACGAGTTCTTCTCTGGCTAAAAAGCTGCCCACCATGAGCTGATCACGGTGAGCAGTTTTGTTTTGAGAGGATTCAGACAAGCGTGTCATCCAGCAGGAAGTCGATGACGCCGACATTGAGAATGCCGTTATCATCATACCAACGCTTGTGGATATCGTGACGCACAATGATCTTCGGGAAAGAATCGCCGGTCAGCGCGAAGGGCTTATTCTCGGTGATTGCCTTTTCCTCTGTTCCCAATGCGTAGGCAGACTGAATGTAGGTCTTCTTGCCGCCGGAGGCTGCAATGAAGTCGATTTCCCGCGCGACCGGAGTGGTCCTTCCTTTGGCATTTTTCTCATTGCCATAGACGATGCCAATGTCAACGGAGCATTCACGGATCATCAGCTCATTGAAAATGATGTTCTCCATGATGTGCGTCATCTCCTGCTGACGGAAGCCGATACGGGCATTTCTCAGTCCAATGTCCTCACAGTAGTATTTGTTGGGATAGTCAAAATAGCTCTTGCCCTTGACATCCCAGCGTTTGCATTCGGTGAAGAGGAAGGAATCCGATAAGTGATCCATATAGGCTTTCACAGTGTTCAGGGCAACGACATTCTCACCGCTGCGCTTCTGCACGGTGTTGATGGTGGCTGCAACCTTCGTCGGATTGGTCAGAGAACCGATAGACGAACACAGCAGATCAAGAATAGCGGACAGCACATCCTCCCGCTTGATCTTCTTTCGCTCTACAATGTCCTTCAGATAGACCTCGGAAAACAACGATTTCAGATAGGCCATTTTAGCGGCATCGTTGGGGCGGGAGAGGATCAGCGGCATACCGCCGTAGAATGCGTAGTTGTCAAAGGCGTCCTGCTTATCGCCGCCGACAGCCGAGTAGTATTCGGCAAAGGAAAGCGGATGCACACGGATCTCATCGCTGCGCCCTCTAAACTCGGTCAGTATGTCAGAGGACAGCATTTTGGAGTTGCTGCCGGTCACATAAATGTCCAAGTTGGACAAGGACTTCAAATCGTTGAGAGCATCGTAGAAGGTGATCTTCTTTCCGTCCGGATTGTAGGGATTCGGAACTTCATCGGACATCTGAATTTCGTCTACAAAGAGATAATATTGGCCTGCGCTGTGTTCTACGATCTCCCGAACATGAGAGGCAAGCTCCAACGGATTGCGATAGCGAATATCACGGGTCAAGTCCAACTCAAAGGACAGAATATGATCTTCGGTAACACTCTCACCGAGAAGATAACTCTTGAACAGATTGCGAAGCAGATAGGACTTGCCGCATCTGCGGATGCCGGTAATCACCTTTACCTGACCATCCCACATAAAGGAGATGATTTTCTTCAAATAGCGATCTCGTTTTATTTCCATAATTCAACCTCCATTGAAAACTTACTGGTATTATCATGCTACTTTTCAATGGATATTATACTCCAACGCGAGAGAAAAATCAACAGTTTCGCTGAAAAGTTTACAAATAAACCCGTCAACATTTCAATGAAACGAGCAAGGAGGTACACCACCATACAACTTGACATCATTCATACCGGCGATTGCCTCAACATTCTGAAAACTCTGCCCGATGACAGCGTTCATTGCTGTGTGACGTCCCCTCCGTATTACGCGCTCCGCGATTACGGCATGGAGGCTCAGATCGGCAGAGAGACAACGCCGAAGGAATATATTTCGCGCCTGACGGAAGTGTTTACCGAAGTCAGGCGCGTTTTGCGTCCGGACGGAACGCTCTGGCTGAACATCTCGGACACCTACGCCGGGAAAGGCAATCAGGGTGATTTCGTTGATCCGAAGAACCCCAGCGGCAGAAACGGTCAGGCTGTGGCTCTCAACAACAAGGTTGAGGGCTGCAAGCCGAAGGACATGATCGGTATTCCGTGGATGCTGGCTTTTGCCCTCCGCGATACCGGCTGGTATCTGCGCAACGACATCATCTGGATGAAGGATAACCCCATGCCGGAGAGCGTCAAAGACCGCTGCGCCCGCTGCTACGAGCATATTTTCCTGTTCTCCAAGTCGAAGAAGTATTTCTTTGACTACAAGGCGATCTCAGAGCCGATTGCTCCCGCAACGGCAGAACGCCTCAAGCGCGGCATGAAAGGCGGCAACAAATACGGCAAGCCCGTTCCCGGTCAGCCTCAGCCGCAGTCCATCAACCGCTCCCGTGAGCATGGCGAGATCAAGGACGCAGACATCAATCCGCTCCGCAACAAGCGCGACGTCTGGAAGATCAACACCGTCCCCTTCAAGGGCGGTCACTATGCCGCCTACCCTCCAAAGCTGGTTGAGACCTGTCTGCTTGCCGGTTGTCCCGAAGGCGGTATTGTGCTTGACCCGTTCATGGGAAGCGGCACAACCGGCATGGTTGCCTCACAGATGGGGCGTCATTTCATCGGCATCGAGCTGAATCCGGCGTACACCGAGCTTGCCTACAAGCGGATTGGAGGTGAAATCTGATGTCCAAGGAATCGGAACTCAAAGCCAGCGACAAGGTAGTCGTGCGGATGACGCGGGAAGGCGCGATTGAAGAAAACCTGACGGCTGGCACCGAGCAGCGTGTGTCAAAACGTCCGGAAGATGCAGAGTTGGTTAAGCCCGCTGAGACAGCCGAGCCTTCCGAGGCACTTTCACCGGAGGAACAGAAAAAGGTGCAGATGCGCCGTCAGCAGCGTCAGTTTCAGACGGAACACGCCGAAGATAACGACACACAGCCGCCCTCGGAAACGCCGTTCAAGCCTCCAACTTTAGAGCAGCACGGCGTTTCTTCTCATACCGGCACGGTGATTGCCGAAACGGTTGTCACGCACAAGCTGCGCAAGACCTCTGCGGTTGAAGCCGTTGACGCGGATGCCGTTCTCTCCCAAGCGGCGGAGACTGCTTCCGCAAAGCCGATCATCGACGATGCCGTCCCGCCCACGAAGCGGATGCAGAAGCTCGAAAGGAAGTCCGAGAAGGCACATGAGCGTCTGGATGCTGCCCGTGAAAAGCTGCCCACGCACAAGGTTCTCAAGAAAGAGCGTGTCTTCGATGAAGAGACCGGCAAGGGCAAAACCCGCCTTCATTTTGAGGATGAGCTGAAAAAGCCAAAGGGCAAAGGCAAGCTGCAATTTGAGGCGGAGAAAACCGTCCGCAAGGTCGGTGACACCCTTGCTTCCGGCATTCACGGCAAAATCCATGAGGTCGAACAGGAAAACACGGCGGTTGAGGCGGCGCATAAAACGGAGATCGCCGCTGAGACTGCCGCTCGGCATTTCCGTCATCATCGGGAAAGCAGCGTCAACAAGCCCTACGAGAAGGTCTCCAAGCTGGAACACAAGGCGGATGCTGCTGATGCGAAGCTCCAATATGAGAGAAATCAGCAGGAGCATCCTGAGATGAAGAAGCAGAACATGAACAAGCACTACCAGAAGCAGAACATCAAGAAGGAATATGCCGCCGCTCGAAATGCCGGTTCTCAGACTGCCGGGACTGCTACAAAAAGCACCGGCAAGAAGCTCGGTGAGAAGGCGTCCGACAAGATCAAGGAGTTCTTTGAGAAGAACAAGAAGGTCTTCATCTGGATCGGCGTCGGAATTGCCCTTCTCGTTTTGCTCGGTGCCGGAATCAGCTCGTGTTCGATGCTCACCTCTACCGGCTCGTCGGTTATCGCTTCCTCCTATCTCAGCGAGGATGATGCGATGCTGGGCGCAGAAGCGCAGTATTGCCAAATGGAGCAGGAGCTGCAACGCTATCTCGACACCTACGAAAGCACTCACAACTACGATGAATACCACTTCGATCTGGACGATATTGAGCATGACCCCTATGTGCTGATCTCCATTCTCTCGGCTCTCCATGAGGGCGAGTTCACGCTGGATGAGGTGCAGGGTACGCTCCAAATGCTGTTTGAAAAGCAGTATATCCTCACCGAAGAGGTCATCGTCGAAACCAGATACCGCACGGAAACCGACACATGGACGGACGCAGACGGCAACACGCACACGGAAACCTATCGCGTCCCGTATGACTACTACATCTGCAACGTGAAGCTCGAAAACTTCAATCTCTCCCATGTCCCGGTCTACATCATGTCTCAGGAACAGCTTTCCATGTACGCAACGTATATGTCGGTGCTTGGCAACCGCGAGGATCTGTTCGGTGACTCTCCCTATGTGGACAAGTACATCACAAATCCTCCCGCCGACTACGATGTCAACCCGGAATACTTGAACGACGAGAAGTTTGCGACACTGATTACCGAGGCGGAAAAGTATCTCGGCTATCCGTATGTGTGGGGCGGCTCCAATCCCGACACATCCTTTGACTGCTCCGGCTTTGTCAGCTATGTTCTCACGAACAGCGGTCTTGTGAATACCGGACGGCTTGGCGCACAAGGGCTTTACAACGTCTGTACGCCGGTTTCAAAGGCGAATGCACAGCCCGGTGATCTCATCTTCTTTGTCGGGACGTATGACACCCCCGGCGTGTCTCACGTCGGCATCTACGTCGGTGATGGGGTCATGATCCACTGCGGCGACCCCATTCAGTACACATCCATCAACTCTTCCTATTGGCAGCAGCATTTCTACGCCTTCGGAAGACCCGCCTATTAAAAGAAAGGAGTTTTGCATGAATCCCAAGTATCAGAAAGTCCTCTCCGACATTGAGAAGGCTGAAAAGAAGAAGTCCGAAATCGAAGGGCAGCTCAAGGAGCTGTACGACAAAAAGACAGAGCTGGAAAACCTTGAAATCATCAACACCGTGCGCTCTATGGTGATGGACAAGGATCAGATCATGGCGTTCCTGTCTTCCATGAAGGGCGGCACCAAGACCGCTGAAAATACGGAGGTAATCGACAATGCATAAGAAGTTTCGTTTTTTGACCGTCCTTGCGGTCTGTGTCATGGTTCTGTCCTGCTTCTCGGTGACGGCGTTTGCCTACGCCGACGATACCGAACAGAACCTTCCGGTTACGGAGGCAACTCAGCCGGAACAGCAGCCTGAAACCACTCCCGCACCGGAAAAGCCGAAGGGTGAGCCGATTGACGATGAGGGCAACGCCTACACCCGTGACTTGCTCTATGACAAAGCAACCAACAAGCAGTTCATCACTATCCAGACGAAAAGCGGCAACACCTTTTTCATTGTCATCGACTACGATGCACCCATCAACGAGGATGAGGAACAGTATCAGACGTACTTCCTGAACATGGTCGATGAGAGCGATCTGCTTGCGCTGCTGGATGATGACACTGCGGCGGCTCTGACCACCTGTAACTGCAAAGAAAAATGCGCTGCCGGTCAAGTCAATACCGACTGCCCGGTCTGCAAGACCAACATGAGCGAATGCACCGGCACAGCTCCCGTTATGCCTGAGCCGGACAAGGATGCAGAAACCGACGTTCCTGCGCCCAAGCCCGAAAAGAAGTCCAACGTCGGCATGATCCTCATCATCTTCGTTCTTGCCGGTGCTGCGGGTGCAGCTTATTACTACATCAAGTTCGTCAAGGGCAGAAAGCCCAAGGATGAAGATATGGACTTCTTTGATGATGAAGGCTACGAGGAAGAGCCGTACATCAACGAGGATGAAGAGCCGCAGATTGCGGAGGATGCTGAAACGGATGGTGATGAAGATTGATCTTAGTCATTGCTGAAAAGCCCAGTGTTGCCCAGTCCATCGCAAAGGTGCTGGGCGCGACGACCCGCAAGGACGGCTACATGGAGGGCGGTAATTACATCGTTTCGTGGTGCTTCGGTCATCTGGTGGAGCTGGCAGACGCCAGCTCCTACGATGAGCGGTATGCCAAGTGGCGGTATGACGATCTGCCCATTGTTCCGGAAAGCTGGATGTTTGAGGTCACGAAGGACAAAGCACAGCAGTTTAAGGTGCTGTCCGCTCTCATGAAGGACAAGCGTGTCACCGAGCTGGTCTGCGCAACCGATGCAGGACGCGAGGGTGAGCTGATCTTCCGGCTGGTCTACAACAAAGCCGGATGCACCAAGCCCTTCAAGCGTCTGTGGATCAGCTCGTTGGAGGACTCCGCCATCCGCGAAGGCTTCCAGCATCTCCGGGACGGCAAGGAATATGACCGTCTCTATGAAGCGGCACTCAGCCGCTCGAAGGCAGACTGGATTGTCGGTATCAACGGCACCCGCCTTTTCACCACGCTCTATCACAAGAAGCTGGTGGTCGGGCGCGTCCAGACGCCGACCCTTGCAATGCTGGTGGAGCGTGACGGGAAAATCTCCACATTCCAGAAGGAGAAGTATTTCAACGTCCACGTCGGCAAGGGCGATCTGACCGCCGATCTGGAAAAGGTCAAAACCGAAGAGGAAGCAAAAAGAATTGCGGCGGCTTGCGAGAAAAAGCAAGCCGTCGTTTCTTCTCTCAAGCGGGAGACGAAAACCGTCAATCCTCCGAAGCTCTATGATCTGACCACCTTGCAGCGCGAGGCAAACCGATACTACGGCTTCACCGCCCAGCAGACGCTCGATCTCGTTCAGACGCTCTACGAAAAGAAGCTCCTGACCTATCCGCGCACGGACAGTCAGTTCATCACGGACGATATGGAGGACACTGCCCGTCAGGTCATTTCCATCGTCTGCCGCCAGCTTCCGCTTTTCTCCGACGTTTCGGTCACTCCGGACATTGCCCGCGTAACCGACAACAGCAAGGTCACAGATCACCATGCCATTCTCCCGACCGTCCAGCTTGAAAAGCAGGATGTTTCGGTGCTTCCTCAGTCGGAGCAGAAAATCCTCAATCTTGTTGGGATGCGCCTTCTGTGTGCGACCGGCGAGAAGCACACCTACGCAGAGACGCAGATTACACTCTCCTGCGAGGGCTATGCGTTCAAAGCCAAGGGCAAGACCGTCGTTCAAAACGGATGGAAAGCCATCGAAGAGCTGTTCAAGTCCTCCCTCAAGACGAAGGAAAAGGACGATCCCATGAAGTCCCTGCCCGAAGTCCATGAGGGCGATGTTCTGGATGGTGTGTCCGCCAGCGTCACCGAACACTTTACGACACCCCCGAAGCAGTACACGGAAGACACGCTCCTGTCTGCGATGGAGACTGCCGGAAACGATCAGTTCGACGATGACACCGAGAAGAAAGGACTCGGCACACCTGCAACCCGCGCCGGTATCATTGAAAAGCTGGTGAAATCCGGC
>OMBR01001007.1_pt1 | contig 11746 bp, 8 predicted proteins | sample 1674041 | NCBI WGS metagenome assembly OMBR01 (sample SAMEA103958138, study PRJEB25191) | human gut metagenome | biome: human-associated habitat [ENVO:00009003]; feature: intestine environment [ENVO:2100002]; material: feces | place: Germany | collected 2013/2015
TTTATATCCTATCTTGTTTTTTCTCACAAAAGCCTAAGGTACCATAGGGCAGGAATTTATATTAAACCTAAACAATTATAAAAGTATGAAGAAATTTATTCCCCTATTATTAGCGGTCTTTGCAGTGACGCTTGCATCTTGCGAAAAAGACCCTGACATGGATAAGCTGGACAATAATTATCTGGTTTATACCAACTATGACAAGAAGGCGGATTTCAAAACCTTCGAAACTTATTACTTGCCGGACAGCATTCTGGTCATCGGTGATAAGGAAAACGCCGAATACTGGAAAGATGAGAATGCCCAGGAAATTCTCAGCGCTTATGTTGCTAACATGAACAGCCGCGGCTACATCCGTGTGGATGACCGGGAAGAAGCCGACCTTGGCTTGCAGGTAAGCTATGTCAGAAGTACCTATTACTTCACCGACTACGGACGTCCCGAATGGTGGTGGAACTATCCAGGCTACTGGGATGCTCCTTACTGGGGCAACTGGGGCGGATGGTATTATCCTTATGCCGTGAACTATTCCTACAGCACCGGTTCCTTTATCAGCGAATTGTTGAATCTGGAGGCGCCGCAAGGCCAGAGCGAGAAACTTCCTGTTCTGTGGACCAGCTATATGAGCGGCTTGCTGAGTGGTTCTACTTCTGTCAATACCAAACTTGCCGTGCAAGGTGTGAACCAAGCTTTCACTCAATCAACTTACCTGACTAACAAGTAGTGACAAGCTACGAGCTATAAGTGACAAATGACGGGTTACCCAATATTAAGGTAACAAGAATAATACGGCAGCATCCTTTCCGGACTGGGAAGTTGCCATTGAACCAAAAAAACAAGAACAAAGTATGAAAACAATAAAATATCTTTCCTTGAGAGTATTTGCGGTTGCCGCTCTTGCTCTCGTCTTCGCCCTACCGACGAAGGCACAGATGACCGATAACGGTTATGCCAATATCGACTGGCAATATAACTTTCCCCTCAGCAACAACTTCGCCGACAAATCAAGCGGCTGGGGTATGAATTTTGAAGGCGGTTACTTCCTGACAGACAATTTTGCATTGGGAGCTTTCTTGAACTACCATAGCAACCATGAGTATTTCGGTCGCCAGACACTTCCCGTAGGCGAAGGCGGCAGTCTGAATACCGACCAGCAGCACACTGCATTCCAGTTGCCTTTCGGTCTGGCCTCCCGCTATGTATGGAACCGTGGAGGTGCATTCCAGCCGTATGCCGGTGTAAAACTGGGTGCTGAATATGCACAGTTGAAGTCAACCTTCAACGTATTCGAAGCCAACAAGGATACATGGGGTTTCTATGTATCTCCTGAAATTGGTTTCAATGTGTATCCTTGGGCTTATGGACCGGGCTTGCATTTCGCAGCCTATTACAGCTACGGTACGAACAAAGGTGACCTCTTTACGTACAGCGTAGACGGTTTGAGCAATTTCGGTCTGCGCGTAGGTATTGCGTTCTGATAAGACACACACTTAAAGCTTAACAGATAGAATTTAATTGTTTCAAAATTGAAGAAGAAAAGAGCCTTTCCTGCGTGAGCAAGGGAGGCTCTTTTTAATTCTACCAGTTATTTTTTTCCTCCCAGCATCGCCTTATATACAGCTTCCTGAATCCTCGTCCTTATATCCAGCCTCATCAACTTGTTATTCCACACATCCGGATAGGTGCGGTTGCTCAAAAAGACATAAACCAAGCCGTTCTTCGGGTCTGTCCAGGCGCAAGTACCCGTGAAACCGGTATGACCGTAGACAGAAGCAGGGGCAGACTCTGCGCAGGGACTCTTCTGGGGATTACGCCGGCCGGGCTTATCAAATCCCAGCCCCCGGCGGCTTATCCTTGAGACGGTGGTAGTAAATACCCTGCAGGTCTCCTTGCTCAAATAGCGCTTACCGTCCAGTTCACCCCCATTCAGCAGCATCTGATAGACTTTTGCCACTTCTCCGGCAGTGGAGAACAGCCCGGCATTACCGGAAACGCCGCCCTGAAAAGCTGCAGATTCATCATGTACAAATCCTTGCAAGGTAGTCTTACGCAAGAAAGGATCTGTTGATGAAGGTACAATATCTTCCTTCTTCAAGAAGCGCAGAGGAAGATACCCCGTACGCTCCAATCCCATCGGAGTATAGAATTCCTTGGCCAGATATTCGTCCATAGACATGCCGGTGCGTGCCTCGACCAACTGCTGCAACAAAATAAAGCCCACACAACTATAACGGTAACGTTTATCCCTAAGCGGAGTATCCACAATCTTCTGCAAGTACTCTTGCTTGAAGGAACGGTTCAGCCAAAGGCTGTCGGACACTTGCATCGTATATTCCGGTGTCTGCACCTTCGACGTCAGTCCCTGACGGAAGCGGAACTTAGGGTTCGCCCAAGTCTGCCGTCCGATGCGTGCGGAATGCCGGGCATCGGGACGTGCCTTGAACAAAGTGCCGGTGTAGCTTTCTTCATCAATCGCTTCCTGATAGAATAGCAAGGTAGAAGGCAGACCGGATTCATGCATCAGCAGTTCGCGTACCGTAATATTCTTCTTGTCCGTATCCTGTAGGAAAGGCAGATAATCCGACACCCGGTCTGTAAGATTGAGGCGTCCGCCATCGTACAACTTCATCACAGCAAGCAGCGTGGCTGTGGTCTTTGTCAGCGAAGCGATGTCGTATACATCCGTCTTCTTTACGGGAAGCGCCTTGCTTCCGGTCTTGTTCCAGACGTGGGTACCGAAAGCTTTATTATACATCTCCCTGCCATCCTTCAGCACCACCACCTGGCAACCGGGGTAAGCCCCTTCACGAATGCCTTCTTCAGCTATCTTGTCTATTTCAGCCAGCAGACGGGAATTCATACCATGCTCTTCGGGTACAAAGCGGGGGGCGCTTTGAGGAGTCAGCGTCACTCCCGCACCGGCAGCAAACCGACTACCGATACTGGCAGACAAGCGTCCCTCTGAACAAGCGCTGCCATAAACAATCCGGGCAACCTGCCGCTGTACCTCCTCGTTGGAGGAGTGTGCCAAAATCACCGCTTCAGCAGCAGCGTCCCCTTGTTTTATCTGCAATACCTGCTTGCCAGGAATAAAGAACAGATAAACCACCGGTACGTCAGGAGCGAACTTTGCAAAGAAATTCTGATAGGGCGTCAAACGGTGTTCGGTGACACAGACCAGAATACGTTTGTACTTGGCCAGCGCATTTCTCAAACGGTTCCCGTCAGCCTCCGGCAGATTCTTGCCCAAACGGAACTCCACAGGACGGGTATACTGCGACAGTTCCTTGAGGAACGGCTGGATTTCCTGCGCTTCTCCCACATTGAGCACGGCAACTTCACCGATGGAAGGGTCCAGCGGAAGTACCTCGTCCCGGTTATCCAGCACAGTGATGGCCGCCAAGTTCAGCCGGCGCATCAAATCACGCGTTTTCGGAGTATTGATGCGGGTCCCCAAACCTGAAAGCTGTACATGGGGTTTCTTTTCCAACCCAAGGGCATATTTATATTTCAGTACTTTACGGCATTTCGCCTCTATCTCTTTCTCTGTCAGCTCCCCTTTTTTCACAGCGGCAAGCACAGCCTCCACTTCTTCCTTAATACGCCGGGGGACAAGCAGCAAATCATTGCCGGCTTTCAGCGCCTGCAAACAGATGCTTTCATTGCCCGATACCCCTTTCATGGCAAGGGCATCCGTAAAGACAAGCCCCTGAAAGCCGAGGTCATTCACCAACAGACCGGAAACTACCTTACGCGAAAGCGAAGACGGGAGCCCCTTTTGCGGCTCTATGGTAGGCACCTCCAAGTGCCCCACCATCATTCCTCCCAATCCGGCACGAATGGCTTTTCTGAAAGGATAAAGCTCTATACTGTCCAGACGGGCACGGGTAAAAGGCAGCACGGGCAACGCCTTATGAGAATCAACATCCGTATCCCCATGCCCCGGAAAGTGCTTGCTGACAGAAAGTACACCACCATCCTCCAACCCTTTGGAGTAGGCAACAACCTTGTTCGCCACATTGAACGGACTTTCACCGAAGGAACGGGTATTGATAACCGGATTCTTGGGATTGATATTCACATCCGCTACAGGAGCAAAATTCACTTGCACCCCCAGTTCACGGCATTGGCGGGCCACCTCGCGCCCATATTCATAAATCAGTGTATCGTTCTGTATGCAGCCCAGCACCATGTTTCGCGGAAAGTTCGGGGTACCGCGAAGGCGCATAGCCAGTCCCCATTCACCGTCAAAGGTAATCATCAGCGGAACTTCCGCCATCCGCTGCGCCTCATTGGTCAACATCACCTGGTTCTGCATCAATCCGCCGGAGAATAACAGACCGCCTACCTTATAGTCCTCCACCACCTTACGCAGCAGTTCCTTGTTGGCCTTGTCCTGCCGGGGGGCAATCGTATAGATGAACAGTTGTCCGATGCGTTCTTTCAGAGTCAGACGCTGCATGACGGAATCCACCCACTGCCTGCACCGCACGTCACTGTTCAAGAGACGTACAAGCGAAGGGTCGTTCGGCGGCACCGGAGTAAACGGCATCGGGCCAAGCTGCGCTTTCAGAAGCGGACAAAGACAACACAATATAGTGATGGCAAGCAGGTATATTCTCTTCATTCCTTATAGATAGATTGTTTTTAGGGGATTTGCGGAATAATACTTTTATAAATCAATTCCTGGATATCTCTTCTTATATTCATGTCACCCAGTTTCGTGTTCCATACATTGGGGCACAAGCGGTTGCTGAGGAATACATACACCGTCTTGTTTTCCGGGTCCACCCAAGCACAAGTACCGGTAAATCCGGTATGTCCATATACCGCTTCCGGAGCGGAAGGAGCACAAGGGCTGCGCTTCACAATGGATACATCCGGCTTGTCGAATCCCAGACCGCGACGGCTGATGGCGGATTTCTCCGTCGTAAACAAACGGCAAGTTGCCTCACTCAAGAAACGCTTGCCATTGAATTCACCGCCGTTCAGCAACATTTGATAAACCTTTGCCACCTCTTCGGCCGTAGAGAAAAGTCCTGCATTACCGGACACCCCACCCATGCAGGCAGCAGTCTCGTCATGCACATATCCGCATATATCCTGGCGACGCAGGAAGTCATTGGATGCCGTGGGCATGATTTCCGCTTTGGTGAACTTCGTCAAAGGCAGAAACATAGTACGTTGCAATCCCATCGGGGCATAGAACTCACGGGCAAGGTACAAATCCATCGGCAGCTCCGTCACCTTCTCCACTACCTGCTGCAACAGCACGAAGCCGAGGTCGCTGTAAACATAACGTTTGCCATCCAACTCGCACTTGGCTATCCGCTGAAGGATAGAATTCTTGAAACTCTTGTTCAGCCACATGCCATCTGCCATGTGCAGAGTATAGGCCGGTGTATTCTTGTCGGACACCATCCCTTTCCGGAACTTAAAATCGGAACAATAATAGCTATGCTCGCTTACCTGCGTACGATGCCACTCGTCCACCCAACTCTGGGAGTACGGACCGTGTACCGAATTCGGGTCTATGATGTCCAGGTAGAAGCGGATATAGGGAGGAAGCCCCGATTCGTGGAACAAAAGTTCGCGGATGGTAATGTTCCGCTTGTTGCCATTGCGCAAGAAGGGCAGATAAGCGGAAACCTTGTCATCCAGTTTTATCTTGCCCTCATCATACAGTTTCATGACGGCAAGCAACGTAGCCGTAGTCTTGGTCAGCGAAGCCAAATCAAAAAGGTCCGAAGAACGGACAGTAGTGGTATCCTTATCAGAGTGGGTTCCGAAGCCTTTGTCATATACCGGCAGTCCGTCTTTCCACACCAGCACGCGGCAACCGGGATAAGATCCCGCTTCCAGTCCCTTCCGGGCAACGGCATCGATACTTTGCAGCACATACGATTTCATGCCGTAATCTTCCGGAACAGTCTTCCCCGGTTTCATGCCCGGTTCAATCATACAGCCCGTTCCCGCTGGAAACAGTTTACCGATACTCATCGACATTCTGCCACTGGCCGGCTTTTTGGCAAAAAGAACATCAACCACGTATTGCTGCAAATCCGTCTCTGCCGAATGTGCCAGCACCACAGCGCTAGATTTGGCAAGTGCGGGCATCAGAGGTTGCAATGTACGGTAAGAGGTAAAAAAAGTATAGACCAGCGGAGCACGCAGGTTCAAGCCTTCCAGAAAGGCCACATCACGGTCGCTGACATAAGCCGAACCGGTGATGCTGATAACCACGCGACGGAAAGCAGCCAACTGCCCCTGCACTTCCTGCCAGAGAGCCTCATCGGCATTCCAAGGCAAGTGGAAATGGCTGATGCCTGCATTCTTTTTCATAGCTTCCACAAAGGGAGCATCTGCCTCCTTCTCTCCGATGCTGAGCACGGCAATATCACCTTCCACCGGTGCCAGCGGGAGGACATCGAAATAATTGTTCAATACAGTCACTGCCGAACGGCGCAACTTGGCAGCCAACGCCTGCGCTTCCTCCGTATTGATGCGATAGCTCATTCCGCTGACCCGAAGTTGCGGCTGGCGGTTTCTCAAGCCAAGCATATACTTGTACATCAATACCTTGCGGCACTTGGCATCAAGTTCGTCCTTACTCAGTTGTCCCGACTCCACTGCATCTACCAGCTCCTGCACCGCATTCTTCGTATTGAACTGTACCAGCACCATATCATTTCCCGCCAGCAGCGCTTTGGTAGTTACCTGCGGAATGGCAGACACACCCTTCATGTCCAAGGCATCGGTAAACACCAGCCCTTTAAAGCCGAGTTCATCCTTCAACAGCCCGGTCACCACATTCCGCGACAAGGAAGAAGGAGTCACCCCGTCCGGGTCCAGCGCCTGCACTTGCAGATGGCCTACCATGACACCCCCCAATCCGGCACGTACCATTTCCTTGAAGGGATAAAGTTCCACACTGTCCAGGCGTGCACGGTCGTAGTGCAAGGCGGGAAGCGCCTTATGAGAATCCACATCCGTATCGCCATGCCCGGGGAAATGCTTGCAAACGGAAAGTATGCCCCCGCTTTCGAGCCCACGGCTGTATGCCACCACCTTTTCCGCCACCCGCTGCGGGTTCTCGCCAAAGGAGCGTACGTGTATCACCGGGTTCAGCGGATTCGTATTGACATCCGCATCGGGTGCAAAATTGACGTGTACCCCCAATTCGCGGAACTGGCGGGCCACCTCACGTCCATATTCTTCAATCAGGCCATTGTCCTCGATACATCCCAAGGCGGCATTACGGGGATAGTCCGGAGCGCCTTTCAGCCTCATTGACAGTCCCCACTCTCCATCGAAAGTAACCATAACGGGAATCTTGGCATCCTTCCGGGCCATATTGGTCAAGATAGCCTGCTCTTCCGGAGTACCTTCGGAAAACAGCAAGCCACCGACCTTGTATTTCTTTACCAGCTCGCGCATCTGCTTTTTCGTGGCCTTGTCTGCTCTGGCCGGAATGGTGGCAACGATGAGCTGCCCCACTTTTTCGTGTACATTCAGACCTGACAACACGGAGTCCACCCATTGCCGGCACCGGTTGTCTGCAGCCGAAGGAAGAAACGGGCCCCCCGTCTGGGCGTGAAGTGAAGATAATCCCAATATAAACAATCCTGCAACCCATAAAAGGAGGGTGAGTCTTTTCATCATGCTATTTTTCAGTTAAAGTAAGTACCATTTCTCCTACGTAGATGCCACTCTTTCCGGTGTGCAGCACGGGAACGCTCTTGCCGTCCGCATTCAGATAAACGGCAGGCTTTTCCATAAAAGTATGCGAATGTCCTCCCAAAATGACATCAATGCCACGCGTCTTGCCTACCAGGTTCTCGTCGGAAGCGCCTTCGGGATTTGCACTGCGGATACCCAAATGAGACATGCAAATCACAACCTCGCAATTCTCCTTCTCCCTGAGAAGGTCTGTCATTTCCTGGGCCACCTTTATCGGGTCGTTGTAGACAATACCTACGCATTTATCCGCCTGCACCAGCCCTTCCATCTTGGGGGCCAGACCGAAGATACCGATTTTCACCCCTTCGCGCACCAAGGTGATATAAGGCTTCACCAGTCCTTCGAGTACCGTACCCGTCACGTCATAATTGGAACAGACCACGGGAAAATCCGCCATACGGAACAATTCCGCCATATTCTCAAGTCCGAAATCAAATTCATGATTACCTATCGTCATGGCATCATAGCCCATGAGGTTCATCATCTTGACCTCCAGCTCGCCTTTGAAAAAGTTATAATAAGGGGTGCCTTGCGAGATGTCTCCGCAATCCAGCAGCAACATATCCGGATGCTTGCCGCGAAACTGCTTTACAAAACCGGCACGGCGCACCACACCGCCCATCCCGGCATACTCGTCGGCAGCCTCGGCGCTGATGGGTTCTATACGGCTGTGCGTATCGCTGGTGTGCAGGATAAACAGTTGTTTTCCGGATTGGCCGGACGATACAGAATCGGCGGACACCAGGCAAAGGGGTTCTTCAGTAATGACACGCTCCTCTTGCTGTGCCGATGCGGGGAGCATGAAAAGCAGCAGGGCTGCCAAGGAATACATATGTTTCATAGAACTTCTGTTTTTTTAATGCTTACTCTTTAACGACCACTCTTCCCTCCATGCGCGAAGTCACCTTCTTGCCGGCTGCCGTCTGCTTCTCCACATACTTCATGAACAGACCGCGCAGTGTAGCCCTATCCGGGCACTCCCTTTTATCCGCCTGCAGGAAAGCCGTCATTCCATCGTTTCCATCAGCCAGATAATCAATCGTGGCAACCGTATAGTCACGGTCATCCTCCACCGGCTTGCCGGCAATGGAAGCCTGGAGCAGCTTGCCATCCTTGCTGATTTCCAACTGTATACCACTCACCCCTTCACCAAGTCTCACCGCAATGTTTTCAAACAAGTGCTTCATGGCAGAGCCTTTCATCGTCAGCACACAGAGCGAATTCTCAAAAGGCAATATCTCATAGATGTTTTCGGTAGTGATGTCTCCTTCCGTCAGGGAGTTCCGGATTCCACCGATATTGATTAGCCCCATATCGGCCGGTTTGCCCAGCACTTCCACCGCAGCCTCACGCAGTACATCTGCAATCAGATTGGATAAAAGGCTTTCGGGCCGGAATCTGTCCATCGACATTTCTGCGGTTCCCACCACATGATACATAACGCTGTCCATCCGGGCCTTGTAAGGCGCCAGCAGAGCCACGGCTTCGGCATCCGGCTCGGCATCCCAGACAGAGTTCATGGGAATTCTGCCTCCCTCTACCTTGGTTACTTCGTAGGAAGAATGGCAGGAAACCAATAGAAGCGCAACCGCCAACACTGCCCCCGCAAGGAGACTGAAAGTTTGTTTCTTCATATTCATTTAGTTTTAAATTGCTACAAATATACTTTTCTTTTGCGACTGAGCCACACAATTAACCGATTATTTAGACTTGCGTTTAGCAGAATGAAACGCTCAAAAATCATCCCAACTGGCGAAAAAAAGCTTGAAGCACTTGTGTATCTGGCAAATAATTCGTTCCTTTGCACCGCTTTCGCGCAATCGCTGTCAAGAGAAGAGATACTTGGTATGTTGCGTTGTAACGATGAAACAATTTAATAATAAAAACAATGGATTTAATTAAAATTGCAGAAGAAGCATTTGCTACCGGAAAACAGCACCCGAGCTTCAAGGCAGGTGACACTGTAACAGTAGCATATCGTATTGTCGAGGGTAACAAGGAACGTGTACAGCTGTACCGTGGTGTTGTTATCAAGATTGCCGGACATGGAGACAAGAAGCGTTTTACAGTACGTAAGATGTCAGGAACCATAGGCGTAGAACGTATTTTCCCGATTGAATCACCGGCTATCGACAGCATCGAAGTGAACAAAGTGGGTAAAGTTCGTCGCGCTAAACTGTACTACCTGCGCGCTCTTACCGGTAAGAAAGCAAGAATTAAAGAAAAAAGAGTTAACGGTTAATCCCAAACTCCTATTTCTAAATAAAAAAGGGAAGCCGATTGATTCGGTTTCCCTTTTTTAATGTCTCAAATACCTCATCCCACGGAATGGAATTATTCGTCTTACGGAACGGACAAATGTCCCTTCACCCGCTATCCCGTATGAATAAAAAATGCGAAAAGCAAAGGGAGTACAAGCAAACCTGCATTTTCTACAAGCATTTTCTTTTTTCGTGGGATTAATAAAGATTTTTCATTATAGTGAAAAAAACGTTTGATACGGTTGAAAACTTTGTTTGGTGTATATCCCAAAAAATACCGCCCAGCCGAGAAATTATATTCCGGCTGGGCGGCTATATTTTCAATCAAAGACTGAGCTTATTTAATATCTCTCAACTCCCAGCCCAACGCACTGGCTCCCAGCACAGCAGCATCAGAGTCTTTCAGTTCGGACATCATCAATTTGGCCTTGCCCTTGTAAATCATCAGGATATTGTCATCAATAGCTTTTTGGATAGGCTTGAAGATGTAATCTCCGGACTTAGCCAACCCACCGAACAGAATAATTGCTTCGGGACTGGAGAAAGCAATGAAATCCGCCAAAGCCTCACCCAAAATACGTCCTGTATATTCAAAGATATCTTGTGCTAATTTATCCCCTCTTACAGCCGCGTCAAAAACATCTTTAGATACAATATCTTCAGCCGGGATATCTCTTAACAAACTAGGTTCGGGACGGGCAACCAGAAATTCACGTGCCGTGCGTGCCACACCTGTAGCCGAACAATAAGTTTCCAAACAGCCCTTACGACCACAACCACACTGACGTCCGTCACGACGAACGATCACATGTCCCAATTCTCCGGCAAAACCATCGTGTCCGTAAACCAGTTGTCCATTTATTACGATACCACTACCAACACCGGTTCCAAGAGTAATCATAATAAAGTCTTTCATGCCACGAGCCGCACCATAAGTCATTTCGCCGATGGCGGCAGCATTAGCATCATTTGTCAAAGCAGTAGGAACACCTATTGCTTCTTCAAACAAAGCAGCCAAGGGAATCACCCCTTTCCAAGGAAGATTTGGAGCAAATTCAATGGTACCGTTATAGTAGTTTCCATTAGGAGCACCTACCCCCATACCTTTAATTTTTTCTACGCCACCGAACGATTCAATCAACGGACGCAACTTTGAACTGACCGCCTCTACATAATCCTCTATTTTAGAAAATGATTGTGTCTTAACTGAATCGGTAGCCAATACGTTACCACGCGAATCTACAATGCCAAAAACTGTATTAGTTCCGCCAATGTCCATACCTACTACGTAGGGTTTTTCCATGCCTGTTACCATGATATATTATTATTTAGGGTTAGTTATTTTGAGCAAATGTACACAATGCGAAAAAAGAGAGCAAATTTTTTTTCAATTATTTCATATAGCATTGCAACTTTTTGTATCTTCGGCACGTCTAACCAGACAAACACAAGTTAAATTCATCGGTAATGATACATTTAGAGAATATCAACAAAACCTATCATAACGGAGCTCCGCTACATGTTTTGAAAGGTATCAACCTCGACATAGAACGAGGTGAGTTTGTTTCTATTATGGGAGCTTCGGGTTCCGGAAAGTCCACTTTATTGAATATTTTAGGCATCTTGGACAATTACGATTCGGGAGAATATTATTTGAACGATGTATTAATCAAGAATCTGAGTGAAACCCGCTCTGCCGAATACAGAAACCGGATGATAGGATTTATCTTTCAGTCTTTCAACCT
>OMBR01001015.1_pt1 | contig 11696 bp, 4 predicted proteins | sample 1674041 | NCBI WGS metagenome assembly OMBR01 (sample SAMEA103958138, study PRJEB25191) | human gut metagenome | biome: human-associated habitat [ENVO:00009003]; feature: intestine environment [ENVO:2100002]; material: feces | place: Germany | collected 2013/2015
GCGCACCGTGATAGCGTATGCAGATGGTTCCCGGTCTGTCAAGTCATGGAAAAATAGCGCTGATTCATGGGAAAATACTGCCTGACCACATCGCAGATGTAACAGAAACATCGCATCAATCCAGGTGTCCTCGGAGACATAAATTCCGTGAGCAACCTGCTGAAGATTTTTCTCTTTGACATATTCATAAAAAATGGGTTTTACAATTCCGCTGGCGATTACCTGTGCGGTTTGCAGCATCCCATCATGCTCGGTCAGAAGTCTGTCTAATTGCTCAAACCGTTCTGATTTGGTCACATCCATCACTTCCTTTCGTGCTACTATTATACACGGATGTAGCACAGAAGTAAATACAGCAATTTAACAGACACTGTCTGGCATTTTTGTGACCGCACATTTTATCCATAAACCAAATCCTGAATGGCAAACTTCAAGTCCTGCACCTTGCCCAGCAGCCAGATGGCAGCCATCGGCAGACCATAGGGACTAATAAGGAATGCCATCACCAGCAGGATAATGCCGTTTTGCAGGGAACAGGTCAGCAGGACCGCCACGCCCAACAGGGCGATCACCATGCTGATAAGCCCCAGCACCAGACCGGAAACATAGACGATCCCCACACAAATCCAAACGAACAGGGTCAGTGTCAGAATTACCGGAGCTACCAAAATCTTCAACAACAGTTTTAACAAAAACACCAATGCCCTCATTGTTATGCCTCCTCCCAAAATCACAGTTCCTGTTCCTGATTCCATTATCCCTGTCTCACAGCCAAAAGGCAAGGATACGGGCAAAAAGAAAAAGCGGAGGAAGGCGCGGCGAAGAAACGCCGTTCCTCCCTCCGCAGATGGGGTATTTGTCCCGGTTACGAAAGTTTGGAGAGTTGTGTCAGTATCTCTTTAACTCCGTCCCATAACTGTTCCTGCCGCTGGGATATATCCTCCAAATCGACATCATAAATCCGCCCGGTCTCATGCACCTTGCGGGTCAGCTGGTTTAAGTTGTTGCTGCTCCGGCGCAGCAGGGATACCAGTTCTTTCAGTTCCGGCAAATCCAGCTGCACCACATAGCCGTCCACAGCCATTTTCCGCAGATAGGCGCTCAGGTTTTTTGTCCCAAACTGTGCCATTTTCTGCTGAATCAACTCCATTTCATCAGCGGATACCCAAAACAGAACCGGCACATCCCGCTTGCGCTTGGGGCTGCTCATCGCTCCGGCTCCTGTTTCTTCGGGGCGGCAGGCTTATGGGCAGGCGGTTCCTGTTTGAGCTTTTGCAGGACAGAACTTTTCTGCTGTTCCTGCATGGTTTTTCTGGCCTGCCTGGTAAACAGATCGGTCAGACCGGGATTGACCCCATCCACAACCAGATAGGCGCAGTGGCGGGAAGCGCCGCTGTCCTCCGGCATGGGAATGGTTTTTGCCCAGGCTTTATTGTCCTGAGAGATACGCCCGTCATGGTTCTTGTGCTGGATGGTGTTTGCAAGAATGAACTGTACCCGTTCCGCCCCGAACTTTTCCAGCACATCTTTGACCGCCGCCTCCGTATCCAGCCGGTTCTCTGCATAGTGGGCGCTGATGGTCTGCTCAATGGCTTCTTTGCAGGCGCTGTTCGCCTGATACGAACGGTTATATTGTGCCATCTCTCCATGCTCGGACGCATAGGCGGCAGAATGGGGGTAGAGAGGGGCAGTTCGTAATTCTTCCTGCGCCTTGCACACATCATCGGCACGGTTTTCAATGCTGTCCCGGATCACATCCATGTAGCCGGTCTCCAGCTTTTCAAAATAACGGTACACATCAGCCAGCGGCGAGGGGGAATCCAAAAGCGCCTGTGCCTGTGCGTCGGTCAGCTCCAGCTGCTCCATCGCCATCACGATGTCCTCCCGGACCGTGTACTCATAGGTGTGGTGCAGGATTTCCTCCGGGGGCTGGCTTTTCAGCCAGTCCCGGAATTTATCCTGTTCATCAGACATTTTCTCATAAAGAGCTGTATTCCAATCTGTTGCATTCATAATCATCGTACCTCCTCGTGTTGTTTTGGTTTCTTTTCAAGGCTGCGTGGCGGCACAGGGCGTTTCAGGCTGTCCAGCACCGATGGCCGCGCACTCTTGGCAACCACAGTTTCCGGCTGGGCATGACCCTTGCCGTCAATGTTCAGCAAGGTGTCCAGTTCCACCAGACGGGCGGACTTGACCCGCAGATCGTCCTCAAAGGGGAACGGCTTTCCTACTTCCTCCTTGGCTGCGGCCTGCTGCTGGTAAAGGTTCTCCAGCTGATTTTTGACCGCTTCCAAACGCTGGGGCATCTGCGCCAGTGCGTTGTCGATACGGGTAAGATTTCCGCGCGGATCTGTACCAAGGGTTACCCGGTGGGTCATCTGTCCTTTCAGCAGGAGCGTATACTCCTGTTTCCAAGCGGAAAATTCCACGGATATGGCATAGCCCCGGTAGCTGCCGATCTGCACCGGATCGGAGGTTTTGACCTCCTTGCAGGCATCCAAAAGGGCTGCGCCGGCGTTCTCCTTATCGGTCAGCAGATCGCCACGGATTTCCATACCAGCAAAACCGTCCTCCGGGTGCGGGTGCGCTGCCAAAACCTCCAGATCGGATTCAAAGCCCTTGATAAAGCCTTTGTGCTTTTCAATCTCCTCCGGGAAGTATTTGAGCAGCTGGTCCTCCAGACGATATTGCTTGCTCTGGTGGTCGGCTTTCATCAGCTTCAGGCGGGATACCTCCACATCCAAATCCATGCGCTCTTTGATACGTGGGTCTCCGGCACACAAAGCCTTGATCTCTGCAAAACTGAGGGCGGTTTCATCCACATCATCGCAGGAGCGTACCGGCGATTTAGAAGTCATGATCTGACTAATGAATTTTTGCTTATTCTCCACCGTCTGCCAGAGGTATGCGTCAAAGGTTCCTTCGGTCACATAGCGGTACACATGGACAAGAGGATTCTGGTTACCCTGGCGCTCGATACGGCCCTTGCGCTGGGCAAGGTCTCCCGGTCTCCACGGACAGTCCAGGTCATGAAGTGCCACCAGACGGTCCTGCACATTGGTGCCTGCGCCCATCTTGGCGGTGCTGCCCAAAAGGACACGCACCTGACCGGTACGGACTTTAGAGAACAGCTCCTTTTTCCGCACTTCGGTGTTGGCTTCATGGATAAAAGCGATCTGGTCGGCAGGCATCCCCTGAGCAATGAGTTTCTGACGAATATCGTCATATACCGTAAAGGTCGGTTCCTGTTCCGGCAGAGGCACAGCGCCTTCCAATGCGTGAAGCAGTGGATTATCCAGCGTTTTCGCCGCCTTGCTTGCAGGAGCTTTTGCCTGCGGTGTAGAAATGTCGCAGAACACCAGCTGGGTCAGCTTGTCAGCTTCGCCATCCCGCCAGATCTGCATGATGTTGTCCACGCACTGATTGACCTTTGTGCCAGGTTCATCCGGCAGCATCTGGTTGACGATCCTCTGGTCCAGTCCCAGCTTGCGGCCATCCGAGGTGATTTTGAGCATATTATCCACCGACGGGTCCACACTGCCTCTGTGTACTTCGGAAGCGCGCTCAGAGAGTGCCTTCACCATTTCCTGCTGATGTTCGGTAGGCTGCGCCACGATGTTGTGGTATTCCACCTCCGGGGTGGGCAGGTTCAGTTGGTCGGCGGTCTTGATGTCCGCCACTTCTTTGAACAGGTTCATCAGCTCCGGCAGATTAAAGAACTTGCTGAATCTCGTTCTTGCCCGGTAGCCGGTGCCTTCCGGTGCCAGCTCCAATGCTGTGACGGTCTCCCCAAATCTGGAAGCCCAGCAGTCGAAGTGGGTCATGTTCAGTTCTTGCAGGCGTTCATACTGAAGGTAACGCTGCATGGTGTAAAGCTCGGTCATGGAGTTGCTGACCGGGGTGCCGGTGGCAAAAATCACGCCACGGTTTCCGGTGATCTCATCCATATAGCGGCACTTGGCAAACATATCGGAGGATTTCTGCGCGTCCGATGTGGAAAGACCAGCCACATTCCGCATTTTTGTGTATAGAAACAGGTTTTTATAGTTGTGGGCCTCGTCCACAAACAAACGGTCCACACCCAGCTGCTCGAAGGTTACCACATCGTCTTTTCGCCCCTCGGCTTGCAGCTTTTCCAGTCTGGCTTCCAGAGACTTTCTGGTACGCTCCAGCTGTTTGACGGTAAAACGCTCGCCGCCACTGGCCTGTACCTCTGCAATCCCCTCAGTGATCTCGTCGATCTGTTCATAGAGAAGCCGTTCCTGACGCTCCCGGCTGATGGGGATACGCTCAAACTGGCTGTGTCCCATGATGATGGCATCATAATCACCCGTCGCAATACGAGCGCAGAACTTCTTTCGGTTATGGGTCTCAAAGTCCTTTTTGGTGGTGACTAAGATATTGGCGGAAGGATAGAGACGCAGAAACTCCGACGCCCACTGCTCGGTCAGATGGTTTGGAACCACAAAGAGAGATTTCTGGCACAGTCCCAGGCGTTTGGCTTCCATCGAAGCAGCTACCATTTCAAAAGTTTTGCCTGCGCCTACTTCATGTGCCAACAGGGTATTTCCTCCATACAGCACATGGGCAATGGCGCTTTTCTGGTGTTCCCGCAGGGTAATGGCCGGGTTCATGCCTCCAAAAGTGATGTGGCTGCCATCATATTCACGGGGACGGGTAGAGTTCATTTCCTCGTTGTACTGGCTCACCAAAGTCTGGCGGCGCTCCGGGTCTCTCCAGATCCAGTCCCTAAAGGCTTCCCGGATCGCCTGCTGTTTTTGAGCCGCCAGGGTGGTCTCCTTGGCATTCAGCACGCGGCGCTCTTTTCCGTCTGCGTCCTCTATGGTGTCATAGATGCGGACATCCCGCAGGTTTAAGGAATCCTCCAGAATCTTGTAGGCGTTGGCGCGGCTGGTCCCATAGGTGGTATAAGCTGCCACATCGTTGTAGGATACAGAAGATTTTCCCTTGATCTGCCATTCAGCGGTAAAGGACGAATAGTTGACCTCGATACTGCGTTGGAGATAAAACGGGGTATTAAAGGTCTCATACATAAACTGCTGGATATATTCCTTGTCAATCCAGGTAGCGCCCAGACGCACCTCGATCTCCGACGCATCCAGGTCTTTGGGCTGGGCGGCGGTAAGAGCTTCCACATTGACTGCATAAACCGGGTCCTGCTGTGCCGCCCGCTGCGCCTGACGCAGTTTGCGGCGTACATTGCCGGAAAGGTATTCATCAGCAGTCACATAATGGGGTGTGCCGTCTTTCTCCAGCTGTCCCGGTACACGGAAGATTACGCCTTGCAGCTCTCCGGCCAGTTCTTCTTTTGTTTTTCCGGTAAGCTGGCTCATATAGTCCATATCCACGCAGGCTTTTTCCGAGATGGACACCGCCAGTGCTTCACTTGCCGTATCCACCACAGCCACCGCCTGATGGGGCTTGATGGTCCGCTTGGTGAACATATCTGCCTTACGTTCCAGTTTACCGTCCTCGTCGATGACTTCCAGCGCACAGAGCAGGTAATAGGAAGAATCGTCTGCATAGGCCAGACGGTTTGCACGGTCATTGATGAGACCGTATTTGGCAGAAAAGCTGTCATAGAGGCTGTTCAGTTCCGCCTGCTTTTGGGTAATGGTGCTGTCCGGAACCGCTGCATCCATCTGAAGGTCGATCAGTTCCTGCACACAATCACGCAGTCCCACAAGACCTTTCACGCGGGCTTCGGCGGTGGCGTTGAGGTCAGGGCGCACCATACGGCTGTTTTCCCGGTAGTACACCTGCCCGTCTACAATGGCATAGGAATAGTTCTTCACATTGGGGTCGGCAGGAATGGAGGTGTCAATGGCTTCGCCCTCGCCCAGCTCCGGCAGCTCTGCCTCCTGATAAGTGCCATGAATGTACTTCACAGCATCATGCAGCTGGTCGGAAAGCTCCAGTCCCTCGATAGGGTTCACGGTGTAGTCCATACCATGAGCAGTGCTTACCGGCTCCTGTCTGCCCAGCACCATTTCCGGGTGGTCGATAAAATACCGGTTGATGGCAAATCCGTCCTCCGTCTGTCCGGTTTGAGTCCATTCCGGCACGATGTCCAGCGGGCGGTCCCGTTTTTGGAGGAAGATGATGTCCGATACCACCTCGGCACCGGCATTCTTTTTGAACGCGTCATTCGGCAGGCGGATAGCTCCCAGCAGCTCGGCACGCTGGGCAAGATAGCGGCGCACGGTGGAATCCTTGGCGTCCATAGTATAGCGGGAGGTTACAAAAGCCACCACGCCGCCGGGACGCACCTGGTCCAGTGCTTTGGCGAAAAAGTAGTTGTGAATACTGAAATTCAGCTTGTTGTAGGCTTTGTCATTGACCTGATACTGACCGAAAGGTACATTGCCGATGGCAAGGTCAAAGAAGTCACGCCTGTCGGTGGTCTCAAAGCCGCCTACTGTGATGTCCGCCTTGGGATAGAGCTGCTTTGCGATGCGCCCGGAAACCGGGTCCAGCTCCACGCCGTACAGACGGCTGTTTCGCATTTTCTCCGGCAGCATACCAAAGAAATTGCCCACACCCATAGACGGCTCCAGAATATTTCCGGTCTCAAATCCCATACGGTCCACCGCTTCATAGATGGCCTGAATGACCGTAGGGCTGGTGTAATGGGCGTTGAGGGTAGAGCTTCTGGCGGCGGCATATTCCTCCGGGGTCAGCAGTTCTTTTAGCTGGGCATACTCTAAAGCCCATGCCGGTTTCTCCGGGTCAAACGCATCAGAGAGACCGCCCCAGCCCACATAGCGGGATAGGACTTCCTGCTGTTCGGGGCTTGCCTGCTGTCCGGCAGCTTCCAGCTCTTTCAGCAAACGAATCGCATTGACATTTGCCTGGAACTTGGCTTTCGGACCGCCTTCGCCCAAATGCTCATCGGTAATGCGGAAGTTTTTTGCATTGCGGCGCAGGTTAGCCTTGTATTCCTCATAGGAGGCTTCCTCGGCAGCTTTGGCATTGGGGAAGGTCTGCCACTGGCCATTGACCTGAATGGAAACCGGGTGTTCGTCCAGCACTTCCTCAAAGGTTTTCTCCGGCTCTGTCACAGGCGCTGGTGGCTCCGGCTCCTCGATATGCAGTCGTTCCACCACCACATCATAAGGCAGATTGTTCTTATCGCCCGGATAGACGGCCATGGTCTCGGAATGGAAGGTCGGGGATTCGGTAGCCGGTTGGGGCTGTTCCTGTCCAAAACCGTCCTGCTGACGGGCATACATCCCGCGCAGCAAAGGTGCAACCTCATCCCAGCGGAAATACAGCATAGCCAGACGTTTTTCCTCTGCATCCATGACTTCCAGTTCTATGCCCTGTGCCGTGGTACGGTAATCGGCAATATCGCCGGTCTCCAGATTCAGTGTCTCGATCTCACCGGAATAGGCTCTGCTCAGCCAGTAGGCGATCTCGCTGTTGCTCCTGCCGGATTGCAGCAGCGTGGAAATCTGCTTTTTATCCGCTTCATCCATCAGTCCATGAGCCAATACATCCCGCAAGTCCTGATCTGCCTTGTCCGGGTCAATAGGAAGAAACTCGGTATAGTAAGCATTGCGGCGGTCTGCCCGAAGCAGCTGCTCGAACTGTTCTTTGCGCTCTGCCCGGTAGATGGGATATACCATCCCGGTGGGCAGAAGCTGTACGGTGTCCTCCCGCAGCTCGGTGATCTGATAGGCGTCATCCTCGATATACACGGTATCGCCCACGGCATAGACCGGGGCGGCTGGGTCATAGGAGGTTCTTTGCGGAATTGGGCGGCGAACTGCGTCATATTCCTCATCGGAAATGGAAACTTCGGAAGTCTGCTCTGTCTCGGCATCTGCGATCTGCTCTGCATCTGACATCACCTGTTGGATAAACGGGGCATTGTCCAGTTTTTCCGGGTCTGTCACCTGTCCGTTGACGATCCCTCTTTCTTCCAGAGCTTCCCGGATGGCGATTGGGTCGATGTCGTCAAAACGGTTCTGTTCTTCTTCGGTATAGAACCGGTCCTCCTGAATGAGCTGGGCAATCCGGCGCTGTACCTTCGGCCAGGGCAGCTGCGTTTCCTCCGGGCTGCCGGCACGGACAACAAACAGGCTGTTGCTGTTACTGCCGCCGTATTCCTGAGCCAGCCATGCGGCGGTATCTTTTTCTCTTGCATGGTCTTTCATATAGCGGATAACAGCGTGCTTACTCTCGATATTGCCGTTCCATGCACAAAGGGCAGTATCAATATCTTCCTGAGAAAGAGGGCGCAGAAGCTCATGGAGCTTTGGATAGGTCTCGTCGATCACTTCCCGGTGTAAACGCTGGCGGAACTCCGGTATATCAGAATAAAGGCGGATCAGCTCCATATCCTTAGAGCCAAGAACCGCACGGCGCACAGCGGCATTGCCCTCGATGACAGCATTTTCACGGTCGGAATGACCGCAGGCATTTCGATATGCCACATCCTCAGATATGGCGGCAGTCACCACAGGCTTATACTGCTCAAACTGCTCCCGAAGGGTAGGCTTTGGCGTTTCTTCCTCTATCTCCGGCTGCTGGGCTTGAATGGCATCTTCTTCTGCCAGATCCTTTTCAGCCTGGATCTTGTCATACTGCGCTTGTTCCTGTTCGGTAAGATAGCGGCCTTTCTGGACAAGTGAGGTAATGCGCTTGGCAACCTTTTCCCAGTTCAAGTGAACATCCGGGCAGTCCTGCTTTTTATAGTGCAGTCCTTTCCCATCGTGATCTTCGCCGCTGTGTGTTGCGCCGGACAGGGCATGAGAGCGTCCGCCAATGCCATACTCGTCTTTGAGGAATCTTACTTTCTCCTTATCCGTATGGTTTTCCATGAAGAACGCATAGATACGGCCTTTTCCTCCGGCGAAACTGCTTCCGCCGGTCATGGCGGCGTCGATCTCATCCTCGGTAATAAAGTGCTGGACGGTTGGCACTTGGGAAAGCTCTGAAGAAAAGGTCCTGCGGGGCAGGTCAAGGTCCTTCAGGTTCTCCCAGATCTCCCTCGGTCTATGATAGTGAAAACGCAACAGGTCACGGTCCTGCTGATAGGCAGTCCAGAAGGCAGCGTATTCTTCCTTGAGGGTCTGGCGGAAAGCCGGGTCACTCAGCTGCTCCGTCAGGCGGCGGGTCTCCTCTGGGAAACCATTGCCTTTGATCTCTGACAGGCAGGACAAATATCCGGCTTCTCTGGCACCCTCACTGAGATCGTGATACAGATACCAGAGCTTTTCTGCAAGGAGGGAGCGTTCATAGCCTGCCGCTTCTGCAAGCTCCACATTGGAGGCAAACTGACCACTTTCCAAAAGCTCCCCGATACGCTCTGCGGCGCTCTCCCAGGAAATGACCTGGGCAGACCTGTCATAACGGACAGACTTCCCATGGGAAAGATGGATACCATCCTCGGCATACCATGCGCTCACACTGCCAAGGCCATTGCCGCCGTGGTACAGCGTTTTCAGTATCTCGGCAATCTCAGCGGTGGTTTTCTGCTTTTCAAAGGCTGCAACCACACGCTCCCTTTGACGGTCTGTATTGCCGCCCAAACGCAGCACATGGTCGATGTCATTTTGGGCAAAAGAAAAAGCAGAGGATGTATGCGCTACATTCTCTGCTTCATCTATGGATTGGATCTGTTCCGCTTCGGAGAGGAACAGGTTTAGGGTCAGCTGTTGATAAGCTCCGCCATCAGGATTTCCTCGGCCTGAGCTTTGCAGGTGTTCATCAGCCCCACCCACTTCATGGGATCGCTGGCTTTCAGTTCCTCGGTGGCTCCCGCTTCCTTCGCCAGCTGGGGCATCATCTGCTCCAGTCTGCTCTGGGCGGTCTCGTCGATCTCCAGAAGGTGCGGGTACAGCTTCTCGCTCAGCAACATCTGGTTGTAGAGGATGGGACGATGTTCCTTCAGGTAGGTTTTCCTCATCCTGCCGTACTTGCCCAGGGGTTTCTCCGGCTGCTGGCTCAGCTTCAGGTCGGGAATCAGATAGTCTCCGTTCTGGATATAGGTCATGGGATTGTTCATCTTGTTTGCTCCTTTCTTGGTTGGCTTCGCGCTCTGCATTTCGGACGGTAACGCCGATCTGCCGCAGCACCTGCTGGTTGATCTGGCTGACCGCTGTTCCCAGCGCCCCGATGGTGGACGGGGTGTTGAAATCAAAGATCGCCATGAAATCTTCGTGGTCGAAGTAGTGTTCCGGCTCCAGTCCGCAGCGGGACATCAAAGCGTAAGTGATGCTGACGGTGGCTGCTGCCTTGAACTGTACTCCGATGTTAAACTCATCATATTCCTCCAAAAAGGAACCGTCAACGATATAGAAGAAGTCCTGCTGATGCTCCGTCCAGTATTCCTCAGCCAGTTTTCCGGCTACCTCGGTGAGCTGTCCGGCAAGGTCATCACCGGAAACATCATAGGTGCGCTCAAGCATGGCCTGCACCGAATCCAAATGGCGCTCCTCCAGCTGCCACAGCCAGGGAGTGCGGGAATGTTCACGGGTTCCGGTGTCGGAAATATCAAAAACATAGCGCAGGCGGGGCCTGTCCCCGGAATCGTCCACCAGAGCGATCCCCTTGGAGCCGCGCCTTACATACCGGCCCATCTTTTCATTCCACAAATCGTACTCTGCACAGGCGGTGGCGTCCGGTCGCTGGGCGTAGATCATCAGCTGCTCATGGAACGGGTACTTGTAAAGGCGGGAAGCAGTGGTGAGAAACCCTGCCCATTCCTGCCAGCTCCCCGTGAGCTGTGTTGCCACCTTCTCCGCCATCTGTGCATATAGTTCAGCTTTGGTTGGCATGGTGTTCTGTCCTCCTTTCAGTTTTGGGGTAAAGAGGTGGGGTGGCATATTGCCACCCCATCTCGCCGCCTGCCTGCGAAAACCTGCCACTGGCAGCTTTTACGCAGTTATGGGTATCGCATTCTCGGCGACACCCATTTTCTCTTTTCAAAAGAGAAACAGAAAGAAAGGACGGTGAAGCCAAATGGCAATCTATCATCTGGAAGCAAAAATAGTCAGCCGTGGTGCAGGGCGAAGTGCAGTCGCTGCGGCAGCGTATTTAAGTTGTTCTAAAATACTGAATGACTATGACGGGATTCAGCACGATTACACCCGTAAAAAAGGTCTTGTCTGGCAGGAGGTGTTCCTACCAGAGTTTGCCCCATCAGAATGGAAAGAACGGAGCGTGCTTTGGAACGCCGTGGAAGAAAATGAGAAAACGAAAGACAGCAGACTCGCCCGTGAATTTGTAGTTGCTTTGCCTGTTGAACTGAATAAAAAGCCGTGGAAAAGCCTGTTGTCCGACTTCATCAATGAGCAGTTTGTGGCAGACGGAATGTGTGCAGATGTGGCAATTCATGATCCGCATCCGCCCGGTCATAATCCCCATGCCCACATCATGCTGACTGTGCGCCCATTGGACGAAAACGGCAAATGGCAGTATAAGACGGAGAAAGAATATCTCTGCATCAAGGATGGCGAAGAACGGGGCTTTACTGCCGCCGAGTTCAAAACAGCACAGGCAGACGGTTGGGAAAAGCAATATCAGTACAAAGTCGGGAAAAAGAAAATGTATATGACACCCTCTGCCGCCGAGAAATACGGATATGAGCGTGTCAACAAATATCCGAAAAGCACCAAGTACGGCAGACAAAATCCTGTCTCCGAGCGTTGGAACAGTGATGAACAGCT
>OMBR01001016.1_pt1 | contig 11691 bp, 7 predicted proteins | sample 1674041 | NCBI WGS metagenome assembly OMBR01 (sample SAMEA103958138, study PRJEB25191) | human gut metagenome | biome: human-associated habitat [ENVO:00009003]; feature: intestine environment [ENVO:2100002]; material: feces | place: Germany | collected 2013/2015
CTAGTTTATTTAATCTTTTCTCATATCCTTTTCCAACACGCCAAAAATCAGTCAAAGGCTTATGATTCCACAACAATTTACGATACCTATACTCATTTAAAGCCGCAACACGAACCCCATTATCATCTGGATCTTTATGTTTGGCCACAATATCCATTGCCACCTTGGCAAGATATAAATTGGTACCAATACCTGCCGTAGCCGTGATGCCAGTTGTTTCATAAATATCTAGAATCATTTTCATCGCAAATTCTTTTGGTGTTAAACGATACGTATTTAAATATGGTGTCGCATCAATAAACACTTCATCAATAGAATAGACATGAATATCTTCCGGCGCGATATATTTCAAATAAATATTATAGATCTGGGTACTATATTCCAGATATCTCGCCATCCGGGGCGTGGCGGTCACAAAACCAACTTCCAGTTCCGGATGCCTCTGCAATTCATCCGCAAAGGTGCTTTTTCCCAAAAATCTGCCGCCAGGGGACCGCACTTTCCGCATGGCATTTACTTCTCTTACTTTGGAGATCACTTCGAACAGTCTTGCCCGTCCCGGGATTCCATAGGATTTCAGAGAGGGAGATACCGCCAGGCAGATGGTCTTCTGCGTCCGGGAAGCATCCGCCACCACCAGATTCGTATTCAAAGGATCCAGCCCTCTGTCAACGCACTCCACGGAGGCATAAAAAGACTTCAGATCCATGGCAATATAAGTATGGGATTGTGATTCCATTGCTGCCTCCTTTCAAACACTTTCTATAAATGATTATAGCAGAATGCATGTTCGATTACAAAGTAATTTTGTGGAAAAAAAGACTCCCGAACAATGTCGGGAGTCTTGAAATCCTTGATTTATCTGATTTTATGTTTTAGAACTTACCAGCCTTAGCTGCTTCCTCGATAGATACAGCAACAGCTACGGTAGCACCTACCATCGGGTTGTTGCCCATGCCGATCAGACCCATCATCTCAACGTGTGCAGGTACGGAGGAAGAACCAGCGAACTGCGCGTCAGAGTGCATACGGCCCAGAGTATCGGTGAAACCGTAAGAAGCGGGACCTGCAGCCATGTTATCGGGATGCAGAGTACGTCCGGTACCGCCGCCGGAAGCTACGGAGAAGTACTTCTTGCCCTTCTCTACACATTCCTTCTTGTAGGTACCTGCAACAGGATGCTGGAATCTGGTCGGGTTGGTGGAGTTACCGGTGATGGAAACGTCTACGCCCTCTTTCCACATGATTGCAACACCTTCTGTTACGTCGTTTGCGCCGTAGCAGTTAACCTTGGAACGAAGGCCTTCGGAATAAGATTTCCGGAATACTTCCTTCAGCTCGCCGGTGTGATAGTTCATCTCAGTCTCTACATAAGTAAAGCCGTTGATTCTGGAAATGATCTGTGCAGCATCCTTGCCAAGACCGTTCAGGATAACGCGCAGAGGTTTCTTACGAACCTTGTTTGCCTTCTCAGCAATACCGATAGCGCCCTCTGCTGCTGCAAAGGACTCATGACCTGCCAGGAAGCAGAAGCAGTCTGTTTCTTCTTCCAGCAGCATCTTGCCCAGATTACCATGGCCAAGACCCACTTTACGCTGATCAGCAACGGAACCGGGGATACAGAAAGCCTGCAGTCCTTCGCCGATTGCTGCTGCTGCGTCAGCTGCTCTTCTGCAGCCTTTCTTGATTGCGATCGCTGCACCTACAGTGTAAGCCCAGCAAGCGTTCTCGAAACAGATAGGCTGGATTTTCTTTACCTGATCATATACATCAAGTCCAGCATCTTTTGTAATTTTTTCAGCTTCTTCAATAGAGCTGATACCATAGCTGTTTAATACAGCGTTAATCTGGTCAATTCTTCTTTCATATCCTTCAAATAATGCCATTATCTTCGTCTCTCCTTTCTTACTCTTCTCTTGGGTCAATGATCTTAACAGCATCAGCTACACGACCATACTGGCCTTTTGCTTTTTCCCATGCAGTGTTAGGGTCATCACCTTTTTTGATAAAGTCTGTCATTTTTCCAAGAGAAACGAACTGATATCCGATAACTTCGTTGTTCTCGTCAAGAGCGATGCCTGTTACATAACCTTCAGCCATCTCTAAGTAACGAACACCTTTCTCCTTTGTTGCGTACATAGTACCAACCTGGGAACGAAGTCCTTTTCCTAAATCTTCCAGACCAGCACCTACTGCAAGTCCGTCATCAGAGAATGCACTCTGAGTACGTCCGTAAACGATCTGTAAGAATAACTCTCTCATTGCTGTATTGATTGCGTCACATACAAGGTCAGTATTTAATGCTTCAAGAATTGTTTTTCCCTGAAGAACCTCTGCTGCCATTGCTGCTGAATGCGTCATACCTGAGCATCCGATTGTCTCAACCAGTGCTTCTTCAATCACACCATTTTTTACATTTAATGAAAGCTTGCAGGCACCCTGCTGTGGTGCACACCAGCCTACACCGTGTGTAAATCCTGAAATATCTTCAATTTTTTTGGAATGAACCCATTTTCCTTCTTCTGGAATTGGAGCTGGCTCATGTTTTGCGCCCTTGGCAACAGGACACATGTTTTCGACTTCCTTCGTGTAAATCATTATAAGACTCCTTTCGATATGAAATATATATCATGTTAAACTTTGTTATACATTTAACACACCGCCCTCATTTTCTCACATTTTTTTACATTAGTCCAGTCTTTTTTACAGGAAATGCCCCTTAATTTTCTCAATTTGTTAATCTAATGCCTCCATCCGCTCAAATGCAAAGGATGCTCCGATTGCTCCAACCAGTGTCAGCAAGAATATAACGACTATCATCATAATGAATCCTGCAGTCACGGAAATGAACGCTCCCGCGGCTACTGCCACAATGATTCCGACACATAATACCAGTCCCTGGAACAGCATCCGAAGAATTGTTCTGCCCAGTTCTCCAAACATTTTCCCTATCACGACATCTGCCAGCATATTCATATAAAGCTTATTTGCATTCAGGCACATATATAAAATGACGGTCAAAATCATGTAAGACACCGGAAGTCCCATTACGATACTGCCCGGCAGCGTAATCAGAAGTCCGTCAATCAGCGCACGGATATGCTCCATTTTGGTGGCATACCACATTTTCTTAAAATTGCTGTCCGGAATCAGATAGGTGTATGGATTTGCCAGTTCCTTCGACCACTTCGTCTTATAACCGCTGAAAATAAAGATAACATAGGCAATGACGCCCGGAATTACAAACATTTTAAAAGGCTGGCTGGAAATTTTATTATAATAAGAAACAACCGCAATTGCCACACCTATGACCAGAAACAGCACCGAATTCCAGCCAAAGATAAAGAAACGGTTTTTACGGTATTCTAATACCTGCCGGTAGAAAATTGCTTTAGCGTAAGTTCCCTTATAAGCCATCTTTACATTCCGCAAATACTTTTTCCTGCCATTTCCCACTACGACCTCGCCCTTTTTCGAGCGTTTCATCCGGTCATCATAATCTTCTGCAAATTTTGCAGCATCTTCATAGAATTCTCCGGTACACTTCATCTTTTTCGCATAAAGTACCAGCAAAACAGTACTGGTTAAAAGAAGTACGGTTGCCACCACATTGATTCCTGCAGGACCTATGATAATAAGCTGAATCAATGCAATTTCCCAGCCTATAATCGGAATCAGCTGTACCACCGGAAGCTGGATTAAGTCCACAAACACAGATAACTGCATGCCTTTCACCGAAACAAAGTAGATTACCACCAGTGCAAAAGCTGCCATTACTCCATACATAATATAAGTAAGTACGGTAAAGAACTGTTTGGGAAGTGTTTCATTTCCATAGCAGATAATCATTAACGCTCCCTCTAAAATATTTTCCAGTACACCAGCATAAAGGAAATATAAAATCATCTTATATGGTGTAACACCAAATACACCAATTCCAAGTACCAGTACAAATAGTTCAACAATAAAATTGGTTAAGAACTGCTTCATTCCGGCATGAAGAATAACTTTCTTCGGTTCTTCCGGTGCAGCAAATACAAAATGTACTTCTGACGGGCGGAACAACAGTCCTTTTCTCTTGATATAGGAAATCAGATTTGCCGGAACAATCATAACCATCAGTACGGATAAAACAGTTGCGATTCCTTCCGGGCTGTTTAATCCGAAATCGACAGACATGGAACCAAGTCCATACAATATCAATGCTGCATATAAAACAACAAATACCAGTGCAAGAAAAGTCCGTGGCCGTTTCAGGCTCCGCTTCACTTTATTCTTAATGGTCTGGAAAAAAACAAAGGAAAGACTACTCATGTTCTTCACCACCAGTCTTTGGTTCTGTCACTTCAAAGAATAGTTCTTCTATGTCTTTATCCGCAATTTCTTTTTTGTTAAATGTTGCTATAATTTTCCCTTGTTCCATTACAAACATCACATCCCACAAATCTTTTACCATTTCAAGCATATGTGTACTGATAAGAATGGTACAGCCTTTCTCTTTTAACTCAAGCACAACTTCTTTCAGTTCTTTTATGGCTGCCGGGTCAAGTCCAACCATTGGCTCATCCAACATAACAACCTTTGGATGAATAGCAAGTGCACAACAGATACTGACCTTCTGCATCATTCCTTTGGACAATTCATTTCCCAGCTTCTCCTGTTTATCCAGAAGCTCAAAACGTGTCAGCAGTGCATCTATTTCTTCCTCTGAAATGTCACTGTTATATGCCCGCTTCACATATTCGATATGCTCCCGCACCGTCAGTGCTTCAAACATTGCCGGAATCTCCGGTACATAGCCAAATATTTTCTTTGCTTCCAGGCTTCTTGCCTTCATTCCATTAATACCAACACCGCCTTCATAACGAAGGAGTCCTGCAATACTCTTTATAATGGTTGATTTTCCGGCACCATTTGGTCCAAGCAGGATACCGACCTGACCATCCTGCACCATAAAGCTGACATGGTCCACTGCTACATTCTTTCCATATTTCTTAGTAAGCTCTTGTACTTCTAACATTTTCACCCTCCAAAATTCACGAGAAACACTCTTTGTAAGCTTCCCGTATATACTGCGAGAAACACTCTTTTCAAAGTTCTCGTCCAACTAAAAAGCAGCTATATGTATTACTTAATTAATACAGTAATGCATATAGCTGTTTTTGTCAACCACTCATTTCTTAATTTTCTATTGTCATTTTCTGCAAGCAGCTACCGCAGGTAACTTCCGCGGGTAAATTTCCATCCGTTTAGCCTTCTGCTTTACTTACAATTTCATTCTTATTCTTATAAACAGAATGCGCCGGAACTACTCCACGTACCGGGGAAAGCGGATAAATATTGGTATGTGGTCCGATGACCGTTCCCGGATTCAATACGGAATTACAGCCGACCTCTACAAAATCTCCTAACATAGCACCGAATTTCTTGCGTCCGGTTTCCATCTTCTCATCAGCAGATTTTACTACCACCAGTGTCTTATCGGATTTTACATTGGATGTGATGGAACCTGCTCCCATGTGTGACTTGTATCCTAAAATAGAATCTCCCACATAATTATAGTGTGGTACCTGCACGGAATTAAAAAGAATGACATTCTTTAACTCGGTAGAATTGCCTACCACCGTTCCTTTTCCGACAATTGCATTACCACGAATGAATGCACAGTGTCGTATTTCAGCATTTTCATCAATAATTAAAGGACCATTTAAACATGCTGTCGGTGCCACGGCAGCGGATTTTGCCACCCAGATATCCTCACCCTTCTGTTCATAAACATCCGGATTCAATGTTTTTCCCAGTTCTTTGATATAATCTCCGATTCCGGCAAGTGCCTCCCACGGATAAGTAAATTGTGCAAGATAATCCTTTGCGATTGTCTCCTCTAATGTATACATATTACTGATTTTGCACTGTTCCATCTTTCTCTTCCTCTCTTTCTTCTTCCGGTTTCCGGTCAAAATCAAAACGGATTTCATCCTCTTCAAACTTCAGACAGGTATCAAATACATTTCCTGCTTTCGAAGTAAATCCGGTTATTCTTTTAGCGGTATATCCTTTTGTAAAAAGCTCTTCTAATACTTCTTCAGCCAGTTCCACCTTTGCTACATAACGGTTCACCCGGAATCCGCAGTCACATTCATAGTACCACTGGCTTTTCTTTAACAATGCCCCACACTTTGGACATTTTACTTTTGTCTCTTCCGGTTTCGGACGCTCCGGAAAGTCAAATTCAATGCGTCCATCCTCGGTAAGCTTCAATGGTGCATCAAATTTCTTGCCATTCTTAGACTTAAATCCTGTTATAATTTCTGTCTTTCCAGTTAGTAAAAGTGCTTTCACCTGAGTTTCCTTTAATTTTACTCCGGCTATTTTACCGATTGAGAAACGGCAGCTGTCCTCTTTATTTCTGTCATAATTGGCACAGCCATAGCCAAATGGCGTCTGCACAATATCACCCTGACACAGTGGACATTTTACATCTTTTACCTTCTTTGCTTCCACATGCTCAAAATCAAATTTCAGGACTTTCTTTCCGTTCTCATCTTCTCCAAGCATCAGGCAGGCATCAAATTTCTTCTTATTCTTTGAAGTAAATCCACGAATCGTTCCGGTTCTTCCATTGGTCAGAAGCTCCTTCACTTGGGCGGTGTTTAAATCTTTTCCGGCTATTTTGCCAATGGCAAACCGGCAGCCAGACTCATCTTCCGCTTTATAATTGGCACAGCCATAACCAAATGGCTTTATTTCTATTGCTCCGCCACACAACGGACAGCTTACGCCCTCTATGGTCTCCGGCTCATTCTGTGAAAAATCAAAGGTTATATTAGGTTTTCCTTCTTCATCCTTTGTCATCACAAGGCAGGCAGAAAACTTCTTCTTATTCTTCGAAGTAAATCCCTTTAAGACTCCGGTTCTGCCTTCGCTCAATAACTGCTTTACTTCTTCATCGTTAAGCTCTCTTCCGGCGATGGAACCAATAGCAAAACGGCAGCCACTGCCATCTTTATTATAATTTGAGCAACCATAACCAAAAGGTGTAGTCTCAATCTCACCGCCACAGACCGGACAGGTTGCTCCGATTTTAACCTTTGCCTTCATATCTTTGGCATTGCTGCCAGCCAATGGCCGGATCTGCCCGGCAATCTGGCTGGTGAGATTCTCATTTATCATGGAAACTGTTTCTTTCCGGATAAATTCTTCTAACTTCTCCCGGTAATCTTCCATCGGAACGGTTCCCTGGGTAATGCCATCCAGGCCCTTTTCCCAGGAAGCGGTCATCTTGGGATTCAAAAGTGCCGGAACAGTCATATTCACCACTTCATAAACCATCTCGCCTAAGGCTTCCGGCGTCAGCACCTGTGTTTTCTTATTCAAAGCAAGATAGCCGATACGCACCAGCTTCTTGATGATTTCTGCCCTTGTAGCAGAGGTTCCAATTCCGGAGCCTTTAATCTGTTCTCTTAATTCCTCTTCCTCGATTAACTGTCCCGCATTTTCCATGGCAAGCACCATGGAACCTGAAGTATAACGCTTTGGTGGAGAAGTCTTTCCCTCTTTTACCAGAAATTCTTTTACTTCTGCGGTATCTCCTTCTTTGAGACTATCTGCAAGTTTTAGTAATGCTGCGCTGTTCTTCGGATTGTTTTCTTCTCCGTCACCATCTTCCTTTTCCCGTTTTTCTTTGATATCCGGTCTTCCGGCAATTTCAAGATATCCGGGAACCTTTAATACTTTTGCTCCGGCAAAGAAAGATTCCTTTTCAATTCCGATGGTCAGCTTTACCGTCTGATACTGTGCCGGCGGATAGAAAATACTTAAGAAACGCCGCACGATCAGTTCGTAGACCCGCTTCTGCAATTCCGTCAGCGACTTATATTCATTGACCTGTCCGGTTGGAACAATAGCATAATGGTCTGTAATCTTACTGTCATCGGTATAACTGCTCTTTCCGATATTTTTATATAAACCATGCTCCACAATATTTTGCACAAAAGGAGCAACCGGCTCAAAGGAACGGAGTCCTCTGATATTCTTACTGATTTCTTTTGCTACGGCAGAAGATAACACTCTGGCATCCGTTCTCGGATAAGTAGTCAGCTTTCTTTCATATAAGTCCTGTGCTACCTGCAGCGTCTCGTCCGGGCTGATTTTAAACCTTTTCGAGCACTCTGCCTGAAGCTCCGCCAGGTTAAACAAAAGCGGTGCACGTTTCTTTGAAATTCCTTTATCTACTGTTTTTACAATCGCTGTTTTATTAGTTAATTCTTCAATTAATTTTTCTGCATGTACTTTTTCTTTGAATCCATTCTCTTTATAAAGCAACGGAGATGCATAATAAGAAGAACCTTCTACCGCTTTCCATTCACCTTCTATCTCTGCATCAAAGAAATTTCCCACCACCCGGTAAAATGGTGTCTCTACAAAATTACGGATTTCCCGCTCCCGGATTACAACCATGCCAAGTACACAGGTCATGACACGGCCAACTGCAATTGCAGTATAGGACTTGGTTCCTGCAGCATCATTTAAAAGATTTCCATATTTTACAGACATGACACGGGAAAAATTAATTCCCATGGCATAGTCTTCAATGGTACGCATAATCCCGGAATTAGCAAGATTATCATAATCCGCCATTGGTCTTGCTTCAGCAATTCCTCTTTTAATTTCTTCCTCCGTCTGCGAATCTATCCATACCCGCAGCTCTTTCATACCTTCACGGACTCCACCGAACCGCCGGATATTCTCTTCAATGGTCTGTCCTTCTTTTCCGGCATCGCCTGCCCAGTAAACGGTATCAATATCTTCCCGGTGTAAAAGCTTATGTACGATGTCATACTGTTTGCTTACAGATGGTATGACATTATATTTATAATCTTTCGGAAGAAATGGAAGGTCTTCTAACTTCCACTTCTTATATTTTATATCATATTCTTCCGGATATACCATTTCCACCAGATGACCAACACACCAGGTAATGGCATAGTGACTGTCTTCGATATATCCGTCATTTCTGCCGGATACGCCAAGAATTCGTGCAAATTCCCGGGCAACACTTGGTTTCTCAGTGATAATTAACGACTTACCCAACCGTTATTTCCTCCAATTTCTGTGCCTTATCTATTATTTTGTCTTTTTATCATTTTTTGACTTTTCCGGCACTTTATAATTCCTTCATATCGATCAGGACAAATCTTTTATCTTCTTCTGCCATCTGCTTTAAATCCTCTGCAAATTCCCGTGCGGAAAACATATAAAGATATTTTGCAGAAATTTTTGCCTGCTTCAGATTATCAAGCAATGCTTCACCTGCCGTGCGGGTCATATAAGGCTCTGACCAGTTACAGATTCCGACAATACTCTCACGGACACTGTTCTGGGCGACAATATCGATATTGCCCTTCTTTCCAACCCAGGTTCCAATCCGGTGAATGTCAATCGGAAGTTTACCAATACGATTTAATAAAGTCAGATATTCCCGGCAGACCTTGACAAAATAACGGTTCATATAGTCATCTAAATCTTTTTCAATATAAGTATCATAAAATTCTTCCGGTGCCATCATATATAAGTCCGATAAATGTGAATAGACAAAACGGAACCAGAAATTCACATAAGTATTGGCAATGCGGTAAACACCCTTTTTCGTATTCTCCCAGCCACCGGTATCAAAGGAAACCACCTTTTCTACCACATCAAATGCCATCAGATTCTTCATGTAGACACTGATTTTTGCTCTGGAGAAGCCTGTCTTTAAAAAGAGGTCATTCAGCTTATTATTTCCCGAAGCCAATGCTGCAAGTATTGTATTATATACAGAAAGTTCTCTTAATTCAATGCTGATATAATTTTCTGCCTCATGGAACAGGAAGCCATCCGGAGACAAAATATGCCGGCAGACATTTTCCTTAATACTCTTTTTGGAGTTCCAGCGTGTAAGATAACCCGGCACACCTCCAATAATTCCATAGACCTGCACTGCCTGACTGGTTCCATATTCCGGGAAATGTCGAACCACATCAAGAAATGTCGCATCCTCCATGCGGATGGCTGCGTCTACCTTCTTTAAGTATTCACCATATTTTTCTCTGCAGTCTTCCTCTACCCATACCAGTGAAGAGCTGGTCAGAATAATCATAACAGGACCCGGATATAATTTCTTTGCTTTCAGTTTCAGAATGCTGTTCATAAAGCCGACATCTTTTCTGGCAATATACTGGAATTCATCAATGACAACCACAAGCTTGGTCGGGTCTCCACTCTTGATGCGGTTAAAGAATTCATCATAACTATAGCGTGTCAGACGAATCCCGTATTTTGCTTCCACTTCCTGCCCCATCTGTAAAACCTGTTCCCTTTCGGATGCCTGTCTGGCGCGATAGTAAAAAAACTTTTTCTCCTTACAGAATTCTTTTATTAACTGCTCTTTCTGGCAGTTATCTCTTCCATATAAAAGAACAATCTGATTGCCGGACTGTCCATATACCTCTTCTAATTTCTTTAATTCGGATGTCTGAATCATCATTGGTAATATCCTCCAAAATTTCTAATTTTAAGAAGTCACTCTAACAAAAATAATATCACATTTTAATTTTTCTATCAACGCCAAAACGATAAAAAAGCCATACTGCTTTCCTGCAATATGACTTTTCTATCTTCATTTTGTTACATATTTTGCTGCTTATTTTGCGGTAATGTAACCCTGTGCTTTTAAAAGTTCTGCACAAAGAACAGCTCCACCAGCCGCACCACGTACGGTATTGTGGGATAATCCTACGAATTTCCAATCATATACGGTGTCCTCACGAAGACGTCCAACGCTGATTCCCATACCGTTTTCATAGTTAACATCCATAGAAACCTGTGGTCTGTTGTCTTCTTCTAAGTACTGGATAAACTGCTTTGGTGCACTTGGAAGATTTAATTCCTGTGGAACACCCTTGAAGTTTACTAATTTTTCGATTAACTGCTCTTTTGTAGGGTTCTTTTTGAACTTAACAAATACAGCTGCTGTATGTCCGTTTAATACCGGAACACGGATACACTGGCAGGTAATAACCGGTGATGTAGCAGGTACAATGACACCATCTTTGATTTCACCCCAGATACGAAGCGGCTCTTTTTCAGATTTTTCTTCCTCTCCACCGATGTATGGGATAATATTTCCAACCATTTCCGGCCAGTCCTTAAAGGTTTTTCCGGCACCGGAAATTGCCTGATAGGTAGTTGCTACTACTTCATATGGTTCAAACTCTTTCCATGCTGTAAGAACAGGAGCATAACTCTGGATGGAGCAGTTTGGTTTTACTGCAACGAATCCTCTCTTGGTTCCCAGTCTCTTGCGCTGGAATTCGATTACTTTCATATGTTCCGGATTGATTTCAGGTACTACCATAGGAACATCCGGTGTCCATCTGTGTGCACTGTTGTTAGAAACAACAGGAGTCTCTGTCTTAGCATATGCTTCTTCAATTGCTTTGATTTCATCTTTGGTCATATCTACGGCACTGAATACGAAATCAACTTCTGCTGCAACATTTTCTACTTCATTTACATTCTTTACTACAATATTTTTAACGGCTTCTGGCATTGGAGTATCCATTTTCCAACGATCTCCAACTGCTTCTGCATAGGTCTTTCCTGCACTTCTTGGGCTTGCTGCAATCGTGGTAACCTCAAACCATGGAT
>OMBR01001017.1_pt1 | contig 11690 bp, 9 predicted proteins | sample 1674041 | NCBI WGS metagenome assembly OMBR01 (sample SAMEA103958138, study PRJEB25191) | human gut metagenome | biome: human-associated habitat [ENVO:00009003]; feature: intestine environment [ENVO:2100002]; material: feces | place: Germany | collected 2013/2015
GCGCTGCTCCTCATCGATAATCAGCAGGCCAAGGCTGGTAAAATTCACATCCGGCTGCAGCAGACGGTGCGTACCGATAAGAATATCAACCTTACCGTCGGCAACCTCCTGCAGAACAGTGCGCTGCTCCTTCGGCGTACAAAAGCGGTTCAGCAGACGAACCTCTACACCGAAATTGCGCACGCGCTCCTTGAAGGTAATATAATGTTGCTGTGCCAGCACTGTTGTAGGTGCCAATACAGCCACCTGCTTACCGTCAAGCACAGCCTTAAAGGCAGCACGCAAGGCCACCTCGGTTTTTCCGTAACCGACATCACCGCAGAGCAGACGCTCCATAGGCTGCGGCTTTTCCATATCAGCTTTGATTTCGGCAATCGCCTTCAGCTGGTCCGGTGTTTCCTCATAGGGAAAGGCTGCTTCAAAGTCCTTTTGCAGCTGACAGTCCGGTGAAAAGGCATGCCCCGGCATAATCTGCCGCTGTGCATATAAACGCAGCAGCTCCTCCGCCAGCTCCGTAATCGCCTTAGCAGCCTTGGCCGTAGTGCGTTTCCAGTCATTGCCGCCCATTTTCGACAGACGCGGCACACTTCCCTCGCTGCCGACATATTTATGCAGCATGCCGACCTGCTCTACCGGAACATACAGCTTATCATCTCCGGCATAGGCCAAAAGCAGATAATCACGGTGGATGCCGTCAACCTCGACGTTTTCTACGCCTATATAACGGCCGATACCATGAACCTTATGAACAACGTAATCTCCGGCCTTGATATCCGAAAAATACTGCAGCTGTTGGCCCTGGTTTTTGGTATGCAAGCGTTTGCGCTTCTGCATGCCGAAAATATCATTTTCTGTCAGCAGCAGCCATTCTTCATCCCAAAAGCGAAAGCCGTGATCCAAATCGCCGTAGGTTACATTGACGACTCCCGGCTCAAAGCTCTTTTGGGAAAAATGTCCCTTTAATCCGTAGTTGCGCAGATTATCCGCAAAACCACGGGCCTTAATGCTGCCGGAAAGCATAATCAGCGGCGTAATCCCCTCCGCCAGCCAGTTCTGCAAATCCTCCACCAGCAAATTGGTATTCTTATTATACGGCGCAACCGCGCGCACCGGTATATTCAACGAAGGCAGCTGCTGCAGATAGCTGTGTCCCAACGCCGATACCAGCACAGCACCGTTGGCTGCAAGCTGCTCTATAAGCTCCTGTTTCCCGAAAAGCTCGGAGGCATGCTCCTTGTTTTCCTTGTCCAGCTTTTCCAGCATACTGAAAACATGCACCGGCTCATCAACAACTACCATAGTATCCGCAGCGCAATATTCAAAGATATCGGCATCATAGCTGAAGCTTTCATCTACCTTCAGCGGAGCAATTTTGATACTGGTGAGAGTCTGCAGACTGCGCTGAGTGTCAACATCAAAGCTGCGCATAGCATCAAGCTCATTGTCGAACCATTCGATACGCACCGCAGTACTGCTGTTGATTGGGTACACGTCCAGAATATCACCGCGCAGGCAGAACTGTCCCAAAGCATCAACCTGCTCCGTACGCTCATAGCCCAAATCAAGCAACGCGGCAGCTATATTACGCTGTTCGTGCTCTTCGCCGACAGCGAGCTGCAGCGCCTTGCCGGACATACCGCTCGGACGCAGTTGCTTTTGCTGCAGCGCCTCTGCCGTAATGAAAACAATGCCCCGCTCCTCACCGCTCAAAAAGCGTAGTGCGGCCGCACGTCCTGCCTGCAGCTCCAGGCTCTGCGTATCTGCCTGCACACGCGGCAGGCTTACAGGATAAAGCTCCTGCATCGGCAAATCCGGGTACAGATAATTAAGCTCGCGGCGATAAGTACGGATTTCCTCACGCGAAGCAGTAATAAAGGCCATGCTGCCCTTGCCGCCAAGCAGCTTATCTGCGGCAGCAAAAAAGACCGGCTTGCTGCTTCCAGCCAACCCGGTTAAAATACAGGCCTGTTTTTTCTTTTGATATTCGGCCGCCTGCCGTACTTCCTTGACAGCGGCAACCTTATTGACTAATAAATTTTCCATAGGCAATACAAATTGATAAATAGGGCTGTTACAGACGTAACAGCCCTATAATCTGTTTTAAAATCAGAGCTTAACAGCAAGTACTTTGCGGTCCAGGCTGTGAATAGCATCAACAAAACGTACGGTGCCGGTTTTGTAACGGGCAGAAATAGTATGGGTACGTACGCCGTCGCCGAAGTAACGCAGGCCGTTCAGCATGTTGCAGTTGGTAATAGCGGTAGCAGTAAACATGCAGTCATCGCCTTTTACCAGGTCATCCAGAGTCAGCACCTTGTTAACATCGGCAATACCCATCTTCAGGCAGCGTTGAACCTGAGCTTCGTCTTCGGGAACCAGACGAGCTTGCATATCGCCGCCCAGGCATTTAACAGCAGCAGCACCCAGAACGCCTTCCGGAGCGCCACCCTTACCAACGTACATATGCACGCCGCTGCCTTCGATGCAGCATTCAACAATCGGGTTAACGTCGCCGTCGGTAATCAGGGAGATACGAGCGCCGGCTTTACGGATTTCGTCCATCAGGCCGTAATGACGTTCGCGGTCCAGCAGAACTACGTTCAGGTCGCTTACTTTACGGTCCATTGCTTTAGCAACGCGTGCCAGGTTTTCGCTCATCGGAGCATTGATATCGATGCAGCCTTTAGCACGGGGGCCGACAGCGATTTTATCCATATACATATCAGGAGCATGCAGCAGGCAGCCACGTGGAGCGATAGCAATAACTGCGATAGCACCGTTTTGTCCTTTAGCAACCAGGTTGGTACCCTCGATCGGGTCAACAGCGATATCAACCTCAGGGCCGCCGGCACCTACTTCTTCGCCGATATACAGCATCGGTGCTTCATCCATTTCGCCTTCGCCGATAACAACGGTACCTTTAATATTTACGGTATCAAAAGCTGCGCGCATAGCATCAACAGCCAGACCGTCAGCACCGTTCTTGTCGCCTCTGCCTACAAGATGACCGCAGGCAATAGCTGCCGCCTCGGTTACACGTACAAATTCCAAAGAAAGCTCTCTGTTCATTCTTCACAACACTCCTTAATATAATTTCATATGGTAATAGCACTGCTTGCGCAGCGCAAGAGAATTAACTCTATGTCCAACCTTTATTATGACACGTTTATTCTGATTAATCAATCTAAATTTTATTTACAGCAAAAGCATCAGGCAAACCTGCCACGGCAAAACAAAGACAATATACAGCAAAAACAGGCTGAATACTACGGTTACACCTGCACGGAAGGCATCTACAAGATACACCGCCTCCAGCGACCGTACCAGAAGATACAGCATCCACAAGCAGCCGATGAGAAACAGCACACCTAAGAGCGGCAAGCCGTTAAAACCCATCCTGCCCGCCAGCAAAGCTCCCGGCGTGAGCAGCAGAAAAGGCAACGTCGTATAGCCCAAAAGGCAGATAAGCCCGACCGGGTCGCCCGCCAGCGCACCGAAGGTTTCCATAATGCCGTGCAGCAAAAAACCGTAAAGCGTTAAAGCTGTTCCCGCAATCAGCACCGTAGCAATAATAATGCCGAAGCGCACATCCAACGGCGAATCCAACAGCCAGCAGTTTGTTGCTACGCCAAAAAAGCTGAAGCTGAGAGTGAAATAAAAAGCACTGCGCCAAAGAGAAGGCTGCTTGGCAATCGCAGCCATGCCTGCACCGGGCTCAAAAAGTACCTCAAAGGTTTTGCGCCTCATAGCTCATCACCTCGTCATACCGCCTGCCGGCGCACCGCTCTGCTGCAGGCTGCCTGTCAGCTGATTTACAAGCTCAGTTTTAATCAGCTCCGCAATATGAGCGCTGAGCAAAAACTCCCACGGCTGCTGTTTTTCCTTAGCCTTCACCGGCGGCAGTCCGTCGGCACCCGGCTTAATCTTGCCTAATTCACCCGCTGCGGCAAGCGCATCGTAATAATCGCCGATTTCATCTACCAGGCCCAGATTCTTAGCCTGCAGACCGGTATAAACACGACCGTCAGCCAAGGATTTTACCTTGCTTTCTTCCATCTTGCGTCCTACGGCAACAGTTGTCACGAACTGCTCGTAGATTTCGTTGACGATGTTCTGCAAAATAGCCTGTTCTTCAGGTGTCATCGGTCTGTCGCTGCTCATAATATCCTTATAGGGACCGCTTTTAATCTTATTGCTGGTGATGCCTATTTTCTTGAACAGCTCCTCCGTATTCATGTACGGCATATACACACCGATACTGCCGGTAAGCGTTGTGGCATTGGCATAAACCTTGTCACTGGCGCAGACTGCAATCCAATAGGCAGCGCTGGCACCGGTATTGCCGATAGTTGCAACTATCGGCTTTTTGGTTTTCTCCTTAAAGCGCTTCAGTTCACGTCCGACCTCTTCCGCAGCCGTAGCACTGCCGCCGCCGCTGTCAATACGCAGGACTAATGCTTTGACGCTGTCATCAGCCGCAGCCTCACGAATCTGCTTCATAATGCTGCCGCTTGTTACACCATTGGTCTGGCTGAAAATATTGTCCTTGCTGTCCGCACCGCTGATAATCGTACCGGAAATATTGATTACGGCCACACGGTCAGGTACAGTAACAGTTTTCTCGGCATTGTTATTCCCCTTGAGCAATGAAACAACAAAGCTCAACACAGCCAGAATCAATACCGCACTGATAAAAATTTTCTTAAGCATTCAATCACTCTCCTCCCTAATCATAGTATAACACAAGCAAAAACTCCCCTCAGGCGTATGCCTTACGGCAATTGCGCCTAAGGTGCCTAAGAGGAGTATTCTTATTTTCCGAAAGCAACGTCGGCTTAAGCTCAGCGCTTTCAGGATAACCTTATTGGTGATGTTTTACCGCCGCACCCACAAACTCTCTGAATAACGGATGCGGATTTGTCGGACGGGATTTAAATTCAGGATGGAATTGCGCACCGAGAAACCACGGATGCTCACTCTCAGGCAATTCAACAATCTCTACCAGACGGCCATTAGGCAGTGTGCCGCCAAGAACTAATCCCTTGCCCACAATTTTCTCACGGAAAGCATTGTTGAACTCATAACGATGACGATGACGTTCGTAAATCAGCTCTGCATTGTAAGCCTTGCTTGTCAGCGTATCGGGATAAACCTTACACGGATACAGTCCCAGACGCATCGTACCGCCCAAATCCTCAACATCAATCTGTTCCGGCATCAGGTCGATAACAGGATGTGTGCTGTTCGGATTGAACTCCGAGCTGTTGGCATCAGCCATACCGCAGACGTGACGGGCAAATTCAATTACTGCGCACTGCATGCCCAGGCAGATACCGAAGAACGGAATCTTGTGCTCACGTGCATATTGAATAGCCTTAATCTTGCCTTCAATACCGCGGTTACCGAAGCCTCCCGGCACCAGAATGCCGTCAACACCGGCCATAACCTTAGCCATATCAGTATCATCTGCTTCGATTTCTTCGGCATTTACCCAATGGATATCCAGCTCTGCTTCATTGGCAACTGCCGCATGACGCAAGGATTCCGTAATAGAAATATAAGCATCCTGCAAAGCAACATATTTGCCGACTACAGCAATAGTTACCTTCTTATCATATTTTTTCAGGATGCGGGCCACCATATCATGCCAGCCCTGCATATCCTTCGGCTTATCTTCCATCTCCAGCTTGCGCAGAACAATGGTATCAAGTCCCTGCTCCTCCATGAGCATCGGTACCTCATAAATGCTTCTTGCGGTAAGGTTTTGGATAACTGCTTCCGGATCAACGTCGCAGAACATAGCCATTTTTTCGCGCATTTCCTTGGAAATAGGCTTTTCGCTGCGGCAAACGATAATATCAGGAGAAATACCGATGCTGCGCAGCTCTTTTACGCTATGCTGAGTCGGTTTGGTTTTCAGCTCACCGGCTGCGGAAATATACGGTACCAGTGTAACGTGAATATAAAGCACATCGTTTTTGCCGACATCCTTTTTTACCTGACGGATGGCTTCCAAAAACGGCAGGCTTTCAATATCACCTACAGTGCCGCCGATTTCTGTAATAACAAAATCGGCATTATCCTGTTGGCCTACGCGGAAAACGCGCTCTTTGATTTCATTTGTGATATGAGGAATAACCTGTACGGTACCGCCAAGATAATCGCCACGGCGTTCTTTATTAATTACACTCTGGTAAATCTTACCTGTGGTCGTATTGGAGTTTTTTGACAGGTTGATATCAATAAAGCGTTCGTAATGTCCCAAATCAAGGTCAGTTTCCGCACCATCGTCCGTTACAAAAACCTCGCCATGCTGATACGGGCTCATTGTGCCCGGGTCAATATTGATATACGGGTCGAACTTCTGGATAGTAACCCTGTAGCCGCGGCTTTTCAGCAAACGGCCTAAAGACGCAGCAGTGATGCCCTTGCCCAAAGAAGACACAACGCCGCCTGTCACAAAAATGTACTTGGTATTAGTAGTCATGATTTTTAACCCCCTCAGATTTCATAAAATGCTACAATACAATAAAAATATTAAATTGTATCTAAACTCACTGCAGGCGGCAAAGCCCAAGGACTCTGCCACCTGCAAAAGAATTTCTTAAATTACATTCTTTCCGGAGCAGAAACGCCCAGAATACCCAAAGCATGACGAATGGTGTGACCAACTGCCTTAACCAAAGCAATGCGGGCTTGCTGTAAGTCTGTATCTACGCCCAGAATACGGCATTGGTTATAGAAGGAGTGGAACAGAGTTGCCAGCTCATAGGTATAGGTTGCCACATGATGTACAGCGCGTTCGCGAGCTGCACGGGCAAGCAGTTCTGGATATTCGCCAAGCTTTTTAACCAGCGCCAGCTCTTCGGGAGCCTGCAGAGTATCCAGCTTCAGCTCGTCTAAAGCTACAGCCTCAATGCCTGCTTCGGCAAGCTGACGGGCAATGCTGCAGATACGCGCATGCGCATATTGGATATAATAAACCGGGTTCTCATTGGATTTTTCAGTAGCCAGAGTCATATCAAAATCCAGCTGGCTGTCTAAGGAGCGCATGCAGAAGAAGTAACGCGCCGCATCAACGCCAACCTCATCCATCAGCTCGCGCAGAGTGATGGTTTCGCCGGTACGCTTAGACAGCTTAACAATATCGCCGTTGCGATACAGACGTACCATTTGCAGCAGCAGCACCTCCAGCTTATCAGCATCAAAGCCCAAAGCATTTACAGCAGCCTTCACGCGGGCAATATAACCGTGGTGGTCAGCGCCCCACAGGTTGATGATGCGGTCGAAGCCACGCTCGAATTTGTTGCGGTGATATGCAATATCGGCAGCAAAGTAGGTGGAAACGCCGTTGTCACGGATAACAACGCGGTCCTTGTCATCGCCGTAAGCGGTGGAATTAAACCATTTTGCGCCGTCCTTTTCATAAACACAGCCTTTTTCCTCAAGGAATTTGCAAGCCTCACGGATTTTATCGGCATCATGCAGGGATTGCTCGCTGAACCATACATCGAAGGTTACGCCGAATGCTTCCAGATCCTCTTTCAGGCCTGCCAGCTTTTCTTTATAAGCAATTTCCAGGAATTTAGCCAGACGCTCTTTTTCCTCTAAAGCAACGAATTCCTTGCCGTAGATGCGGATAATACGCTGAGCGGTTTCAATGATATCATAACCGTGGTAGCCGTTTTCCGGGAAAGGAATGCCGGTCGGCATTTCATCCAGCTGCTTAACGGTCAGGTCAGCAGGAACGCCGCCCATTTCCTCCAGCTTCAGCAGCTGCAGGTAACGTGCATTGACGGAGTTTGCCAGATTGTTCATCTGGTTGCCGGCATCATTGATATAATATTCGCTTTCAACATCATAGCCTGCAGCACGCAGCAGGTTAACCATAGCACTGCCTACAGCAGCACCGCGGGCATGGCCTACATGCAGCGGGCCGGTGGGGTTAGCACTTACATATTCAACCTGCACGCGGCCTAAGCCGTTAGCAGGCAGATTGCCGTAGTTTTCACCGGCAGCCAGAATACCTGCCAGCAAATCAGCGGTCCAGTTTTGTTTCAGATAGAAATTGATGAAGCCGGGGCCGGCAATTTCCATTTTATCTACGGAAGCACAGTCCAGATTATCAACAACAGCCTGTGCAATCTGACGCGGTGCACAATGCAGGCTGCGGGCAGACTGCATAGCAAAGTTGGTTGCAAAATCGCCGAATTCCTTTTGCGGCGGAACCTCCAGCATAACCTCGGGCAAAGTACCCGGTTTCAAAGTACCGTTATCGATAGCTTTTTGCGCTGCATCTTTAATGGCAGCGGCTAATAAATCCTTTATATCCAAAGCAAAATCTCTCCTTCTCTTTATTTATTGCTTATTTTGTTTCGTAAATAGGGTCATTAGTCAGTTCAACGCCCAGCTTTTTGAATACCTTAAAATCGCCCTCTGTCAGCATAACGGTAGAGTGAGCCTGACAGCCCTTCAGCTCCGGCAGCTTTTCCAGCGCCAGCTTAGCCAGACTGTCCGTTGCGGCACACATGGAAAGCGCTATCAGCACCTCATCCATATGCAGACGCGGATTGCTGCTGCCAAGGTAGCGTGTTTTCAAATTCTGAATCGGGTTAATGTAGGTCGGCGAAATCAGGTGCATTTCATCCGCAATACCGCCCAGTTCCTTAATAGCGTTCAACAGCACGGCACTGGCAGGTCCCAGCAAATCCGTAGTTTTGCCGGTAACAATTCTGCCATCGGCAAGCTCCAGCGCAATAACAGCGCACTTGCGCTCTTCCGCAACCTGCTTGGCTACGGTAACAACGCGGCGGTCATTTACGCTGACCTTAGCCTGCTTCATCAGCAGCTCCAGCGTATAAACCTCCTGCTTGCTGGCCTCATCCAGTGCCAGACGGTTCAGGGACTGATAATAGCGGCGGATAATTTCCTGACGCGATGCCTCGCAGCAGACCTCATCATCACAGATGCAGTTGCCTGCCATATTAACGCCCATATCGGTAGGCGATTTATACGGGCAATAGCCGTAAATACCTTCAAAGATTGCTGCCAGTACAGGATAAATCTCAACATCACGATTGTAATTTACCGTAGTTACGCCATAGGCCTCCAAATGGAAGGGGTCAATCATATTAACGTCCTGCAAATCAGCCGTAGCAGCCTCGTAAGCCATATTTACAGGATGCTTCAAAGGCAGATTCCAGATGGGGAAGGTTTCGAATTTAGCATAACCGGCCTTAATGCCGCGCTTATTTTCATGATACAGCTGCGACAGGCAGGTAGCCATCTTGCCGCTGCCGGGACCGGGAGCAGTAACAACTACCAGCGGACGTGTAGTTTCTACATAGTCGTTCTGGCCATAGCCCGCATCACTGACAATATGCTCCACATTATGCGGATAGCCTTCAATCGGATAATGGTAATAAACCTTGATATCCAAAGCCTCCAGCTTATTCTTGAAGCTTTCGATGGATTTCTGGCCCTTATATTGCGTAATAACAACGCTGCTGACATAAAGTCCCTTGGAACGGTAAACCTTTACCAGACGCAGTACATCCAGATCGTAGGTCAGGCCTAAATCGTGGCGCACCTTATTATTTTCAATATCATCGGCATTGATGGAAATAATCATCTCTGCCTGGTCCGCCAGCTGCAGAAGCATCTGCAGCTTACTGTCCGGAGCAAAGCCCGGCAGTACGCGGGAAGCATGGTAATCATCGAACAGCTTGCCGCCGAATTCCAGATAAAGCTTATCGCCGAATTTACTGATGCGCTCTCTGATATGCTCAGATTGCATGGTCAAATATTTTTGATTATCAAAGCCTATTTTCATATTAAATTTCCTCAACCTCAATTAAAATCTTCATCTCGCCGTAAGGCTTATCATCATGATACAAGGTATATTCCATTTCCAGCTGCCACATGCCGTTACGGAAATGGGTATATACATAACTGGTTTCCGTCGTCAGAGGAATTTTCATATAAGGTGTCTGATAAAGGCTTTTATCTACATATCCACGGCGGAATTCCTGTCTGTGATCTACGCTGCCGCTACGCATGACTATAACGTGCTCATCGTCCCATTTCAGCGTTGTCTTGGTATTATCCAGACCGGACTGTTCATCCTCCTTATAGATTACGTAGTATTTGCCGCCTTTTTCCGTCATCATACCCGTATACTTTTGTTCAGAAGCCTGAGCCTCACTACCCTCATCCTTCGTTGTACTCAAAATACGAATTTTTACCGGCTGCATAGTACGTGCCTCCATAAACAAGATAGAGCCTGCACCGTTTCGCCACACCATTATGATCGAAAGGTCGCAAGCCCTACAAGATTTTTGTCAATCTAATGCCATTAAACTTTTCTGCACTAAAAGACCTCTTATATTCTTCAATATTATATAACAGCTATAAAGTACAGTCAAGAAATTGCATAAGCAAGTGCAGGATTTACCATAACAGCAAGCTAAAAAAATCAACCAAAAACGACAGAGTATACTGCCATAGTATAGCTCTGTCGTCAGCTTTTTAATATAAAATTTATTTTTTAGCTTCTTCCTTAGCTGCTTCTTTCTGCTGCGGCAGCATTACACTGAAATCATTCAGCAAAGGCTTCTCGCCGTTCAGCTTGAAAAGATATACGAAGCGGGCAGCAGGTTTTTTCTCTGCAACAACCTGATACAGCAGCACGTCTGCGCCATTATGCTTTTCAACAACAATCAGTTGATTGGTGGTCAGCTTACCGAAATCCTTAGCAAGCTGTGCGTGCATATTAGTGTATGCTTTTCATCCCAGTTCTTTTGCATATCCTCGGTCATCATGGAGGTAACTGCCTTATAGTTGCCACCGTTGATAAATTTGTCAACAATAGCTTCCTCTGCATCCAAAACCTTACCGTTGGATGCGCTGCAAACTGCGCTGACAGCCAGCATCATAATCATTGTAACCAGCATTAATATTTTTTTCACGGAAATTCTCCTCCCTATATGCTTAATATGTGTTTAATTATAGTCTTTCGTGCCAACAAGTGCAAGCGTTACCATAAAAACTTTACAAATCTTTTCCGCTAACGATAAAATTAAGCACAGCATTAAAGATTTTTGTTTTTCCATTCCGTCAGCTGGCTGCTGAAGGCTTCCCACTGCTGCGGCAATGCTTCCAGCGCCGCATCGGCCTTGGCCTGCTCCCAGCCGCTGAACAAGGCTGCTTCATAGCGCAGCTCTTTGATTTTGGGATGTGCCGCCACCAGCTTCTCTACCATCATGGTGTTGATATAATCATCGTGCAGCAGCCCCAGCATATCCTGCAGATACTTCAGGCTACGCAAAAGGCGTGCTTCCGGAGCCAGCTCCGGCACGCTCTGCAGTGCATAACGGAAGCGCTTGAGCTTGATGCGGATGCGGTGCAGCTGCTCCATATTATGCAAATCGGGATATTTTTCCGGCAGCTCCATCAGCTTGTCATACCAGTTACCGAAACGACGCGACAAAAACTCTGCCAATGTCAGCTCCCTTTCAGGCGCAGGCACTCTGTACAGCCACAAAAGCAAACGGGCCAGCTCCAGCGTCAAGCGGTTCAGCCTCAGTCCGCGCAGCGCCTTAGCTGCAGCCGTACCGCGCAGCTGCGTCAGCAAAGCCGTAAGCTGCGGCAGCGAAGCTTCCGCCTGCTCCCGGCTGCGCTGCAGACGCGAG
>OMBR01001020.1_pt1 | contig 11653 bp, 9 predicted proteins | sample 1674041 | NCBI WGS metagenome assembly OMBR01 (sample SAMEA103958138, study PRJEB25191) | human gut metagenome | biome: human-associated habitat [ENVO:00009003]; feature: intestine environment [ENVO:2100002]; material: feces | place: Germany | collected 2013/2015
TTCTAAGAGACTTCCCAACCGCTTGATTAAGAAGTCTTTTAGAGCATACAACACCTGCGGCAAGTTTATACTTCTTATACTGCCTTACTGCAAAGTGGTTCGGGTTCTTCTGCTCCAGCTCCTCAAACAGCAGGTCAACCGCATTTTTGAAATTTTCATCATCTTCCCTTGCTTCACTGGCATCCACCAGATCAATCAGCATGGAAAAATTCTGTTCTTCCTCCGGTGCTTCATACCAGATATATGCGATCAGGGCTGTATAATAGAGCTTTTCCGCTTTCACCCAGAAATCCTCAGAGGCTTGCTGTCCTTCCCCTTTGGTATTTACAATGATTGTGTTTACGAGTTTCAGAATATCCTTTTCGCTGTGAATATACGCGAAGGATAGTGATAGGTAACCCTTTGAAATTATCTCCGGGTTTTCCCCCACTTCACACCGGACATGCGACTTTCACCGCATCCGGCGTTCCATCAAGCATAGTTTCAGCAGTGATACACAATCACTCTTTCACATTGGCTAAGTTTGCTACTTTGCTGCCAATAGCGGCAGTCCTGCGGTAGCACGCAGTTTGTTCACTTTGGTAATAACTTTGGCATTCAGAGAGTATTCCTTCACCAACGCCACTACAGACATCATGTCTTCCGAGCTGACTATTGCCAATCCCTGCAAAGAAAGAAGCAACAGGTTCTGGTAGCTGTCATTGCCCTTCTTACAATTGTTTGTTTTCCTGTAACAGATACAGGTTTGAACATCCAGTTTCTTCCCGGTGATTGCACATTTACCGTCTTGCCCTGCATAGAGGGAGACCCGGTTGTCGTTGTATCTCACTGATTCGGTCGGTATCGGATGCCCCATCAGCCAGAGCATTGAATTTACGTCAATCCTGAGATTATCGTGTATCTCTGCTCTACCTTCGGGCGTATACGGATTGATTTTTCGGCTTTTCCTCATTGGAATCTTGAATTGCACGTAGGCTAATGGAACCAGTGGCGTTTCTCCAATCCATCGCATTTGCTTCGATTTTCCGTATCGTTTCCTCAGATATCTGTTTTTGATCTCGCCCTGCTTCTTGATTCCGTCAATACGATGGAGAAGCTGTCCATTGATTGGACGGGCGATATCGCTGAAATTCAAGTTGACCCTTGTCGCAATGCAGTAATAGTCCTGCACTCCGATAACCTTGGCATTATAGTCCCCCACATTCAGGCTTATTTCTTCAGCCGTCTTACTGCTTTGTATTGCCTTGACACTATCAGCCATTTCCTTGCCGATTCTGTGTATGGCTTTATCGCAGACATTTGAAGTTATCACCCACGAGTTACTTTTGCGCCGCAGTTTTATGCGAAAACCCAGAAACTCACTATCACGTTTCCTGAGATTAGTCACTTTTGACTTTTCATCAGACACTTCCAGTTTTAGCCGTTTCCATAGCCAGTCTTTGACTGCATAATAGGTTTTCTCTGCATCCTCTTTGGTTCTGCAAAATATCTTGAAATCATCCGCATAACGGACAATCCGCATCTCCTTGAGGTTGCTTTTCTTCAAGGCTGTATAGCTGTTGCACTTTTTCTCTACGCCGTTGGGATAGTAGGTCACTTTACACGGATGTTTCATGTGCCTCACCATTTCATCCCACTGAGAGGCAATCCACCAGTCCAGTTCATTGAGGACAATGTTTGCCAGCAATGGTGAAAGGATACCACCTTGCGGCGTTCCCTTGGATGGGAGGACGGTTTCCCCATCAGGCATTTCGATTGGCGCTTTCAGCATGGCCTTGATGATCTGAATCAACTTGGTGTCCCGTATACCTAAAGTCCAGATCTGTTTCAGCAGCTTTCTGTGGTCGACGTTATCGAAGAATCCTTTAACGTCCACATCGACTACATAGTGAAGCTTGTTCCTTTGGGCGAGTCCATACGCATAGGAAATCGCATTTTCTGCGCTCCGACACGGTCTGAACCCATAAGAGTGCTCATAGAACTTTGCTTCGCAGATTGGCTCCATGACCTGCAAAATACATTGCTGTACTATTCGGTCAATAATACACGGTATTCCCAGAGGCCTCATCTTTCCGTTTGGCTTTGGTATTTCTACTCTTTTTACTGCTTTTGGTTCATACCTCCTGAACTGTTTCTGGATGAGCTTTACAAACTTATCCTCTGGCATGACTGCCAATGATTCTATTGTCCGCCCATCCGTGCCTGCGGTATGACTGCCATCATTGCCTTTAATATTTCTGAATGCCAGCTTGATGTTGCTTGGGGCACTGATGATATCCATCAGATTCCCAAAGACTTCACCGCTTTTGCTGTCGGCATACAGACTGTCAAAGGTTTTCTGCATGTCATAGTATTCCGCATGGCGCAACTTGCTTTTCTTCTTAGCTTTTTGTGCCATGTACATCACCCCATTTCTATGAAACCGAGCGACAATTTCTTTTTCTTACTCGACTGCATGAATAGTGGTTGTGTACTGCTGACGTTTTGCCTGACTTGTGGCCATTCCTAACCGTCCTCTTTTTCGCAGACGATATCATCGGTTCGACCACTGCTTTTCAGCAGGAATTCATCCGCTTATTATTCTTCGCCGGATTATCCAGTAGACTTCCTGCCTTTCCTTGTTCCGATAATCCTATCTGTACATACATACCTTTAGGTGTTCCCTCTGGGCCTGACAGCTTGGACACGCCTGTAACGTGCCACGGCGTTTCGTAACAACCATTTCTACTAAACCGTACTGCCTGGGCTTTAACCCACACACCCATTTCTGAGTGTGGCACTTTTAGACCTTTACATTCGGGAGTTTCGTCAGACATCTCTGTCATTCTCACCATGGGTATCTTATAGACCCCCGGCATATAGGATGCACCGTCCACCTCTGGACAGCTTTCGTCAGCTTAACCTGTTACGGCATCTCTCTGCCGGCTTTACCGGGCTTCACACAGAGTTTGGCCTCTGCATGCCGGAGTATCAGGGGAGGCGTTTCAGGGCGTTACTCCTTCATTCCACCTCTCGAATTATCAGTTCACAGAACTGATTGAAACAGCGCTGTGCGCCGCCTTTTCAGCGGCAAACAAGTCGCACGGTTGTAGTGCATGGATTTCCGGAAATTGATGGTGTTCAGCGACTTGATAATGTAGCCGCCCTTTTCAAGCATTTTACCGCACTCCACCAGCACGGTTCCTTTCGGATCAGTAACCACATAAGAGCTATGCATCTGCATCAGGTTTGGCTTCACGAAAAAGCGCGTCTTGCCTGAGCCGGAACCGCCGATGACAAGGATATTTTTGTTGCGGGCGTATTTCGGCTGCTTTGGGCGGCTGTTCATGGTCAGGAACTCCGTCTGCGTTAGGATGACGTTGTTCGAGAACTCCGGGTCCATGTACGGCTTGATGTCCTCCGGCTTGCCCCAGCGGGCAGATCCGTATTCTTCGCCCTGCCGGAACTTCTTGCGGTTTTTGCCCTTGACGTAGACCGCCAACTTGAGCAGCGCACCGGCAATCAGACCGATGAGCAGATCGACGGGATGAAAGCTGGGAAGCGGATTTGCAAAGGCAGTGCCGAACACGGCAAAGCCGTTTGTCAGCTTGTCGATGAACGCCGTGCCGGGGGCAAGACGAAACACGGCGGCAATCTTATCCGCAAAGTAGAAGGCGAAGACATACGGAAGGTTCAGAAGAATGAGCTTCTTCACGTCGGGTTTGTTCACAGCTCCACACCCCGATCCTTGGCTTTGACCTTGACCTTCTCCTTGTGCTGCGCCTTGCTCTGAGCTTTCTCCTGATCCAGCTTGTGCCGGATGGACGGCTGTTCCTTCTGCTTGACAGTCTTGGCAGAGAACTCCTTGAAGGCGGCGGTCATAACATCAACGTCCCGTCCCTTGAAGAAGACAAGATAGCTGGGCGGCTCAACGGAAACGTCCTTCTTGAGCGCAAAGTCCAGACCGTATTTGCTGGCAGTCCGCTCAAAGGACTTGATGTTGCCGTCCGTCACTTCAATGTTGGAGATGGCGGCATTCTGGCTCATCAGATGTTTGATGGACTGCTTGCCGCGATAGGTTTTAGGTTGCTGCATCTGCTTCTGCGCCTTCTCGATTTCCTGAACGAACTTGTCCAGAGCCTTTTTCAGCACCTCAGCGGAGATTTTACCGCCCTTGATCATGATTGCAACAACTTTGGTGTTGACTTCATCCTGCAATGCAGTGATACCTCCTTTCCTTGGAATAATTGAGGGAATGCTGCCTCAGCTAAGGCGGCACACCCGGCAGATGAATGAATATGACCATGTAAAGCCCTCCTTTCAGGCATAAAAATAGCCGCCAGCGTTTCGCTTGCGGTTTACCAGCCGTTGAAATCATGATTGACCTTTGCGGAGTAGAAATTGTCCATCGTTGCCGGAGCGTTATAGAGTGTGGTCAGGAGATATGCCCTGATGTTCCGAATGTTGGACGGACATTCCTTCATTGCGTGGAAAACATACTCGATGTGGCTGCTGTCCAGCTTGAGAAAGCGGGACTTGACCACTTGCTGCGGCATATCTTCGCCATTGATGCGGATGGTAGGAGCAGTTGAGCAAACGGCATCCAGCATGATCTCGACAATTTCACCGAGGCGGTCTCCGTCAGGGCGGTCTTTCATAATCTCGTATTCGATGTTCTCTTCGATGATTTCTCTATATCGCTCTCGCTCATCCACCCAATCAGTCCCATCATTTCTGCGTCCTGTGCCTGAGTGATTGATAGATGGAGTATTGTTCAAGTGAGTATTTTCTTGGTGTGTAATTACTTGGTTCGTATTTATTTGCATTGGGTTTCCCGATGTCGGGACATCCGTTGCCGGTTTTACCGGTATCGGCTTTTCCGATGACGGTGAATCCAACGCCGGTTTTGACAACTCCGGTATTTCAAAGACAAGATACTCGCTTTGCGCCATTCTGCCGTTTTTGTCCCTACGCTGACGCCTGATGATATAACCGGCATCCTCCAATTCCTGCACAGCAGAGCGAACGCCGTCGATGCCGTCCGCGTTGAGCTTGGCAAGCCCCTTGAGGGAGTAGTCCCATTCATCCGGAAGGCTGAGGATTTTCGACATCAGCCCAACAGCCTTGAGGGAGAGCTTCTTGTTGCGAAGATGGTGATTGCTCATCATCGTGAAGTTCTCGATCTTGGGGACTCTGAAAACTGCCATAAAATCACCTTGCCATCTTGGGAAGCAGCTCTTCGCCGCACTTTTTCTGGAACTTCATTCGGATGACATCCTTGCCCTTCGGCGTGAAGTAGGTCTGAGAACCGGTGTAGCAGTACGTCACAAAATCGCGGACGATGAACAGTCCGGCATTGCTGTCCTTGTTGTAGGGAAGAAGCTGCCCGGAGGGGGATCGGAACAGGTACTTTTCTTTGAGAAGGAACTGGACGAACTTGCGCTCCGGGATTTTCAGTTCCTTCGCCGTTGTTCTAATATTGGTACAGTCATCCGGATTGATAAAGGCATCGTAGTAATCGGCTTTGGGCTTTGCAGTGTTCAGCTCAACCTCAAGAACCTTTACGCGATTCTTTTCTCGAATCAACGCCTGAGCGAACTCCATGATGACCGCCGGTTCCTTCTGAATGCGTTCCAGAAGGGAGTCCGTCATGTAGCCGCCGGTCTTGCGGATGGTGGGGACAACTTCATCGAACAGCCAGTGTTCAAACTTCTCAGCAGCAGGGAGTTTGCTGTGAACAATCAGTCGGTAAACATCGCCCTCCGGTATATAGGAAAGGGACTGCATACCACCTCTTGTAAGGGTGTCCCGTTTTAGGACACCCTTGCAGTGATCGATAATTGCCTTTCCGGGTCGGGCATATCCAAGCGCTTTCGCAATATCTGAACCGCAGAACAGGAGTGTTTCCCCTTCGAGGATCGTTCGCACCTCACCGAACTGTTCATTCTTGAAGACTTCGATTTTGTTATTCATGACTGACTTCCTTTCCGGCAGCAGATGTGCCATTTTGATTTTTGAGAGTAGAAACGGGCTTGCAGCAGTAGGGACACTCTGCAAACACGCAGGACTGATATTTCCAGAAGGGACGGTGAAAGCGGCAGCTTCGGCACTCAGGGAGAATGCCATCCGCGCCGCTGTCAAAATGCTCAAAGCCGGGTGTGGTCTGCATCAGCAATTCCAGTGCTTGCAGATCACCGGCTGTCATGCGTTTCATGCTTAAAAACTCCTTTCCTTCGCCGCATCGCCAGCAAATATTCCGGCTTTTGGGCAACAAAAAAAGAGGGTTTGCTTCTTACTCCAAATTGGAGAAGAAACAAACCCTCTTCGTTTACGATGTAGTTCAGATGATTTCTCGGATGGTATGAATGACACCGAGCAGCAGCCCGATGAAGAAGGCAAGTCCTCCGATAAGACCGCCTATGATTAAGTTCAATGCGAAGATGCCGACTGAGCCGGAGATACCATAACCGCTGGGAATGAGCCAGAGGCACATCCTCCGGATGCCGAACGGTAATCCAACGCAGATCCACATAAGGAAGTAGTCGCATACGCCGTCAGGCATATAGATCGGCTTGAGAAATGACGCGAGGCAGAACGCAAGCGTGATCGGAAGCACAACCTCCTTCAAGAAGACTTTGATAGCACCCACTATATCCTCCTTCTGCCGGAAGTGTGCAGCAGCACCCTCCGGCTTGCTTGATTATTGTGAAAGTCCTTTGTTTTCGGTCAAAAAAAGAAGGGACTAAGCCAGAATGCCTTGGGTTTCAAGGTCTTTCTGATTTAGTCCTATTATCGCACAATAATCTTTCACCACAATAACCACTGCACAGGCATAGACAGGAGTGACCCTCATTACTGCTGAGGGTCAGGGTAGAAAAACCCTCATTTGAAATGAGGATAACACGATTATGGAGGAAATCAGCCATGCCAACACTTGAATGGATTGGAAAGAGCAAGGTTATCAATCATCATCAGGAAGTTCCGTTCCGGGTGTTGGAGCGCAAGTATAGCTTTGACGAAAACGGGGAGCATAGCGAGGACAACGGCAGCGACAACATGATTATCCGGGGTGACAACCTTGAAGCCCTGAAAGCCCTGCTGCCCCGGTACGAGGGGCGCGTCAAGTGCATCTACATCGATCCGCCCTACAACACTGGCAACGAGGGCTGGGTTTATAACGACAACGTCAACGATCCGAAAATCAAAAAGTGGCTGGGTGAGGTTGTCGGCAAAGAGGGCGAGGACTTGACCCGCCATGACAAGTGGCTGTGCATGATGTACCCGCGCTTGAAGCTGCTGCAAAAGCTGCTGGCGGACGATGGTGTTATTTTCATCAGCATTGATGACAGAGAGCAAGTATTACTACGGATGATATGTAACGAAATTTTTGGTGAAAATAATTTCTTGGCACAATTTGTTTGGCAAAAACGCACCTCTCCCGATATGCGTAAATTGGTAAGTACCGCCCACGAATATGTATGCGCGTATTGTAAAGACATCTCTTATCTCCCTAACGCAATAAGCAAAGTTGCATTAAGCGAAGAAGATGCCGAGAATTATAAAAATCCAGATAATGACCCCCGTGGTCCGTGGGCATCGAGCGATTTTACAGCGCAGGGTTTTCGTCCGAACCAGATGTATGAAATTATTACACCAGGCGGAGCGAGATATACTCCCCCAGAAGGTCGTTGTTGGAAAAACGTGGAGAGTGAGTTTATCAAGCAACGTGATGAAGGACGAATGTGGTTTGGAGCTGACGGAAAGGGCATACCGCGTCGAAAGACCTACTTATCTGAACGGGAGGGTAAAAACGTTTGGACTTGGTGGGATAACAAGGGCGTCGGGCATTCGCAGGAAGCTACAAAAGAGATTGGAAAAATCTTCGGTACGCCAACAGCTTTTGACTATCCAAAACCTGTTCGATTGATACAGCGTATAATTCAAATTGCTACAAGAAAAGACTCGATTGTACTTGATTCTTTCGCTGGGTCTGGTACAACAGCGCAAGCGGTTCTTAACATGAATAAGCATGATGGTGGATGCAGAAGAATCATCCTTGTTGAAATGGGAGACTATGCTGACAGCATCACCGCCGAACGCGTCAAGCGTGTTATCAATGGCTACGGCGAGGGCAAGAATGCCGTGGCGGGTACGGGCGGCAATTTCAGCTTTTATGACTTGGGCGAACCGTTGCTTGTGGGCGATTGCCTGAATGAAGCGGTTGCCCCAGAGAAAATCCGGGAATACATCTGGTTCATGGAAACCAAGCAGCCCTACGCCCCACCTATCGGCGACAATCCGTATTACCTCGGCAAGCACAACAGCACAGGCTATTACTTCTACTACGAGCCGCAGCGCGTGACGGTACTGGATTATGCGTTTCTCTCCACCATTACGGAAAAAGCTGATGGGACGGTGATCTACGCCGACCGCTGCTCTATCAGCGAGGATAAGCTGGCAAAAATGGGCATCACATTTAAGAAAATTCCGCGCGATATTAGCAGACTGTAAGGGGGTGTTCGCTGTATGGAACTGAAATCATATCAGAAAAAGGTTATAGCGGACCTGACCCGCTATCTGGAACTGCTGAACGAAACAAAGAGTGACGCAGCGGCGTTTCGCCTGTTTTGGCAGGAAAAATCAGCCCCGACTTTAGGGCTATACCAAAACGTTATACCCGGTGTTCCAAACCTCTGCTTCAAGGTGCCGACAGGCGGCGGCAAGACCTTTATTGCCTGCAACGCCGTTCGCCCCATCTTTGACGCGCTCCCCGCTACCAAGACAAAGGCGGTCGTGTGGCTTGTTCCATCGGACGCGATTCTGACACAGACGGCGAAAGCCCTGAAAGACACCTCCCATCCCTACCGCCAAAAAATCGACGTGGATTTCGGCGGGCGTGTGGAGGTCTACACCAAGCAGGAGCTTTTGAACGGTCAGAACTTCAACCCCACCGCCGTAACGGAGCAGTTGTCGGTTATGGTGCTGTCCTACGATTCGTTCCGTGGGCGCGGCAAGGAGGTCTTGAAAGCCTATCAGGAGAACAGCAACCTTGCCGAGTTTGCAAAGGTGCTGGGTAAGCCCGACAGCCCCATTGAAAAAGCGGATGAAACCGCACTGTTCCAGATCATCAACCAGCTTAACCCGCTTGTCATCGTGGACGAGAGCCACCATGCCCGGTCGGAATTGAGCCTTGAAATGCTGGAAAACTTCAATCCCTGCTTTGTGCTGGATTTGACCGCCACGCCGAAAAAGGAGAGCAATATCATCTCCTATGTGGACGCGGTGCAGCTGAAAAACGAACACATGGTAAAGCTGCCCGTGATCGTCTATAACCGGGACAGCCAATCCGAGGTACTGATTGACGCGATCGACCTGCGGAACAAACTGGAAGAAATCGCAAGCGCGGAGTACGCCAAGACGGGGAAATATATCCGCCCTATCGCGCTGTTTCAGGCACAGCCGAAAGGCAAGGAGGACGCGACCACCTTTGAAAAACTGCGGGACAAACTGGTGGACGCCGGGATTCCCGCCGAGCAAATTGCCATTCGTACCGCTGATGTGAACGAACTGAAAAATGTGGAGTTGATGTCCCTAAGCTGTCCGATTCGATACATTATCACGGTCAATGCGCTGAAAGAGGGCTGGGATTGCCCCTTTGCCTATATCCTTGCGTCTCTTGCCAATAAGACAAGTCAGGTTGACGTGGAGCAGATTTTAGGACGGATTCTCCGTCTGCCCCATACGAGCCAGCACACACAGAGCGCACTCAATATGTCCTATGTGCTGACTTCTTCCAACGACTTCAACAATACTGTGGCGCATATAGTCAAGGGCTTGAACAGCGCAGGATTCAGCGATAAGGACTATCGGATCGGTGAGTCCGCAAAACCGCAGGTTCCCGAACAGCCAGCAGAACAAATCACGCTGCCTGATCAACAAGGGTGTCCTGAAATGGAACCCCCTTTGGAAACCGCCGAGGACGATTTTTCGGGGCTGGATGGGAAATCTATCGGGGCAGAGTTGGAGCGGCGCAGAGAACAGGCACAAACGCCTGAAACTGCCCCGAAAGCCGACACCATGCTGGACGCTGCCGCAGAGGTCGAAAAGGCATATACAGACGCTATCCAACAGACAGACAATGACCCGATGATGGACAATCTTCCGTGGGAGGTGCGGGATAAAGTGAAATCATTTGGGGTAAACCCGCAGTTCCGGGAGGATATTGAAACGCTGCAAATCCCGCAGTTTTTCCTGAAAATCGAGCAATCTCTGTTTACGGACGGCTCTTTTGAACTGCTGGACAAGGAAATGCTGGCAGAGGGCTTTACCCTCAAGGGCAAAGCATACGACATTGATTTTGCCGCCGCAGACGATGAAATCCGCGAAATCGACGTGCGGGAGCAGGACGGCGGTTTGCCGAAGGTGTTCAAGATGGAGAGCGCCGAGCAGCGGTATTTCAAGGAGTGGTTCAACAATCTGCCGCAGGAAAGCCGGGTGCGCCAATGCAAGGACATGATGTTCAAGCAGCTTAACAAACTGAACATGGTGGACGCTGCCGAGCTGAAAGCCTACATAGACCGCATTGTGGACGATATGGACAAGGCGCAGCTCGCCGCCATGGAGAAAGCGCCGTTGGGCTATGCGGCGAAGATCCGTGACAAGATTGAAACGCTGCTGGAAGCCCACTATCGGGAAATTTTTGAAAAGTGGCTGGAAACGGAGCGCATTGTCTGCAAGCCCTCGTTCCGCCTGCCCCTCGCAATCCATCCCACCACCCATACTGACATATACGCCCGTTCGCTGTACACGGCGGAGGACGGCGACATGAACAAACTGGAACAAAAGCTGGTCGTAGAGCTGACCGCCCTGCCAAATGTCCGTTGGTGGCATCGGAATATTGCCAGACAGGGCTTTTCAATCAACGGCTTTATCAAGCATTACCCGGATATTCTGATTATGACCCAAAGCGGCAAGCTCATCTGCGCGGAAACCAAGGGCGACCACCTGAAAAACGATGACAGCCGGGAGAAAATCGCACTCGGTCAGGCGTGGCGTACAGCAGCAGGCAAGGATTTCCGCTATTACATGGTATTTGAGAATGAGGAAAACCTCTTGCCGGGTGCAATGAGCATGAGCCAGTTTATCGACACGGTAAAGGCGCTGTAAGGGAGGTGCGTGCTTTGAAACTGCCGTATGAGAACGAACTGTATGAGCTGCGAAAGTGGATAGACTTTACAAATGCAAACTTGCATATGCAGTTTCTCCACACGCCTCAGGAAATTCAGCGCGTTTACCAATGGATCAATGCAATTACGAGAGGAATCCAAGCAGACTATCCTTTTTATGCGACTACGCTCCCCTGTGTTGCAAATATACTTTTTCAGCAAAACGAAGTGGGTGCTATTTTCCTGAATCCTGCGGCATTTGGCGAGTTGGTGGTAATTGTTCGCCATATCAAAGCAGAACCCGTTGTTGTCCAGTTCTGGTCAGAGATACACCCGCGGATTGTGAATGTTTCCCGTGAGTTATTTGTAGATGGTCATTGTTCAGCTGCGGCAGAAAAGGCAATTAAAGAAGTGGAATCACGTCTGCGCGAAAAGTTTTCAGAGTTAAAACCTGGCGCAGCAGTTCCCTCAAAGATCGGCGATGTGATTGGCGCACTTATGAGCGAGAA
>OMBR01001021.1_pt1 | contig 11651 bp, 8 predicted proteins | sample 1674041 | NCBI WGS metagenome assembly OMBR01 (sample SAMEA103958138, study PRJEB25191) | human gut metagenome | biome: human-associated habitat [ENVO:00009003]; feature: intestine environment [ENVO:2100002]; material: feces | place: Germany | collected 2013/2015
AACACCAAGTGATGATACGCAAAGACAACAAGCGATAGAAGAGGCACAAAAGTAGGTATAAACCTACTTTTTGTGTATTATATATATATGAAGGATGTGAGCATATGGAAAATCAGTTTGAATTAGTATCTGAATATAAACCGAGTGGAGATCAGCCAGAAGCTATTAAGGAATTGGTTTCTGGTTTAAAAGAAGATAAAAAGTTTCAAGTATTGTTGGGAGCTACAGGAACTGGAAAAACATTTACAATTTCGAATGTGATTGCCCAAGTGAATCGACCAACCTTGGTGTTTGCACATAATAAAACTTTGGCGGGACAGTTGTATTCTGAATTTAAAGAATTTTTTCCACATAATCGTGTGGAATATTTCGTCTCTTATTTTGATTATTACCAGCCAGAAGCCTATTTGCCAAAAACAGATACATATATTGATAAAAACACAAAGACCAATGAAGAATTGGATATGCTTAGAATGGCAGCAGTAAATAGTGTTTTAGAACGAAGAGATACGATTATTGTAGCCAGTGTTGCCTCTATTTATGGTGCTAGTAATCCAGAACAATATCGTCATATGATCTTTACTTTAAGAAGTGGACAGATCATTGAAAGAAATGAATTGATGCTAGCGTTAGTACATCAACAATATAAGCGTAATGATACAGATCCATTAAGAGGGACTTTTAGAGTACGTGGAGACGTCATTGAAATCACACCAGGTCATACGGATCGTTATTTAATCCGTATTGAAATGTTTGATGATGAAGTGGAAAGAATCTGTGAAGTGGATCCAGTAACAGGACATGTCAATCAATCTTATCAGCTGTATATTATTTATCCAGCTAACGGCTATGCGACAAGTATGGATATCATCAATCATGCAGCAGACACAATTCAAGAAGAATTGGATGAAAGATTGGCTTATTTTGATGAGCAGGGTAAACCATTAGAAAAAGAGCGTTTGGAACAACGATGTCGCTACGATATAGAAGCATTAAGAGAATTTGGCGTATGCCCAGGTATTGAAAACTATTCAAGGCATATTGATGGCAGAAAGCCAGGCGAAAGACCGTATACACTCTTTGATTATTTTCCAGATGATTTCTTAATTATTGTGGATGAGTCTCATATTACACTTCCGCAGGTGCGCGGTATGTTTGCAGGAGACCGCTCACGAAAAACTACGCTGGTAGATTATGGTTTTCGTCTTCCATCAGCACTTGATAATCGCCCTTTGAATTTTAGTGAATTTGAAAGCAAAATTGACCAGATGCTTTTTGTTTCGGCAACACCAGGCGATTATGAAGGTGAGCATGAGATGATGCGTGCAGAGCAGGTTATACGTCCGACAGGACTTTTAGATCCGGAGATTTCCGTGCGGCCGGTAGAAGGACAGATTGATGATCTGATCGGTGAAGTAAATAAAGAAACAAAGAATCACCACAAAGTGCTGATCACAACATTGACTAAACGTATGGCTGAGGATTTGACACAGTATATGGGAGAACTGGGAATCCGCGTAAAGTATTTGCACTCCGATATTGATACATTGGAACGTGCGGAAATTATCCGTGATCTGCGTCTGGATGTATTCGATGTGCTTGTCGGTATCAACCTGTTGCGAGAGGGACTGGATATACCGGAAATTACACTGGTCGCAATTCTTGATGCAGACAAAGAAGGATTTCTGCGTTCGGAGACTTCGCTGATTCAGACAATCGGCCGTGCAGCGCGAAACAGCGAGGGACATGTGATCATGTATGCGGATAAAATTACGGATTCCATGCGCGTGGCAATCGACGAGACAAAACGCCGGCGCGAAGTTCAGCAACAGTACAATGAGGAACACGGAATCACACCGACAACGATTCAGAAATCGGTACGTGATCTCATTGCAATATCGAAAAAGGTTGCTGCGGAGGAGATGGAATTCGACAAGGATCCGGAATCCATGAGCCGCAAAGAACTGGAAAAACTTATTGGAGATATTCAGAAGAAGATGAAGAAAGCGGCTGCAGAGCTGAATTTTGAAGCTGCCGCAGAATACCGTGACAAGATGGTAACATTGAAGAATATGCTCAGAGAGATTGACTGATCATAACTTTGTTATGATTGATAAGGAGAACTACAATGCCAAAAAAGCAAAGAAAATATATAAAAATACGAGGTGCCAATGAGCACAATCTGAAAGCAATTGATATTGATATTCCAAGAGACGAATTTGTGGTACTGACCGGATTGTCCGGTTCCGGAAAATCTTCGCTTGCTTTTGACACGATTTATGCAGAGGGACAGAGACGCTATATGGAATCGCTGTCTTCCTATGCAAGACAATTCCTTGGACAGATGGAAAAGCCAAACGTGGAATCGATCGAAGGACTCCCGCCGGCAATATCCATCGACCAGAAATCGACCAACCGTAACCCACGTTCTACGGTCGGAACTGTGACTGAAATATATGATTACTTCCGTCTCCTGTATGCACGTATTGGTATTCCACATTGTCCGAAATGTGGCCGTGCAATTGAAAAACAGACGATCGATCAGATGGTAGATGCGGTAATGAAACTGCCGGAACGCACAAGGATACAGATTCTGGCACCGGTTGTCAGAGGTCGCAAGGGAGAACATCAGAAGCTGTTTGAAAAGGCCAAGAAAAGCGGTTATGTCCGCGTGATCGTAGACGGAAATATGTATGAATTGTCTGAGACGATTCCGATGGACAAAAATATCAAGCACAATATTGATATCGTGGTGGACCGGCTTGTGATCAAAGAGGGAATCGAAAAGCGTCTGACGGATTCTCTGGAGAATTTTTCCCAGAATTTCGCCTGCCCGGATTGTGGAATCAGTATTGACGAGGTGGAGCCGCGAAGCTTTTCTTTCAATAATCCGTTCGGAGCCTGCCCGACCTGTTATGGACTTGGTTATAAGATGGAGTTTGATGAGAATCTGATGATTCCGGATAAGAAGCTTTCCATTTCCGAAGGAGCGATTCAGGTGATGGGCTGGCAGTCCTGTACGGATCCGTCCAGCTACACCTATGCCACGTTACGGGCACTGTCCGAAGGATATGGTTTTTCTCTGGATACGCCGTATTGTGACCTGCCAAAAGAAATCCGTCATATGCTGATTCATGGCGGGGATGGAAGAATTCTCAAGGTACATTATAAGGGACAGCGTGGAGAAGGCGTGTATGATCTCAACTGGGAAGGACTGATTAAAAATGTGGAGCGTCGTTACCGGGAGACCGGCTCTGATACCATGAAGCAGGAGTATGAGCAGTTTATGCGTATTACGCCTTGTGTATCCTGCCATGGACAGCGTTTGAAGCAGAGTTCCCTTGCAGTTACTGTTGCAGATAAAAATATTTATGAGATGACCAACATGGCGGTAAAGGATCTGTGCGTCTTCCTGGATGGAATGGAATTGACACAACAGCAGCATTTTATCGGGGATCAGATTTTAAAAGAAATTCGTGCAAGAGTTGGATTTTTGAAAGAAGTTGGATTGGAATATCTGACTCTGACACGTGCGACAGGTACGTTATCCGGTGGAGAAGCGCAAAGAATTCGTCTGGCAACCCAGATCGGTTCCGGACTGGTGGGTGTTGCCTATATTCTTGACGAGCCGAGTATCGGTCTGCATCAGAGAGACAATGATAAGCTTTTGCGGGCGTTGATGAATCTGAAAGATCTGGGAAATACACTGATTGTTGTTGAACATGATGAAGACACCATGCGGGCTGCTGATTATATTGTGGATATCGGACCGGCAGCGGGCGTACATGGTGGAGAAGTTGTGGCAGCAGGTACAGCCGCAGATATTATGAAATGCAAGAAATCCATTACTGGTGCATACCTCAGTGGACGCATCAAAATTCCGGTACCGGAGGAACGCCGGAAACCGACGGGATTTCTTACGATAAAAGGTGCAAGGGAGAATAACCTGAAAAATATTGATGTGGACATTCCTCTTGGCATCATGACCTGTATTACTGGTGTATCCGGTTCGGGAAAGAGTTCCCTCACGAATGAAATCCTCTATAAGCATCTGGCGAGAACATTGAACCGTGCACGATGTGTGCCGGGCGAGCATGATGATATACTTGGAGTTGAACAGCTGGACAAAATCATTGATATCGATCAGTCACCAATTGGACGTACGCCACGTTCGAATCCGGCAACTTATACCGGTGTGTTTGATATGATCCGTGATCTTTTTGCAGCCACAGCAGACGCGAAAGCCAGAGGCTATAAGAAGGGACGTTTCAGCTTTAATGTAAAAGGCGGAAGGTGCGAGGCCTGCAGCGGTGATGGCATTATCAAGATTGAGATGCATTTTCTTCCGGATGTTTATGTGCCGTGTGAAGTATGTGGTGGAAAGCGTTACAATCGTGAAACACTGGAAGTGAAATATAAAGGGAAGAGTATTTACGATGTGCTGGATATGACCGTGGAAGAGGCACTGGAATTTTTCAAAAATGTTCCGACAATCCAGAGAAAAATACAGACATTGTATGATGTGGGACTTTCTTATATCAAGCTTGGCCAGCCTTCCACGGAACTGTCCGGAGGAGAGGCGCAGAGAATCAAGCTTGCTACGGAACTGAGTAAGCGGAGCACAGGAAAGACCATTTATGTGCTTGATGAGCCGACAACCGGTCTGCATTTTGCGGATGTTCATAAGCTCGTGGAAATTCTTCGCAAATTATCAGAGGGCGGAAATACGGTGGTTGTCATTGAACACAATTTGGATGTGATCAAGACGGCAGACTATATTATTGATATGGGACCGGAAGGCGGAGATGGAGGCGGAACAGTGATTGCGCAAGGTACGCCGGAGGAAATCTGTGAAGTCCCGGAGTCTTATACGGGACAGTTCTTAAAACCATATTTAATGAAATAGAGCAATTTTGATGAACCACTATATGGAAAGTGTACAACCTTATTCACAATAAAACCGTGTATTCCTTAAAATTTACTTAAATTGTCGTAACCTTCAAAAAAACGTTTGAAAAATGCCAGTAATTGTATATAATGTTACTGTATGTTTAAAATATGAATAATTCCGGTAGTTTCGCAAAACGATATTACTGCGGCTTTATGTTGAAAAGCTGAATTTAGATAGATAACGACAGAACCAAATGGAAAGGGGCATTTTTGGAATGATAGGATCAGATATTGGAATCGATTTAGGTACCGCAAGTATTTTAGTATATATTAAGGGAAAAGGCGTTGTATTAAAGGAGCCTTCCGTAGTTGCATTTGACAGAGACACGAATAAGATCAAGGCTATCGGAGAGGAAGCAAGACTGATGCTTGGCCGTACACCGGGCAATATTGTTGCGGTTCGTCCGTTGCGTCAGGGGGTTATTTCCGATTATACTGTTACAGAGAAGATGATCAAGTATTTTATCCAGAAAGCACTCGGCAAGAAGAGTTTTCGTAAACCACGTATCAGCGTCTGTGTACCGAGTGGTGTAACAGAAGTGGAAAAGAAAGCCGTTGAGGATGCAACTTATCAGGCAGGAGCACGTGAAGTAGAAATTATCGAGGAGCCGATCGCAGCAGCAATCGGCGCAGGAATCGATATTTCCAGACCATGTGGTAACATGATTGTAGATATCGGAGGTGGTACTTCAGATATCGCTGTTATTTCTCTTGGCGGATCCGTTGTAAGTACTTCTGTTAAGATTGCAGGTGATGATTTTGACGAGGCACTTGTCCGTTATATGAGAAAGAAACATAATTTATTGATTGGTGAGCGTACTGCAGAAGATATCAAGATCAAGATTGGTACATGCTATCCGTTGGCACAGAATGAGACGATGGATGTGCGTGGACGAAATCTGGTAACCGGTTTACCTAGAACGATCACCGTAAGCTCAGAGGAGACAGAGGAAGCTTTACGTGAGTCAACATTACAGATTGTAGAAGCTGTACATTCCGTATTGGAGAAGACTCCACCAGAACTTGCAGCCGATGTCGCTGATCGTGGAATTGTACTTACTGGTGGTGGTGCGTTACTGCGCGGTCTCGAAGAACTGATTGAGGAGAGAACCGGTATTAATACAATGACAGCAGAACATCCGATGACCTGTGTTGCAATCGGAACAGGAAAGTATGTAGAGTTCCTCGCAGGAAAAAGAGATGACGATTAATAAGTGATTATAAAAAGTGCGCATATTTGCGCACTTTTGTTGTAAAGTATTTTAGAAAAGTGCCGATATATAACATAAGGGTTAAAAGACAATCAGGTGTTATATTGTGTATAGAAAAGAAGAGGTAAGGCATGGTTAAAGGTTTATATACAGCCCATACAGGCATGGTCAATGAAATGAAGCGACTTGATGTCCTGGCAAATAATCTGGCGAATGCAGATACAACTGGATACAAGAAGGAAGGTACGACATCCCGTACATTTGCGGATGAGATGTCGTTTCGACTGAAAGACAGCTCGAATGCCTATATGCCAAAGAAACTTGGGGGTATTACATATGGCGTGCATCTGGGACAGGTGTATACCGATTATTCCACAGGTAGTTTTAAGGTTACGGATAATACCACAGATTTTGCTATTGACGGAAACGGATTTTTTGCAATCGCTTTTACCGATAAACAGGGAAATACTTCTGTGAAATATACAAGAGATGGTTCTTTTACGGTAAATACGGAAGGATATCTTGTTACAAAAGATGGCGATTACGTATTGAATGCGACTGGCGCGATGAATGGTGATCCGAGCCGGAATAATTTTATTCAGGTAGATCCGAATGCGACAGTTACCGTGAACAAGATGGGATATGTTATTCAGAATGATCAGGTAGTTGGAACTTTGGGAGTCGTTGATGTGGACAACTACGACTATCTGGAAAAATATGGAGAGAATATGTATAACCTGCTGGATGGTGGCAATCGTATTGCGACAGATGCAAAGGTAGAGCAGGGAGTACTTGAAACTTCCAATGTCAATGTAGTTAATGAAATGGTCAATATGATTACGATTCAGAGAGCATATGAGGCGAACCAGAAGGTGATTACTTCCATTGACAGTACATTAGACCGTGCTGTAAATAACGTCGGCAGGGTACAATAGTGAGAGATAAAAAGATACAGATACCGAAAGGAGAGAGTGCCTTATGATGCGTGCACTTTATACTGCTGCTACAGGAATGATTGCTGAGCAGACAAATGTGGATACAATTTCCCATAACTTAGCGAATGTGAATACAAATGGATACAAGGCGGAACGGACAGAGTTCAAATCATTGTTGTATCAGACATTACAGACGAAGACAACATCTGCCAACGGTGATCAGAAGCCTGTGGGAGCACAGGTCGGATTAGGAACCCGTGTAGCTGCGACCACTTCCATCTATAAGCAGGGAGCATTACTGGAAAGTGACAATGATACTGACTTTGCTATCGAAGGAGACGGATTTTTTGCAGTCCGTGGAGAAGATGGACAGACTTATTATACGAGAAATGGTAATTTTACCTGGAGTATCGATGCAGCCGGTAACACAATCCTTACGGATTCCCAGGGATGTCCGGTATTGGATGCCCGTGGAAATGAAATTATGGTTCCGAAGGGAACGACATCACAGAGCATGGTGTTCAGTCAGGATGGCTCTATTTCTTATAAAGATGCGAAGACGGGAAATGTCATTCCATTGAATCAGTCTTTCGGAATTTATCAATTTAATAATCCGGCAGGTCTGGAGAAACTTTCTTCCAGCCGTCTTGCGGCAACATCTGCATCAGGAAATCCACTGCTCGAAGGAGCAACCAATGGTGTAAAGGCCAGCAAGGTTTGTCAGCATTATCTGGAAGGATCCAGTGTACAGGTTGCGGATGAGATGGTCAATATGATTATTGCGCAGCGTGCCTACGAACTGAATTCAAAAGCAATCACAACGGCAGACTCCATGTTGGATACAGCAAACAATCTGAAACGATAATAGGATTTTATGAAGGACGAGAATTCCTTCAACAGTTTTGTCAGCATATGGCTGATATTCGAAAGAGAGGAACAGTGAATGGATTTATCCGGATTATCAGGACTTAATTCTAATTATACATCTGCGAAGACAGATGCTACATCTGCGACAGGTAATGCCTTACAGAGTTCATTAAAAAACATCTCATCAAATTCGTCGGAAGAGGAATTAAAAGGTGTAATCAAAGACTTTGAATCGTATTTTGTAGAACAGATACTAAAAGAAGTGAAAGATACATTTACCTCTGATGATGACGAGGATTCCACAATGTCACAGTACAAAGACATGTATATGGATCAGGCAATCGAATTGGTGGCAGATGAAGTAGTTGATCAGGTGGGAGAAAATTATACCCAGCAATTATACGAACAAATGAAAAGAAATCTTAACATGACAGAGTAAGACAGAGAGTGCACCCGAAAGATGGGTGCATTTTTTGCTGTATAGGAAAAGCAGACAAGCGCACATTTTTTACCCTTGCAAGGAACGGAAAACTGATTCATAATGGAACATAGAAAAAGGCCGACAGCCGGAAAACGAGGAAGACGTGTTGGAGAACAGGCAACAGACAGAAGATGAAACAATCAATGGTTATGTAGACCATATTATTTACAGAAATGCAGACAATGGATATACCGTTCTTGTGATGATCTGTGATGAAGAGGAAGTGACCTGTGTGGGGACTTTTTCGGATATTGCAGAGGGCGAAAATATAGAAGCACATGGAAATTATAACGATCATCCGACATATGGGCGGCAGTTTGCGGTAAAAAGCTTTGAAGAAAAGGCGCCAAAGGACGAGATGGCCATTGAACGATATCTGGGATCCGGTGCGATCAAAGGTGTTGGCATTGCTTTAGCAGCCAGAATTGTGCGCCATTTTAAAAGTGATACCTTCCGTATTATCGAGGAAGAGCCGGAACGCCTTGCGGAAGTAAAGGGAATCAGTGAGCGTAAAGCCATGGAAATTGCGGATCAGGTGAATGCCAAACGGGACTTGCGACAGGCGATGATCTTTTTGCAGCAATATGGAATCAGTACGACGCTCGCTGTGAAAATATATAATACATATGGGCAGGAGATTTATGGAATATTAAAAGAAAATCCTTATCGGATGGCGGATGATGTAGATGGTGTGGGGTTTCGGACGGCGGACGAAATCGCATCCCGTGTGGGAATCCGTACGGACTCCGATTTCCGTATCCGAAGTGGAATTCAGTATGCGTTGCTTCAGGCATCCAATGAGGGACACACGTATCTGCCGATGCCGGAACTGACACAGCGTGCCAGCAATCTGCTGCAGATCGAACCGGAATATATAGAAAAGCATTACATGAATCTGGCGATGGACCGTAAAATTATTATGCGCCAGGCTGGCAATACGACGCAGATTTATGCCAGCAGCTTTTTCTATATGGAGGCGAATACGGCAACGATGCTTAAACAGCTGAACGCAAACTTTAATGTGCCGGATATTGAAATTGAAGAGCGGCTGCGACAGATTGAAAAGCAGACGAAGATGGATTTGGATGAGCATCAGGTAGAGGCGGTAAAAGAAGCCGTTCGAAATGGTCTGCTCGTCATTACGGGAGGACCTGGTACCGGTAAAACAACAACAATCAATACAATCATTCGTTATTTTGAATTGGAAGGCATGGACATTTTTCTGGCGGCACCGACGGGGCGCGCGGCAAAAAGAATGAGTGAGACAACCGGCTTTGAGGCTAGAACCATTCACCGTATGCTGGAACTGAATGGTGGCATGGAGGGAAATGCCGGTTTTGAAAAAAATGAGCAGAATCCATTAGAGACGGATGTCATTATTATTGATGAGATGTCTATGGTTGATATTTCTCTTATGTATGCACTGCTGAAAGCCATAGCGGCAGGTACGCGACTGATCCTTGTGGGGGATGTGAACCAGCTTCCGAGTGTCGGACCGGGAAGCGTTCTCAAGGATATTATCGATTCCAACGAATTTCATACAGTTAAACTGACGAAGATTTTCCGTCAGGCAAGCACCAGCGACATTATTGTCAATGCCCACAAAATTAACCGTGGCGAACCGGTAAGCCTGGACAACAAGAGCATGGATTTCTTTTTCTTAAAGAGATACGAAGCGGATAAAATCATCAATGTAACATTACAGCTGATCAAACAGAAACTGCCAAAATTTGTTGGGGCGAGTGAGTACGACATTCAGGTGCTGACGCCGATGCGCAAGGGGCTGCTTGGCGTGGAACGTCTGAATGGAATTTTGCAGATGTATTTGAATCCGGCAGATAAACGTAAGCGGGAAAAGGAACATGGTGGCACTATATTCCGTGAAGGCGATAAAGTTATGCAGACGAAAAATAATTATCAGCTGGAGTGGGAAATACGCAGCAAATATGGTCTGTGCATTGATAAAGGAACCGGAATTTTTAATGGGGATATGGGAATCATAGAGGAGATCAATGATTTTGCAGAGACTATGACGGTATCCTTTGATGAAGGCCGTATGGTAGAATATCCATACAAATTGTTAGATGAATTGGAACTGGCTTATGCGGTTACTATTCATAAATCGCAGGGATCGGAGTATCCGGCAGTTGTGATTCCACTGTTGTCCGGACCAAGAATGCTCATGAACCGGAATTTATTATATACGGCAGTTACACGTGCAAAAAAATGTGTTACGATAGTAGGAAATGATATAACCTTCAATCAGATGATCGAAAACAATTCACAATTAAAACGATACAGCGGATTGCGGGACCGGTTGACAGAAGATTCTTTGCAGTAGTTCCTGCTGTAGATGAAACCGGTTATGGTTCTTTTGAAAAAAGCAGAAAGCAATATGGAAGAAGGAAATAGTAAAATGGAAATAAAGATATTACAGACAGAAGAAGTGCCGAAGGCAGTTCAGCTTGCGCGGGGTGTTTTTGAATATTGCCTCAGAAATACAATCAATGAGGCTCAATTGATTGAGTCTTTTTACACGTATGTCAGAGAAGAAAATATAAGACAGCTCATGGAAACACAGAAACTGACGATTTGGGCGGCATATGATGAACAGAACAATATGGTGGCAGTTTCGGGCATGCAGAGTGAGGGACATATTACATTGCTTTATGTTATGCCGTATTACCAGCGCCGTGGATATGGAAAGAAACTGCTTCTTACCATGAGGGAGTACGCCCGCGAAAAGCTGGAGCTTGCACAGGTGACGGTCAATGCAATGCCGGCATGGACAGCATCTTATTTTGCTAAAAATAAATTCAAGGCAGTGCAGAATCCACAGTCGGTTCCTTATGTATTTATGCACGCAAAGACGGTAGAATCCACAGATTATCCGAAGAAAGAGATTCCGACAGCTGCCATACTTGCAACCTCGCTGGGAGGACTTGCAATCTGTACAGCGATTGCAATTGCATTTATTATGCAGCTGATGTAGGATTTTTATCGCTTTTTCAGGCAATCTGAACAAAATGCATAAAATATGTATATTTATTAATAAAATCTCGGCACTTTTTTCTTCGTCGAAAATGGTTGAAAAAAGTGTCATATTATGATAAACTTTTTACAATTTAGGCAGAAGGGATAATTCTGTCGAAAATGGATGGTATGAAAAAGAGATTCCCTCTTTTTTTTTGCCAAGATGCAGGAAAA
>OMBR01001026.1_pt1 | contig 11596 bp, 7 predicted proteins | sample 1674041 | NCBI WGS metagenome assembly OMBR01 (sample SAMEA103958138, study PRJEB25191) | human gut metagenome | biome: human-associated habitat [ENVO:00009003]; feature: intestine environment [ENVO:2100002]; material: feces | place: Germany | collected 2013/2015
CAGCCCTGTGGACAAAACAATAAAAGTCAATTCAAACACGGCATCGATTAACGTGATGCCGCTGCCTTCGCCACGCCCAGCCGACTTCAGCGGCGCCGTAGGCCGATTCTCTGTGACCCGCGCGCTCACAAGCAAAAAGATACGCACCAACGAGGCTGCGACCATAAAACTCATAATCTCCGGCCAAGGCAACCTTAAAAGCCTCACGCCGCCGAAATTCGGATTCTCATCGCAGTTTGACCAATACGACCCCCAGACGGCTGTAACCGCCTCTCCTTCTGGAGCCACCCTCTCTGGAAAAGTTACGGTTGACTACACGTTTGTGCCTCAGTCGGTAGGACAGTTTGCCATCGACGGCACATCATTCACCTACTTCGACCTCAACAGCCACCAGTACCGCACCATCAAGGTTGATGGCTTCAACCTCAACGTGGAGAAAGGCTCGGCATCCAACGCGGTAAAATACAACGACGCAGTGATGAAAGACATCCTGCCAATGGAAACCGGCAGTCTTGACCTGTCGAAATCGCACGGATCGATATTCGGAGAATGGTACACAATCATCTACTACATCGTGCTCCTGCTGGCATTTGCAATCGTACTGTTCATCTACCGCAAGAAAGTGAAGGAACGTGCCAACGTGACTCTGATGAAGCGCAAGGGTGCCAACAAAGTTGCCAACCGACGACTGAAACGCGCCAAACGCTACATGAACAAAGGTCAGAAAGAGCTTTTCTACGAAGAGATGCTCACCGCCTTGTGGGGATATTACAGCGACAAGCTGTCGATTCCCGTATCGGAGCTCAACCGCGACAACATATCCAAGAATCTTGACGGATACGGACTGTGTCAGGAGGCTATCGGCAGAGTTATCAACATCCTCGACGAATGCGAGTTCTCGCGCTATGCACAGTCGGCTGAAAGCAACGTGCCGATGGCTGAAATCTACCGCATGGCTTGCGACTCTATCGACGAAGTGGAAAATACTAAAAAGAAACAACAATGAAGCGATATATATTGATTTTAGTTGCGTTGATTGCCGGTATGGCAGTACACGCCGAGGATTTGCAAAAGAAGGCGCTCGCCGACTACGACAACAAAAACTATGCAGCCGCCATCGACGACTACCAGCAATTGGAGAAACAGAGCGGCGTGTCGGCTGAATATTACTTCAATCTTGGCAACGCCTACTATCGCAGCGGAAAAAAGGGAAAAGCCATCCTCTGCTACGAGCGCGCGCTGAGGTTGAATCCGCGCTATGAGAAGGCGAAAGCCAACCTTGACTTTGTAAATATGAAAATCATCGACCGCCCGGAACCGGAAGAAAACATCCTTGCCGTGGGATTCCGCAACGTGCAGAACGCAATGTCGCCGACGGCTTGGACTGTCGTTGCCATGGCTGCGTTTCTACTGTTTATTGCAGGCATGGCTGCTTATGCGTTTGCGTCTGCCATCACGCTGCGCAAAGTGGGATTTTTCGGCGGACTCGGACTGCTGGTTGTCTGCGTGTTTGCCAACGTGTTTGCGGCAAGAGCCAACAATGCCGCCACAAGCCACGACTATGCCGTGGTGATGAACGACTCCACACAGCTGAGCGCCGTGTCGCGCGAGCCTCTGAACAAGGACGAGGTGGCTTTCACGCTCCACGAGGGCGCGAAGCTGAAGAAAAACGACTCCATCCGCATTGACGGCAACGCCAAAAACACGTGGTATAAAGTTCAGACCGCCGACAACCGCGAAGCCTGGATCAAAGCCTCCGCCATTGAAGAAATCTAAGAATCTGATATACTGCAAAAGAAGCAGCCTTTGTCAAAACCAAAGACTGCTTCTTTTGCAGTTGTTCAAGATTAAAGAGAGAAGTCGCCCTTGTCGGTGTCAACAAGCATACCGCCAAGCACATTCAGAGCTGTGTCGCCGCCCTTCTCGATTTTCAATATTTCATAGCACATATTGGTGACCGACGACGGTCCGTTGGCAGTAACAAAATTGCCATCCACCACACTGCGTCCGCCATCAACATCGGCAGAGCCACACATACCTTCAAATCCCGGATAGCACGTCATCTTTCTGCCATCCATCAATCCTGCCTGTGCAAGCACAACCGCCGGGGCGGCACAGATGGCAGCGATGTGTCCGCCACGCTCAGTCTGGCGTTCAATCATCTCGCCGAGCGCAACGCATTTGTGCAGGTTCTCCGCTCCAGGCATACCGCCAGGCAGCACAATCCACTTCGAATTAGCACCCGTCACCTCGTCAATCACCGTATCGGTCACAATGGTCACCCCGTGCGCACCTACAACCTCTTTCTTGTCGGTGATTGAAACTGTTGCCACGTCAAGACCTCCACGGCGCAGTATGTCGACAGCGCCGATAGCCTCTATCTCTTCAAATCCGTCGGCAAAAAAAACGAGGACCTCAGAGTTCTTTTTAAGATTCCCTTCAGAATTCATCATATACTGTTGTTTTTTAAATTGATTTTACGTTGTCTGCGTAAAATTAGGCAGTTTTTCCCGTCTTCACAATTTTTTAAGGCAGAAAAAATGCGTATTTTTGCGATTATGAATACTTTTGAACACAACAAAAAACGCGCCCTGCTACTCGCGGCTTTGGGCGCAATCGGCGTGGCACTGGTTTTTCTGGTAAAACCCGACAAGAAAGAATGGCACAAACCGGCAGGCATTGTGTGGAACACGGAATATCACATCACCTATCTCGGCACCACCGACCTCTCCGACTCTATCAACGCCACATTCCGCCGCGTCGAGCTCAGTGTGTCGCCTTTCAACAAGGCTTCGCTGATCACTGCCGTCAACGACAACCGCACCGACCGTCTCGACTCCGCACTCATCACACTTTACAACACATCCAAAGCAATCAACAGCGACAGCCACGGCGCATTCGACCCCACCCTGTCGCCTCTCATCAATGCCTGGGGATTCGGCTTCAAATCAGGCACGATGCCCACCGACAGACAGATTGACTCAATGCTGCAATTCGTAGGCATAACGAAGACCCGTCTCGACGGCAACCGCCTGATAAAACAAGATCAGCGCACATCGTTCAATTTCAGCGCCATCGCCAAAGGCTATGGTTGCGATGAAATCGGGCGTATGCTGGAGCGCAACGGAGTGACCGACTACCTGGTTGAAGTCGGCGGAGAAATCGTGGCACGCGGCAACAACCCGCAGGGAGAAAAGTGGCACGTGTCAATCGACAAGCCAATCATATCCGACGGCGAAATCCACCATGAGTCGGCAGAAATAATCACCATCACCAACCGCGCCATTGCCACATCCGGCAACTACCGCAACTACAAGACCGACAGCCTCGGCAACCGGTATGCCCACATCATATCGCCCGATAACGGACGTCCGGCAAAGTCCGACATTCTAAGCGCAACCGTCATAGCCCCCGACTGCATGACAGCCGACGCTTATGCCACAACGCTGATGGTGCTTGGATTTGAGAAGTCGAAACAGCTCCTCGCCCGCCATCCCGAGCTCGCCGCGATGCTCATCACATCAGCCAACGGCAAATTCCTGCTATGGCACACTCCGAACTACGAAGCCGAATAACGCTCACGCCGACATAACAAGTCACGGCAACCGATGCAATTACGCAAAGGTTGCCGTGACTGTTTTTTCAGCATCTATATGCCGTCTACTTGTCGGCAAGCGGAGCCTTTCCGCTGACGGCGGCATCCATCGTGGCAATAATCGCAAGGTTTACGATGTCGCGCACCTTAGCCTCCACCGAGATGAAATGCACCGGCTTGTTCAAACCAATCTGAATCGGTCCGATCACCTCGCAAAGACCCATCTCAAGCATCATGCGGTAAGCCGCCGAGGAAGCATTGAGATTAGGAAATATCAGCGTGTTGACGTCTTTTCCGTAAAGGCGGCTGAACGGATAGTTTCTGTCGCGGATCTGGCGGTTGAGCGCATAGTTGACCTGCATCTCGCCGTCGATGCAAAGGTCAGGATAACGCTGTTGCAACACCTCCACCGCCTCATGCACCGCCCGAGGCGACTGCGCACGGTTTGAGCCGAAATTGCTATAGGAAATCATCGCCATCACAGGTTTCTGCGCGAAATATTCCACAGCATGGCGCGCCAGTCTTGCAATGTCGACAAGCGTGTCGCAATCCTCCGTCTCGTTGATCATCGTGTCGGCAAGGTAATACACACCCCGCTTGGTGTTCATTATATGCATCGTTGCAAAATGGCTGTAGTCCGGACGTATGCCAATCACGTCGCGGGCAATCGATGTCACCTCCGAGTTGTTGGAATATGTTCCCGCCACAAAGGCATCGGCATCGCCTGCCTCAACCATCATCATACCGAAATAATTGCGGTCAAACATCTTCTCCAAAGCCTCGCGGCGCGTATAGCCGTCGCGTCCGCGCTTCTCAGCGAGCATCGTCGCATAGCGTGAACGGCGTTCCGACTCGCGGTCATGGCGGATATTTACAATCTCGATGCCGTCAAGGCTCACGCCGATAGCAACCTTATTTTTATAGAGATACTTGGCAATCTTATCAGTAAGCAAAGAGCCGTTAGTCTGCAGCTGCAGTACGGCAGGCAGCTTTTCCTGATGCACATAATCTACCACTGCCTTCAGGCAATCAAAGTTCAGCAGCGGCTCGCCGCCGCTGAACTGAATTACGAAGCGTTCACCGCCGTCCGCCGCCAGCTTAACTGCTGCCAACGCTGTTTCCGGTGACATCATAATGCGTTCATGCTCGGCAGCATAGCAGTAACGGCAGGCAAAGTTGCACTGGCCGGTCAGGCTCAGCACTAACATTTTAATGCCCATCTGCTCTGTCCTCCAGCTCGCCCTCCATATCAAGGTAGAGCTTTTGCAGCTCTTCTTTGGTTTCCGGCTTAGCCTGCCACAGTCCGCGCTGTTCTGCCTCCAGCAGAATTTCCGTCATGCGCTGCAGCGCCCAGGGGTTCACATCACGCAGCCATTCCTGTACTGCCGGGTCAAAGGTATATTTTTCAGCATATTTTTCGTACATCCAGTCCTCCATAACGGCGCTCGTCGCATCCCATTGGAAGCTGTGCGCAATCATGTTGGCCATATCGGCAGCGCCCTTATAGCCATGCTGCATCATGCCCTTGATAAACTTAGGATTAATCACCTCGCTGCGGAACAGGCGCTTTGCCTCCTCCTGCACGCTGTGCATCGTCACACGCGTCCTGTCGGTACTATCGCCGCAGTAGGAGCGCGGCGCGCTGCCCTTAATCGAACGCACTGCTGCAATCATGCCACCATGATATGCATTGTAGTCATCACTGCTTAGCATATTTGTTTCGTGGTTATCCTCGTTTTTAATCGTAATATCCAAGCTGCCCATACGCTTGCGGAACTGCTGCGGCAGGAATTTACCCTTGGTTTTGCCGCCATAGGCATGACCGCCCCAACGTACATAAACATCGGCAATATCATCAATGGTTTCCCAGTTCTTGCTTTCCAACAGCGCCGCAACGCCTGCGCCATAGGTTCCCTGCGCATCGCCAAAGACGCGGAAGGCCGCCTGACGCCATGCTGCAGCGTGCTCCATACCCTCCTGCTGCTCCAGCTCCCTGGTATCCTCCTGAATATGCTTGCGTACAAAGTTTAAGTCATCAGGCTCATCCTGCTCCGCTGCCAACAGCACCGCCTTATCCATCACTTGCATTACCGACGGCATAGTATCGCGGAAGAGGCCGCTGATACGCGCCGTAACGTCAATACGCGGACGTTTGAGCTCCATCAGCGGAATGACCTCCAGGCCGTTGATACGCAGGCTGCCGCTCTGGTACTTAGGACGGATGCCCATGAGATAGAGGAATTCAGCAATGCACTGGCCATGACTGCGCATATTCGCGCCGGACCAGAAGACCATACCGATATTTTCCGGATAATGACCTTCCTCCGCAATGAAGCGCTCTACCACCTGGTCGCCCAGTGTCTGGCCGATTTCCCATGCCGCCGGAGTTGGCAGGCAGCGCGGGTCCACACCGTAGAAGTTGCGTCCTGTCGGCAGCAAATCAGCGCCGCCGCTGGAGGGCGCACCACTAGGACCAGGCTCGATATATTCGCCCTCAAAGCCACGCAGCATATTGGTAATTTCCTGCTTCGTTAAAAGCAGATTGGGGTAAAGTGTATCTACAATATAGTTGCATACCACTTCCAGCTTTTCTCTGCTTTCCGCCGGTGCCTGCTGCACCCAGGGGAGCTGCAGAGCGTCGGCAACAGCTTCCTTCACAAAGTCACGCTGCTGCAGGCAGCGAATCAGCTCTCGGCACTGATTGGCGATACGGTCAATCAGCATACCATAGGTGATATTCAGCGGTTCGTATATCAGGCTGCTGTTTTCCAGCAGATAGTAATAATCAAAGCCATACAGCGCAGCAATTGCCTGCGTCAGGCTGGGGATATTGCCGTTATCAAGACGCAGCAGCAGCCACAGATAATCCTCCAGCTGCTGGTCCTCCGGCGGCTGTCCCATAATATGCAGGCCTGTGTGTACCTCCATATTCTTCAAATCCGTAATGTAATTATGCAGATTCATCACGTATTCGTCGAAGGGCTTTTCTTCATCGTAAGTAACCTCATCCTGCAGGTTGGCCTCGGCAACCTTCGCCAGTACAAGCTCCTGCAAGCGCGGCAGATTATCCGGCTGCGTGCTGCTGAAGTGCACGTATTCGTCCATGAGCTTTTCCAGCTCCTCCAGCTCGTCGTACACTCCCGCTTGTGTCTGCGGCGCCGGCAAATGCTCAATCAGGCAGGCAGCGCCACGGCGTTTTGCCTGAATGCCCTCACCGGTAATAGTGATGTTATAAGGATAAATATTCGGCAAATCTCCCAGCGCCAAATCCGGGTAGCAGCTGCAATCAAGGCCGGCGTTCTTGCCCGGCAGCCATTCCAGGCTGCCATGCGTACCGATATGTGCAACAGCGTCTGCCTGCCAAACATCGCGTACCCAACGGTAGAAGGCAAGATATTGATGCGTCGGTGCAACGTAAGGATCGTGGTAAATTTTCTCCGGGTCCTCGCCAAAACCACGCGGCGGCTGCACGGTTACGAAAACATTGCCGTTCATCGTTCCCGGTACCAGGATATCGCCGTCATATTCCATGACAGTGCCGGGCGCTTCGCCCCAATCCTTCACCAGCTGCTCCTGCACCTTTTTGTCCATCAGCGCAAAGAATTCTCTATATTCTGCTCCCGTCAGCTTATAGGCAGCATCAACCTGCTTTTCCGTCAGCATACTGCGGTCATTGGTGGCATTAGCCGTCAGCTGTTTGATAAATTCCTTCGTATCCTCAGGAATCCAATCTACCTTATAGCCACGCTCGCGCATAGCAGCCAGCACGCGACGGATGCTTTCGATTGTATCTAAACCGATAGCACTGCCGATATTGGAATTACGTGGCGGATAGTTATGGAAAATAATAGCGATTTTCTTCTCGCTGTTGGCCTTGTGGCGCAGCATCGCCCACTTCTTCGCCTTGGAGGCCATGCGCTTTACACGCTCCATATTAGGCAGATAGCGGACATCGCCGTTTTCCAGAATTTTTTTGTGTGCTATAGGCACGCCGTGAATAATACCATCAAATTCCGGCAGAGAAACGCTGATGGAAACCTCCATGGCGTTCATGCCTTCAAAGCTGTCCTTCCATTCCTCAAAGGGCGCAATTGTCGTATAGGCAGCCAAAACCGGTACGTTAAGCTTTTTCAGATAATCAAGGTTAATCGAACCGCCGGTAGTCATGGAAAACTTCATGACATTCAGCAACACATCGATTGCAGGCACACCGTCCGCATTGCAGAAGAAGCTGTTGAAAACCTGCGTCAGACTGGGCATGCCCATCTCCTCCACCGGCATGCCGTTGCTGAAAACGCAGACAGCGTTGACGCCCTGTGCTTCCAGCTCTTCTATTATCGCAGTCTGGTAGGTCAAATCGCCCCACACCCATTCGTCGCGATAAAAAAGAATACCGGCTGTTGGACGGCCGCTGACACAAAAATCACGCTGGTATTCCGCTAAATCGGTATATACCTTTTTCGCGCGCGGGTGATAAATACCGCACCAGTGAATCGGGTTAGGCTCATCGACTGTAATAGTCTCACCTTGCAACAGCTGCTGCAGATATAACCACAGATTGCTATAGTTGATTTCGCCGCCGAACATGCAATATTTTTTGATAACAGCAAGCTGCTCTGGTGTCAGTCCCTGCGCCAGCTCGCCCTCCTTGCTGCCGGCAGCATCAATATAAAAGGGCAGGCGCAACTGCTTCAGCAAGCTTACACAGCGCTGCAGAAACGGTGTATCCAGACCTGTACCCATCCATTTCATAATGACCAGCTTGGAGCCGGCAAGCTCCTTGTGCCATTTATCATCCCAAGCCGTCGCATCTGTAATCCAACGGCAGGCGCAGGCATTATCTAGCTTGCCTTCCTGCTGCAGCTTTTCCATAGTCTGCTGCATCATACCCATGCGGCGAATAACATTCGTCAAGAAAATAACCTTCATAATTTCCACCTCATCTTAAAAGAACTGCTTCTGCATTCTGCGCAGCAGATACAGGAAGTACGGCGTACCTAAAAACGCCGTCATAATGCCTACACGCACCTCTGCCGGCGGCATAATAATGCGTCCCAGCGAATCGCAGAATACCAAAAAGGCTGCGCCGCCAAGTGCGCTGGCAGGCAAAAGCACGCGATGGTCAGGACCGATAAGCATACGCATCATATGCGGAATAACCAGGCCGACAAACCCGATATTACCACTGACGCAAACGGAGGTAGCAGTAGTCATAGCTGCTACAAAAAGCAGCCCCATGCGGAAAGCAGTAACAGGCATACCAACGGCTTTGGCTTCCGTTTCGCCCAGCACCAGAATGTTCAGGTGACGTGCCAGCAGGCACATAATAATAATGCCGCACAGCACAGGTCCCACTGCCAGATATACGTGCTCCCAACGACGGTAATCAAGACCGCCGACCATCCAGAACAGATATTGCTGCAGCTTCTGCTCGTTCATAAATGTAAGCAGACCGGAGGTAATCGCACCCAAAAGCATACCCACGGCAACGCCTGCCAAAAGCAGCGTCATAACAGGTATTTTGCCGTTACGCATCGCCAAAAATACCGTCAGGCACACAGCACAGATACTGCCGCAAAAGGCAAAGGCCGGCATAGCAAACATGCTGCCAGAGGCTGCACCCAAAGCAATAGAAAGCACGGCACCGGTAGCAGCACCGGAGGAGATACCGATAAGACCGGGATCAGCCAGCGGGTTGCTGAAGATGCCCTGCATTACAGCGCCGGAAATCCCCAGCGCCGCACCTACAAGCACACCTACCAGCATACGCGGCAGGCGGATATACCAGATAACGGCAAGTTGCTCCCTGCTGTAATCAACCCCGGTAAAGCCTGGCAGATTCAGCTGAGCGCCGATAACCGCCAACGCTTTGCCCACAGGCACATCTATCTGACCGAAGGTCAGCGATACACAGGCAATAACAACTAAGAGAACTGCTAAAAGAATAATAGCCAATGGACTCCGTTCACGTTTAATAATCATCTACAAACACACTTCCTCAAAAAATTTCCGGATATACAGCATGCGCGATGTTTTCAATAGCATCGACAATATGCTGGCTGGCAACATAGCGGTATTTGTCCGAAACAAACTTAATCTGCTTGTTGCGTACAGCCTTGACATCACGATAAGCAGGGTCATTCATTACGGCATAAGCATAACCCTGCACATCCTGTTTATTGTTATAATTCCAGGTCGGCAGCATAAAAATATCCGGATTTATGCGTACCACCTGTTCCTTGCTGATAGCAGGCATACCATGCTCACTCTTGTTTTCATCGGCAACAATGGCTGCGCCGTTAATTACATGCGCCATCGTCAGCATACTGTCGAGCAAATCTCCTCTCCGCCCCATGGCAGAGGTAAAATTAAAGGCTACAGCAACGCGCCTTTCGCTTGACGGAATCCGCCGCAAGCGTTTTTGCAGCTGCTGCAGGTGCGTGTCCATCTTCTGCACCATCAGCTCCCCCTGCTGCTTTTCGCCCACCGCTGCAGCTATGCCGCGGATTTTTTCGCACATCTGCTGATAATTATGCGGACTGCGCGCTATATACACAGGCACGCCCAACCCCTCCAGACTGCGGACCAAATCACTTGAGGTAGCAGTCGAAGCAACAACAAGATCAGGCTGCAATGCGTAAACCGCTTCCGTATTATCCGGCACCTTGCGTCCCACAGTATAGGCCTGCTCCTTGGTAATAAAGCTTATTTCGCTGTCGCCCGCCCAACGGCTGTAGGCCATAATACGTTTTATGTCAACCAAATCGGTAAGGATTTCATCCGTACCATATGTAAGCGAAACTATCCGCTGCGGCTTATGCTCAAAGTGCAGCGTCCTTCCGGCATCGTCCGTAACGCTGTAGGCTGCATCCGCCGCCGGCGGTGCAGGAACATCGGCAGCCTGCTGCTTACTGCATCCTGCAGTAAATACCAAAAGCAACAGGCTTATAATCATCAATAGCTTTTTCATAGACCACCTACTCTACTTTGTTCTTTTTCCTGCGGATAAAGCAATTCCACAGACGCTCCAGCATGTAGGCACTGCCTTGCAGGCCTACCATCGGCTGCTTGGTAATAAACACCTCATCATTCGTAGGATAGCAGATATTGCAGGCCTCAAAGCTGCACTGCTTTCTGCGGTAAAGAACCGAGCTTTCGCTGCTGCTTGCCAGCAGCAGTACATTGTCACAGGTTTTAAAATATTCGCTGATGGCAGCATCGTCCACGCCGACAGTGTAAATCGCCTCTGCAGTGTCGCAGGCAGGCGCATCTTTAAGCGACTGTTGGCAGATGACCGTCAGCCTGCCGATGTCAGTCCATTCCGTGCGCAGCGTCTGTGCGAGGCACAGCGCCTGTGTAGCAGGCGCGCTGACGAGCACGTTGTCAAACCACATGCTGCCCCAAAGTGCAATCGCTTCATTATTACGGCTCAGCAAATAATTATCCTGCGCCTGAGCTTCTGCCGTCACCTTATCCATAGCGGGTGCAGGCAGCTGCGCATTTATCTGCTGCAGCCAGAGCAGCGTTCCCTGTACACCGTAAGGCAGACCGGCAAAAATATACGGCGTACCGTATTGCTTCTGCAGATATTCGGCAAGCGGCAACCCCAGCTCCGCATTCGTAACAATGTTCAGCGCAGCTTCAGGCAAACGCTGCAGCTCCTCCAGCGTGCATTCGCAGCCGGGAGTGCACAGCACCTCATAGCCTGCCAGCTGCAGTAAGCGTTTTAATTCCCGCGTATCGGCCGCACCCTGCAGATAAAATTCCGATTGTCCTAAAATATTCACTGCCAAGGACTTTGCTGTCGCAGTCTGCGGCAACAGCTGCGCAAACAGCTTCTTGGCAGCCTTGGCGTAGCCCTCGGCAAAGCCGCCGACCATACCGCCGCTGTCCAACGTAACTACCGGAAACGGCAGCTGCAGCTTGCGCGCCATGCCTGCCAGGTCATCACCGATTAAGCTCAGTGAACAGCTGCTTTCCAAAAGCAGTATCGACGGCTTG
>OMBR01001035.1_pt1 | contig 11471 bp, 8 predicted proteins | sample 1674041 | NCBI WGS metagenome assembly OMBR01 (sample SAMEA103958138, study PRJEB25191) | human gut metagenome | biome: human-associated habitat [ENVO:00009003]; feature: intestine environment [ENVO:2100002]; material: feces | place: Germany | collected 2013/2015
CCGCCAACGGCCAGCTGGCCATCACCCTGACCAACAGCTTCCTGACGGCGCTGACGGCGGGCAGCTACACCCTGACCGTGTCCTATGACCCCTTGGGCGAGACCTATGTCTCCGGCGGCGACAATCAGGCGCCGGCCTCCACCACCGTGGTGCTGACCGTGGGCAGGTCCACTGTGGACGCTGACATCGCCTCCATGGACAAGATCTATGACAGCGAGCCTGTGACGCCCTCCGCCAATACGGAGAGCGACGGCGTCATGACATGGGAGTTCAAGCCCGACGGCGCGGACCCCGGCGCCTATACCACCGCAGCGCCCGAGGACGCCGGTACCTACAACGTGCGGCTGACCGTGGCGGAGACGGAGCACTACGACCGCATTGAAAAGACGGGGACCTTTACCATCGCTCCGAAGGAGATCCAGCTCCACACTCCCGCGCTGGAAAATAAGGCCTACGACGGCAGCACGGCCATCGTGTGCATGTACTATTATCCCGAGCGGGCCATGGAGGGCAAGATCAGCGGCGATGACCTGTCCGTGGTGATGGGGCAGGCCAACGCGGACAGTCCCGACGTGGGCAGAAGGACCGTGACCTTTACGGGCTTCGCTCTGGCGGGCAGCGACGCGGCCAACTATACCCTGGCCGCGCAGCCCATTTCCGGCAGCGCCGCCATCACGGCGCGTCCGCTGAGCATCGGCAGTCTGACCGTCCGCGACAAGCTCTATGACGGGCTCAACACCGCCGCCATCGAGGGCACGCCCACGCTGGTGAATCTGGCGGACGGCGAGACACTGATGCTCCGCTGCGGCACGCCGACCTTCGACACGGTGGCTGCGGGCGATAACATTCCCGTCAGCTTTACCGAGTTTACCATCGCCGACAGCGCCAACGGCAAAGCCGGCAATTACAGCCTGACCCAGCCCGCCGGCATCACCGCCAGCATCAAGGCGTATACCGCCACCGGCGCGGAGTATACCGCCAGCACCGGCCAGTGGACGAATCAGGACTTCATGGTGACGGCGGCGGACGGCTGGCAGGTGTCCGGCACCAATACCGCCAACGGCGATTGGCGCGGCAGCCTGACCCGCTCCGATGAGACGGGCACCGGCAGCCTGACCTTCTATGTGAAGAACACGGCGGACGGTTATATCTCCGAGCCCGTCACCCTCACCTACAAGATCGACAAGACCAATCCCACCGGCGAGATCCGCATCGACCAGCGCAACGCGTGGCAGAGCTTCTGGAATACCATCAGCTTTGATCTGTTCTACAAGAGCCGGCAGACCGTGACGCTGACGGCGGCGGACGAGGCCAGCGGTGTGACGGCCATCGAGTACCTGCTCACGGAGGAGGACTATACCGCGGCGCAGCTGGACGGCATGACTCTCCAGCCCTACACTGCGCCTGTGGCCATCACCCCCGACAGCAGGCTCATCGCCTATGCACGGATCACCGATGCGGCGGGCAACGTCACCTATCTGCGGTCCGACGGCGTGGTGCTGGATGCCGCCGCGCCGGTCATCGCCGGTGTGGACGACGGCGCGGTCTACTGCGGCAGCGTGACCTTCACCGTCACCGATGCGTATCTGGATACCGTCACCGTGGACGGCACGGCGGCTGTCAGTGCCCCCGGCCGCGCTGCGGGGAGCACCTATATCATTGAGGCGGACAGCCAGCTCCACACCATTGTGGCCACCGATCGGGCCGGCAACAGCACCCAGGTGCAGATCACGGTCAACGACGGCCACACCGTGGGCACTCCCGCCACCTGCAAGGCTCCGGCGGTGTGCAGGTATTGCGGCGAGAGCTTCGGCGATCCGGCACCCGGGAACCACGGCAGCCTGCGCCGCGTGACCAAGGTCAATGCCACCTCCACCGCCGACGGCAACATCGAATACTGGTACTGCTCCGGCTGCGGCAAGTATTATCTGGACGCCACTGCCGTCAGGGAAATCACCCGCAGGGACACCATCCTGCCCGCCATCGGCCTGCGCATCGTGGACGATGTGAGGGTATGGAGACCCGGCGACAAGCCGCTGGGCGTTACCTTCCGCCAGGAGTATGACGGCTTCACCGCGCAGATCGACGGCGTGACGGTGGATCCCGCCAACTACGAGGTGACGGCTGATCCCGACGGCGGCAGGCTGATCGTCACGTTCCGCGCACAGTTCCTGCGCACGCTGGCCTTCGGCGAGCGCACCATCACCATCGTCTCCGACGACGGCAGCGCCTCCGTCTCCTTCCGACGGGACAGCGCCCGGGCCGTTACCTCCGGCGGTAAGGACGGCGGTAAGGCCGGCGTGACCAGCGCCGCTACCGGCGACGGCTTCCCCATGGGCGGCATGGCCGCGGCGCTGCTGGTCATGCGCAACACGCACCAGGGCAACCACGCTGCCCAGCACCACGCCGATCGTCAAAGCAATTGCCGTTACATACAGCGTGGGGATGACCCCTTTGAGGTATTGCTGCCAGCGGTTTGAGGCAATAAATGCCTGGTAGAATTTGACGAACAGATCCTGCCCGAAATCCAGCTTTGTACCAGCTTTCGCCAGCTGGGTCAGCATTTCGTATTGTGCGGCCATCCGCATTCCACACCTTTCCTGTGTTCCGGCACCAGGGCACCGGGCGTTTATTTTACGGTCTTACCAACAAAAGGGAGGCGCCCCTGTGGGCCACCTCCCTGTGGCACTTGTGAAAAAGTTGCTTTATTCAGCAGTGATGTACTTGTCCACGATAGCCTGCAGGGTGCCGTCGGCCTTCAGCTCTTCCAGAGCGGTGTTGATGGCATCCTTCAGTTCGGTGTTGCCCTTACCAACGCCGATTGCGTAGCTTTCTTCCACGTAAGCGGTGTCCAGCAGCTTCAGGCCGGGGTTGGCAGCAATAAATTCCTTAGCGGGAGCGTTATCAATAACAACGCAGTCAACCTGGCCGTTGTTCAGCATCTGCACGGCAGTCAGGCCGTCGTCGTAAGCAACAACGTTCTCATCGCCAAAGTCGTCAGAGCAGTACAGGTAGCCGGTGGTGCCGCGCTGGGTGCCGATCTTCTTGCCGGCCAGATCGTCCACAGAGGCAATGTCGGAGCCCTCGGGCACGATGACGGACTGGATGCCGGTGGCGTAGCTGTCGGAGAAGGACATCACAGCCATCCGCTCGTCGGTGACAGTGATGCCTGCCATGGCGATGTCGGCCTTGCCCTGCTGCACGCTGAGCAGAGCGGCGTCAAAATCCATGTCGTCGATCTGCAGCTCCAGGCCCAGCTTCTCGGCAATGGCCTGTGCGGTGTCCACATCGATGCCCTCAATGGTGCCGGCGTCGGTGGTCATCTCGTAGGGAGGGAAGGTGGCGTTGGTGGCCATAGTCAGCTTGCCGGCCTCAACGGTGGTCAGCTCAGCAGCGGCAGCGCTGGTGGAAGCAGCCTCAGAAGAAGCAGCAACAGAGCTTGCAGCAGCGGAAGAAGCGGTGGAGGCAGAGCCGCCGCAGGCGGTCAGAGCCAGAGCAGCAACGGTCAGGCCGGCGGCAGCAAGAAAGCTGCGGCGAGAGATCTTTTTCATATTCAAACACTCCTCTTTATGTGCATATCATTTGCAGTTCTCTGCTGCGATGCGATTCATCGAAAAATCAGAGAGCGTGTTTAGTATAGGTTGTACAATTTGAAAAGTCAAGTGTTGTGCAAAAATTCCATCAAATTGAAACCGAATTGCAAACAATTATGCAGAATAAAGCTTGAGAACGATGTATATATGCAGAACCTCTCAGTCTGCCCGGATGCGAAAGCCTCTCCCTTTGGGAGAGGTGTCACCGCAGGTGACGGAGAGGGCAAGCTCAGTGCGACAGAGCCGCCGCACGGCGATAGGCAGCCCCTTTGTCAGAGCGAAACTATCGCGACGTCTGCAATTCTTTGGCAGCGTCCTTGCCATCTCAGGCGCTTCGCGCCAGCTCTCCCAAAGGGAGAGCCATTATACGCTTCTTGCCAGCTCTTCCACGCTCCGCTTCGGCACGCAGTAGTCACCGTTCTCATCGAGGTAATACCTGATGCCGGTCTCCTCCGTCATCGGTACGACCCTGGCGGCGTGAGTGGGGCAGCCAAGAGCGACCATGAACGCCAGTTTGTCCGGCGCGGCGATGCCCAGCAGCTCGCTCAGGGCGGGCTTGTTGATGGCGCCCATGATGCAGCTGCCCACGCCCTTGGCCCATGCGGCGAGGGTGATGTTCGCCAGCGCGATGCCGGTGTCGGTGTTCAGGTCGCCGGGGATGGAGCTGTCCTGCACGACGGCCAGATACATCACAGGCTGCTCGTCGGCTTTGGGAGCACCCTGCTCCGGCGGCAGATAACCGGCCCACTTGACCAGCGGATGGACCTTTTTCACCATCTCGGGGCTCTGCACGACCACCAGCTTCACGGCCTGACGGTTCGCGCCGCAGGACGACAGGCGCAGGGCCTCCACCATATCGTCCACCACATCCTGCGGCACCGGTTTCTGGGCGAAGCGGCGGTAGGTGCGGCGGGTGTTGAGCGTTTCCATAACAGACATCGGCAGACACTCCTTTACTATATAAGTACAGCCTGATTATAGCATAGGAGCAGGAGCAGTGCAAGGAATTTGGATGCGGCGGCAAACACGGACAAGATACGTCTGCGAGATGAAGAAATGAGAGAAAAATCCATAAACCGAAGATAAAAATGACGATATAATGTTAATGAACGCTAACATACTGGAAAAATAATGACAAAAAGCAGGAGATGATCTATCATTAGTTATGACAAACTAACCGTCTTTTGCGGAGACGCGCAAAGGAAAACAAGAAGAAACAAAACAGTTTATGAGGTGCAAGAAAATGACTAATATGACTCGTCGTAATTTCCTGAAGAGCGCTGGTGTGATGGCTCTGGCCGTGGCAGCAGCGGGTGTTCTCTCTGGCTGCGATAGCAGCAAAAACCCTGTGATGGCAGATGTTGAAGTCCAGTACTGGTATGAAAGCGCTCTTTTGGGTAAGAAGACGCAGGTTGACGACGGCTCGTATACAGAAACCGTCAGTGTCGTAAAGGGCGGCAATGTCAAGAAGGAGCAGATCGAGAAGACTCTGAAAGCGATTCTTATAAATAAAGGCTTTAAGCTGAAGAACGAGGGGCTGACAGAGTTTGACGTTGACTGGACGGCAGAAAAGCCGGTTGCGGAAATTGAGATGGTCACTGCATAATTGAAACTGCGCGATAAAGCGCATTTTTGAACAAAGAAACACCCGCAGCATGTTTCCATATCATGGGGAAACAGCGCTGCGGGTGCTTTTTGTTGCTACAGCTTATTTGCTCTTCCACCCATGCCCCTTCGGCATGGGCAGGCCCAGCACCAGCGCGATGCCCACAGCCAGCGTCACGGCCACCTTGAAGGTGGAGATGCCGTTGGCTAGAGAAAGGGCATTCTCGCCCTGGATGAAATAGTAGGCGGTGTAGTAGATGCCCGCGCCGGGGACCAGCGGGAAGATGCCGGTCAGCAGAAAGACCGTTACCGGCGTTTTGAGCAGGATGGCGAAGAGCCGGGACACCAGCGTCAGCGGGATGACTGCGATGAGGGAGGCTGCCGCGGCATCGGCCCCATACAAGACCGCCAGCTCATAGATGAACCAGCCCACCGCGCCCACCAGCGCACAGCAGGGGAGTGTGCGCTTAGGGCAGGCGAAGAGGACGGCGAAGCTCAGCGTTCCCGCCCCGGCCAGAAAGAACTGTGCCACCAGCTGGCCGATCTGTGTGCTTGTCAAGGTCATCATACCACCGTCACCCCCGTCAGCAGAGAAGTAAGGCTCAGAACAAGGCCGGTGCCGATGGCGATGCTGGCCGCGATGAGCAGGGCGTCTATCATCCGGATGGTGCCGGAGAGGTAGTCGCCCTGCACGAAGTCCCGGATGCCCATGGTGAAGGCGATGCCGGGGGTCAATATCATCAGGGCGCCGATGATGGCGTGGCTGGCCTCAGTGTCCAGCAGATGGCACCCCAGAATGCAGACCAATGTAATGAGCGCTGCCGCCGAGATCTTGCGGAAGCCGTTGGAAAGCCTCCGATTTTCACAGAGCAGCAGATAGCCGCTGACGATGAGACCCGCCGCCGCTGCCGCCAGCGCCGAGCGTATCGTGCCGCCGAAGATGAGCGCAAAACAGGCTGTGCCGCTCATCCCGGCGAGGAGCTGGGTCTTGCCCTTGGGGAAGGGGATGCGCCGGGCATCGGCCAGGCGGTGTTCAGCCTCGTCCAGTGTGACGCCCCCGGCTGCTATCTCGCGGGAAAGGGCGTTCACCGCGGCCACCCGGCCTAAGTGGGTCGTCCGCACCGGAACGTTCCGCACTTCGGCGATCTCTGCCGTGCCGGCGCTGGCGAAGATGCCGTTGGTCAGCACATAGACGTGGAACTCCCGCAGATGGAAGCTGCGGGCCATGATCTCCATCGTCTGCTCCACCCGGAAGACCTCTGCTCCGTTTTCCAGCAGCGTCTCGCCCGCCGCCATGATAAAGTCCATGATGCGGCGCCGCTGCTCGTCGCTGGGATATAACTCTCTGCTGTCCATTCCGGCCCTCCCTGTCATGCCCGCCAAAGGGGGCATATCATCTCATGCTATACTGTATCATAATTCCGGCGGCTTGCAAAGGCGTCTTTTCACATTTTTGCACAACTTCCGTCCTTGCCGTCGGGGGCGCAGTGTGTTACACTGATAACAACTATGGAAAGATCCAGAAACCACAGGAGGAAATGACCGTGAAGCAGAGTCTGAGTTTCGCGCGCCGTCTGGCGGCGCTGGTGCTGGCAGCTGTGATGCTGTGTGTGGCTGTCCCGGCGGCGTTCGCCGAGGATGCCGCACCCGGTGCCACCACCATTGGCGGTGCAAACACCACCCTTATCCCTGAGGAAGAGGAAAATTGTCTGAGCTGGCTCTTCGGCTCCAAAGATAAAATTACACTGCCCTATCTGAACATCAAGGGCAAGGGCCTGCGCCGGAATGTGTCGCTGGACCTCGTGGACTGCCTGGTGGGCATCACCTACACCGAGCTTGGCTCCATCGGCAGCTATGTCAGCGCCAGCGCCGCGCAGGAGGCGTGGAAGGCCCAGGCCGTGGCCATCCACTCCTATCTCGAGTACCATAAGCAGTACGGCTCCTCGGCCAACGCCCTCATCTACACCCCCGTGGAGGACATCCCGTCCTCGGCCCGGTCGGCTATCCGCAAGGCGGTGGAGGCGGTGAAGGATGAGGTACTGACCTGCAACGGCAGCGTCATCGACGCCGTCTGGTCGGCCAGCGCAGGCTACAACACCCAGACCGGCGTCTACGGCACCTGTTCCAGCCTCGACGCCTGGGGCTCGGATGTGCCGTATCTCAAGAGCGTGGAAAGCCCCTATGAGCGCCAGTACCACGAGAAGATGCGCCGCATCATCGGCAAGGATTATGACTATGTCGAGTACAACGACAGCCGCACCGGTGAGCCCTACCAGAGCGCCGACACCACCCACAAAGACCTCGGCGGCTTCGTCCAGTACAATACGCTGGTGTCCAATGGCCGCAGCTACCGCTATATCGGCCAGTTCGTGTCCTCCCGCTACTGCTTCGATTTCAGCACGGATGCAGCGGGTGTACCCTGTATGTACTACTACGGCTTCGGCCACGGCGTGGGCATGAGCCAGTGCGGCGCCGTGGGCTACGCCGCCGAGGAGGGAATGGGCTACCGCGACATCCTGAAGCACTACTACTCCGGCGTTTCCATCCGGACGGTGGGCAGCGGCAGCTCTTCCGGCGGCGGACTGTTCAGCTGGCTGCGCCGCCTGCTCGGGATGTAAAAAACGAAAGGAATTGCGCAAAATACTTCTCAAATGAGACGTGATTTGGTATACTGTACACGCTTGTACACAAGAGACAGACGATTTCGCGTTTCACGCTCCAAAGCGGGAGCGATACGATAAAGAATAACAGGTGGAGAGAACGGAATGCAGTTGGAGAAGGAAAAGAAAGAAAAGCGGGAGCGGGAGCGCTGCCGCGCACTGGCGCAGCGCATCGCGGAGGAGGCAAACCCCGCCTCGGCGGCCCTGCTGGGAGAGCAGATGTCCCTGCTGACGGAAGCCCTGCACCGTGCAGGTGTGGAGGCAGAAGAGTGGACAGAGAGCTCTGAGGCAGAGCTTCTGGTGGTGGCAGACCCCGCGTGGGAAACGCTGCCCGAGACCCTGCCCGCCCGGGTGCTGCTGGTGAGCGATGAGAGCACCGTTATGGCGGGCTGGGCCGAGCAGCTGGCCCAGAGAGGGTATTTCCGCGATTTTGGCTGGCGCAGCAAGGGCCGCGCCCCGCAGTCGGCGCTGTTCTGCACCAGCCAGCCCACTCAGCTGAAGATGGTGCGGGGCTACGAGATGGAAATGGACATCCTGCGTGACCGGATGGTGCGCGCCGAGCGCACCTGCGGCGAGGAAGCCGAGCTGATCGCCCGGCTGCGCAGCGACCTTTCCCTCAGCCGCAGCCACGAGCAGCAGCTGGAAAAGGCACTGGGCGAGGTGACCGGCTCGAAGTTCTGGAAGATGACCTGGCCCATGCGCTATGTCGTCAGCAAGAGCCGCCAGCTCTGGCACACTCTGCCCTTCTTCGTGCTCCTGCGGGAGCTGCGCAGCGGCGGCATCGAGGGTGTGCGGGAACTGGCCCGCGCCCGCCGCGAGTACGCCGCCCTCTTCCCGGGCAAAGTCATGCGCGCCGACCGGTTCGCACCGGTGGAACTGCTGGTGCGGCAGGCAGGCAATCAGCCTGCAGGCCCCAAGATCAGCATCGTGGTGCCGCTCTACAACACCCCGCTGGACTTCCTCGAAGAGCTGCTGGATTCCGTCGTGAACCAGACCTACCGCAACTGGGAGCTCTGCTGTGTGGACGCCGGCACCGCCCCGGGCGTGGGCGAGATGGTGCAGCAGCGCGCCGCTGTGGACCCTCGTATCCGCTACAGGAAGCTGGAGAAGAATGAGCTCATCCCCGGCAACACCAACAAAGGCATCGAGATGGCCACCGGCGACTTCATCGCCCTGCTGGACCACGACGACATCCTCCACCCCTGCGCCCTCTGGTACGCCGCCAAGGCCATCGCAGAGCAGGGAGCCGACTTCGTCTATACCGATGAGGCGACCTTTGAGGGCAAGGTGGAGAACGTGGTGCTCTACCACTTCAAGCCGGACTTCATGCTGGACAACCTCCGCTCCAACAACTATATCTGCCACCTGACCCTCTTCAGCCGCCGGCTGATGGACGCCGCAGGCGGCCCAGAGCGGATGGAGTACAACGGCAGTCAGGATTACGAGCTCTTCCTCCGCCTGACCGAGACGGCCCGGAAGATCGTCCACATCCCCCACGCCCTCTATTACTGGCGTTCCAGCCCCGGCAGCACGGCCAGCGACATCTCCGCCAAGACCTACTGCATCGACGCGGGCATTGCCGCCCTCAAGGCTCATTACGCCCGCTGCGGCGTGGCCGTGGACGATGTGTCCCTCATCCCGGGTACGCCGGGCTACTACAAGACCGACTACACCATCGACCATCCGGGCCGGGTGAGCATCCTCATCCCCACCTGCGACCACATCCGCGACTTGGAGACCTGCGTGGAGTCCATCTACGCCCGCACCACCTACCCGGATTTTGAGATCATCCTCATCGAGAACAACAGCAAGGCCCCCGAGACCTTCCGCACCTACGAGCGGATGCAGAAGGAGCACCCCGATAATCTCAAGGTCGTCACCTGGGAAGGCAAGGGCTTCAACTACAGTGCCCTGAACAACTTCGGTGAGAAGTTTGCCACCGGCGAGTATCTGCTTCTGCTCAACAACGACACCGAGGTCATCACCGCCGCCTGGCTGGAAGAGATGGTCATGTATGCCCAGCAGAAGCGGGTGGGCTGCGTGGGCGCAAAGCTGCTCTACCCGGACGATACCATCCAGCACGCCGGTGTCGGCTTCGGCATCGGCGGCGTGGCGGGCCATCTGCACAAGTACTATCCCGCCAGCTCCGACGGCTATATGGGCCGCCTGAACTATGTGCAGGACGTCTACGCTGACACCGCCGCCTGCCTGCTCATTCGCAAGGAGATCTACGACGAAGTGGGCGGTCTGGACGAGAGCTATGCCGTGGCCTTCAACGATGTGGACTTCTGCGTCCGCGTCCGTCAGGCAGGCTACACCAACGTCTTCACCCCGTTTGCCCAGCTCTACCACTACGAGAGCAAGAGCCGCGGCATGGAGGATAACCCCGAAAAGCAGAAGCGTTTTCAGGGCGAGGTGCTGCGTTTTCAGGCCCGCTGGGGCGACCTGCTGGCTGCAGGCGACCCCTGCACCAATCCCAACTTCGACATCCAGCGCGAAGATTTCAGCCTGAAGATATTACCGCTGGAATAAATAAAAGAGGAACAACCTCTCAGTCTCGCTTCGCTCGCCAAGACCGGGTTGCGGCACCTAGCATCCGCTTCACTTTGCTTGCGTATTGCTGGCCGCTGCCCCAACAATGACTCCCTGCTTCCGCCACTGGCGGCGGTCGTCATTGTTGCCCCTAAAAAGGGGAGCCCTTGGCATGGCGGAAAGGTCTGAACTACAAAAATGAGGAGCATAAAACTTGGAACTCTCTGCCTGTATCGTTGTCTATAACGGCTGCGACGAAGCCCTCAAGGCGGCGCAGACGGTGCTGCAATACACCCGCCGCCACCCGCTGACCCTCTATCTGGTGGACAACGCCAGCCCCGACGGCAGCGGCGCACGTCTGGAAGCCGCCGTGAAGGGCGGCGCTTTGAGCACTCAGCCCGGCCAGAAAGTCGAGGTGCGCTGCCGCAAGGAGAACGGCGGCTTCGGCACCGGACACAACACCGTCCTGCCGGAGCTGACGAGCGACTACCACTTTATCCTGAACCCGGACATCCAGCTCACCGCTGATACCCTCAGCGATTTGGCCGACTGGATGGCCGCCCACCCGGATGCTGTGATGGCCCGGCCGGGGCTGCGCTTCCCGGATGGCCGTTCCCAGAGCCTGCCGCTGCGGCGCTGTGCGCTGCGGCCTATGGTCTACCGCCAGCTGCCGTTTTTGAAATTCTGGGAGAAATATAACCGTGCGTATTTGATGGAGGGGGAGGATCTGTCCGCTCCCGTTGAGATCGAGTTCTGCACCGGCAGCTTTTCCGCCGTGCGGACGGCGGAGTTCAAGGCCGTAGGCGGCTTCGATGAGCACTACTTCATGTATGTGGAGGATGCCGACCTGACCCAGAAGATGCGCACCACCGGCAAAGCCTACCTCGTGCCGCAGTACACCGCCATCCATGCATGGCATCGTGCAGCCCACCGCAGCCTCAAGCCCTTTTTGTGGCAGACCGGGAGTCTGCTGCGGTATTTCCACAAGTGGGGGTTCAAGTTCTGAGCCTTTGCTGATGAAACAAAAGAGCGCTCTCCGCAAAAATTTTTGCGGAGGGCGCTCTTTCCTTGCTTTTTTTTC
>OMBR01001037.1_pt1 | contig 11426 bp, 9 predicted proteins | sample 1674041 | NCBI WGS metagenome assembly OMBR01 (sample SAMEA103958138, study PRJEB25191) | human gut metagenome | biome: human-associated habitat [ENVO:00009003]; feature: intestine environment [ENVO:2100002]; material: feces | place: Germany | collected 2013/2015
GCAGATTTACTGCATTGCATCATCAGTTTCTGGCCGGTGCACAGGCAGTAAAAATGGCACACGAGATCAATCCCGAAAATAAAGTGGGATGTATGCTGTCTGCGGCCGGTGTATATCCATATACTTGTAGTCCGGAAGATGTAGTGGAAGCACAGGCACAGATGGAACGCAGCAACTGGTTGTGCGGAGATGTGTGCGTAAGAGGAGCATATCCTTATTTTGCGGAACGCTTTTTTAGGGAAAATGGGGTACAGATCCGAAAAGAGGCCGGGGATGATGAAATATTGAAGAATGGAAAAGTGGATTTCTTAAGCTTCAGTTATTACAGTTCCCGTTGTGCCACGGCAGATCCGAAAGTGATACAGACGGCGGGGAATATGATGCTTGGTGTGCCGAATCCCTATCTGGAAGCAAGCGAATGGGGATGGATCATTGATCCTAAGGGATTACGTTACCTCCTGAATGAACTGTACGGCAGATATCAGATTCCGCTGATGGTCGTAGAGAACGGACTGGGAGCGGTGGATCGTGTGACAGAAGACGGACAGATTCATGATGATTACCGGATTGCTTATTTAAGCGAACATATCAGACAGATGTGGGAAGCAGTAAATGATGGTGTGGAGTTACTGGGATACACTCCGTGGGGATGTATCGATTTGATCAGTGCAAGCACCGGTGAAATGAAAAAACGCTATGGCTTTATCTATGTGGACAAAGACGATGAAGGAAAAGGAACCTTGGAACGAAAGAAAAAAGATTCCTTTGCCTGGTATCGGGAGTGCATCAGGACGAACGGAGCCAGCGTACTTTCCACGAATAAAAAAGAGGATAAATTATGACAAAAAAACAGGTTGAGATTGTGAATAAGACAGGACTGCATGCCAGACCGGCTTCTGATTTTGTACTGGAAGCCAAAAAATATGAAAGCAAGATTACGATTTGCAGGGAAAACGGAGTACCGGTGAATGCAAAATCCGTTGTACGGATTCTGGCGGAAGGAATCGGACAGGGAACCAAAATAGAGATTGCTGCGGAAGGCACAGATGAAGAGCAGGCGGCAGCGTCTCTTGCAGCCTTGGTGGAAAGCGGATTTGGAGAATAAAGGCGGTAAATGTGTATGGAAGAAAGATTACAGGGAAATCCGGTATCTGAGGGAATTGCTTATGCGAAATCTTATATCTACATTCCCGGTACACTGACAAAGGCTCCGGATTTTTTTCCCAAGGGTCAGGAAGAGGAAAAATATCGGGAATTCAGGGAATCCTGTGAAAAGGCAGACAGTGAACTGGTGACATTGTACAACGGTATGTGTAAAGAGGATCCGGATAAGGCAAAAATCTTCAGTGCACATCGGGAATTACTTCAGGATGAAGAAATCCTTGATGAGATCCGGGAGACAATCTGTGAGGAAAACATGAATCCGGACAGCGCGGTCAGTAAGGTGTATACAGAATTTGCAGAATTGTTGGCCGGTGTGGAGGATCCGTTGATTGCCGAGCGCGCGGCGGATCTTAGAGATGTCAGAGACCGGCTGCTCCGGATTCTGTCGGGGCAGGAAACGTCTAAGCTGTCTTCGTTTTCGGAAGATGTAATTCTGGTAGCCCATGACCTATTACCCAGTGATACGGCCACCATGGACAGAAAACATATCAAAGGAATCCTGACGGAGGTTGGCGGAGTGAATTCACATTCCGCAATCCTGGCAAGAAGTTACGGAATTCCTGCAATTCTGGGAGTTCCGAATGTTACGGAAAAAATTCCTACAGATACTATGCTTGCCATGGATGGTTTGACGGGAGAAGAATGTATTTGCGATATCAGGGAAAAACAGACATCTTTTTTCCGCAAAAAAGAAGCAGAAAAAAATTTTTTAAACAAACCTGCAATTATGAAGGACGGAACAGAAATAAAGATAGGAATCAATATCGGCTCGCAGGAATTTGATGTTCCGACAGACCGGTACGATTTCATCGGCTTGTTCCGTACAGAATTTCTTTATATGGAAGGGAAGGAACTTCCGGGGGAAGAAACACAATTTGAAGCCTATAGGCAGGTTGTGCAAAAGGCAAAAGGACATCCGATTACTTTGCGGACACTGGATATCGGCGGAGATAAGACATTGCCCTACATGGAATTGCCAAAAGAGGACAATCCTTTTTTGGGGAAAAGAGCAATCAGGCTTTGTTTTGCGGAAAAAGAGTTATTTTTAACGCAACTGCGTGCGGCACTGCGTGCTTCTGCTTACGGACCTCTGCAAATCATGTTTCCGATGGTCGGGAGTCTGGAAGATATTCGCAAGGCAAAAGAGTACCTGAATCTGGCAAAAGAGCAGCTGAAAGAGAGAAAGCAGCAGTTTGATGAACAGATCCGAATCGGTATTATGATAGAGATTCCCGCGATTGCCTTGATTGCAGATCTGGCGGCGGAAGAGGTGGATTTTGCAAGCATAGGATCCAATGACCTGACGCAGTATTTGTCGGCTGCGGATCGGATGAATCCGGAGGTGGCCGCTTATTACAAAAGCGATTCTACGGCAATGCTTCGGCTACTTGGGTTTGTATTCCGGGAGTTTTCCAAACGGGAAAAGGAGATATCTGTCTGCGGAGAAATGGCAGGAAATCCGGAGACCGCCCGATTGCTGGTGGGACTGGGAGCGAGAAAGCTGTCTATGAGCAGTGGAAATATCGCCGGTGTAAAGGCAAAACTGGCTGAATGTACATTACAGGAGCTGACAGCTTTGGCAGAGAAAAAACTATGATCCCTCTTGACAAAAAAATGAAATGTGTTTATATTCATAACAGTGTTATATAACACTGTTATGAATATTTTTTTGGAGGAAAAAGTGACAAAACCAATCGAAGGAGTTTCAGAGAGAATTCTCGTCTGTGCCAGAGAAGAATTCCTGGAGAAGGGCTATTCCGAAGCGTCGCTTCGTACGATCGCAGCCAAGGCAGACACTACTACCGGATCCATCTATTCCCGGTTCGGGGACAAGGAAGGATTGTTTTGTGCGATTGTGGAACCGGCGGCGGAAGGGCTGACGCAGATATTCCTTAAGACCCAGGAGGCGTTTCATGCCAGAGAGGCAGAGGAACAGCCGAAGGTAATGGAGGATTATGTGGTAGGCGGTATGGATGAAATGCTTGACTATGTCTATGATCGGTTCGATGATTTCCGGTTACTGCTGGATGCCTCTTACGGTACCAAGTATCAGGATTTCGTGGAACATCTGGTGGACATTGAGACGGAGTATACCTACAAGTATATGGAAGCCACACAATTCCTACAGGAAGGCAGCATGATCACCGAGGAGTTTCTACATATCATGTCGAGAGCCATGTTTGACAGTATGTTCGAAGTCGTCAGACACCGCATGGACAGGGATACTGCCAGAAAATATCTGCATATGCTGGAGAAGTATCACTACGGCGGATGGGGAGCCATCATCAAGCTGGGGTGAAGCATAAGATAAGACTGCTATGGAAGATTACGGTAGCAGTCTATCTTAAAAACCGACGGTTAGTTGAAACTAATTACCAATAAGCGGTGTTAGATAGGAAAGACAATAGAGCCTCAAATGTCCGGAAAAGAGAAATGATGAAAAGCAGGGCAAAATGAAAAGAAATTCTAGAAATTAAAGAGTTACATTAAATCCAAAAAATTAATTTAAATCAAAGGGAAAGAGGGAAAGATCACATGAAAAAAGAAAGCTCTATGCAGAAGCTGTTCGCTCATGCGGGCAACTACAAGTACCTGACCATTGCGTCATGGATTCTGTCCGCGGTCAGTGCACTGATTGCATTACTGCCGTTTTATGATATCTGGCGGATCATGCAGGAGGTTGTACTGGCAGCGCCGGATTACAGCAAGGCGCAGAATCTGTCGGGGCTTGGATGGAGTGCCGTGGGATTTGCACTGCTTTCCATGATCATTTATATCTGCGCACTGTTGTGCTCCCACATTGCAGCCTTTCACGTGCAGGCGAATATGCGAAGCACACTGATGCGTCATATTCTGACGCTGCCCATGGGATTCATGGACAGTGAGGGCAGCGGTAAGATCCGTAAGATCGTCAACGAATCCACCGCAGCCACCGAGACTTATCTGGCACACCAGATGCCGGATAAGGCAGGGGCAATGGCAACGCCTGTGGGATTGTTGGTATTGCTGGTGGCATTTGACTGGAAACTGGGGCTGTTAAGTCTCGTGCCCGTCGTCCTTGCGTTCCTCATTATGGGTGCCATGACCGGACAGCGCATGAAAGATAAAATGACAGAATACCAGAATGCGTTAGAGGAGATGTCCAGTGAAGCAGTGGAATATGTCCGCGGTATTCCGGTAGTGAAGACCTTCGGACAGTCGGTATTTTCTTTCAAGCGTTTCCAGACCTCTATTAAAAAATATGAAAAATGGACCATCGCTTATACCAAAGAACTGATGTGGCCCATGGTAGGCTTTACCACACTGATCAATGCGATCTTCGCCGTTCTGATCGGTGCCGCATATTGGTTCGGTGGAGCAGGCGGGGATCCTGAGGTGCTGATCAACCTTCTGTTCTACATCATTATCACTCCGGTACTGACCGTTACATTAGGCAAGATCATGTACGGCGGAGAGAATCAGATGATCGTGGAGGATGCTCTGAAAAGAACTGATGGTATCTTAAGCCGTAATCCTCTGCCGGAAGCAGAAAAAGAGCAGAACATCAAGGATCATTCCATTGCGTTACAAAATGTATCCTTCCGCTATGAAAATGCGGGAAGAGATGCTCTGCATCAGATCAATCTCGATATCAAAGAAGGAGAGCATGTGGCATTTGTCGGTCCCTCCGGCGGCGGTAAGACCACGCTGGCAAGTCTCATTGCCCGTTTCTATGATACCACAGAAGGTAAGGTATGCATCGGCGGCGTGGATGTGAAGGATATTCCTTCCGCACAGTTGATGAATATGGTGTCCTTCGTATTTCAGGACAGCAAATTGCTTAAGATGTCCATTTACGATAATGTCCGCATGGGCAAAAAGGATGCCACCAGAGAAGAAGTCATGGAAGCTCTGAAAAATGCCCAGTGTGAGGACATTATTGCAAAGCTGCCGGACGGTGTGGATACCGTCATCGGAAGCCAGGGTACTTATGTATCCGGAGGTGAGGCACAGCGCCTGTCCGTTGCGAGAGTGATGTTAAAAAATGCACCGATCCTGATCCTGGATGAAGCTACCGCTTTTGCTGATCCGGATAATGAGGCGAAGGTACGGCAGGCATTTACGAAGCTTTCCGCAGGCAAGACCGTGATCATGATCGCACACAGATTGTCCTCGGTTGTGGATGCCGACCGCATCTGTGTGTTGAAGGATGGCGGAATTGTGGAACAGGGAAACCATGAAATATTGCTGGAACAAAACGGACTGTATGCCCATATGTGGGAAGAGTACAATAAATCCGTCAGCTGGAAAGTAGGAAAGGGGGAGAAATAGAATGAGTAGTTTACAGGCAAAATTGCAGCATAAATACGCGCTTTCCGAAAAAGGTGCGAAGGATATGATAAAGGCATTTGTATCCGTAACATGTTCTGATCTAGTGTTGATGTTCCCGGTATGGATGCTGTATTTTCTGGTAAGAGATTATTTACAGGGCACCATGGCAGGCAGAGGTGTTTTCTACATTGTGGGCTACGTACTCTGTCTTCTTCTGATCGCGCTGACAACGTTGGTGCAGTATCGTGCCACGTTCCTGGCAACTTATGTGGAGAGCGGTGTGCGCAGAATTGCTCTGGCAGAGCAGCTGCGTAAGATCCCGTTATCCTTCTTCGGAAAAAAAGATCTGTCCGATCTGACAAGTACCATTATGGCGGACTGTGCCACCATGGAGACTGCATCCTCCCATTTCATTCCGGAACTGGTTGGTTCCTGTATCTCCACCACACTGATCGCTGTGGGTACCTTTTTCATGAACTGGAGAATGGCAATCGCAGCACTGTGGGTACTGCCTGTGTCTTTCCTCATTGTGGGATGTTCCGGCAGGGTACAGAAGAGCTTAAGTAAGAAGCAGATGAAATTAAAAATGGACTGTGCGGACGGCATTCAGGAATGCCTGGAGACCGTACGTGACCTCCGGGCCAACAATGCCCAGGCTGAGTACATGGAAGGCTTAGAGGGCAAGATCCGTGCCGTAGAAAAACATGCACTGGTGACGGAGCTTGGTACGGCAGTCTTTGTAGGCGGTGCCCAGATGATCTTAAAGCTTGGTATCGCTACCGTGGCATTGACCGGCGGTGTGTTGTTAGTAAAGGGAGAGATCGACATCCTGACCTTCTTCGTATTCCTCCTGTTGGTATCCAGAATGTATGATCCCCTGCAGGTGGCACTGCAGAATCTGGCAGCTATTATCAGTACCGGTGTGCAGTGTGACCGTCTCGACGAGATCCTGTCCCATGAGATCCAGACCGGTGCCAGCACCATGGATCCTAAGGGGTATGACATCGAATTTTCCCATGTGGGATTCTCCTATGACAGTCAGGATACCGTACTTCGCGATGTCACTTTCACGGCAAAACAAGGCGAAGTGACCGCATTGATCGGACCTTCCGGCGGCGGTAAGACCACCGTGTCCAGACTGGCTTCCCGGTTCTGGGATATCCATAAAGGTAAGATCACCGTGGGCGGCATGGACATCTCCACCATCGATCCGGAGACACTGATGTCTCTGTACGCTATCGTATTCCAGGATGTGACACTGTTCAATAATACGGTGATGGAAAATATCCGTATCGGCAGGCAGAATGCTACGGATGAAGAAGTGCTGGTTGCGGCAAAACTGGCGCATTGCGATGAGTTCGCGGAGAAACTTCCGAACGGCTGGCAGACCATGATCGGTGAGAACGGTTCGGAACTGTCCGGCGGTGAGAGACAGCGGATCTCCATTGCCAGAGCATTCTTAAAGGATGCACCCATCATCCTCATGGATGAGGCAACCGCTTCTCTGGATGTAGATAACGAGACACTGATTCAGGAATCCCTTTCCAGGCTGATCCGCAACAAGACCGTTATGATCATTGCGCACCGCATGCGTACCGTGGCGGACGCAGACAAGATTGTTGTATTGAAGGATGGCGTGGTGGCAGAGCAGGGAACGCCTGCCGAACTGGAAGCAAAAGACGGCATTTACCGGCATATGAAAGCCACTCAGATGGAGGCTGCCGGCTGGAAGTTATAATTTAGAAAGTGCGAAGCACAAAGAAATCGTATATGAAATAATTTCACGAGGAGCGATCTGCTTTGTTTACCGGCAGATCGCTCTTATGATATTGCGTATTTTCCGAGAACGACATATAATACAATCCAACGGCAAAATAGGAACCAATGGAGAGGAATACCATGAAATTAGAAGCAATGAAAAAAGACGATTTTTACAGGCAGATGTTCAAACTGACCATCCCGATCATTATACAGAATCTGCTCAGTGCAGCGGTGAATTCCGCGGATGTCATTATGTTAAACTATGTGGGACAGTCCGCAATATCCGCAGTATCCCTGGCGTCAAATTATTCGAATGTCCTGTTTATGGTATATTACGGACTGGGGACGGGAGCCACTCTCTTGTGCGCCCAATATTATGGAAAGGGGAACCTGGAAGCAATTCATACTGTAGAAGGAATCACACTTCGTTTCTCTATGGCAATTTCAGGTATAGTTGCGCTGATTGCATTTTTCCTCCCTCAGAAGATGATGCTTCTCTTTACTCCTGATCAGGAGCTGATCACTATCGGCGCCTCTTATCTTCGGATCATGGGCATCACATACCTGTGCTGGGGCATCACGGAAGTATATCTAGCCATCCTGCGAAGCGTAGGCCGTGTGACGGTCAGTATGGCGTTGAATATGCTGGCTTTCGTATTGAATGTCATTCTGAATGCCACATTTATCTTCGGACTGTTCGGCATGCCAAAGCTGGGAGCTACCGGTGTCGCCATTGCCACAGCCCTGTCCCGACTGGTGGAACTGGTGGCATGCGTCATTGTATCTTCCTTGAGCAAAAATGTAAAACTGCATCCGAAGTACCTGTTTGTTCACAGTAAGGTGCTGACACAAGATTTCATGCGTCTGTCTCTGCCAGCACTTTGCAATGATGTGTCCTGGAGTGTGGCGTTTTCCATGTATTCCGTGATCCTGGGGCATCTGGGAACAGATGCGGTGGCTGCTAATTCACTGGTCGTCGTAGTGCGCAATATCGGTACGGTGTTCTGTTTTGCCATTGCCAGTGCAGGTAGCATATTGCTGGGAAATATTATGGGACAAGGCGATCTGGAGAAGTCAAAGAGTTACGCTTCCCGGATGTTGAAGATGACGGTAATCGCCGGAGCTATAGGCGGCCTGATCATACTGGCAATTACACCCTTTGTGTTACGGTTTGCTACATTGAATGACACAGCCATGCATTATCTGAAATACATGCTGCTTATCAATACTTATTATATTATGGGCGCTGCCGTGAATACGGCGCTGATCGCCGGAGTATTCCGTGCCGGCGGGGATACGAAGTTCGGACTGATCTGCGATACGATCGATATGTGGTGCTATGCGATCCCTCTGGGATTCTTCGCCGCATTTGTACTGAAACTCCCGGTGCTGTGGGTCTATTTCCTGTTATGCACCGACGAATTCGTCAAATGGCCCTGGGTCATTAAGCATTACCGCGAGGGCAAATGGGCGAAGAATATTACCAGAGAAGAAGTATGATTCTAAGTTAAATTACATGGCCTTTTCCTGTTCTTCCTGAATCTCTGGGAAGACAGATAACATGGGCTTTACGTCTTCCTTTTTAATGATACGTGCCACGTAATTTTTCGTGATCTTCATTACTACGGGAGACAGGGCTATGACACCGATCAGGTTGGGAATCGCCATCAATCCGTTGAAGGTGTCGGACAGATCCCAGGCCAGACCAAGGTTCATGGTGCAGCCGATGAAGATCATCAGTACGAATGCAACCTTGTAGACAATGGTGGATTTCGTACCGAATAAATATTCACATGCCTTGGAGCCGTAGTGACTCCAGCCCAGTACAGTAGAGAAGGCGAACAGCAGGATCGCAATGGCGATGAAAGCGGGACCGAAGCTGCCGAATACGGTAGCAAAAGCCTGACCTACCAGAGCGGAACCGGACACATCCACCAGTACGGCACCGGTATCCAGGTCGATCAGTCCGGAGGACAGAACTGCGAAAGCTGTCAGTGTACATACGACCATGGTGTCAGCGAAGACTTCGAAGATGCCCCACATACCCTGACGTACGGGCTCTTTTACGTTGGAACTGGAATGTACCATAACAGAAGAACCAAGACCGGCTTCGTTAGAGAACACACCACGCTTCATGCCCCAGGTCAGAGCCAGCTTCACACCGGAGCCCACGATACCGCCGCCCACGGCGCGCAGACCGAATGCTCCTTTGAAAATAGCGGTAAATACGGCACCCACGTGACCGATATTTGCAAAGAAGATCACCAGCGCACCGATGACATAGGCGATGGCCATAAAGGGAACCAGTTTCTCGGTGACAGCAGCGATCCGCTTTAATCCTCCCACAATGACCAGAGCCCCGATGATCACCAGTACGATGCCGGTTACTGTAGCGGGAATGGAGAAGGCGGAAGTCATGTTGGCTGCGATGGAATTGACCTGACTCATGTTGCCGATACCGAAGGAAGCCAATAGGCAGAAAGCAGAGAACAACACAGCCAGTACGGCACCGATCTGTTTGCAGCCCTTATAGGAGCCGAGACCGTCCTTTAAGTAGTACATGGCACCACCGCTCCATTCCCCTTTGGAGTTCCTGCGGCGGTAATAGATGCCCAGTACATTTTCTGAGTAGTTCGTCATCATGCCGAAGAAAGCCACGATCCACATCCAGAAGATGGCGCCGGGACCACCGGCCACCAGAGCACTGGCCACACCGACGATATTACCGGTACCGATGGTGGCCGCCAGTGCGGTGCACAGCGACTGGAACTGGGAAATGGACTGATCCCCAGCCTCCGTATGTTTCGTTACATGCTCATCGTGAAAGATGCCGCCCACCGTGTTTTTGAACCAGTGTCCGATGTGGGACAACTGGAAAAATTTCGTCAGGAACGTCATCAGAATACCGGTGCCCACCAACAGCACCAGCATGGGAACACCCCATACGAAACCATTGATGGCATTGTTCACATTGGCTATGAGCTCTACCATATACATTCTCCTCCTTTGTTTTCAGGTAAAAGAAAAAGCGCAGACACCCGAAGATGTCCACGCTGACATAGTTACCTGATCTGTATTTCGTTTCTGATTTTTTCTCAGTATAACATATAGGAAAAGATGCCGCAAGAGAAAATTTTTCTCAAAACCCCTATTGACCTAAAGTTAGCTTTAGGTATTATGATAAAATCATCCCGTAAGAAACGTTTCTAACGGAAAAAAAGGTGAAAATAAGGAACGAAGCATAAGTTTTGAAAGGAGAAGCAAAATGTATCAGAATACTTTGACTTTAAATAATGGTGTGAAGATCCAGCAACTGGGACTGGGAACCTGGTTTATTCCCGATGACCAGGCGGCAGAGGCAGTAAAGGCAGCAGTGGCACTGGGCTACCGTCATATCGATACCGCACAGGCCTACGGCAACGAGCGTGGTGTGGGAGATGGTGTGAGAACCTGTGGCGTACCCAGAGAGGAACTGTTCGTGGTATCCAAGGTGGCAGCAGAGCACAAGACTTACGAATCCGCAGCCGCAAGCATCGACGAGACCCTGGCAAAAATGGGACTGGATTATCTGGATATGATGATCATTCACTCTCCCCAGCCCTGGGTGGAAGTCAACCAGAGTGAGAACCGTTATGTGGAAGGCAACAGAGCAGCCTGGAGAGCACTGGAGGACGCTTATAAGGCCGGAAAGCTGAAAGCAATCGGTATTTCCAATTTCCAGGTGGGAGACATTGAGAGCCTGCTGGAGACCGCTGAGATCAAACCGATGGTTAACCAGATCCTGTGCCACATCAGCAACACTCCGTTGGAACTGGTAGAGTACTGCCAGAAGAACGGCATTGCAGTAGAGGCTTATTCCCCTATTGCCCACGGAGAGATCCTGCATCAGCCCGAGATTCAGGCCATGGCAGAAAAATACGGTGTTTCCGTACCGCAGCTGTGCATCCGGTATACTTTGCAGTTAGGCACCATCTCTCTGCCCAAGACCGGCAATCCCGAGCATATGAAGACCAATGCTGAGGTAGACTTTGAGATCAGCGCAGAGGATATGGACGTCTTGAAGAACATCAAGCATATTGAAAGCTATGGCGCTAACAGCGGATTCCCCGTATACGGTGGAAAACTGTAAGACATTATCTGTCGTGGCTGTTGTCGTAGATGGGCTGGATCTCAGGGGGAAGATTATCGGG
>OMBR01001053.1_pt1 | contig 11302 bp, 9 predicted proteins | sample 1674041 | NCBI WGS metagenome assembly OMBR01 (sample SAMEA103958138, study PRJEB25191) | human gut metagenome | biome: human-associated habitat [ENVO:00009003]; feature: intestine environment [ENVO:2100002]; material: feces | place: Germany | collected 2013/2015
ATATCTTTTTCCCGCTCGTATACCTTCTGCGCCTTCTGCGGATTTTCTTCTGACACGGCCGCAAGCGCAAGCTCCAGGTTCTGGCAGGTCGCATGCCCCATCACAGAAACTTCACGCACTACCGTTGCCAGCGCAAAGAGCGGATTTCCAAGCACTCTGCTGTCTAAGCGCTTCGCCATCTTTCTTGCTTCGCTGCCCTCCAGCTCGTCCTCTGTTTCCTCTGTCCCGGGCACGAGCTTGCCGGAAACCCAGACGAGCTTTTCTGCAAACGGAAGCAGCACCACGGTACAGGTGATATTGAATACCGTATGGAAAATGGAAATGTCCACGCTGCTCATCGTAGACGCGCCCCATGCCGGGACAATCAAAAACAGCACATACATGATTATGCCGAACAGTACCGCGCCAATGACATTAAAGGAAAGATGGATGACAGACGCGCGTTTTCCGTTTCTGCCGGAACCAACGCCGGATAAAAGCGCGGTCACACAGGTACCGATATTCTGTCCGAGCGTAATAAACACTGCGGATTTCCAGTTGACGATGCCGTTCATTGCCAGCGTCTGCAAAATGCCGACGGAAGCAGAAGAGCTCTGGATAATCGCCGTTACAACTGTACCTGTCAGGATCGCGAGCAGCGGATTTTTGCCGAGCATGGTAAACGCATTGGAAAAGATCGGCGAATCCCGATAGGGCTTAATCGCGTCGGACATAAAGGAAAGGCCGATAAACAGCACGGCAAATCCGATCAGGATTTCACCGATCTGTTTCTTTTTGTCTGATTTTGCAAATAAAATGACAAATGCGCCGATTCCCAGCAGCAGGGGCGCATAAAATTCCGGGTTCAAAAAACTGCCGAACTCGCTCAGGGATACCAGCCACGCGGTGATCGTCGTACCGATGTTTGCACCCATAATGACGCCGACCGCCTGCGACAGATTCAGCATCCCGGCATTGACAAAGCCGACCACCATAACTGTCGTCGCGGAAGAGCTCTGAATCACTGCCGTGACGAGGGTTCCTACCAGAATTGCCATCAGCCTGTTCTGCGTCAGAAAACTCATCAGCCGCTGCATCTTTCCGCCCGCAAAATGCTGCAGGCCGTTCGCCATTACATGCATGCCGTATAGAAACATTCCCAGGCCGCCGATAAATGAAAACAATACCGAAATTCCTTCCAGTTGCATAACTCTCTCCTTTTTGATCTGATCTTCATTTCCAGCTCATTGTAACAGGCGTCCGTAAAATCTGCCCACCGTTTTTGTAAAATTCATGTAAAATTTTTTACATTTCCCGGCAAGATGTGACTCTTACGAGCATGTATTCTATTATCAGGAACAAAAAAAGGGACTGTCGCACCGGACAGTCCACAATTCAGATCAGTTTCTACCAATTGCCCGCCGCAAAGCAGCTTTTGCAATCTTTTATTCATGATAATAGAATGTTCGCAGAGCGTGCGTTCTATTATTCATGATAATAGAATGTTCGCAGAGCGTGCATTCTATTATTTAATTACAAAGAAATACAGCAGCACCAGGATACCGAGCACGATTCGATACCAGCCAAACACCTTGAAGTCATGTTTTTTGATGTAGCCCATCAGGAAGCGAATCACAAGCACGGATACAATAAAAGCAATTACCATGCCAACCAGCAGGATCACTGCCTCCGCCATTGAAAAAGCAAAACCGAAGCGGATCACCTTTAACAGGCTCGCCCCCAGCATAACCGGAATCGCCAGAAAGAACGTGAACTCCGCTGCAACGGTTCTGGAAACGCCGATCATCAGGCCTCCCAGAATGGTTGCTCCGGAACGGGAGGTTCCTGGAAAGATTGCCGCAATCAGCTGGAACAGACCGATGATAATCGCATCCTTATAGGTAAGCTGTGCCAGACTGCGGACTCTTGCACGTTTTCCTTTATGACCATTTTCTACAAGGATAAATCCGATACCGAACAGGATCAGCATCACTGCAACCGTAATCGGGTTGTAAAGATATTTTTCAAGGATATCGTCGAACAGCAGACCGACTACTGCCGCCGGAATGCAGGCAACAATGATCTTGAACCACATTTTCATGATGTCCTTTTTCACAATGCCGTTTGTTTTGGACCTTCCGGTAAAATTAAACGGCCAGATCTGTTTCCAGAACAGCAGCACAACCGCTAAAATCGCGCCCAACTGGATGACAACCAGGAACATATCCCAGAATTCCTCTGAAACGTTCATATGAACGAACTCATTTAACAGAATCATATGACCTGTGCTGCTGACGGGCAGCCACTCGGTGATGCCCTCTACGATTCCGAACAGAATCGCCTTTAAAATTTCAATAAATGATAACATTTTCTGCCTCCTTTATTTTTCCAGAAAAGCGATCAGCTCTTCCTTGCGGCGCGCTGCTTCCTGATATCCTTCTTCATAAAGCGCGCGCAGCTTTTTCCTGTTTTTTTCGATGCGTCCCACTTCATTTGGGTGGGATGGCTGAATCAAAAACGCAGCGCCATTTTTTACCTCCGCTTCCAGATAATCCAGCTGCTGGTTATAGGCTGCTGCGCGGTTTACCATCAGCTCGTATACCTTCGGATATTTCGCATATCTGGCTTTGATCAGTTCCAGATGCTTTGACTGGACACGACGATAGCCCACCTCTTTTGTCATCACAACGACATTTTTGCGGCATCCGTCCGTCACGGCATGCAGCAGTGGGATAGAATCCGCAAGTCCGCCGTCTAAGTACAGCTTTCCGTTAATCTCTACCGGCCTTGACACAAGCGGCATCGATGCCGATGCGCGCACTGCATCGATATTCCTGTGCATATTCTTCATCGGAAGATACTCGGCCAGTCCGGTTTCAATGTTGGTTACGACCGCGTATCCTTTACTCGGATTTTTATCAAACGTCTCGTAGTCGAACGGATTTAAGTGCTCCGGGATATCGTGATAGCACATCTGGACATTGAAATAATCGCCGGTCCTTAACAGGCTCGAAAGACCCCAATAGTTTTTATCCTCAAGATAGTCGGTAAAAACGCTGTACTGTCTGCCTTTTTGTCTGGAAAGATAACTGCACAGGCAGCACGCTCCTGCCGAAACGCCGTAGCATTTGGCAAAGTCGATTCCTGCATCCAGAAAAAAATCCAGCACGCCGGCGGTGTAAACGCCCTTCATCGCGCCGCCCTCCAGCACCAGTCCCGCCTGATACATCATAGATATGCGCCTCCTTGCTGCAAAACTCCTGCTGTCTCATTTGTCGTTTTACTCATTTTATGATATCAGGGTTTTCCATTCAACCATAGATTTCTTTCATCATTTTGCGCAGCACCGGCAGGGAACGCTCCACCTTCTCCGTATCGATGCAATATGCCATGCGGAAATATCCGGGACAGCCGAACGAATCCGCCGGAACGAGCACCAGATCGTACTGCAGCGCTTTCTGACAAAATGCCGCCGCGTCTGCTTCCGGGGCTTTCGGGAAGATGTAAAAGGTTCCTTCCGGCTTCACAACCTCGAAGCCACAGTCCGTCAGGCATTCGTAGAGCAGGTTGCGGTTCTTTTCATAGACGGAGAAATCGGAGGTCAGGTCGAGCACCTTCGATACCGCCAGCTGCATCAGGGACGTCGGGCAGTTATGGCCGATTCCCCTCGAAATCTGTCCGCACATATTTACGATCTCCGCCGCATACGGACACGCCGGATTGACCGCCAGATAGCCGATTCTCTCGCCCGGCAGCGACAGCGCCTTGGAAAAAGAGTAGCAGCTGATCGTATTGGCATAAAATTTCGATACATACGGCTGCTGTTTGCCGTCAAATACGATTTCCCGATACGGTTCATCCGAAATCAGGAAAATATCATGCCCGTATTGTTCTGCTTTTCTCGTCAGAACCTGCGCCAGCTTCGTCAACGTCTCCGCCGAATAAACTGCGCCGGACGGATTGTTCGGTGTATTCACCAACACTGCCGCAACCCTCGGTCCCAACATTTCTTCAAACGCTTCGAAATTGATCTGGAAGCTCTTCGTGTCCGCCGGAACAACCTTTAAAACGGCTCCGGTCAGATCTACATATGGATGATATTCCGGAAAAAACGGAGCAAAGGTCAGCACTTCATCCCCCGGCACAGTCACTGCACGCAGCGCATGCGCGATTGCCGCCGCTGCTGCGGAAACCGGGAAAATATGCTCCGGTCCGTAGTTCATGTCAAATCTGCAGTTTAAGGACTCCGCAATCGCCGTCTTCACAGACGGGATACCGAGCGTCGGGCTGTAGCCGTGCAGGGTCATCGGATCTTCCTTCTCAATCAGGTCCAGCAGTGCCTGCTTAAACTCTGCCGGTGCCGGTACGGACGGATTTCCCAGGCTGTAATCGAATACATTCTCTGCACCAATTATCTGCGCTCGCTTCGTCGCCTTCTCGGACAACTGCCGGATCACTGACTTTGCATCCAGCATTTTTCGATATTGTTCTGCAATCATAGTATTATCCTTCTTTTCTGCATCTTTGTGAGTTTGAAATCTGTCCATATTCTATCACACTATTTTTGACAGTTCCACTTTTTCTTCCACAGGGCATATGTTATACTGAAAAAAGAATGGATATAAACGTTTTTCAGCTGTTAAAACCACGGTGCAGTTCCTGCTTTCCGGCAAACGCACCTGTAAATAGGAGGATTTTATGGCAACCTATATCGGGCTTGATCTCGGTGGAACCAATATTAAAATTTCTGTTTTCGATGATTTTTTTCATAAGCTCGGAGAAAAACGCACCCCCACCGAGGTTCGTTTCGGCTATTCTTGCACTTCTCGATGAGCTTCACCTGACCTGTCAGGATATCACCTGCATGGGCATCGGCGTCCCCGGCATCCTCGATATCAAAAACGGTATTTCCCGTTTTTCCCCGAATTTTCCGAAATGGGAGGAGGTTCCGATCGTCGCCTGGATGGAGAGCCATCTTCATATCCCGACCTATATCGATAATGATGCACGTGTCAATCTCTATGGGGAATGGAAATTCGGAGCCGGCAAAAACCGCAATAACGTCCTGATGATCACCCTCGGAACCGGGCTTGGCGGCGCTGCGGTCATCGACGGACGCGTGATCTACGGTGCTACCGGTTCCGCAGGCGAAATCGGGCATATCAATATGTTCCGTGAAGGACGGGAATGCCGCTGCGGAAGCTCCGGCTGCCTTGGGCGCTATGTTTCTGCCCTCGGTATTTTGCGCACCTTTCGGGAAAAAGTCCAACTGGGACAGCACAGCATCATCTGTGACTGGGTAGATAATGACCTTGATAAGGTCACTGCAGACATGCTTTCCCGTGCCTACGATGACGGGGATGCTGTTGCTATTGAGACCATGAGAGAAACCGGAGAGCTGCTCGGCTACGGTCTGTGCGCCGTTTTCAGCCTGTACAATCCGGAAATCATCATCGTCGGCGGCGGCATGTCCCGTATGGGCGATCGCCTGCTTCAGTACACCCGTGAAATTCTGGATACCCATGCATTGCGGATTCCCTATGGCTGCTGTACGATCGTCACTGCAGTTCTCGGAGACGCCGCCGGAATGCTGGGCGCAGCGGTCTATGCGAAGGAGCAGTTTAGGCTGAGCGCAGCGAACAACGGACAAAAGTAAAAAATGAAAGGCAGGTGCGATACACTGCGGCAATCTGCGGTGCAGGCACGCCCTACAACATAAACGAGCCGGTACAGATTAAAACATCTGCACCGGCTCGTAACAGTTTTTAATTCATGACAATAGAATGCTCGCAGAGCGTGCATTCTATTGTTTACAGTTCCCCTGCAATATCCAGTCTCGTCGCAATGCTGGTCAGCAGTACAACGAGCGGCATCATAATTTCACACACCTGAACAAAGAAGCATGCGATATCCTCTGTAATTCCCCCGAAATGATGGAACGCCACATAGCAATAGTACAAAAATGCGAGCAGCGCACCGACCAGACACGGAATCGCTACCTGAATGTCGCACATCAGCATGCCCACTACAGAGATCACGATATAAGCGATCATAAATGCGATCACAATTCCTCTGCTTTTGCCTTTTCCGACATACAGGGAGCATTTGCTTTCCTGCGAATGCGGGAAGCATTCGATCGAAAGACCATAGAGCGCTCTGGAAAGTATGAAGCCATATGCAAGAACCGGCCAGCTGTCCAGCGGCATTTCGCTCCAAAGACCGACGATCAGGAAGAAATAGCAGACACAGATAATAATTGCGAAGTATCCGCTGTGGGAATCCCGCAGGATTTCCAGCTTGACTTCCCTCGGCTGATGGGAACTGAGCGCATCTACTGTCCGGAAGAAACCATCCAGAAACGCGCCGCCCGATAAAAAGATCGGAAGCATCGCACAGATAACCGCGCCCAGCAGATCTTTATCGATCAAATACGGGCTGATCACCTGCCACTGTTTTAGAATGAACCCGATAATCGCGCCGACTAGCGGTACGAAAATCAAAATATACTTCATATTTCTGCGGGTTTTTTTGATCTGCCTGGCAGGAAAAATCGAATACATCGAAAAAGCCAGACGAAAACTTGCCCAAACTTCTTTCATACTATCGTGTACCTCTCAGATTTTCGGATTACTTCAGTACAACGTCATCCGCATGTTCGTCCCAGATCAGGCAAACCCATGTTTTTCCGCGATTTAGCCGGATCGGGTTACCGTCTGCATCCACATACAGCGCCGGATCGGTATCCGAATATCTTGACCAGGTTCCTTCTACCATCTTACCTCCGGTAAATACCTGAACCTTGTAATTGGTCAGATCTGCACCGGGCTCCCAGCCGCCGTGCACATCAAATGCCATATAGCCTTTGGAATCCCGAAACTCGCCGTGACAATACTGGAAAATAACGTTATCGACTGCCAGCTGTTCGCCGGTTGTCTCGTCAATATGCTTGTCACCGTACTGATAACGATAATATTTTCCGTCTTCATCGTTATATTCAAAATAAGCCTGCACATTGGAATAGCCGTTTCCAACACCGGTCTTTTCACCGCCGGGATACATCAGGACAACGGTATCGTTATCCGGATAGTCTGCCTTTTCGCCCAGAGGTGCAAAGGCAAATTTCTGCTTATGCGTATCGTGATAAGTCAGGCTGTATTCAAATTTCTCTGCCGCTTCTGCCAGTGCTTCACCGGTTGTATACACATTATGGGGTGCTTTCCGCTTATCCGTCCGCATGAACGCTTTGGAAGCCGGACGGTCAATTCCTGCAACCGCGCCGCTGATGTTGTCCACCAGATCACTGTTTAACAGATCGCCGACATAAGGGGTAGCCTGTCCGAAATGCGCATAAATCGCATCGAATTCCAGTGCGCTGTATACAAAGTAATCACGGCTGCTTCTGATATAGCCGATCGTATCCAGATTCTGCCAGTTTTCAAACAACGGCATCAGACGGGTCACATCCGCGCCTTCCATCGGCGCTTCATAAATCACGGATGCCTGTCCGATTCCTGCCTGCGGGGTTCCTGCCTTGATATTGTTCAGCATAACTGCCATCGGGCGCTGTTCGCGTTCCTCTTCGGTGCATTCCAGACCGGTCAGGTAGCTGGTCGGAACTGCGTCTTCTGTAACAACGCTTTCCGTCTCCGCTGCTGCATTTTCTGTTCCGGTTGTATCGTTACTTTCCGTTGCTGCAACAGCTGAATCCGTTTCAGGTACAGGGGTTGTTTCTGTCGCTGCAGAGCCACATGCACATAATGCTGCAGATAATCCCAGCGCCAGACAGAACAAACTGGTTTTTTTCATATATCATTCTCCTGAATATTTTTCTTTTTTGAAAAGGTTAAACCAACCTAGTTTAAATATTGTACTCCCGCAGGCGGTAAAAATCCAGCCTTTTTCTGCATTTATTACAGTTCTATTACAAATTTACGGGCTAATTCTTCAGCAAATGCAATTTTACCGCAAATTTCACAATCATACTGCCTCCGGGAATTCCGAGCAGTTCTTTTTTCGACATGACGCCAAGCTTTAACGCCGCCGCAAAATACGTCAGTCCGCCGATTGCCACCGAAAGCAGCAGTGCAACCGCATTGCCGAGATATCCTTTCAGCACTGTCAGCGTCAGCCCATAATAAATACCTGCAACCACAAGCCCCATGATCGCAGAGGATACCAGCGGCAGGACAAACGTCTTCTCGATTTCCTGATGATAGCCGGTCGCTTTTTTCACTGCGATGCCATTTAACAGGCACATCATAAAAGAATATACCGTAACGGCGATCGGTAAACTGTAAATACCAAGATCTGTAAAGATCAGGAGGGCTGCCGCCACCACAGTCTGCACCGCCAGCGCAATCACCGCGTTTGTAACCGGCTTCGACGCCTTACCGACTGCCTGCAGAATCGAATTGCTCAGTGTGGAAAGGGAATAGAACACGATACTCGCGCCAAGCGCCGCCAGAAGGCGTCCGCCCAGACGGATGCTGTCCGTATTCGTATTATACAACAGCCATACGATCGGTCTGGATAATACCGTCATGCCGACTGCAGACGGAATCGCGATAAACATGATCGTCTTGATCGCCACGCTGATTTTGTGCCGGACGTCTTTTTTCTTCTTTGTCTCAAAACTTCCTGCAATGCTCGGCAGAATTGCGGAAGCCATCGCAGACGCGATTGCAATCGGAATATTGGAAAGTCCGACCGCTTCCGTATCGTAAATACCGTTAATAATCGTAATATCATCATAAGAAGCGTTGTGTACCGATTGCATCAGATTCAGATACAGGGTCTGGTTGATCAGTGCGCTCGCATTATATGCAAACGTACTCAGCAGAACCGGCGTTACCATAAACAGAATGATCTTGAAAATCTCGCCGGTTTCCAGCAAATCTCTGGAACGATCCCGCTCTATCCTGCGGCGGATTATTTTCCGGTTCATATGGTAAATCATCAGCATAAACGCCAGTGCTATCAGCACGCCGACGCCAGTTCCGACTGCACTTCCGACTGCCCCCCACGCAGCACAGGTCAGCTCGTCTTCCCCAGCAAATATCTGCATCAGCCCCCATGCCGCCAGCATGCTGACCGCCGCATTTAAAATCTGCTCCAGAATCTGCGAAACGGACGTCTGCACCATGCTTCGGTTCGCCTGAAAATATCCTCTCAAAACGCCGAGCAGACCGGAAAAGAAAATTGTCGGTGCAAGCGTCCGAAGCACCATCGCCGCCCGTCCCGGAATCAGAAAATCCGCTCCCAAAAACGCAAACAGACTGGCGATTCCGCCCACGACAACAACATAAATAATCGAGCAGTGAAAAATTCGCTGCGCATTTTTGTACTGGTGGGTTGCCAGTCTCTGTGAAATTACTTTGGATACCGCCGACGGAATGCTATAGGAAGAGATCAGCAAAATCATCTGATAATAGCGATACGCCGGCGCATAATAGCCGTTTCCTGTCTCTCCGATAATTCCCGTCAGGGGGCTTCTGTACAATAGGCCGATAATTCGACAGATAATGCCGGCAGCAGCCAGAATGCCGGCCTGTTTTACAAAGGAACTGCCTTCTCCCTTATTTTTTGTTCCCATCCGTTACCTTTCTGCTCAGTCTGTCAGGCAGAAAGAAAGCAGATAATCCAGCCGTCTCTCTACCAGCTCCAGAACAAAAACATCCGGCTTTTGTTCTTCTACCATAGATTGCGTAAAAAATCCGTTCCAATGAGCCATATAGCAGTCTGAAAGGCTGCTCGCCACCGGTCCCGCCATTCCTCCGGCGAAGGAATCCCTCACCATGAACAGCTTTCTCGTATCCGGCGCATCTGAATGATACACCAGAGCCGTCGCATCGTCAATAGAGACTGCCTGCAAATTGTTGCCGTTGTAACCGGTCACGATATAATTTTCTTCCGCAGGCATGTTTTTTTCGTAGTAGCTCTGCAGATTCATCATTCTTGCAAGATCATATCCGGAAAAGGTATCCGGAGTAAAGGTAATGTCCTCCACCTCTGGAAGCTCGTCTCCCAACTCCCTTAACAGCGCTTTCGCCCCAATATAGCCGCCAGCAGCGTTCCAGTGCGTGTCATAGTGCCAGTACAGGGAATATTCCTTCTTATATTTCAGCATTTCCTCTTTCGGATATACAATACGGATATCTGTATTCTTCTTCAGATAAGCGATCAGCTGATCTGTCCGCGTTTCCTCTGCCTTTTTGTAATAGGAAGGAAGATGCTCTTCTCCGTAAATCGTCTCCTTATTCGGTGCAATCATCAGGACAAATTCACTGCCCCGGTTGGAAAGCCACTGCTCCGATGTCGTGAGCTGCGATGCGATCTGTGCAAGCTGTCCTTCTGTAAACAGATTTGTTCCCTTATAATCATCAATGTCCGATTCCATGCTGTAAAACAACCAGTTATCCGAACCGATCACAACCTTGTCGTTGATGGATTTTTCACAAAACAGCTTTAAATCTGTCAGGCTGGAAAAGGAAATCAGCTGACTTCGAAACGGAACCGCCGCGTTAAACGCGCTCTCCACCAATCCCGGATAATCTCTGTAATTGTCCTTCGTCAGCTTCGGAATCTCTGTTGAAACCGTATTTTCCGTCGCATCCGTCTGGAAACGATCCTTTGTTACCGCCCACACAGCTCCCGGCATCAAAAGCAAAAGTGCAAAGCAAATCAGCCATGCCGCCGCCATTTTTTTATTCATATGCATTCTCCACTCAGAAATTCAGATAAATTGCAGGGCTGTAGGTTCCGTTGACCAAAAGCAGCATCGACGCTGCGATCAGGAACATGCAATAAACCAGTTCCAATACACCGCCCTTTAATTTCTCCGCTGTCGGGCAGAACCTTTTGATTCCGACCTGCAACAGCCCCATACCAAGGACACCGACAACCGCCATTACGATACAACGGTTTCCGATCAGCTCCCGCAGCGCATAGGTGCTCTGCGTATACTGCCACGGTGTCAACATCCTGCGGATGTACTGCAGCGCCGGCTGCAGATTTGCCACCCGGAAAATCACCCAGCCGAACAACACCACAAGCCCCGTGTATACATAACGCAAAAAGCCGATTTTGTCCAGAATTTTCTTAAATCCGATCCGCTCCACAATGATGAAAAATCCGTGCAGCGCGCCCCATGCGATAAACGCTGTCGTCGCGCCATGCCATAATCCGGTCGCAAAAAAGACGATCGCCAGATTCAAATATGTCCGAATCTTTCCTTTCCGGTTTCCGCCAAGCGGTATGTAGAGGTAATCCCGAAACCAGCTGCTCAGGGAAATATGCCATCTGCGCCAGAACTCCTGAATCGAAC
>OMBR01001060.1_pt1 | contig 11244 bp, 10 predicted proteins | sample 1674041 | NCBI WGS metagenome assembly OMBR01 (sample SAMEA103958138, study PRJEB25191) | human gut metagenome | biome: human-associated habitat [ENVO:00009003]; feature: intestine environment [ENVO:2100002]; material: feces | place: Germany | collected 2013/2015
CTTGTCCGAGTGATAGATGGGGATGCCGCTCAGTGTCGTACCCACCAGTTCGGGCTTCACATCGAAAGCAGCTACTATCTCCAAACCGAAATGGCTCAGACCCGAGTCGCGCAGCAAGGCACCTCCCAAGCTTCCGACACCGAACAGAAAGGCTTTGTGTATATTGGTAAATCCCAGGAAATCCTCCAGCACAGCTATCAGTGTGTCCACCTCATAGCCTACACGCGTACGTCCCGAGATATTGACATACGAAAGGTCTTTGGCAATTTGTGAAGCATCAATATTGATTTCCTTGGAAATCTGGGTGGATGATACGAATCGTTCCCCCTTTTGTTTCAGCAACTTTACATTGGAAAGGTACCACGGAAGCCGGCGCAAGGTAGGTTCCGGCACCTTCATGGTTTCTTTTTTCTGTAACGGACTGCTCATAGTTTCTTATTTAAGTTCTCAATATTGCGATTGGCAAAAGTAGTGCTTTTTTTCTAATCAGTAACACGGATGCAACAAAAGCTTAACATAATTTCTAATTGCATAATTCCACATAATATCGTACTTTTGGGAAGTTTAAAAGAAAGAAGTATGAAGAATAATGATTGGAAAGAACGGTTGAATATAGTCTATTCCACCAACCCGGACTACAACTATGAGATGAATGACGATGAGGAGCAAGCTACCCTCCCCCCTGCACAACAACGCCTGCGTGTACAGCTGGACCGCAAGAACCGGGGTGGCAAAGTCGTCACTCTTGTCACCGGTTTCGTGGGCACCGACAATAATCTGAAAGAACTGGGCAAATTGCTGAAAAGTAAATGTGGAGTAGGCGGAAGTGCCAAAGATGGAGAAATCATCGTGCAAGGCGACTTCAAACAACGTGTCATCGACCTCCTGAAGGCAGAAGGATACACGCAAACCAAGCCCGTGGGATAAACGCATCATCCGTCTCACTGCAACTGTAGAGGCATAAAAAAGTGACCGTTTAGGAATTCAACTCCATATACGGCCACTTCTTTTTATAGAATCGTTTCTAAGCGGAATTATTCAGCGCGCAAAGTAAAACGTTTGAAGTCAACAACCTTCAATTCAGGATCAGCTTCTTTCAAGACTTCTCTAACTGTCTTCTTGCCGTCCATGATGTCTTCCTGGTTCAGCAAGCAAACTTCTTTCAAGAACTTGCCAAGACGGCCCTTAGCAATATTCTGAATCATTTGTTCAGGCAGATGTGCAGCTTTCTCGGCAGAAACAGTAGCAATGATTTCCTTTGCCTTTGCCACGTCTTCAGCAGTAATCCAGCCTTTGGCCATGTTGCTTTCCATGTGGTCTTCGCTGTCCACGTGAGCCGGGTTGATACCAGCCTTCTTCAAAGCGGCCTCAACAGCCTTCTGTACCTGTTCAGCTTTTGTCTTCTCGATAGCAACATCTATTTCCTTCTGCTTGATTTCTTCAGATACGCCATCTTCGTCTACTGCAATCGGGTTCATGGCAGCAATCTGCATGGCAATCTGCTTAGCCAGTCCTTCTTCAACAGCCTTGTTGAAAGCAACAATAGTGCAGAGGCCATTTCTGTTCATGTGGTTATAAACCACAGTGCTTGCACCTTCTACAGTCATGTAACCATCCAACTCCATCTTCTCGCCAGTGATACCGCTACGGTCTGTTACAGCATCCTGTACAGTACCGTTGCCCATCGGCAGAGCTTTTACTTCGTCCAGAGTCTTGCACTTGTTAGCCACGGCAAGGTCCAGAATGTCCTGAGTCAATTTCACGAAATCAGCATTCTGAGCCACGAAGTCAGTTTCGCACTTCAGAGCGATGATAACGGCAAAGTCACCCGTAGTCTTAGCCAGCACACAGCCTTCAGAAGCCTCGCGATCTGAACGCTTAGCTGCAACAGCTTGTCCCTTCTTACGGATAATTTCCATTGCCTTGTCGAAATCGCCTTCAGCTTCAGTCAAAGCATTTTTGCAATCCATCATACCAGCACCGGTCATCTTGCGGAGCTTGGTTATATCAGCCATACTTACAGCCATAATATCTTTTTATTTTAATTGTTAATAATATCCTTATAAAGTAATTGAGAGTTGAGAATAGAGAATTGAGAATTGCCGTAAAGTAACTCTCAACTTTCAATTCTCAACTCTCAACAGTATGATTAAGCCTCTTCTTCCTTCATGAAAGCAGCAGCCTTAGCGGCATTGATTGCTTCCTCGTCGGACTTGTCGAGTCTTGCTTTTGTAGCTTTCTTCTTACCTTTGTTGGCAGGAGCTTCACCGGCAGCTTCCATGTCTACCTTTTCGGCCTTACGTTCTTCCAGACCTTCCTGCATAGCAGCGCAGCAAGCATCAAGAATAACTTCTACTGACTTAGTAGCGTCATCATTTGCCGGGATTACGAAATCGATATTCGTAGGATCGGAGTTTGTATCAACGATACCGAATACGGGAATCCCCAGACGGTTAGCTTCACGAACTGCGATGTTTTCCTTCATTACGTCGATAACGAACAGAGCAGACGGCAGACGAGTCAGGTCAGCGATAGAGCCCAAAGTCTTGTCCAACTTTGCACGTTGACGTGAAATCTGAAGAATTTCTCTCTTGGAGAGGTTTGAATAGGTACCGTCGCTTGTCAACTTGTCGATGGTAGCCATCTTCTTGACAGCCTTACGGATAGTCGGGAAGTTAGTCAACATACCACCCGGCCAACGCTCGATTACATAAGGCATATTTACAGATGCAGCCTTATCGGCAACCACCTGCTTAGCTTGTTTTTTAGTAGCAACAAACAGGACTTTCTTTCCTGATTTAGCGATTTGCTTCAAAGCTTCAGCAGCTTCGTCAATTTTAGCAACCGTCTTGTTGAGGTCAATGATGTGAATACCATTGCGCTCCATGAAGATGTAAGGAGCCATTGCAGGGTTCCACTTTCTTTTCAAGTGACCGAAGTGGCAACCGGCTTCTAATAATGTATCAAAATTTGTTCTAGACATTTTCTTTTAAATTAATCGTTTACTTTCTTTTTTGTTTCTTCTAAACCAACCGCCGGGTAGTCTGAATCTGAAGAGTCCCGGTAGTTTAGATACTAAACGCTTTTTCAGTTGAGAGTTGAGAGGTGAAAGTCGAGAATTAAGCAACTTGTCCGCCCCAACCGTTCTCCAACTCTTAACGTTTACTGAACTGGAATCTACGACGTGCTTTCGGTTGTCCCGGTTTCTTACGTTCAACAGAACGAGGATCACGAGTCATGAAACCTTCAGAACGGAGAGCAGCCTTGTCCTCAGCATTGATTTTCACCAGTGCGCGGGCAATTGCCAAACGCAAAGCCTGAGACTGGCCGGTGAAACCGCCACCGCAGAGATTAACTTTGATGTCGTACTTTTCAGCAACACCCAGCTTATTCAACGGCTGTTTAACTACATACTGAAGAATGCTTGATGGAAAGTACTCTGCGAGGTCTCTCTTATTAATAGTAATCTTTCCAGTACCTTCGCTTACGAAAATACGTGCAATTGCACTTTTACGTCTGCCTAATGCATTTACTACTTCCATTATCTCTTATTTAAGTACGTTAATATCAATCATTTTCGGGTTCTGAGCATCGTGTTTGTGCTCGCTGCCGGCATATACATACATATTGCCCAGCAATTTTGCGCCCAACTTGTTCTTAGGCAACATACCCTTTACTACTTTTCTCAGTAACTTGTCATCACCGTTCGGTTTTGCCTGCAAACGGGCAGGAGTGATTTCTCTCTGGCCGCCGGGATAACCTGTATATGACAGATATACCTTGTCATTCCACTTGTTACCGGTTAATTTTACTTTGTCGGCGTTGATAATGATTACATTATCGCCACAATCTACGTGAGGGGTAAAGTTAGGTTTATACTTTCCTCTCAACAGTTTCGCAACTTTTGCGCCCAGACGACCCAATACCTGGTCTGTAGCGTCAACAATGACCCATTCTTTAGTCACTGTAGCTTTGTTTGCAGAAATGGTCTTGTAACTTAAAGTATCCACTCTTAATTGTTTTTTAAAATGTTACTACTAAAATTTTTTCTTCACCGCAAGCCAGTCATCCCGGACAATGGAAGATTAACTCGCTATGAATTAAATGCTTATCCTTTTGAGATAATAATCGGCTTGCAAAGGTACGGTTTTTCTTAGAACTGGCAAAAGTTTTCCACTTTTTTTTAGAGAGCCACTTGGCTGATATACAACAGACAAAGTTATCCTGCGGAGAAAGGGAAGAATCTCCGCAGAACAACTCTTTATGATGCGGCCTTCATCGGTCGGTGCCGTCATAGAAGGCTTTCAAAGCTGCATGAGAAAGAAACGGGAAAGAGAAAGAAATATCAACGGACAAGGTCTTCGGGAAATTTTGCAGGCATGCCCACCCGCTTCCATGTTTCATGGAACCATGTATTCAGTTCATTACCATTCAAGTCCTTAGCTATAAAATACTTCAGGTACATTACCCCGTCGTCCCCTATTTCAAACTCCAGTATATTGTCTTTATGGTCCAACATGGGCAAATGGATGTTTTTCTCAATGCTTTCCTTATAGGAATTATCCGTCAGCTGCTGATAAGTCCCATATCCAGTGATGATGGCATCTTTGCCTGGAATAATTGTAAAATTGACAATACGGCCGTCATCACTCAGCACTTTAAAGGTGTTACTCGGTTTCAATATCCCGGGAACATCCGGGATTTCAGACACATAATGACATAACTGCCAAATTCCTGCCAGTTCCGCAGGCCTAAACTCTGCGCTCTCCTGCGCATTGGCTCCCGCTACCGCAAGCAGCACCGCTGCCAGCATGGTAAAGAAATAGTTCCGTTTCATATTCGTATGATGTTGGTTAACGTTATGTCGTTCCGTTAGACACAAATATAAAGATTTATTTTGAGATTATAACATTTTTGGGTATAAAAAAACCGCACAAACAACAGAATGTTTGTGCGGATGATTTTATCCAGTTTGTATATTCCGAAACTTAGAACTCGGCGTTGCGCGGCGTACGCGGGAACGGTATGACATCACGGATATTCGTCATGCCCGTAACGAACAGCAGCAAGCGCTCAAAGCCTAAACCGAACCCGGAGTGGGGACATGTACCGAACTTACGGGTATCGAGATACCACCACATATCCTTCATCGGGATGTGAAGTTCGTCAATGCGCGTCATCAGCTTGTTGTAATCCGATTCACGTTCGGAACCGCCAATGATTTCTCCAATCTTCGGGAAGAGTACATCCATGGCACGCACGGTCTTGCCGTCTTCGTTCTGCTTCATATAGAACGCTTTGATTTCCTTCGGATAGTCAGTCAGGATAACCGGACGCTTGAAGTGGTCTTCCACCAGATAGCGCTCATGTTCGGAAGCCAAGTCAACTCCCCAGTACACCGGGAATTCAAACTTATGCCCTTTGGCAACAGCCTCTTCCAATATCTTGATACCTTCCGTATAAGGCAGGCGCACGAAGCTTTCTTTCAAGACACCTTGCAGACGTTCAATCAAGCCCTTATCAAACATGTCATTGAGGAACTTCACATCGTCGGCACAGTTGTCCAAAGCCCACTGTACACAATATTTAATGAAATCTTCCGCCAGGTCCATATTGTCCGTAATATCATTGAACGCTACTTCCGGCTCAATCATCCAGAACTCTGCCAAGTGGCGGGGAGTATTGGAATTCTCGGCACGGAACGTAGGACCGAATGTATAGATGGCTCCCAATGCAGTAGCGGCAAGTTCGCCTTCCAACTGTCCGGAAACAGTCAGGCTGGCCTGCTTTCCGAAGAAGTCATCATCGTAAATAATGGAACCGTTCTCATCTTTCTTCAAGTCGTAAAGGTTCTTCGTAGTCACCTGGAACATCTGGCCTGCGCCTTCGCAGTCGGAAGCCGTGATAATCGGAGTATGAAAATAGAAGAATCCTCTGTCATGGAAGAACTTGTGGATGGCAATCGCCATATTATGACGAATACGGAACACAGCCCCGAACGTATTGGTACGGGGACGCAGATGGGCTATCTCACGGAGGAACTCCATGGAATGACCTTTCTTCTGCAACGGATACGTGTTATCGCAAGTTCCCAGCACTTCGATTTCGCGGGCCTGCACTTCGGCCTTCTGACCGGAACCGACAGATTCCGTCAGCACACCGTTTACGCTCAAACAAGCACCGGTAGTAATCTCTTTCAGCATCTCCTCATCGAAGTTACCCAAGTCTACTACAATCTGCACATTATTTATTGTAGAACCGTCATTCAGCGCGATAAAGTTTACTTGCTTACTACCTCTGCGGGTACGAACCCAGCCCTTCACGTTGACCATAGCGCCAAAATCTTCACGCTTCAGCAGGTCAACAATCTTTGTTCTACTAATCTTTTCCATAAAACAGTTATTATACCTTATTATATATATTACTCAAAAGAACCCATGCGCAGGAAGTTCACCTCTTGTTCCGTGAGGTAACGCCATTCGCCGCGGCGCAGGCCTTTCTTGGTTAAACCGGCAAAATACACACGGTCCAGTTTCATCACCTTGTATCCCAGCGATTCGAAGATACGACGCACGATACGGTTCTTGCCGGAGTGGATTTCAATACCGACATCATCTTTCTTGAAGTCATCCGTATAGCTGATGGCATCTGCATGGATTTCCCCATCATCCAGTTGAATGCCGGCTGCAATCTGCTCCATATCGGCTTTTGTCAGGTTCTTGTCCAAATGCACATGATATATCTTCTTCTTCAGATACTTGGGATGCGTCAGCTTGGAAGCCAGGTCACCATCGTTTGTCAGCAGCAATACACCTGTAGTATTGCGGTCCAGACGACCTACCGGATAAATACGTTCGTCGCATGCGCCCTTCACCAAATCCATCACCGTGCGACGTGCCTGGGGATCATCCGAAGTAGTCACTGTATCTTTCGGCTTGTTCAGCAGGACGTAAATCTTACGTTCGATGCTGACCGTCTGGTCGTGGAACTTCACTTCATCGCCACGCTTAATCTTGGTTCCCAATTCCGTTACCACCTCTCCGTTTACAGAAACGACTCCAGCAGTGATGAATTCATCAGCCTCGCGACGGGAGCAAACACCGGCATTGGCCAGGAATTTGTTCAGGCGGATAGGCTCGTTCGGGTCCACAAACTGCTCCTTATATTCTATCTGTTTCTTCTTGCTGTACTTAGCATTGGGGTCATAATCGGCCGAACGACGGACTGGACGGCTATAGCTGTCTCTGTTGCCGTATCCGCCAGGTCTTCCACCACCCGAATTGAAGCGTGGACGATAAGGACGGTCACCCCCCTCATTATTGTAGCGAGGACGCTGCGGACGGTCGCCATCTTCGCTGTTGTAGCGCGGACGATAGGGACGGTCCGTATTATAAGAACGGTCGCTGTTGTAGGAGCAGTCGCCGTTATAAGGACGTTGCGGACGGTCACCACCCTCATTACCATAACGCGGGCGCTGCGGACGGTCACTATTATAAGGGCGTTGCGGACGGTCGCCACCTTCGCTGTTATAGCGCGGACGGTAAGGACGGTCACCCGAATTGTTTCCATAAGGGCGTTGCGGACGGTCGCCGCCTTCGCTGTTATAGCGCGGACGATAGGGACGGTCGCCATTATCGTTATTGTAACGAGGACGCTGCGGACGGTCACCATTGTCCGCACCAGGATTAAAGCGCGGGCGATAAGGGCGGTCACTGTTATAAGGACGCTGCGGGCGGTCCCCTTTTTCACTGTTAAATCTGGGGCGATAAGGACGGTCGCCATTATCACGGTTGTAAGACGGACGGCTGTAGCCACCTTCCTTGTTAAATTGGTTACCATCGCGGCCGGCACCTGAGTTCTCCTCTGCGGAAGAAGCATCACGCCAAGTTTCGTTTTCTGTACTCATTGTTTTTTATTCGAATAAAATTAAACCTTGGCCTCACGGCCATTCATTGTCTCTATTATACCTTGAATTTTATATGTTTCTATAACAATTGCCGGAGTAAAAAGTTGAAATTCCTCCGGTACACTTCTGTGGTTGCTTAAATTCCCGTATAAGTATGGGGGGTAATCACCCGCAATTCTTTCTTTATCTCTTCACTTACATTCAGTCCCTCTATAAATTCCTTGATAGACGCTTCCGTAATGGCCTGATTGGTACGGGTCAACGCTTTCAACGCTTCATAAGGATGCGGATAGGCCTCGCGGCGCAGAATGGTCTGGATAGCCTCGGCCACCACGCTCCAGCAATTGTCCAGGTCACGGTAGATGGCCGGTTCGTTCAACAGCAACTTACGCAACCCCTTCAAAGAACTTTGTATGGCAATAATGATATGCCCGAACGGCATACCCACATTGCGGAGCACGGTAGAGTCCGTCAAGTCACGCTGCAAACGGGAAACCGGCAGTTTTACCGCCAAGTGCTCAAGAATAGCATTCGCCATGCCCAGGTTTCCTTCCGCATTTTCAAAGTCAATCGGGTTCACCTTGTGCGGCATCGCGCTGGAGCCCACCTCACCGGCTTTAATCTTCTGCTTGAAATATTCCATAGAGATATATTGCCAGAAGTCACGGTTCATATCAATCATCACCGTATTGATGCGCTTCATGGCATCAAAGATGGCAGACAGATTATCGTAATTGGATATCTGGGTAGTATACTCCTCGCGTTCCAAGCCAAGCTTTTCGGAAACGAACTTATTGCCGAATGCCTTCCAGTCATATTCCGGATAAGCCACATGATGGGCATTGTAATTACCCGTAGCGCCACCGAACTTTGCTGTCACCGGACAAGCCTTCAGCGTTGCCAACTGGCGTTCCAGACGGTAGACAAACACCATTACCTCCTTGCCCAAACGGGTAGGCGAAGCCGGTTGTCCGTGTGTCTTGGCAAGCATGGGGATAGCGGCCCACTCTTCCGCATAAGCACGGAGCTGCGCTATCAGTTCCTCTATTTGAGGATAGTACACCTGCTCCAGCGCCTCCTTTACAGACAAAGGAACAGACGTATTGTTGATATCTTGTGAAGTCAGGCCAAAATGGATGAACTCCTTATAGTCGTCCATACCACCCAACTTGTCAAACTCTTCTTTTAAGAAATACTCCACAGCCTTCACATCATGGTTCGTCACGCTCTCAATATCCTTGATGCGTTGCGCGTCGGCTTCGGAGAAGTTACGGTAAATGTTTCTCAAGGTTTCGAAAACGCCCTTATCCACCCCTTTCAGTTGCGGCAAAGGCAGCTCACACAGCGTGATAAAGTATTCTATTTCAACTTGTACACGGTATTTAATCAGTGCAAATTCTGAAAAATAGGCAGCCAAAACATCCGTTTTGCCTCTGTATCGACCGTCAATCGGAGAGATTGCGGTAAGTAAATCAAGTTTCATACGTCGTATTTATGATGATAATTATCGGACTGCAAAATTACTGCTTTTTTCTGAGTAACAAGACATAAAGGATAAAGATTTTAAGAAAAGGAAGTTAACGGATAAAAAAAATGGCCTTACAATCACTTGCAAGACCACCTTCGAATGAAAATTTCCAGTGGGCGTTGACGGATTCGAACCGCCGACCCTCTGCTTGTAAGGCAGATGCTCTGAACCAGCTGAGCTAAACGCCCGTACACTTCCGTTTCAAAAGCGATGCAAAGGTACAGCTTATTTTGACATTACCAAAACTTTTGCATAATATTTTTCGATATTTTTTTAGTCATTTAGCGACACGCTCTGTTTCTCAAGCATTTAGTACGTTCACTTTTTTGCCTCATTTTTCCGGATGACCTTTGCCGGATTACCAACGGCTATGCTATCGGATGGAATATCTTTCGTCACCACACTACCCGCACCGATGATACAACGGTCGCCGATGGTGACGCCTGGACACAAAATGGCACCGCCGCCAATCCAGCAATCCTCTCCTATCGTCACCGGATAGGCATATTCCTTTTCCGTACGACGCTCGATATAATCCATCGGATGATGGGGAGTGTATATCTGTACGCATGGACCGACCAACGTATGGGCACCAATCGTGATATATCCCCCGTCCAGGAAAGTGCAATTGGCATTGACAAAGACATGCTCACCCAGCCGGATACCATCCCCATGGTCGCAATGGAACGGCGGACAGATGACGGACGTGGCGGGAATGCCCGGTACCAGCTCCTCCAGCAAGCTCCGGTAATCCTCATCGTAAGTACTCATCACACGCATTTTTGCCAGCAAGCGCTTGGCATGCTCGAACTTCACCTGTATCTCCGGAACGGACATATCCGCCAACTGGGAGCTACGCATTTTTTCCACTTCATTCATATTGTTTCTTCTTTTGATTCATACAGAGACTCAGCCCCGAACAAAAATACGGAAATAAACGCAGTATACCAAAAGAGCGGAAAACCTTTCGGCTTTCCGCTCCTGCAATCGTTTATAGAGCAAACAATTTATTTGTACTCCTGCCAGCTCTTAATCTGGATATCTTCCAGCTTCATTTCGCAGAATGCCTCGATAAAGGCACTTGCCAGGCGGGCATTGGTAATCAACGGAATGTTGTGGTCGATGGCACCGCGACGAATCTTGTAGCCATTGGTCAGCTCGCGTTTCGTATGGTTCTTCGGAATGTTGACAATCAGGTCGAAGGCATGGTCGGCAATCATCGTCATCACGTTGTTTTCCGCATCCGGGCGTTCATCCGGCCAGTAAACGGCTTCCGTCGTCACGCCATGGGCGTTGAGGAAAGCGGCTGTACCTGCCGTAGCATAAATCTTATAGCCTTTGGCAAAGAGCATGCGGCTGGCATCCAGCAAATCCACCTTGGACTTCATGGCTCCGGAGGAGAACATCACGCCCTTCTCGGGACGGGGGATTCTGAATCCGGTAGCAATCATGGCATTCAGCAATGCTTCGGAGAAGTCGTCGCCAATACAGCCTACCTCGCCCGTAGACGACATGTCCACACCCAATACCGGGTCTGCCTTGTGCAGACGGGAGAAGGAGAACTGGCTTGCCTTCACACCGATACGGTCGATGTCGAATGCCGACTTGTCCGGTTGGCTGTATGGAGCACCCAACATGATGCGGGTTGCGGTTTCAATGAAGTTGCGTTTCAATACTTTGGAAACAAACGGGAATGAACGTGATGCGCGCAGGTTGCATTCAATCACTTTCACTTCATTATTCTTAGCCAAGAACTGCATGTTGAACGGACCGGAAATGTTTAATTCTTTAGCGATACGGCGACCAATCT